>BNJV01000306.1_pt1 | contig 337773 bp, 339 predicted proteins | sample 8540591 | NCBI WGS metagenome assembly BNJV01 (sample SAMD00202457, study PRJDB9452) | human saliva metagenome | host: Homo sapiens | reverse complement strand
GCTGCAATTTCCCCCATTGCATCCACCACGGCAGATTCTAGGGATGGTTGCAACACGTGTTATGCCCTGAGCAGCAGCTCCAGTCGCTGCTTGGGTGTATCCCAGTTTAGCGTTTTGCGTGGACGGTCGTTGAGTTGGTCGGCGATGGCGTCCAGGTCTGCTTCGGTCAGGAGTGACAGATCGGTTCCTTTGGGCATGTATTGGCGCAACAGCCCGTTTGTGTTCTCGTTGGTGCCGCGCTGCCAGGGGGAGTGTGGGTCACAGAAGTACACGTCAAGGCCCAGCTCGGAGGCGATCTTGTGGTGTTAGCCAGCTCGCTTCCCTGGTCCCAGGTTAGCGACAGGCGCAAGGAATGGGGGCACGTCTGCGAGCTTGTCGATGATGGCGTTCTTGAACTTCAACGGCCGTGTGTCCGTTGGGTAAGTAGAGCAGCATCGTGTACCGGGTGGAGCGTTCCACGAGCGTGCCGACCGCGGATTGTCCTTTGGCTCCGATGATTAAGTCGCCTTCCCAGTAGTCCAGGCAGCGCCCGGTCCTCCACACTGGCGGGCCGTTCGCTGATCATCACCATGGGGTCCTTGAATCGTGGTCGTACCTGGCGAGCGTATGCGGCTGGGCGCTGCGGGTGCGCCCCTGGCGCATGAGGGAAGCGATCTCTTTGCGGAGTGTGCCTTTGGCTTGGATGAAGATGGACTGGTAGATCGTCTCCACGCACGGGTTCATGCTCTGATTATGCGGGAAACGCATACGCAAGTACGCGCAAATCTGTTCCGGACTCCATCTGAGCTCAAGCTTGTCCCAGATGATGGCCCACAAGCGAGGATCGGCGCATTTGCGCGCCTTTGGACGTTTGAGACGCTTGCCTGCCCGCATGTGAGCAATGTAGGGGGTTGTAGCACGTGGAGGTAATCCCATTGCGTCTGAGTTCCCGGCTCACGGTCGAGGGCGAACGCCCTAACTGTCGGGCAATGTCACGAATAGAGAGCCCCTCGACGCGCCATCCGAAGATGAGCATGCGTTCCTTGAGCGACAAGAACCGTTTACTCGACCCGATGAGGTTGGCACTTCATGTACAGACGGTACCAATGAGCCTGCAGGGGCGATACTGGCTCGCTCACACCGTCCACTTGAGCGAGTCCGGCCATTACGCCAGACCTTACCCGTCCGCTTTGAAACCCCGACAGCATGCGCTGCCTGCGTGAAGTTCAAACCATCAGCCAAAGCCCGCACATACTCCCGATGCCGAGCCTGACACGCCTCCCGACGGGAGGGGTACTCAACCCCTGAAAAAACACGACCAACACCAGCCACAACGAACTCCTTCACCAAGAACCGTTGCAACCACCACTAGAACCTAGACTAGAACCTAGATAGAACCTAGAAAACAGGCCGAACGCGCCACAAACAGCCAACCCTGCCCATGCTTCACCAAGTCGCAGCCATCGGGGCACCTGATTCTGCCGACGCATCGAGCAAAATGGGGTTTTGCACCACACGAGGCCTTCCAGCGGCGTGTCGCCGGCGTGTCGAACCTCCATGTAGTGCAATTCCCCCGGCCTCCCATGTCCAGGCCGTTGAAACGAGCCGCGACCGACCAACCCGGCCCACGCCTCGTCGCGCCACACGAGAACGCCGCACCCATGCGCCCCGCCCCGCCCCACCCCATCACACCACACGAAGACACCTCAGCGATCAAACACAATCAGAAGATTCAAACTGCAACGTACTGATAGCTATCAGTACTAGAATTCACTCATGAGCCAAGAAGTCAGGGGCAACGACGCTCCTTTCATCCTCAACGCCGTCGAACGGGCGATCATTCGCGTGCCGCGCTCCAGCCACCACGGCCTCACAAAGATGCCGACGGCCGTGAAAATCGCGGGCAGGACCTACCTTGATCTGTCTCTCTTGACAGACATCAACATGAGTCAGCTACCGAGGTCGTGCTCGCCGCACGCCTGTACCACACTCGCGCACACACACCATGCCATGGTGGTCACCGGTCAGTGCGCTTTGTGGGCACACGGATACGCATCCATCCCGCGCATCCCTGCACTCACTGTTACCTCTCAACGTCATCCCGTTCGATCCGCTTACCCGCGGTCTCTGTCGGCACGCATCACTTCGAGCCGATAACGATCACACCGAGTCGCGTTCGTCGGTTACCACCGACCACTGATGCACGTGGCCTGCTCATCGAAAGCCCCTGAAGCAGCGCAGATCACCGTCGCACGAAGCTCACTGAACCCGAGAGCCACGTTCACGCAGATCTGCATGATCGGCAACACATTCACCCACTTCGATAACTTCCGCCCCAAAGACCTACCGTCGACACGAGAAGTACTGGAAGGAGTTACTGAGCGCGGAACTCACGCGTCTTGGCAATAGCGTTCGGGGACGCTCTCAGCCACAGTGGATCATCACCCACGCAGATGCCGGATGCGCCTCCCCGGAGAAGCACTCGTACTGTACGAGCTGTGCGCCTCGGGCCTGACAGGCATGCGTACACAGGTCGAGGTGCACACCCGGGGTCGTCGATATTTCATCGATTGCGCGTTCACAGCCGAAAAAGTCGGTATCGAGTTCGACGGCCGAGCCAAATACGGGGACGATGCCCGCAGCATCCACGCGTCACTGTCCCGCGAGCGCCAGCGTCAACGCCACCTCGAAGCCAAGGGCTGGCACATCATCCGCGTCGGCTGGCACGACCTCGATCATCCGGACGAGCTTGTTGCGCAGGTCCGCGCGGCGCTCGACGCGCGCCTGGGGTGAGACAACATGAGGACTGTCGACCCAACGGGGGTTTGGCAGCATTAGACGTCCCACCACGGCGTGTCGCCGGCGTGTCACGCTCCTAATGCTGCAATTCCCCCCCCCGGCCTCCCATGTCCAGGCCGCTGAAACGCACCACAACCGCACACCCCGGCCCACGCCTCGTGCGGCGGGCGCGAGACAAACGACCACGCAACGGATACACGCCTCGCCCACCCCACCTGGCCCTACACTGGTGGCATGCACGATCCCGCCCTGTCTACCGCGCAGCATCGCGAGCTGATCGAGGCGCTGGCGCTCAGCCACGTCCTCCCCCACGACACGCTCCCTGTCGAGGAGTGCCTGGGTCGCCGCCTGTCGGTCGACGTCTTTTCACTGATTCCCCTGCCGCCCTTTACGAACTCCGCGATGGACGGGTTTGCGGTGCGCCGCGAGGACCTGGAGGGCGAGGGCCCGTGGACGCTGCCCGTCGCGGGCGACATTCCGGCGGGTGACACCCGCGACAACCGCCTCGAGAAGGGGCAGGCCTGGCGCATCATGACGGGCGCTCCGATCCCGCAGGGCGCGGACACCGTCGTGAAGGTCGAGCACACGGACCATGCAGCGGGCGTCGCTCAGGCGCCCGCGACGGTGGAAATCCGCGTTGCCCCGAAGCTGGGTGAGAATGTGCGCGTGGCGGGCGAGGCCCTCGAGGCCGGCGCCCCGGTCCTGAAAAGCCGGCCGCATCCTGGACGGGACGGCCCTGTCGGCCGCCGCCTCGGTCGGGCACGGCACCCTCACAGTTGCGCCCCGCCCGCGCGTCATCGTCGTCTCGACGGGCACGGAGCTCAAGCGCGCCGGCGAAGCCCTCGAGCGCGGACAGATTCCCGATTCGAACGGCATCCTGCTGCGCGGCCTCGTCGAGGAGGCCGGTGGGCAGGTCGTCGCTCACCTGCGCACGGGGGACACCCCGGCCGAGCTGCGCGCGGCCCTCGATGAGGCCCCGGAGGCCGACCTGGTCCTCACGGCCGGCGGGATTTCGGCGGGCGCCTTCGAGGTCGTGCGCCTGACGCTTGGCACGGACGCGGGCTTCCACCACGTCGCTCAGCAGCCGGGCGGCCCGCAGGGCGTCGGCTCGACACGGGTGGGCGCGGGCGGCCGCGAGACGCCGGTGATCTGCTTGCCCGGCAACCCAGTGTCGGTCTTTACGACGTTCCACATGTACGTCGCGGGCGCGCTGGCGGTCATGTCGGGCCTCGTCGCCCCCGAGCACGGCGCAACGGTCCCCAGCGGCATCAACGCACGCGCTCACGTGGGCTGGGACTGCCCGCCTGAAAAGACGCAGTTCATCCCGCTTCGCTTCGTTGACGCGCCCGGGGACGAGGCCGGGGCATGCTGGGTGGAGCCGGTGCACCCCTGGGGTCGAAGTCACACCTGGTGGCCTCGCTCGCGAACGCGGAGGCGATCGGCGTGGTCGCGCCGGACATCGAGGTGGTCGAGGCCGGCCAGGAGCTGGCGGTCGTGCCGCTCGTGGGCTGACGCTGCTAGTGAGAATTAACGAGAGGAAAAACCGTGAAATTTACGCATCTCAATGAGGATGGCGCCGCCTACATGGTGGACGTGACCGCGAAGAATCCGACGGTGCGCCAGGCGAGCGCCGTGTGCCGCGTGGATTGCTCGCCCGAGGTCATGCAGGCCCTGCGTGACGGTACCGTGCCGAAGGGCGACGTGCTGGCTGTGGCTCGCGTGGCCGGCATTTCTGCGGCGAAGCGCGTCCCCGAGCTGCTGCCCCTCGCGCACACGATCGGCGTGCACGGCTGCACGGTGAACCTCAGCCTGGAGGATGATCACGTGGCGATCCGCGCGACCGTGCGCACGGCCGATCGCACGGGCGTGGAGATGGAGGCGCTGACCTCGGTGACGGTCGCGGCTCTCGCGATCGTGGACATGGTCAAGGGCGTGGACCGCTCCGCCCGCATTCGCGAGGCGAAGATCGTGGCGAAGTCGGGCGGCCGCAGCGGCGACTGGGTGCGCCCGGAGGATCCGCAGGACTGACGCCCCGACGTACGAGGAGGCCGCCCGCAGTGTGTACGGCGGGCGGCCTTTTCGTTGTAATTTCAGGCTTTTATGCGCGCGGGTGGTCGCCGCCCGCGAGCTGGTCGATGATGTGGGCGACGAGCGGGCCGATGACGGCCACGGCATCGGTGACGCCGCCGCGCGAGCCGGGCGCGTTGACGACGAGGGCACCCTCGGGGGATCGCGCGGTCACGCCGACGAGGCCTCGCGACAGGGCTGCGGAGGCGACCTTTTCCTCGCCTCGGCGCCGAATCGCGTCGGCGAGGCCGTCGATGCGGGTGACGAGGAGAGGCTCGGTGGCCTCGGGGGTGACGTCGCGGGGCGCGAGACCGGTCCCGCCGGTCGTAAACACGAAGCGGGCACCGTCCTCCACGGCGGCGGTGATCGCGGCGCGGATGGCGTCGACCTCGTCGGGGACGACGCGCACCGAGGCGTCAACGCCGTGATCGGTGAGGAGGCGTGCGGCGAGGGGGCCGGAGAGGTCCTCGGCGAGGCCGGCGGAGCAGCGGTCCGAGACCGTAATGACGCGCGCGGGGATCATGTCAGTGACGAGCGTTACCGCGTCGGCGCGCAGAGCGGCGCACGCGAATCCGGGAGGTGATGGGGTCGACGTCGTTGAACTGCCGGGGGACAGTTCGTAGTCGACGCGGCGCGTGGGCTCGGGTTCGAAAGCCTGCGGGAGGGGCGCTGCGGGCGCGCGCTCTGGCGCGACGTGGCGCGCTGCGGGAACGCGGGCGGCGCGGGGATCGGCGCGGGCGTCTCCTCGACGGGGGGCAGGTGCGGCCTGCACGACGGGGGCCGGCGGCTCCGTGGGCGCGGGCGCGACGACGGGCTCGGCGCCGCGAGGCCGGGGCGCGCTACCGCGCAGCGGCTGAGCCACGGGACGGCCGGGCTGAGCGGGGGTGTAGAGGGCCTTCGGGCACGGACGCGGACGGACGCACGTGGACGGGTCGAATCTGGGGGACGGAGCGCGTGATGGGACCGCGTGTCGTGCTCGGCGAAACTGCCGGCAGAACGGGGGCGACGCTGCGGTAGGGCGGCTGCGAGGCGGGAGCCGCCGCGGATGCACCGGGTGCGACCGACTCGCCCGCGGGGATGTCGGCAGGGTTGTCGACACTGCCGGAGACACGCTCGGAGAAGGGGCGGCCCACTCGACGAGGCAGGGGCGAGGCCTCATCCTCCTCGTAGGGGACGACGATGGGCGCGACCAGGTCACTGGGCTCGTGGACGGGAGCCTGGATGACGGGCATCTCGTCGGGCGTACGGCAGCCGAGGAAGAAGGAGCGCAGCTGCATGGCGGCCTCTTGGGCCAGGACGCCGCCGATGACTTCGGTCGGGTGGGGCATGCGGGCGTCGCGCAGGACATCGCGCAGGGATCCGGCGGCGCCGGCCTGGGGTCCCAGGCGCCGAAGACGACGCGGTCGATGCGCGAGGCGAGAATCGCGCCCGCACACATCGTGCAGGGTTCCAGGGTGACGATCAGCGTGCAGCCGGTCAGGCGCCAGGTACCCCTGGCGCGGCCCGCCTCACGCAGGGCGACGATTTCGGCGTGACCTGCGGGGTCGTGGTTGGCCTCCCGGCAGTTCCACCCGCGTCCGATGATGCGGCCGTTTTCGTCGACGACGACGGCTCCGACGGGGACATCCCGCGTTTCGCGGGCACGGTTGGCCAGGAAAAGGGCCTTCCCCATTGCTTCGCGGTACTGCTCATTCACGGTCACTCTCCCTAGCTTACCGGCCAAATCACTGTTGGGATAGTTGGAGTCCACCGTGACTCGTGGTGCTCGTGTGACGGATGAGTTTGACACGACACCCAACACGCTGCCAATCCAAGCCACCACCGAGCGCGGCACCAGCGCGCAGGAGACCCTCGCTTCGCGTTCGACACACTGGATGCGCGCCAGCGGACGAACAGGGTAGCCTATAACCATGCGCCTCCACGTAGCTAATCACCCCCTGATCACCCACAAGCTCACCGTCCTACGCGATCGCGAAACGCCGTCGGCGACGTTCCGCCAGCTCGTGGACGAACTGGTCACCTTGCTCGCCTACGAGGCGACGCGCGAAGTGGCAGTCACCGAAACCCCCATCCAGACCCCGGTTGCACCCACCGTCGGCCTGAAGCTTTCCGAGCCTCGCCCGATCGTGGTCCCCGTCCTGCGCGCAGGCCTGGGCATGCTCGAGGGCATGACCCGCATGCTGCCCACCGCCGAGGTCGGCTTCCTGGGCATGCGTCGCGACGACGACACCCTAGAGATCGAGACCTACGCGAACCGCCTGCCGGACGACCTGTCGGGCCGCCAGTGCTTCGTGCTGGACCCGATGCTGGCCACCGGCCACACCATGGTGGCCGCCACCAACTACCTCTTCGAGCGCGGCGCCAAGGACGTCACCTGCGTGTGCATCCTGGCCGCTCCGGAGGGCATTAAGACCCTTGAGGACGCGATCGGCGAGCGCGCCGACGTGAACGTCGTTGTCGCCGCCGTCGACGATCACCTCAACGAGAGGTCCTACATCGTCCCCGGCCTGGGCGACGCGGGCGACCGCCTGTACGGCATCATCGACTGACGAGGGCGCACGCCCCTCGCGCATCGCAGCGCCGGGGGATGCGACGCAGCTAACGCCACACGAGGGGTGGGTGCGGGATGAAAGTCCCGCACCCACCCCTCATTTTTACTCATTAATAACGGAATAAATTAACCAACTTCGCTATTTGTAGCCCATTTTTCCTCATCACATCCTTGTGTAACCTTGAGCGCTAAGCACCCCAAGGCCTCGAAAAATGCCCTACGCGCGTTTCATGCTTGTCACATGGCACTCATTCAGACCAATCCCAGGCGCCGCCGCTACGGCGTCGCAGCAATCGCAGGTATTCTCGGTGGAATCGTCTCCGCCATCGTGAAGTTCGGTTGGGAGGTGCCGCTGCCTCCGCGTACGCCCGAACGTAACGCAACCAACCCGCCCCAGGAGCTGCTCCAGCAGCTGGGTATCCCGGAGAGCGTCACCCACCTGTCCTACACCTACAACGGTAACGAAGGACTCCCCTGGGTCTCCTTCATCGTCCACTTCGCATTCTCGATCGGCTTCGCGATCCTGTACTGCGTGCTGGCCGAGCGCTTCCCGCAGATCAAGCTCTGTCAGGGTGCCGCCTTCGGCATCTTCGTCTACGTGGCCTTCCACGTCGTCCTCATGCCTCTCATGGGCACGGTCCCGCCGCCGTGGAACCAGCCCTTCGCGGAGCACTTCTCCGAGTTCTTCGGCCACATCATCTGGCTATGGACCATCGAAGTCTTCCGCCGCGACATGCGTAACCGCATCACGCACGAGCCGGACGCCGAGTTCCCGCTCGAGTCACGCGCCAACTGATCGCACCGCTTGCGCGGAAGAACGGGTGGGCCCCGGAACCTTACGGTTCCGGGGCCCACCCGTTATCTATGCGAGAGCGCCAGCCCTGCGATCCGTCAGCCTCAGCGCCTGCGCGCCCCGGCCTCGCAGGTCAGAACGCCGGGATAACCGAGCCGTCCGACCAGGTCTGCTCGATGTACTGCTTGACCTCATCGGAGTGCAGGAGCTTATCGAGCTTCGCAATGGCGTCAGCTTTCTTGGAATCGCCCTTCCACACGAGGACGTTCACGGCCGGGTTGTTCACGGGGGACTCGACGACGAGAGCATCACCGGAGATGGACTTACCACCCTCCTGGGCGAAGTTGCCGTTGATGACCGCGTAGTCGAAGTCATCGAGCGAGCGGACCAGCTGCGGGCCCTCGACCTCGCGGAAGTCGAAGTTCTTCAGCTTGGTGACGTTGTTGATGTTGACGTCGCCGTCGCCCTCGGGGATCGAGACGAGGCCCTGGGTGGCCAGGAGCTCGAGCGCGCGAGACTGGTTGGCAGTGTCGGAGATGATGCCGATCGTGCCGCCGTCGGGCAGCTCGTCGAGGGACTTGTGCTTGTTGGAGAACACGCCGAGGGGCTCAAGGTGGATGCCCTTGCCGGCCTCGAAGTCGTAGCCGAACTGCTTCTCCGCGTTCTCCAGGTAGGGAACCGTCTGGTAGAAGTTGGCGTCCAGGTCACCGTCGTTCAGCGCGGTGTTGGGCTGGACGTAGTCGGTGTACTCAACGATCTTGAGCTTGATGCCCGCGTCTGCGGCCAGGTTGTCGTTGATGTAGGTAAGGATCTTCGCGTGGGGCGAGGGGGTCGCGCCCACGGTCAGGGTGACGACGTCCGAGGAGGAGTCCGAAGCATCCGAGGAGGAGCCGCCGCCGCAGGCCGCCAGGCCCAGGGTGGCAACGGCCGCCAGGCCGATAGCTGCGAGAGAGCGATGACGCATGGTGTTTCTCTTTTCTTCTGCGTACTGGATGGGACGAATGGTCGAGGCCGGGGTGGCCTGACCGGATCGGTCAGCGCGCGCGGTGGTCGACCAGGCGCGAGAGGATATCGCCGATCAGCTGGATGATCTGGACGATGACGATGATGGCGACGACGGTCGAGATCATGACGTCGTCCTGCCAGCGGTTGTATCCGTAGTTGATGGCCATCTGGCCCAGGCCGCCGCCGCCGACTGCGCCCGCCATCGCGGAGTAGCCGATGAGGGTGATCGCCAGGGTCGTGATGGACTGAATGAGGGCGGGCATGGCCTCGCGAATGAGGACACCCCAGCGGATCTGTCGGTTGGAGGCACCCATCATCTGGGCGGCCTCGATCTTTCCGGGATCGACGGCCAACAGGTTCGTCTCCACGAGTCGCGCGAAGAAGGGCGCGGAGAGGATGACGAGCGGCACGACGGTCGCGAGCGAACCAGTGGACTTGCCGACGATCATCTTCGTGACCGGGATCAGCATGATGATGCCGATGATGAAGGGCAGGGAACGCACGATGTTCACGACGAAGGACACGGCCTGGTAGATGCCCTTGTTCGGGGTGAGGCCGCCCTTGCCGGTCTGGACCAGGACGAGCCCCAGGAGAGTGCCGATGATGACCGCGAAAACGGTCGACAGGCCCGTCATCATGAGTGTCTCGAAGATCGCGGGCACGAACTTGTCGGTGAGGGCCGGGTTATCGAGCCACGTGGGATCGCCCTTACCTGTGGGCACGACCATCTGCGCAGCGGTCGCGGCGGCGAGGTATGCGGTGGTCATTGGGTCCTCACTTCCGCGTGGACGTTGTTCTTGCGCAGCTGCTCGATGATCTTGTCGGCGTGGTACGCGGGCACGGTCAGGGCCAGTCGTCCGACCTGCACGCTGCCGAGGGACTCGAAGGTTCCGGCGGTGACGTCGGCACCCATCGACGAGGCCAGGCGCAGGACCGTGGCTCCCGTGGGCACGCCCGGGTGCGACGTGAAGACGACGTCAAGGAGGACGGTGCCCACCGCGTTCGGCTCGAAGCGACTGTCGGCGGATTCCGTCGGAACCGACTCGACGACCGGCATGGGGACCAGCTCGCGGGCCAGCGGGGTCGAGGGGTCCGCCACGACCTCTTCGAGGGGCCGGTCTGCAGGACCTGCCCGTGGCCGAGGAGGGTCACGGAGTCACAGATCTCGCGGACGACGGCCATCTCGTGCGTGATGATGACGACGGTGACCCCGGCGACGTCGCGCACGTGGCGCAGCAGGGACAGAATCTGAGCGGTCGACTCGGTGTCGAGCGCACTGGTTGGCTCGTCGCACAGGAGCACTGCGGGGTTGTCGGCCAGGGCGCGGGCGATGCCGACGCGCTGACGCTGGCCGCCCGACAGCTGGGAGGGGTAGGAGTCACCGCGGCCTTCGAGGCCGACGAGCTCGAGGAGTTCCTCGACGCGCTCACGACGCTTCGCGGCGGACACGCCCGCCAGCTTGAGCGGGTAGCCGATGTTGTCGGCGGCGGTGCGAGCGTCCAGGAGGTTCGCTGCCTGGAAGACCATGCCGATCCGGCGGCGGGCGGCGCGCAGCGCGGAACCCGTCAATGTCGCCAGGTCGAGGCCGTCAACGACGATGTGGCCCTCGGTGGGCTTCTCCAGGGCCGTCAGACACCGGATGAGGGTGGACTTACCGGCGCCAGAGCGGCCGACAATCCCGTGGATCGAGCCGCGATCGACGTGCAGGTTCACCCCATCGAGCGCGACGACTTGGCCGCCGTTTTTCACGGGGTAGACCTTGGACACCCCGGTGAGGTCAATCATGTGCATCTCCGTTACTGGGCCGCACGGCCCGCACCATCAGCATATGAGGGCCACGCTTGCGAGCGCTCGGAATGCTGTTACAAAAATCCGTATCGTGGCTAAACCCTCACCAAACAGCCCGTATAGTGAACGGAGTTGCGCGACAAACCCCTATCCGGCGACGGTGATGCCCACGAGCGCCGCACCCCACGAGGCCACCCACGTACCGAGCGCGAGAGCGAGGCTGCGACCTCGGAATCCGTCGGCCCACAGGGTCACCGCGTCCACGAGCGCGGTCGAGAACGTCGTGAAGCCACCCAGGAAGCCGGTCGAGACAATCGGCATCAGATCAGCGGGCACCAGCTGGGTGGCCGCGCCAGCCAGGAAACACCCGATGACGTTGACGACCAGGATGCCGAGCTTCGCTCCCGCCGGGTCGCCCCACGAGGACAGGGCGCGTTGAGTCCCACGGTCCAGCCAGAACCGCGCGCACGCGCCCACGCCGCCGGCCAGGGCCACGGACAGGAAGGTTGCGCCACTCATGCCCGATCCCCCTCGCTGGCGACGGGGAGCACGCCCGAGCGACCGCACGACCACTCCCCGCGCGCATCCCCGCCCACGCGCAGGCCCCACCCAGGGCCAGGAGACCAAGGGACTGAGAGACGGCCTCGACAATTCCATTGAACGACACGTAGCCCACCGACGCGACGATGTACGTCCCGTACGTCGTGAACGCGCCCGCGAAACCCGTGCCGATCAGGAGCTTCAGGGTCTTCAGCGACGCCGCATCCCCAGCGCCGCGCGCCAAGCGCCCCGCCACCCACGCGGCCAGCGCGCCCAGCAGGAACGCGCCCACTGCGTTGACCGTCAGCGTCGACCACGACAGGAACAGACCGCGCACGGGCGAGGCCTTCGCAACCTCGTCCAGGCCGGCGCGCGCAGCCGTCCCCACGACCCCGCCCACGAAGACCGCCAACCAGTCGGGCACCCGCATTCTCACCATGCACCCCACTGTACGCCTGCGCGGCTACCACCCGGGGAGGCGGATCCCGGGAGGCCGCCACAGCCTCGTACACTGGGCGCATGACGAACACCGGACGATTCGCGCCCTCCCCCACGGGCGACTTCCACCTGGGCAACCTGCGCACCGCGATCCTCGCGTGGGCGTGGGCGCGCACGACCGGGCGGCGATTCGTCCTGCGCATCGAAGACATCGACCGGGAGCGCGCCGGGTCTGCACAGCGCCAGATCGACGACCTGACGGCCATCGGCGTGGATTGGGACGGCGAGCCCCTCATCCAGACCGAGCGGGCCGACGCGCACGAGGCCGCCCTGGCGTCGCTGGCGCAGCGCGGCCTCATCTTCGAGTGCTACTGCACCCGCCGCGACATCCGCGAAGCGGCCTCCGCGCCGCACGTGCCACCCGGCCACTACCCGGGCACCTGCCTGCGCCTGAGCGAGACCGAGCGCGAGGCGAAGCGCGCAGCTCTGGCCGCGTTGGGGCGCGCCCCCGCGCTGCGCCTGGCCGCACCCTCGCCCGAGTGGACCGTGTTCGACGAACTGCACGGCTCCTACACCGGGGCCGTCGACCACTTCGTCGTGCGCCGCGCGGACGGCGTGCCCGCCTACAACCTCGCGGCCGTCGTCGACGACGCGTACCAGGGCGTCGACCAGGTCGTGCGCGGCTTCGACCTGCTCTCCCAGGCGCCCGCGCAGGCGCAGCTCGCCCACCTGCTCAGGGGCACCCGAGCCGACGTACGCGCACGTGCCCCTCGCACTCGCCCCCTCGGGGGCGCGCCTGGCCAAGCGCGACGGTGCCGTCACCCTCTCTGATCTACGAGGCCTGGGCTGGTCCACCGCGGACGTCGTTTCGTTCATCGGGGCGTCGCTTGGCGTGCCCGGGGCGCGTTGCGCCTCCGACATTGCGGACGCCCTGGGGATTTCAGGACTGCGTGCCTTGCCGACCGAACCGTGGGTCGTCACGCCGCCCAGTTCCTGAGGTTCTGGTGTGCGTGCCCTGTCGGGCCGGGTTGCTGTGCCTGCTGGGCCGGGCTGCCGTGCCGGGCTGCTTGTTGTGCCCGTGGGCGGCGGCCCGCCCGCGAGCCGTCCGCGCCGCGAGCTTCGCTCGGCGCGTCGGCTCGCTGTCCGGCCAGGCCCCACCACCGCCCACGCGCACCGCAGTCTCTCCCTGTATCTCGTGTACGCCCGGTCCCTCCGGTGCCCTCCGCGCAGGCATTGTCTGGTCCGCATCAATGTCGCACGTAATTCCCCTGGGGCTATTTCGGAATTTGAATTGTGTTCGTTGATATATCAACGTTTCTGAGTGTCGTCGATGGGACGGTCCGACGAATCACGTGCTAGTTAGATACACCTGCTGGTGGCGCAGCTGGAGCCCACAAGCCAGGTGTGCGGTTGTCTGAAACCGACGTCGCCTTTGCTCGCGCAGGCCGAGTCTCAGATGAAACCGTCATCGCCTTTGCGGGTGAGAAATGGGCGTTTTTTGTGCGTTTTTCGGTTGCAGAGGCGTCGTCGGTTTCAACACTTGCTGTTCAGGGACGAGCAGTGGTGATGGCGGTTTCACGCTGGCCTGCATCAGCGGCCGCAGAGGTGCTGTTGGTTTCAATCTCGCCACGCGGCTGCGTCCTGTGCGCGAACAAGTTCGCCTAGCGCACGAAAAACGACCCAAATCGGCGTCTTATGGCGTGCTGGGCGAACTTTGTCGCGGGGCGGCTCGGGAGGAACCGTGCCGGGCGAGTTCTGTCGCGCCACCAGTCACGCACGCCCACTGCCGGGCGACCTTCATCTCGGATCGAACAGGAAACCGACTTGCCGGGCCCGCCACAAGCGGATGGGCATGAAAAAGCACTCCCGAAGGAGTGCTAGGTAGAAATGCAGAACCCCCACCGGTGGATCGCACCGAGGGGGGCCGCTGCGCGCCCGAAGGGACTCGAACCCCCAACCTTCTGAACCGTAATCAGATGCTCTATCCATTGAGCTACGGGCGCTTGCCGTTTGGCTGGGTATAAGCCTACACGCTCTTCGCCAGGATGCAAAATCAAGAGCTATGGCCTGAACCACATCGAAGAAACGCATCCTGCAGCCGACCATGATCGAGCAGCATATACAAAGATCCTCCGCGCACCCGGCAGCGCACCCTTATCCTTGCTGCATTCCTGCCCTGGGGAGGTTCGGATGATACCGTCACGCGGAGGACCGGCCCCCAGCATACACGTTTTCGCCCCACGCGCGCAGCCGCGACGAGGCACGGCACATCACCACAGGCCTGCCCCACCTAAAACTTGCGGCAGCACCGTTGGGCCGCATCGTGGCCAGGCCAGGCCTCGAGACGACGCGCCGAGCGAAGCTCACAGCGCGGACGGCTCGCGGGCGGGCCGCCGCCCACCGGCACACACAGCGGCCGGGCCCGCCGCCCGGAACACCAGCGGCGTCCCAAACAACAAAAACCCCGGAACCTGAAGCGGTCCCGGGGTCCGGTGGCGGAGGATGGGGGATTCGAACCCCCGAGGGCTTGCACCCAACACGCTTTCCAAGCGTGCGCCATAGGCCACTAGGCGAATCCTCCGTGCACATCGTGCCGGACAATCATAAGCGACAAAAGGCCTTCAGCGCCAATCCTGGCCAATGGAGCAGGTCACAGCACCTTGCGGAATCCTTAGAAAATATAGCCAATCAAGAAGATAATCCCCGTACCTACGACGAGAATCCCGTTGAAGACGAGGGCCGCGATGGCTTCGCGCGAACCGACGCGGCCGGGCAGGCTTTGCGCCCGCACGAGGGGCGATAATCGCGAGGACAACCGAGATGATCCCCGGAAGGAAGAAAAATTGCAAAGACGCTGACCCACAGGGCAACCTTCGCGAGGGGATTACCGATCGGCTTGGGCGAGTTGTAGCCGCCGTCGGCGAAGATCGCGGCAACATCCACGTACTGCGTCCCGGGAAACGTGGGCCCCGAGAGGTCGGCGGTGGGGACGCGAAGGCGGCCCGGCGCATATCCGAAGCGGTCGCCCGGCGCATCCATCGACGAGGTCTCCGGGGTCGCCCAGGGCACGCTCGAGACGGCGGGGGCGATGTTCGGGGACGGCTGACTCATGTGCTCCACTATCCCATAACGGGAGGGGCATGCACCACACTTTGCCCGCTGGAGGGGTTTACGCGTGGCGAAACCTGCGGACACGGGGGCGGACGCGCTACCCTGTTATTCCGACCGGTACGGCCATCCTGCCCATCAACTGATCGGATTTGTACGCTTATGAGCGAAACGAAGACCTCGCTGTTCCGTTGGAAGCTTCACGGTAACGGCACGTCCATTAATCCCGGCGACGTCGTCCTTCCCGGTGAGCGACTGTCGTGGCCGCGCACTATCGGCATTGGCGCCCAGCATGTGGTCGCAATGTTTGGTGCTACGTTCCTTGTTCCGTTGTTGACAGGTTTCCCTCCGTCAACAACGCTTTTTTTCACCGCAGTCGGCACCCTGCTGTTCTTCCTGATTACGGCGGGCCGCCTGCCCTCGTACCTGGGTTCCTCGTTCGCGCTGATCGCGCCGATCCAGGCGGTATCAGGAACCCTGGGAGCTCCCTACGCGCTCGGCGGCATCATTGCGGTGGGCGCGACGCTGGCTCTCGTCGGCCTGATCGTCCACTTCGCGGGCGTGCGCTGGATTGACGCTGTTATGCCGCCCGTGGTGACGGGCGCGATCGTCGCACTTATCGGCCTTAACCTGGCGCCCGCCGCGTGGAACTGGGTCCAGAAAGGCCCGATCACGGCAGTCGTGACGATCGTGTCGATCTGCCTCGTGACCGTCCTCTTCAAGGGCATCCTGGGCCGCCTCTCGATCCTCATCGGTGTGCTGATCGGCTACGCTGCCGCAATCATCCAGGGCGAGGTCGATTTCTCGAGTGTCGGCCAGGCGGCGTGGATCGGCTTCCCGAGTTCCACACCCCAGCCTTCTCCGTCTCGACTCTCGGCCTGTTCCTGCCGGTCGTGTTCATCCTGGTCGCTGAGAACGTCGGCCACGTGAAGTCCGTGTCCGCGATGACGGGCGAGAACATGGACGACCTGACGGGTCGCGCGCTCGTCGCGGACGGCCTCTCCACGATGCTGGCCGGCAGCGGCGGCGGTTCGGGTACGACCACCTACGCCGAGAACATCGGCGTCATGGCGGCAACCCGTGTGTACTCGACGGCGGCGTACATCATTGCGGCCGGCGTCGCCCTGGTCCTGTCGATGCTGCCGAAGTTCGGCGCCCTCATCGCGACGATTCCCCCGGGCGTGCTCGGCGGCGCGGGTACGGTCCTGTACGGCATGATCGGCATGCTGGGCGTTCGCATCTGGGTGCAGAACCGCGTGGACTTCTCCAACCCGGTGAACCTGAACACCGCCGCGGTCGCCTTGATCGTCGCGATCGCGAACTTCACGTGGGTTGTCGGCGACATGACCTTCGGCGGCATCGCGCTGGGCACGGCCGCCGCTCTGCTGATTTACCACGGCATGCGCCTGATTTCGAAGCTGCGCGGCACGAACCTGGAGGCGGCGACGCCCGCGTCCGCGCCGTCGGGTTCGGAGCTAGAGGGCGAGGCGTATTCGAAGCGCCACCGCTCCCCCGCCCCGCAGGCCGACGCCTGATCTGACGCGTTCACGAACGAGGCCGGGGCTCGGCCACTCGCTCACCGCACGGTGAGGGGTGGGTCGGGCCCCGGCCTCGTTCATCCCCATAATTCCGCACGTAATTCCCCCAGTGCGCCGTAATCCTCGTCAGCACAATGCCTGGAATTCCAACGTTTTCAGGCACACCTACAAAGTGACCGAGTGAGAATTACGTGCAACTTTTAGAGGAGTGCACTGGCTCCGAGGGCGGCAACGGCCAGAAGCGGCAGGAACCCCTGCTTGATCGCGGCGGAGCGCTTGTCGGGGGACGCGGCAAAGAGCAGGAGGGCGGCGGCCAGCATGGAACCGACACCAAAAAGCGCGAGGGTCAGGCCGGCAGTCGGCGACGCCAGGAAGTAGACGGCGACGCCCGCGAAGGCCTCAACGGCAAGGAAGAAGTTGTAGAAGCCCTGATTGAAGGCCATTTCCTTGGTGGCCTCCGCGGATTCGCGGTCCATGCCAAAGACGGACAGGGCGCGCGTGGTCCACGCGAAGGACTCGATGTAGAAGATGAAGACGTGGAGGGCGGCGGCCAGGAAGGCTGCGATCATTCCGATAATCAGCATGAGGTCTCTTTCGTCGATGTGTCACTCAATTGGACCCCAACCTACTCTGCACACGCGCAGATCAACCTAGACACAACGCCACAATTGTCAAAAACTCAACGAGTTTCCCCTCTCAAACGCCATACATGTCAATTATTTACATGTAAGGTAGTGGGTATGGCAACATGTGCACCCTCGCTATTCACAGCGCTGATCAATACGGAAATGGGCGCGTGGAACGCGGTCGAATCCGCCCTTTCCGAGGCGGGAAACGCGCTGACACTCGGCCGCTTCCTCGTCCTGCGCACAGTCCGCAACACCCCTGCGTGCCGCATTCAGGAGGTCGCGGCGAGCCAGGGCATCACCCTGGGAGCGGCCTCGCGCCTCGTCGATCGCCTCCACCGCGACGGGCTCGTGCACCGCACCCCATGCGAGCACGACCGGCGCGCGACCATCCTGACGGTGACAGAACAGGGCCTGGCGCACCTCGAGGAGGCCTGCATGATCGTCGAGAAGGAGCAGGAGCGCATCTTCGCCCCGCTTTCCCCGGCCCAGCGCGAGGAGCTGACGCGCAGCCTCGCGCTCATCGCCGAGGCCACCAAGGGGCACGCATGATTCGCTTCGACCACGTCTCCAAGACCTACACGGGCGGCACGCGAGCCGTCGAGGACTTCTCCCTCACCGTCGAGCAGGGCTCGACGACTGTGTTCCTGGGCACGTCGGGCTGCGGCAAGACGACGCTCATGCGGATGGTGAACGCGATGGTCACCCCGACCTCGGGAAGGGTGTTCGTGCGCGGCCAGGACGTCGCGAGCGAGGACCCCGTGCGACTGCGCCGCTCGATCGGCTACGTCCTGCAGGAGGGCGGCCTCTTCCCCCACCGAAGCATCGCGGACAACATCGCGACCGTCCCGCGCCTGGAGGGGGCCACGAAGCAGGCTTCCCGCGAGCGCGCGCTCGAGCTCCTGACGCTAGTGGGCTAGATCGCGAGATGGCCGATCGCTACCCCGCCCAGCTGTCGGGCGGCCAGCGTCAGCGCGTGGGCGTCGCCAGGGCGCTCGCCAACCGCGCGGACATCCTGCTGATGGATGAGCCCTTCGGTGCGCTGGATCCGATCGTGCGCGCGGAGCTGCAGCGCGAGCTGAAGGAGATTCAGCGCGCGCTGGGCACGACGATCCTCTTCGTGACGCACGATGTGGACGAGGCGTTCACGCTGGGCGACCAGGTCGCCGTCCTCTCGACGGGTGGCTACATCGAGCAGGTGGGGATGCCCACCGAGCTGCTCTCCTCTCCTGCGTCGCCCTTCGTCGCGGAGTTCGTGGGGGCCTCGCGCGCCGCGCGCCCGGTACGCGTCGCCGGCCCGGGCGGCCTGGTCGTCGACGACGCCGGCACCCCCGTGGGCACGCTCGCCTCCGACGAGGCCGGGGAGCGTCCGTGACCTGGCTGTCCTCGAACTGGGGGGTCATTGGCTCCTGACACTCACTCACCTGTGGATTGCGCTACCAGTGATCGCCCTGTCGGTGCTGTTTTCCGTCCCTATCGCCCGCTGGGCCGCATTTTCGCCCCGCGGCGGCTGGGTCCTGTCGGCCCTCTCGGCCCTCTACGCGGTACCGTCGCTCCCCCTCCTGATTGTCATTCCGGTGATCGTGGGGGTGGCGCTGCGCTCGCCCGCCAACATGGTGATTGTTCTGACGCTGTACGGCGTGGCGGTGCTGGTGCGCCAGGTCGCAGAAGGCTTCCGCGCGATTCCGCGCGCGACCCTGCAGGCCGCGAACGCGTGCGGCTATTCCCTGCCCAGGCGTTTCGTTGAGGTCGAACTGCCCCTGGCGACACCCGTCATCGTGGCGGGCACGCGCGTGGTCGCCACGTCGACAGTGTCGCTCGTGACCGTGGGCGCGTTTATCGGGGTGCGCTCGCTGGGCACGCTGTTTACTGACGGTTTTCAGCGCGGAATCATCGCCGAGGTCGTGGCCGGCCTGGTCGCGACGGTCCTCCTCGCGCTCGTCATCGACACGCTGGTGCAGGGTATCGGCTGGGCGCTGACCCCGTGGACGAGGAGGGGGCGGGCATGAACATTCTCCTCGACGCCCTAAGGTGGCTGGCGGTGCCCGCGCACTGGCTGGGCGAGTCCGGAATCCTCGTGCGGGCCGCGCAGCACCTGGGCCTCACACTCCTGATTGTGGCGCTCGCGGCCCTGATCGCGCTGCCGCTGGGCACATGGATCGGGCATACGGGCAGGGGCCGCTGGCTGGTGAGCGCGACGGGCGCGGCGCGCGCGGTCCCCACCCTCGGCGTCCTGACGCTGGCGGGCCTGTGGCTGGGCATCGGTCTGGCGGCCCCGACGCTGGCGCTCTTGATCCTGGCGATCCCACCGCTCCTGTCGGCGACCCTATTCGGGCATCGCCTCGACCCCGAGGGCCACCGTGGATGCGGCGCGTGCGATCGGGCTGACCGAACCCCAGGTGCTGACGCAGGTCGAGGCCCCGCACGCGGCAGGCCTCGTGGCCGCGGGCGTGCGCTCGGCGACCCTCCAGGTGATCGCGACGACGACGCTCGCGGCCTACACGGCGAACTACGGCCTCGGCCGTTTCCTCTACGAGGGGCTGAAGACCCGCGACTACGCGGAGATGATCGGCGGCGCGATCATCGTCGTCACCCTCGCGCTGGCGACCGACGCGCTCCTGGCGCTGGTGGCGCGACGCCTTCGTGCCCGCACCCACTCTTTTGCAGACGATGAGAACAACTCACTCAAGGAGACACTATGAAACGCACGATGATCACAATGACTGCCGTCGCGGCTTCCGCCCTGGCGCTGGCCGCCTGCGGTTCCGCAGAGTCGGTCGGCGGCAACGCGAGCACCGGAAGTTCGGAGAATGGCCAGAGGACGCTCGTCGTGGGGTCGCAGGACTACTACTCGAACGAGATCATCGCCGAGGCCTACGCGCAGGCCCTCGAGGGTGCCGGTTTCACGGTCGACCGCCAGATGCGAATCGGCCAGCGCGAGGTCTACATGCCCGAGCTTGAGGCCGGATCGATCGACGTCTTCCCCGAGTACACGGGCAACCTCCTGCAGTACCTGGATCCCGATGCCACCGCACGCTCCACCGACGAGGTGTACGACGCACTGCGCAGCGCCCTTCCCGATGGCTTGCGCGCCCTCGAGCAGGCGGGCGCGACCGACCAGGATTCCTACGTGGTGACGACAGACTTCGCGCAAGAACACTCGCTCACCTCGATCGGCGACCTCGCGAACGCGGGCACGCTGACGCTGGGCGGCAATTCGGAGCTGCGCACGCGCCCCTACGGCCCGACCGGACTATCCGACCTCTACGGAGTGACCGTCAACTTCACCCCGATCGAGGATTCGGGCGGCCCTCTCACGGTCAAGGCCCTGAAGGACGGCGACATCCAGCTGGCGAACATCTACTCCTCGGATCCGGCGCTAGCGGACGGCACGCTGACGGTCCTGACGGACCCGAAGGGCCTATTCCTGGCCTCGCACGTCGTCCCCCTGGCCTCAGCCCGCGTGGACGATGCGACGGCCGCCGTCATCAACCGCGTGAGCGCCGCGCTTGAGCCCGCGGATCTGGTGGAGATGAACCGCGCGTCCACGCAGGAACAACGGTCGGCGTCGCAGATCGCCCGGGAGTGGCTGGTCTCCAAGGGTTTACTGTCCTGAGAACACCCGCGTGGGACGAGGCCGGGGCTGGGGAGCGTGTTCGCGTTCCGCGCCCCGGCCTCGTCGCGTGTGAATACGGGCACAACTGCGCCGTTTTATGTGATCCACACCATCATTTGACCTACTTTTTACGTTTGTAACCAAAATGTAATGCGCACATGATGGACACGTCTGGATACTTCCACGCGCGACGGGCTACCCTCGAAGACATGACCACGGGCATAGCCCACCGGTCCCGTCCATCAACCAGGAGGTAGTAACCATGAACCTGAAGAAGGCATGGCTCGCCATTCCCGCGGCGGCTGCGCTCGCGCTGACCGCCTGCGCCGGTGGCGGCGGATCCGCCACCACCACCAACAACGCCATCGTCCTCAACGGCTCCGAGCCGCAGAACGCTCTGCTGCCCGGCCAGACCTCTGAGACCGGCGGCGGCCGCATCCTCAGCGCGATCTTCAGCCAGCTCGTCCGCTACGACACCGACGGCAAGGCCGTCCTCGACGTCGCCGAGTCCATCGAGCCCAACGAAGACAACACCCTGTGGACCGTCAAGCTCCACCAGGACCGCAAGTTCTCCGACGGCACCCCCGTCAAGGCCGAGAACTTCACCCGAGCCTGGAACCTCATCACCTCCCAGAACCAGCAGCAGGCCTCCTTCTTCGACTCCTTCGACGGCACCAATGAGGAAGGCGTCGGCGAGCTGACCGGCGTCCAGGTCGTTGACGACTACACCTTCACGATCAAGCTGAAGGCCCCCGCCTACGACCTCATCACCCGCCTGGGCTACTCCGCCTACGCGCCGCTTCCCGACTCGACCCTGGACGACCCGGACAAGGGCGGCCAGGTGCCGGTCGGCAACGGCCCCTACAAGCTGGCCTCCGACTCCGCGTGGGAGCACAACGTCAAGATCACCCTCGTCCCCAACGAGAACTACGTCGGCGACGAGAAGCCCCAGAACGACGGCGTGACCTTCGTCTTCTACAACTCGATGGATGCCGCCTACAACGACCTCAAGGCTGGTAACGTCGACGTCCTCGACGCCGTTCCCTCCTCCGCCATGGCCTCCTACCAGCAGACCTTCGCGGGCACCTCCGTCAACGAGCCCTACGCCGGCATCATGACGCTGACCATCCCGCAGTACCTCGACCACTTCAAGGGCGAGGAAGGCAAGCTGCGCCGCCAGGCCATCTCGATGGCCATCAACCGTGACGAGATCACCTCGACGATCTACGCCGGCGCGCGTACTCCGGCCAAGGACTTCACCGCCCCCACCCTTCCGGGCTACTCCAACTCCCTGCCCGGCTCCGATGTCCTGACCTACAACGGCACCAAGGCTAAGGAACTGTGGGCCCAGGCCGACGCCATCGCCCCGTGGGACGGCACCTTCGAGATCGCCTACAACTCCGACGGCGGCCACAAGGAATGGGTGGACGCTGCCGCCAACTCCATCAAGAACACGCTGAACATCGACGCCCAGGGCAAGGCGATCGTCGACTTCAAGACCCTGCTCCAGCAGGAAGATGACCAGACCATCGGCGCGGCCTTCCGCTCCGGCTGGCAGGGCGACTACCCGTCGATCTACAACTTCCTGCAGCCCCTGTACGTGACCAAGGCCGCCTCGAACAAGGGTGACTACTCCAACCCCGAGTTCGACGCCCTGATCACCAAGGCGGCGGGCGCCGCCAACGCCGACGAAGCCACGACGGCCATGCAGCAGGCCCAAGAGATCCTCCTGCAGGATCTGCCCGTCATCCCGCTGTGGTACTACAACGTCAACGGCGCTTGGTCCAAGAACGTGAGCAACGTGACCTTCGACTGGAGGGGCCAGCCCATGCTCCCCGAGATCACCAAGAACGCGAGCAAGTGAGTTCCTAGGAACTCTCCTCACCCGAGGGGGTGGGCGGCACCGGCCGCCCACCCCTCGGCGCATCCCGACCTGACAAACACGATCAGACCGGCATATGTCGCCTGCCCGCGCCCCCGTGAGGCGCTCACCCCGCACCAGCCGCCCGCAATGTGGGCCACACTTTCGCCCACGAACAAGGGAAAAGCACTGATCCTCGGGCCACATCACGCCCCCCACGCCTCATTTGCCCATTCTTTACCCTATGATGGGACATAAAGGCAGCCCCGCCCCCAGCGGTGCGCACGAACGGGAACGGCACCGCGCCCATCCCTCGACACGAATCTAAAGGATTGCCCATGCTCCGCTACATCGGACGGCGACTCCTCCAGACCATCCCGGTCTTCTTCGGAGCCACCTTTCTGATCTTTGCGATGGTCTACCTGATGCCAGGTGACCCCGTCGCCGCCCTCGGTGGCGACCGCGGCCTCACCGAGGCGGCCGCCGCTCAGATCCGCGCCGAATACCACCTCGACCAGCCCTTCTGGATGCAGTACCTGCTCTACCTCAAGGGTGTCTTCACCCTCGACTTCGGCAAGTCCTTCAACCAGCAGCCCGTCATCGACGTCATGGCGCGAGCCTTCCCCACCACGATCGCCCTGGCCATCTACGCCCTCGCCATCGAATCCATCTTTGGCATCACCCTGGGCGTCATCGCCGGCGTGCGCCGCGGCGGCTGGTTCGACTCGACGATCCTCGTGTTCTCGCTCCTGCTGATCTCGGTGCCCACCTTCGTCCTGGGCTTCGTCCTCCAGTTCCTCCTCGGCTTCAAACTCGGGGTCCTCCCGGTCACAGCCAGCGCCTCGGTCAACATGGCATCACTGACCATGCCAGCCATGGTCCTCGGCGGCGTCTCCCTGGCATACGTCATCCGACTCACCCGCCAGTCCGTCTCCGAGAACGTCTCCGCCGACTACGTGCGCACCGCCCGCGCCAAGGGCCTGGCCAACGGCACCGTCATGACGCGCCACATCCTGCGTAACTCCCTCATCCCCGTCGCCACCTTCCTCGGCGGCGACCTCGGCGCCCTCATGGGCGGCGCCATCATCACCGAGGGCATCTTCAACATCAACGGCGTCGGCGGCACGCTCTGGCAGGCCATCCGTCTGGGTGAAGCCCCCACGGTCGTCTCCATCACGACCGTGCTCGTCCTGGTGTACATCCTGGCCAACCTCATCGTTGACCTCCTCTACGCCGTGCTCGACCCGAGGATCCGCTATGAGTGATTTCATCCCCTCCGCCAACATTTCCCGCACCCGCGCGGGACAGGACCACTACGTCTCCGAGATCGACGAGACCGGCCTCGGCGCCGTCGACGCGGTGCCCCGACGAGGGCGCCCCCTCCTCCATGTGGGGCGAGGCATGGAAGCGCCTCCGCCGCCGCCCGGCCTTCTGGTTCGCCGCCACGATCATCTTGTTCGCGGTCATGATCTCGGTGTTCCCCTGGCTCTTCACCAGCCAGGACCCGCGCTACTGCGTGCTCTCCAACTCCCTGGGCGCCCCCGAGCTGTGGAGCCACCCCTTCGGCTTCGACAAGCAGGGCTGCGACATCTACTCGCGCGTCGTCTACGGTGCCCGCGCCTCCGTCTCCGTCGGCATCCTGACGACCATCGCCGTCACCCTCATCGGCGGCACGATCGGCGCCCTCGCCGGCTACTTCGGCGGCTGGCTCGATTCCCTGCTCTCGCGCATCACCGACGTCTTCTTCGCGATCCCCCTGCTCCTGGCAGCCATCGTCTTCATGCAGATGTTCAAGGACTCGCGCTCCATCACCATGGTCGTCGTCGTCCTGTCCGCCTTCGCCTGGACCTCCATCGCGCGTATCACGCGAGGATCCGTCATGAGCGCGAAGAACGAAGAATTCGTCACCGCGGCCCGCGCCACCGGCGCCTCCCGCGCGCGCATCCTCATGAACCACATCATCCCCAACTCGATGGCCCCCATCATCGTGTACGCGACCGTCGCGCTGGGCACCTTCATCGTCTCCGAGGCCTCCCTGTCCTTCATGGGCATCGGCCTGCCGAGCTCGGTCGTTTCCTGGGGCGCCGACATCTCCACGGCTAAGGACCAGCTGAGCGACGCCCCCATGGTTCTCTTCTACCCGGCCTCGGCTCTGGCCCTGACCGTCCTCAGCTTCATCATGATGGGTGACGCCGTGCGCGAAGCCCTCGACCCGAAGGCACGCAAGTGAGCGAAACGAACACCCCCCAGCTCTCCGAGAAGGAGATGGAAGAGATCGTCGAACGAGCCGTCGCCCCCAGCGCGGCCCCGGCCTCGTCCGACATCCACCCGGACGACGCGCAGCCCCTGCTCAAGATCACGGACCTGGAGGTCACGTTCACCTCCTCGACCGGCGTCGTCCCCGCCGTGCGCGGCGCGAACCTGACCATCTACCCCGGCCAGACCGTCGCCATCGTCGGCGAGTCCGGCTCCGGCAAGTCCACGACGGCCGCCGCCGTCATCGGCCTGCTGCCCGGCACCGGCAAGGTCGCGGGCGGAACCATCGAGTTCGACGGGCAGGACATCACCAACCTGTCCACCAACGAATGGGTGGCCCTGCGCGGGTCCGGCATCGGCCTCGTCCCCCAGGACCCCATGAGCAACCTGAACCCCGTCCTGCGCGTGGGCTACCAGGTCAAGGAAGCGCTGCTCGCCAACAACGTCGTGCCCCGCTCCGAGGCCGGCCAGCGCGTCACCGCCCTCCTCGAGGAAGCCGGCCTGCCCGACGCCGAACGCCGCGCCAAGCAGTACCCGCACGAGTTCTCCGGTGGCATGCGCCAGCGCGCCCTCATCGCCATCGGCATGGCCGCGCACCCCAAGCTGCTGATCGCCGACGAGCCAACCTCCGCCCTGGACGTCACCGTCCAGCGCCGCATCCTCGACCACCTCGGCAAGCTCACCAGCGAGATGGGCACCGCCGTGCTGTTCATTACGCACGACCTCGGCCTGGCCGCCGAGCGCGCCGAGCAGCTCGTCGTCATGCACCGCGGCCGCATCGTCGAGTCCGGCCCCGCCCTGGAGATCCTCCAGCACCCCCAGCACCCCTACACGAAGCGCCTCGTGTCCGCCGCGCCATCCCTGGCCTCGGCGCGCATCGAGATCCGCGCACAAGCAGGGCATCTCGGTCACCGAGGAAGAGCTCATCGGTGCCGGCAAGGGCGCAACCTCCACGGACGCCATCATCCGCGTCGAAAACCTCACCAAGGAATTCGACATCCGCGGCGCCAAGAAGGGCCAGGACACCTTCCTGGCCGTCGACGACGTGTCCTTCGAGCTGCGCCGCGGCACGACCCTCGCGGTCGTCGGCGAGTCCGGCTCCGGCAAGTCCACCGCCGCGAACATGGTGCTGCAGCTCCTCAAGCCCACCAAGGGCAAGGTCTACTTCGACGGCGAGGACACATCGCAGATGAGCGAGGCGGAGCTCTTCCGCCTGCGCCGCCGCCTCCAGGCCGTGTTCCAGAACCCCTACGGTTCACTCGATCCCATGTTCTCGATCTACCGACTGATCGAGGAGCCCCTGAAGATCCACGGCTACGGCACCCTGGAGTACGCGCGCACCGAAATCAAGCGCGCCGAGGCCACGGGCCGCGAGCCCGAGGAGTGGATGCGCGTCCTCGTCGAGGCCGCCGACGCGAAGCGTTCGCTGACCGCCGCCGAGAAGCGCGAGTTCAACCCAAAGAAACTGCGCATCGCGCGCGCTTCCGAGCTGCTCGACATGGTGGCTCTGCCGCGTAGCGCCATGCGCCGCTACCCGAACGAGCTCTCCGGCGGCCAGCGCCAGCGCGTGGCCGTGGCCCGCGCCCTCGCACTCAACCCGGAGGTCATCGTCCTGGACGAGGCCGTGTCCGCGCTCGACGTGCTGGTGCAGAACCAGATCCTGTACCTGCTCAACGACCTGCAGGCGCAGCTGGGCCTGTCCTACCTGTTCATCACGCACGACCTGGCCGTTGTCCGCCAGATCGCCGACGACGTGATCGTCATGGAGAAGGGCAAGCTCGTCGAGGCCAACTCGACGGACGAGCTGTTCAACAACCCGGTCCAGGACTACACGCGCGAGCTGATCGAGGCCGTCCCCGGCCGCAACATCCAGCTCAACCTGTGAGCAACTGACACGCGAGGGGCCCGAGGCGCTGAGGCGCTTCGGGCCCCTGCTCTATGTGGGCCTGTGTTCCGGGTGCCGCGTGTGTCTTTGGGCCGGGCTGCTCGGTGTGCCCGTGGGCGGCGGCCCGCCCGCGAGCCGTCCGCGCCGCGAGCTTCGCTCGGCGCGTCGGCTCGAAGCCCGGCCAGGCCCCGCCACCGCCCACGGGCACCGCAGCCAGGCCCTGCGGTCCCGCCGGCGCCCTCCACACCAGTGGGGCCTGGTGTGCTGATGGTGATCCGCGTCATCTGGAAAGCCCCGCCAGGCCCCTCTACTCCCCGTGGGCATCACAGGAGCCTCGCGTGCTGATATTTTGGGATATTCCGAAGCGTGTTGTTACAAACGTCGTCATTTGGGGGTGTTTTTCGTGTGGATTTCTGTGTCGTTGTTACAAACGTCGTCAATCCGAGGGCTTTTTCGCTGAAAACACTGGTTTTTGGGCTTAGATTGACGACGTTTGTAACAGAAGTCCTCGCAAGACGATTGAAATCGCGCTGGTTTGACGACGTTTCTAACGCATCGCAGCCGTGAGCGGCCAGTCCTAGCCCAATAGGAGATGGGTGTGGGTGGAGGCGTCGAGGCCAGTAGTGTCCCGCATAGTGGTGTAACCGTGTGGTGGTCGGCTCGTTTGATATGGGTGCGGTCACCGTGTGATCCTTCGAGAAAGCTCTCTACTTCTGACTCGAAATGATTTGGAGGCACAACGATGACCGCTCCTCATATTATCGACCCTGCTGGCCTGCTTGGTGAGGCGTTGTCCCAGGCATCCCCGGATTTGATGCGTTCCTTGCTCCAGCACGTCATCAACGCGTTGTTATCAGCGGACGCTGACACCGTGTGCGGGGCCCAGTGGGGCCAACAAGATCCGCAGCGTCAGGCCAGGCGCAATGGGTATCGCTACCGGCCCCTGGACACCAGGGGTCGGCACCATCGACGTGGCGATCCCCAAGCTGCGCTCAGGAACCTACTTCCCAGAATGGTTGCTGCAGCGCCGTAAACGCTCCGAAAGCGCTTTGATCACAGTGGTCGCTGACTGCTACCTGGCGGGGAGTATCCACGCGCCGTATGGACAAGCTCGTCAAAAACCCTGGGGATCACAGGATTGTCCAAGTCCCAGGTCTCACGTATGGCAGCCGATCTGGACGAACACGTGGATGAGTTCCGTCATCGCCCCCTCCACGATGCCGGGCCTTTCACGTTCGTCGCTGCTGACGCACTGACCATGAAGGTGCGCGAAGGAGGGCGCGTCGTCTCGTGCGCGGTCCTGGTTGCCACCGGAGTCAACAATGACGGACACCGCGAAGTACTGGGGGTGCGCGTATCCACCAGCGAGACCGCTCCAGCCTGGAAGGAGTTCTTCGCTGACCTGGTCGCCCGAGGCCTGAGCGGCGTGCGCCTGGTCACCAGCGACGCCCATCTGGGCCTCGTTGAGGCCATCGCAGCGAACCTGCCTGGAGCCGCCTGGCAACGATGCCGCACCCACTACGCCGCGAATCTCATGTCGGTCACCCCCAAAGCGCTATGGCCCGCTGTCAAAGCGATGCTGCACTCGGTGTACGACCAGCCCGACGCGGCATCGGTCAACGCTCAATACGACCGGCTCTTGGACTACGTGCACGACAAGCTCCCCGCCGTGTGTGATCACCTTGATCAAGCCAGGGCAGACGTCCTCGCGTTCGCGTCCTTCCCCACCGGGGTATGGACCCAGATCTGGTCCAACAACCCCAATGAGCGCCTCAACCGCGAAATCCGCCGACGCACCGACTCCGTAGGAATCTTCCCCAACCGCCAGGCCATCATCCGCCTGGTCGGAGCCGTCCTAGCCGAACAAAACGACGAATGGGCCGAAGGCCGACGCTACCTCAGCCTCGACATCCTCACCAAATCACGACTCACACCCCAACCCACCCAACAGGAGGACACCCCACTCCAACTCAGCGCATAACCCAACCCGAAGGACACAAAACGATTACACCACTCCACAGGACTTGACCTAGGAGACGCGGTCGGTGCCGATTAGGGCAGCAATGGAGGTTTTGCAGCATTAGGAGCTGGCTGTCGGCGTGTCGTGGTTCTAATGATGCGATTCCCCCCGTTTGGAGGCAGTGAGGCCACGACTCGAGGGGGTGCGGCGCCCAAAGTGCAGACCACCTCGGCGAAAAATGCTGAAAACGGGCTGTTGTGGGCGAGGTGGACTGCGTTTTGGGCAAAACAGTGTCGGACATGTGCGTCGTTCGCACGAGAACCTCTGAACATACGCGTCACCCCCTTAATGCGCACATCATCCCCCTAGACATGCATCTGGGCGGCGCTGCCCACGCCCATATCATCGGGTTAACGTACGGGTCATCGGGCCAACCTGCGCATCAAAGGGCCCAAGCCACCACCTATTGGGTCCGGGCGCACAACAAGTGGCCCGCACTCGCATTAGCGGCCAGCGTGCGGAGTGACGGGCACGCTGGTAACGACAGCGACAGCGACCAACCGAAGCAATTTCGCATGCAATTCCCCTATCAACCTTTCACACATTGAAATAGCATCATTGCAATTCCAACGTTTCCGGGCACTGCAGGGAACTAGCTCAGGGGAATTGCATGCGACTTTCGGGGGATGCCACCCCTGACATTTGTCATGGCTCCTCCTGCATCAAAGCGCACTTCCGGCCCCATTAATGCGAGAGCAAACTGGGAGCCATGAACACGAACACAACGCCCGCCCTTCAGGGCGACGAACATCCACCAGTCTTTCGGCCACGTCGACGCGCTGCGCGGCGTGAACCTCACCCTCATGCCCGGCGAGATCGTCGCGCTCCTCGGCGTCAACGGCGCCGGCAAGAGCACATTCCTGGACATCGTCCTCGGCCTGGCCACGCCCACGCAGGGCGACATCAGCGTCTACGGCATGAGCCCGCGTGAGGCCGTGCGCCGCTCCCTCGTGAGCGCGATGCTCCAGACCGGCTCGATGCCGCGCGACGGAAAGGTCCGCAACACGATCGACCTCGTCGCGGCCATGCACGCCAACCCGATCCCCACCGACGAGCTCCTCGAGCGCACGAACCTGACGCAGCTCGCCAAGCGCCCGCTCAACAAGCTGTCCGGCGGCGAGCGCCAGCGCGTGCGCCTCGCCCTCGCACTGGCGGGCAACCCGGACTTCCTGATCCTCGACGAGCCGACCGCCGGCATGGACGCGCTGGCCCGCCGCGCCTTCTGGGAGACGATGCGCGCCGAGGCCGCAGAGGGCCGTACGCTCCTCTTCGCCACGCACTACCTGACCGAGGCCCGCAAGGACGCCGACCGCATCGTCATCATCGATGCCGGAAAGGTCCTCCTGGACGCACCCACCGAGCAGGTCGTCGCAGACAACGAGGACCTCGAAGACGTCTTCGAGCGCATCACCTCCCACGCGGACGCCGAGTGAGCGCGACGAACGCACGCCCCGATGAGCCGGCCCAAGCCTCGTCCCGAGGCCGACGCCGAAGCCCACGCAAGACGAACCCAGACACGACACACGAAGAAGGCATCATGACCACCCACGCACCCGCGCGACCCACCGACCGACCGATTCCCTCCCCCTTCACGGGTGCGGGGAAGCTGTGGCGCGCGACGTTCTTGTCCCACATCCTTAACCCGTGGAACATGGCGTTTGCACTGCTCCTACCCATGTTCATGTACGCGATGTTCGGCATGACGGATGTTGCGCGCGCGACCCAGACCGGGCGCGGGAACCTGGCGGCCGCGATGATCGCGATGATGACCACGTACGGCGTCATCCTGGTGGGCGGGTCGCTCGGCGCGACGCTGTCCGTCGAGCGCACGACCGGCATCTCGCGCATGTACGCGCTGACGCCCATCCAGCCGTGGGTCATCCTCCTCGTGCGTCTCACGGCTCTCGTGGCACTGAGCGCGTTCATCACGCTTATCACCTTCAGCTTCGGCATGGCCACGGGCGCACAAATGACCGCGGGCGCGTGGGCGGCCAGCGCCGCGGTCGTCGTCGCACTGTCGGCGCTGGGTGCGCTCATCGGCCTGGCGTGCGGCTACACGATTAAGGGCGAGAACGCCTACAGCGCCTCGGCGTTCGTCATGGTGTTCGGCGCGTTCGTGTCCGGCATGTTCATCCCGCTGGAGCAGATGCCGCCCTTCGTCTCACACGTCGCGCCCTTCACGCCCCTGTACGGTGCCGTCCAGGCGATCTACGCGGTCACCGGAACCGTGACGATGCCGACCGCCGCGTGGCTCAACATCGCCGGGTGGGCGGTCGTCACGGCGGGCATCGCCTGGTGGGGCGCGTCTCACGACACGGATCGCTAGGCTAGTGTCATGAAGGAGCGCTTGATCTCCCTAGCGTGGGCGGCCCCGTGGATGCTGTTCATGGGGTTCCCCCCTCGCCTACGCCCTGGAACTGACAGATCCGGCCCAGCGCGCGGGCCTCATCGGATTGTGTGCCCTTCTCGCGGTCGTTAACTCGGCGACGTGGCTGACCAATCCCCTGCCTGCGCGTAACTCCTTCACGAGGCCGTTCATTCTCTCCCACGCGGCGCTGGCGGCCGCGACGGTCGCCTACCTCGTGTATGCGGTCTCCATCGACACCCCTCACGCGTTCATGCTGACGTCGTATCTGCTGGTCGCGTGGGTGTTTCAGGCGCCGGGCAGGTTCATCGTCGCGGGCCTCGTGCCGGTGACCGCTATCGCGGGTGTGGCCGCTTACGCGCAGGGTGAGCCCCTGTGGATGGGCTGGTACCTGGTGCTGCTGTGTGTCTTCGTGGGGGTGGCCCGCTGGCGCATGGAGCGTTCGGCCCGCGAGCATCTGCGCCGCCAGGACGCGATCCAGCGGGCGAAGGCGGCGGAGCGGGCGCGTCTAAGCACGGATCTGCACGACATCCTCGGGCATTCGTTGACGGGGATTACGATGCTGTCCGAGCTGGCGGGTCGCCTCCTGGAGGCGGGGCGCGTGGAGGAGGCGCGCGAGCAGATTCGCGCGGTCACCGCGCAGTCGAACGAGGCCTTGGCTGACGTCCGCCGCATCGTTGCGGCCACGCGGGCCTTGTCCCCCATCGAGGAACTCGACGAGGCGCGCTCACTGCTGGAAGTCGCGCGTATCGACGCCGACATCACGAATGAGGGCGAGCCGCCGTCGGGGCCTCGTTCGGCCGCGGCCGCCCACGTGATCCGCGAGGGGGTCACGAACGCGCTCCTGCACGCGCGCCCCTCGTGGGTTCGCATTCGCCTCTGCCCTGACGGGGTGACGGTCACGAACGACGGATACACGGCCGCCTACGCTGCGTCGAGCGCGGGCTCGGGATCGGGCCTGGCGGGCCTGTCCGAGCTGGTCGGCGACGAGGGCACGCTCACCTGGGGCGCGTCGGGTTCCACGTGGACGCTCTCGTTGGACTTCGAGGCCACACCCGACGCCCACTCGTCCTGACTGTCCCGCTGCCCCCTGGACGAGGCCGTGTCCCCTTCCCCGGTCTTGCGCGGTCCCGGAAGGGGGAGCCTGCCTCGTCCTGAAGGGCGGGCACACACGAGTGATGATCCTGCGACCTGCGCTAGCCTGGTACCCCAAGCGCAGGTAGACAGGAGGGTGACGTGACGATACGGGTACTCGTGGCCGACGACCAGGCGATGATTCGCGGGGCGTTGGCGGGGCTGCTGGACCTGGAGAGCGACATTGAGGTCGTCGCCCAGGCTTCCGACGGGGCCCGCGCCCTCGAGGAACTGGCGCGCCTGGCAGCAGCGGGCGGCCCGGCCCGCGCAAGCGCCCCCGTCGACGTTGCCATCATCGACGTCGAGATGCCGCACATGGATGGCATCACGGCCACGCAGGCGATTTGCTCCCGTTTCCCGGGCGTGCGCGTGCTCATTGTGACGACTTTCGGACGCCCGGGATACCTGCAGCGCGCCCTCGACGCGGGCGCTACGGGCTTCATGGTCAAGGATGCGCCGGTCGAGGCTTTGGCGCACGGTGTGCGCACGGTGGCCGCGGGTGGTCGCGCCATTGACCAATCCCTGGCCTTAGAGGCCCTGTCGACTGGCTCGTCGCCCCTGACGGACCGCGAGGCCGACGTGTTGCGCGAGGTCGAGGGCGGCGGGACCATCGCGGATATTGCCCATTCGCTGGGGCTCAGCCAGGGGACGGTGCGCAACCATGTGTCCTCGGCGATGCTGAAGATGGACGCGCGCACGCGCGCCGAGGCCGCGTCCCTGGCCCGCGCGGCCGGCTGGCTGTAGGCAGGCCGCGCAGGTGGTATCAAAGTGATACCATGCCGATATGGCTATGACACTTCGACTCGACGAGGAACACGCACGCAAGCTCGACGAGCTCGCTCAGCGTTCCGGCACGTCAAAACACGATGCAGTGCTGCGCGCCATCGATGAGGAATTCAACCGCATGACCCACCGTCAGCGCGTCACCGACGCACTCAACCAAACCGTTGAGCGCTGGGGGGACGCGCTTGAGCGACTCGGTCAGTAACACTATGCCGTGCGAGTTTCTCTCACTTGAGGACCTCCTGGACATCGTATCCGCACTGAAAATCGGTCCTGTCCGTGATCTCGGCCTCCTCAATGCAGCTGCACTGCGCCCCCAAACAACGCTGATGGGCCAGGATGCCTACCCGTCCACCACCGCCAAGGCCGCAGCTTTACTCGAATCGCTCACGAAAAACCACGCGCTGATCGACGGAAACAAGCGCCTTGCGTGGGCCGCCTGTTCCGTTTTCTTGTCCCTCAACGCAGCCGTTATCCACGAGTCGGTCTCCAATGATGACGTGTACGAGCTTGTCATCGCTGTCGCTTCCTCTCAGATAACGATGGAGCAAGTCTGCGCCACGTTGTCGGAATGGACAGCTACGCGCCCATGAAGCGCGAGTTGCGCGCCATGAAGGACAGCAGGCGCACGCCCGCGTAGGTGCCCAGCGCGTTCACGATGACGTCGTCGATGTCGACGACGCGGTAGGTGCAGGGAACGACGCCGAACAGGCCCGTGTACTGGGTCAGCTCGATGAGGCAGGAGACGGTGCAGCCGATCACCACCCACGCCAGGACGCGGCGGTGCGGGATCGAGCGGGCCAAGCGAGACCCGTCGGCGGGCGTCCCCTCGGGGGCGCGGCGCATGCGCCGGATGCGCCAGGTGGTCTCCGCGAGGACACCCAGCGGCACAAACAGAGCAATATTCAGCAGGATCGACAGAGCGTACAGGGTCCCGCGCAGGTTCTCCCCGTCGCGGAACTGGTCGGCGACGGCCACGAAGGACCCGAACGGCGTGTAGTTGTCCCAGTGGATGATCCCGGCGCACGCCGCCACCGGGTCGGAGGGAAGCGGCAGCAGCGTGAAAATCAGCAGGCCCGCGAGATACAGGATCCAGGCGAGAGGCAGGGCGCGCGGGAGCCTCCACTTCGACGAGGAGGGGGCCGCGACCACGGGAATCTCCGCCGTCGTCGGGGTGTCCGGGTGCTCCTCGCGAGGCAGGAGCGCGCCCGTGCGCTTCGAGCGCCGATAGATGAGAGGCAGTGCTTGAACGACGGTCAGGCGTGCGCGGCTCACGCGCCCGTCGCTCGGGGCGGAGTCGGTCGAGGCCTCGGCACGCCCCGCGGTGACACTGGGGTTCCCGCGACGCCCGAGCATCCACCACAGCACGCAGGTGATCGCGCAGACCGCGGCGTAAAGCCCTAGATCAAGCGCCCAGTTAATCGCCGTATACATGACACCCCTCTCCTTGATGGAACGTTACCGGCGTTATCGGGCAATGTTGCGCACGTGCGCCCAGTTCCACACGCGATGGACACATTGTGAGAAAACGGCTGAGAATCCACTGAAAATTACTGGTCAGAATTGCGCGATACAACGGCACATGGCGCAGGGGTCGCTCCCCGTGCCTCACCCGGAACAGATTGACAGCTGCTCGGCGAGCGCGTCCTGCTCCGCGCGGGTGACACTCAGCCCATACGCGTTCTTAACGGCGATCTGACGTTTCACATAGTCGCAGCGGAACTCGCTGTTGGGCGGCAGCCACTGGTCCGCGGACGATGCCGACTTGTCCTCATTCGCCTGCCCATCCACCGCGAGTAGGTTCTCCGGGTCGTTGGCGAATTCCTGGCGGCGCTGCGCGTCCCACTGCCAGGCCCCCGAGCGCCACGCGTCCGCGAGGGCGACGACGTGGTCAATCTGCACCAGGGACGATGTCTTGTCCCCCCCTCTGGAACTCGATCGTGGCCCCCGTGTAGGCTCGGCGAGGGTGCCCGACAAGACCACGCAGTTGTGCGTGCCCGGCTTGAAGGTCGGGCGCGCCAGGTCGCGGGCAAGGATGTCGTTTCGGGTGTCGCAGCCGTTGTGGTCGGTGTCAGCCCACCGCTGCCCGAAGGCCTCGCGGTCATACGCCGGCGCGGCGGGATCGTCGACCGACTCTCGGACCGCGAGCTCGCGCAGCTGCCGGGTCGCCTCGCTATCCGGCAGGGAGGACAGGGCCTGCCCGCTGCGCAGCGGCGGCCACCCCAGGCGCGAACGCAAACCCAGCAGATCCCAGCCGACGCCGGGCGCAAACGCCCACACGAGGGCCGCGAGAATCACCAGCAGGACAACCGTGTCCCCGATGCTCCTGCGCCGCTTACGCGCCATCTCCCTCTCCTTTCTCTCACAAAGCCCACGCAATGAGGGCACCCCGACCACCCGGGGGTGCCCTCATGATGCACCCACCCACCGGCATCTGCGTCCCGGCGGGTGGATGCCTGTGGATAGCTAGGCGTGCTTACGCGAAAGCACCAGCTGGCGCACGAAGTAAATCGCCACGATGAGAAGCGTCAGCGCACCCATGGAGACCAGCTGAGCCCGGCCCTCGTCGCTCATGAGCATGAGGACACCGATCCCACCCAGGCCCGCGAGGACCAGCCACGGCAGCCACGGCCACCCGGGCATACGGATCACCAGGGAGCCCGAGCGCTCCAGCGAAGGGTGCAGACGCATCAGCGAGATAATGATGAACGTCCACACGATCAGCAGAACCATGCCGATCGCGTTGATGAGCATCGTCAGGATCGAACCGGGCAGGTACCAGTTGCCCACGACGGCCAGCAGCGCCAGCACAACGACGAGGCCGACCGCGCGCTTCGGGGTCCGTCCGGCCTCGATATCGCCCTGGAGCTCGGTGGCCAGGAGCGCCTCGTCGTCCTCGAGGGCAGCCTCAACGACGGAGCGTGCGCGAGCCTTGTTGGAGGCCGAAGCGCCCAGCAGCCAGCGCGGGCCCATGTCGCGCGCGGACAGCGAGTAGGCCATGCGGGAGGAGGCGTAAATGTTCGCGGAGAACGCCGAGATCAGCGCCATGAAGATGATGACGTTCATGAGCGTCCCGACCGCGGGGACGCCCGCCATCTCGAGAACGGCAGCGAAGGCGTTCGTATTCATCGCCTCGCTGTCCCACGGCAGCAGCGCGATCAGCAGGATGACGGAGCCGACGTAGAACACGAGGATGCGGGTGACGACCGAGCGGATGGCGCTGGTCATCGCGGCGCGAGGATCCTCGGCCTCGGCGGCGGCGATCGTGACGATCTCCAGGCCGCCGAAGGACGTGATGACAGCCAGGAGAGCCACGGCAATGCCGGACAGCCCGTTCGGCATGAATCCGCTGTGTCCCAGGACGTTCTGCAGGACGCCCTCGCGACCCGGCAGCGGGCCGACGATCGCCGTGCGCGCAACCAGGTAGACGCCCACGCCCAGGAAGGCGACGATCGCGACGATCTTCACCATCGACAGCCAGGCCTCAATCTCGCCGTACTGCCCGGCCGCCAGCAGGTTAATACCGCCAATAACAACGACAATAACGAGGGCAACCACCCACTGCGGAACCGCGGGGAACCAGCCGACGAAGAACGTCGCCGCGCCCGTCACCTCCAGGCCCGACACCATGATGAGCATGACCCAATACAGCCACCCGATCGTGAACCCGGCCCACCGACCGATCCCGGCCTCGGCGTAGGACGAGAAAGAACCCGTCGTCGGCAGGGACGAGGCCAATTCCGCGAGCGCCAGCATGACCGACACGACGATGCCGGCCGCCAGCGCATAGGACACGATGACGGCGGGTCCGGCCTGATGGATCGCGGAACCCGTGCCCAGGAAGAAGCCGGCGCCGATGGCGAGGCCCAGGGCCATCATGGACAGGTGCCATGTCTTAAAACGCTTACGCTCCGAGGCGGGCACCGCTGCGGGAGACGAAGATGCGGGTGTTAATTCGGGAGTCACACCACCATACTAACGCTTGCCCCCACGCAGAGCTCTTAACTGCGAATATGTGAGAGTGATGGTCCACTCGCGGGTCTGAGGGAGCTTCCAGCGACGCCAATGCGCCATCCCCGTGAACACGAGGCCCACGATGATGGACGCGCCCATGCCCAGGACCGGCTGGCCCATGTACCAGAAGATCACCGTGACCAGCGAGCACGCGAACGCGGGGGTCGCGTAGAGGTTGTTGCCGCCGAAGACGCGCGGGACCAAGCCTGCGGAGATGTCGCGGACCATGCCGCCGCCGATCGCCGTCATGATGCCGAGCAGAATCGCCGGCATGATCGCGAAGCCCGCATCGAGGGTCTTGATCGCGCCGGTCGCGCTCCCAACATCCCAGCACCATACCGTCGGCGATCACGAGGAGCACCGACCACGCGTGCGAATCCATCCGGAAAGCCATCGCGACCAGGGCACCAATGATCGCGAACCACAGGTAGTAGGGGTCCGTGATGGCGACGGGCGCACCGGTGCGCGTGGTCAGGAGCAGGTCACGGATCATGCCGCCCGCGAGCGCCGTCATGATCGCGAGAATGCAGAAGCCAACGGCGTCGAAGTTGCGTTCGCGGGCAACTTTGCCGCCGAGGATGCCGTTGAGGAGAACGCCCATGAGGTCGATGGCTCGGAAGACCTCGGGCAGGGAGTTGTTCAGCGCGTCGAGCAGGTGCATGGCGATCCGGAGGAGTCGATGAGTGTCGTTGTTCATATGCTACAGGGTTTGTTGTCCCGTCAGCGAGAGCCTCAGCCATACAGTCTCGCGCGGCTACAGGGTGCGACAATGTCCCCATGACTGCTCTCTTCGCCGGGCTCACGACCCTGGATGTCCTGCACAGACTCGACCACGTGCCAGACCCTTCACTGAAGGTCACGTCGACGGACTTCACGATGGCCGCAGGAGGGCCCGCGACGAACGCGGCCGTCACGTACGCGGCGCTGTGCGCGGCCTCGCGCGCACTCTCTGCCTCTGTCGACGAGGCCGGCTCCGCCTCGGGCGTTCCTCTTCCCTCGGTGGATGAGCCGACTCTGTTGACGGCCCTCGGCGAGGGCCCCGTCGCTTCCTTCCTCGCGGCCGACCTGGCGGCCGCGGGCGTGCGCGTCGTGGACGCGACGGCGCCTGCCGCGTCCCCCGCTCCCGATGCGGGCGAGCGCCCGACTGGGTCAGCAGAGCGTGGAAGCGCCCCGGCCTCGTCCCCTGCGTCGCGCGAGCCCGCCGTGTCCTCGATCATCGAGCACCCGAGCGGTCGCATGGTGGCCTCCACGAACGCGCGGCTCGACGCGGACGCGGAGCGGATTGCGGGCGACCTGCCCGAGCGCGTCGGCGCGGTCCTCATCGACGGGCACAACCCGGCGCTCGCGCACGCGGCCCTCACCCTGGGCGTGCCCGACGTTGACGGAGAGGACCCGTTCGCCCCGCTCGAGGCGCGCCCACCGCACCCGCGCATCCTGGACGGCGGCTCGTGGAAGGACTGGCTCACTCCCCTGCTGGGCTTCGTCGACATCGCGGTTGTGTCGGAGGATTTCGCGCCTCCGTTGATGGCACGCCCGGATGGGGCGCAGGTCGCCGAGTTCCTGCGAGGCTTCGGCATCACGCGCACGGTGCGTACGCGTGGGGATCGCTCCGTGCAGTATTGGTGGGATGGCGACAGCGGCGAGGTTCCCGTCGAAGCGGTCCCGGACGCGTCCACGCTGGGGGCGGGCGACGCCTTCCACGGGGCTTTCGTGTGGGCGATCGAGCGCAGCGGGGACGCGGATCCAGAGCGCCTCATCCGCTTCGCGTCGGCCGTCGCCGCGGTGTCGGTGTCTTCTTTCGGCACGAGGCAGTGGCTGGGTTCCAGCGCTCTCACAGAGCTCGTGCGCGGCTGGTAGGTGACCGGCGGGATCCCGCGGCTGCTTGCCTGCGACACGATCCTCCTGGCACGGTTCCCTCAGGGGCATGTCCGCGAAAAAGTTCGCCCGGCACAGCCCCTCCAGCGGTGTTTCCGCGAAAAAACTCGCCCAGCACAGTTCGTTCCGCGACTGTTCCGCGAAAAACTTCGCCCAGCACGTCATAAAACGCCGATTGTGGGCCATTTTTCGTGCGCAGGGCGAGCTTTTTCGCGCTCACGCCCACGATCAGACCGAGCAGGGCGGGTCAAGTCCTGTGGAGTGGTGTAATCGTTTTGTGTCCTTCGGGTTGGGTTATGCGCTGAGTTGGAGTGGGGTGTCCTCCTGTTGGGTGGGTTGGGGTGTGAGTCGTGATTTGGTGAGGATGTCGAGGCTGAGGTAGCGTCGGCCTTCGGCCCATTCGTCGTTTTTGTTCGGCTAGGACGGCTCCGACCAGGCGGATGATGGCCTGGCGGTTGGGGAAGATTCCTACGGAGTCGGTGCGTCGGCGGATTTCGCGGTTGAGGCGCTCATTGGGGTTGTTGGACCAGATCTGGGTCCATACCCCGGTGGGGAAGGACGCGAACGCGAGGACGTCTGCCCTGGCTTGATCAAGGTGATCACACACGGCGGGGAGCTTGTCGTGCACGTAGTCCAAGAGCCGGTCGTATTGAGCGTTGACCGATGCCGCGTCGGGCTGGTCGTACACCGAGTGCAGCATCGCTTTGACAGCGGGCCATAGCGCTTTGGGGGTGACCGACATGAGATTCGCGGCGTAGTGGGTGCGGCATCGTTGCCAGGCGGCTCCAGGCAGGTTCGCTGCGATGGCCTCAACGAGGCCCAGATGGGCGTCGCTGGTGACCAGGCGCACGCCGCTCAGGCCTCGGGCGACCAGGTCAGCGAAGAACTCCTTCCAGGCTGGAGCGGTCTCGCTGGTGGATACGCGCACCCCAGTACTTCGCGGTGTCCGTCATTGTTGACTCCGGTGGCAACCAGGACCGCGCACGAGACGACGCGCCCTCCTTCGCGCACCTTCATGGTCAGTGCGTCAGCAGCGACGAACGTGAAAGGCCCGGCATCGTGGAGGGGGCGATGACGGAACTCATCCACGTGTTCGTCCAGATCGGCTGCCATACGTGAGACCTGGGACTTGGACAATCCCTGTGATCCCCAGGGTTTTGACGAGCTTGTCCATACGGCGCGTGGATACTCCCGCCAGGTAGCAGTCAGCGACCACTGTGATCAAAGCGCTTTCGGAGCGTTTACGGCGCTGCAGCAACCATTCTGGGAAGTAGGTTCCTGAGCGCAGCTTGGGGATCGCCACGTCGATGGTGCCGACCCTGGTGTCCAGGGGCCGGTAGCGATACCCATTGCGCCTGGCCTGACGCTGCGGATCTTGTTGGCCCCACTGGGCCCCGCACACGGTGTCAGCGTCCGCTGATAACAACGCGTTGATGACGTGCTGGAGCAAGGAACGCATCAAATCCGGGGATGCCTGGGACAACGCCTCACCAAGCAGGCCAGCAGGGTCGATAATATGAGGAGCGGTCATCGTTGTGCCTCCAAATCATTTCGAGTCAGAAGTAGAGAGCTTTCTCGAAGGATCACACGGTGACCGCACCCATATCAAACGAGCCGACCACCACACGGTTACACCACTATGCGGGACACTACTGCAGGGCGAGCTTTTTCGCGCTCACCCACACACCAAGCCGAGCAGGGCGAACCTTTTCGCGCACAGGCTGCTGTGACGTGGCGACGTTGAAACCAATGACACCTCTGCGACCGCTGCTGCAGACCAACGTGAAACCACCATCACCTCTGCAACCGAAAAACACACCCAAAACGCCCATTTCTCACCCGCAAAGGCGATGTCGGTTTCAGTTGGGGCTGAGCCTGCGCGAGCAAAGGCGACGCCGGTTTCAGGCCCACGCGCGCACGAGCGAGCAAAGGCGACGGCGGTTTCACGCGAGAGATTTGTGATGCCCGCGGGCTATGGCGGGGCCTGGCCGGGCTTCGAGACGACGCGCCGAGCGAAGCTCGCAGCGCGGACGGCGAGCGGGCGGGCAGGCTACGCGGCGGCCGGAGATCTGTCGGGGCCACAAGCAAACAATCAGGAAGGCCGCCGCCCACCGGCACACCCAGCGGCCCGGCCCCACAGGCCGCACAGTACAGCAGCGATCAGCGGCTCACAGGCACCCAGCGGCTCGCCCACCCGGTGGCGACATCCGCCAGGGCGGGCAGGTGCGCGGAACCGGAGGCGGCGAGCGCGCGGTCCACGGCCTCGTCGATGACGGGCACGCCGTCGACCGGCGTGTACTCGCCCGCGATACCATCGGGGGCGGCGGTCATTTCGACGAGGGAGCCGTCGGGCAACAGGTGGAAGACCTCGCGTGTGCGGTCGAGCAGGCCGGTCTCCTCGTCGAAGGAATCGTGCGTGATGAGCACCGGGACGCTCAGGCCACGCAGGGCTTTCTCGCCGGAGACCATGGACATGTCGGCGAGGGTGCGCTTGGAGATGGTGAACTGCTGACGCACGGACTCGGAGTCGTCGGGCACGGTTGTGGCCCCGTGGTGCTCGAGGTCGGAGAGCTGCACGTCGGAGAACACGAGGTTCCAGTCGTAGGACAGGGGGCCGAGGACCGGGGAGACCAGCACGTACGTCTGCACGGCGGGCGGGCGCGAGCGCAGCGCGACGGCGGCGCCGAACTCGTGGCCGACGCAGATTTGGCGCGTGAATCCCTGGTCGGCGAGCCAGCCGGACGCGGAGCGGAAGTCTTCGATGAGGGGGTCGAAAGTGATGATTTCGTCGCCCGAGGCGCCGTGGCCGGAGTAGTCGAAGGTGAGGGTCGCATAGCCGGCTCGGCGCAGCGCACGACCGAGTGAGTCGAACATGCCCGATGCGTGACGATCCGACAAAAAGGTGTGAGAAAAGACCACCGCGGCGTCGCGGCAGTCCACGGGACGCGTGAATGTACCGGAGAGCGATACTCCCCGGGGCGTCTCAATCGTTATCTGGCTCACGCTATAAACATAGCGCGAGAGGGCCACTCACGGAAAGAGGGGCCCACACTGTGCACGAATGTGACAAGAGCTCGCCTGAGACGAGAAGCATCCGTGAATAATCCCCACTCATGGTGAGGATCGTGCGGCGCGGCGGGCAGCCCCACTAAGATGGGACGCATACGCGCCGGTGAGAGCCGCACCCACGGGGATTGCGCAACACCCGCCACGACAGGCCGCCCCACCACTTGCAGCGAGAGAAGGACATTCATGGGAACCAAGACTGGAATCCTCATCGGAGTCGGCATCGGATACGTCCTGGGCACCCGTGCAGTCGCGAGCGCTACGAGCAGATCCGCGCGAGCGCCTCGAAGCTGCGCCGTTTCCCGATCGTCGCACGCCCCCTGGATGCGGCGGGTCAGAAGATGTCCGACCTCGTGCGTGCGGGCGGCGAGCAGGTGACCGATAAGGTTGCCGACGCCGTGAAGGAGCGCCTGTTCGGTGCTCCCGCCTCCGAGCCGATGACGGTCGACGCGCAGGCCACTTCTTCCACGACGCAGCGTTGAGCGCGGTGGGGAACGAGGCCGTGAGCGCAGACCAGCAGATCAACCCTCAGGAACCCACGCGCGCGCAGATTAAACGCTGGCGCAAGCACCTCGCCGAGGAGCGCATGGAGGCTCGCACCTACCGCGACCTGTCCGAGCGCCGAACGGGCGAGGAACGCGCGGTCCTCTTGCAGCTTGAGGAGGCGGAGCGCCGCCACGAGGAGTACTGGCTGGCGCGCCTGGGCGACCACGCCCTGCCCGCACCCAAGCCGCCGCTGCGCACGCGTGCCGCGTCCGTCCTCGCGCACCTTTTCGGCACGATTTTCATTCTGGCGATGGCCCAGCGCGCGGAGCAGCGGTCCGCGCGCGACGTGGATGACGACGTGCCGGCGCACATGCAGGCTGACGAGCAGATCCACGCCGAGGTCATCCGCTCGCTGGCGGCGAAGTCCCGTGAGACGCTGGCGGGCACGTTCCGCGCTGCGGTCTTCGGGGCGAATGACGGCCTCGTGTCGAACTTGGCCCTCGTGCTGGGTGTCGCGGCCTCGGGCATGGAACCCCACGCCGTTCTGTTGACGGGCATGTCGGGCCTGCTCGCGGGTGCCCTGTCGATGGCGGCCGGCGAGTGGGTGAGTGTGCGCAGTCAGCGCGAGCTCCTCGACGCCTCGATCCCCGATCCGGACGCGCACCAGGCGGTGACGGACCTGGACGTGGACGCGAACGAGCTGGCCCTCGTGTTCCGTGCGCGCGGCGAGAGCGAGGAGGAGGCTGAGCGGCACGCGAAGCAGGTTTTTGCGCGCCTCGCCAAGCCGGCGACCGGCGAGTCCGGCGCGATCGCGCTGCGCGCGGCCCTGGGCGGCAGCCCCGAGTCGGATGGCGCGGGCGATCAGGTGGGCACGCCCACGAAGGCGGCCCTGTCCTCGTTCTGTTTCTTTGCGACGGGCGCGTTCTTCCCGTTGATCCCCTACATTCTGGGCCTGACGGGCGCGGCTGCGATCACCGTCGCTGCCGCGATCGTCGGCGTCGCCCTGCTGTTTACGGGCGGCGTGGTCGGTATCCTTTCGGGTCAGGCCCCGACGCCCCGTGCGCTGCGTCAGCTCCTCGTGGGTTACGGCGCGGCGGGCGTGACCTACCTGCTGGGTTTGCTGTTCGGGACGTCGGTTTCCTGACGCCTCTCTCGGGATGAGGCCGGGGAGGTCTCGGGGGACGAGGCCGGGGCTGACTCGCGTGTTTCCCTGGCCTCCGGCCCGCGGGCCGGAGGCCGTGGCTCAGCTGGGGCCCCTGTGCGAGTCTGGGGGCATGTCGGATTTTCTTTCTCGGGCGCGCGGCGCCCTCATGGGCTTGGTCGTCGGCGACGCGGTGGGCGCCACGAACGAATTCCAGCCGGCGGGTTCTTTCGAGCCGATCACGGACATGGTGGGCGGCGGTGTCTTCGGCCTCGAACCAGGCCAGTGGACGGATGACACGTCGATGGCGCTGTGCCTGGCGGTGCACGGCCTCCTGGATTTCCCGTCTTTCAAGGATGCGACCCTGGCGATCGCCAACATGGGCGGTGACTCGGACACGAACGCCGCGATCTACGGGCAGCTGGGCGGCGCTTTCTATGGGATCGAGGGCATCCCGGCCTCGTGGAGGTCGACGTTGTATCAGGGCGAGGAGATCGACGAGCTGGCGCGTGACCTCGTGGAGCTGCGTCTGGAGCCGCCTGTGACTCGCTTTGATGAGGACCTGCAGGGCGAGGCGCCCTCCGCCTGACGGCAGCCGCCACGATGCAGCGGGCGCGACCTGAGCTCTCTCGCGCTATCGGCGATGCCCCTCGGGACTCGGGGTATCGCCGTTACACGTACCGAAGCCCCCGCTTTTGCCTGCACAGCCTGAGAACACGCGTGTCGGCCAAAGTGCACCCTCATTGACCGAAAACGGCCTAATTTTCGCGTTTTTCGCTAAATGGGTCTGCGGTTTGTCAGATTCAGTATGGAATGCGCACCCAGCATCAGGAGGTATACGGGGTCACCTCATGAGCATTCCACTATCTCTTCCCGCAGGTGCGGCATTAGGACACACCGCACTTACTACGAATGCAATTGCTTATTTCCGAAGAGAAATCCTACTGTTACCAAAGCAACAGATTTAAAAAGTTCCAAAGCTGTTATTGACCGCTCAACCGGATAACCAAAGTGCTCAGCAATCGGATAACCAACTAGAGCAAACAAGGCAACAGTCAAGCACCCCACAGTGATCTTGAAGGCCGATCTATTGCGATAGTCCGATCGATCTGACTCTGCCTTTGCAGCATTCCACTGTTCCGACGGCTTACTAACAACCACGCTGATGCCAGAATCAGAATTAAACTCATCTTCTCGAATGTCATTAGGGGGCTGAGATACAGGCCGTTTTTTCCGCTTAGTACCAACCATGGACGAACACCCTACATTTTTGAAGCGAGGCCAAGGACATTATAATCCTCACCGATCAGATCATTAGCAATATATTGATCATCTTCTTGCCACGCCTGATCCCAAGCACCCCCATCACCATGCGTAACCCTGACAAGATCGGCTGGGCTGTAGTGCTTAAATGCGTTCCATGTATCTTCAATAGCTTTGACAACAGGAGCCGACGATGAATTGTCATCACCGGCTACTACAACCAGACTATTACCGCGCGAGTCGACGGCATACGACTGAATTGGACTGGCGCCATAAGAGCGAAACTCATCATAAATTGAGCGAGAAACAGGACCCCACTTCCAAGCCTGAAATGGCTCACCTAACAGCCTCTGACCTGTCCTATACTGGTACACAACAGACGTCAAATAAAGGAGCTTTTGGAGCTTCATAGGAGTAACAGGAATATTATCCCTGATAGAACGCTCCAAAATGCTATTTGCAACCAAGGATGGGGAAACACCTGGTCCCTTAAGGCTGCGCACCCTTTTCATTCCAACCCCTCCTGTCACCCTCATTTTTCTATCGCCACCATTGCGAATGAAGGAAGATTGACTATATTATACCAAGATCTTCACCAGAGCCAACCAGCTTACAATGTGAGGCGAGCCATATCATCTTATAATGGATATTCATAGCTGTATCGACTACCGCTTACAGCGGGAAGTGATTCTCCGGAAGACCCTCAACGTTTTGATCAAGGCTCCTTAGTCCTCCGACCGGCAGCACATGGCAGATCAGATTGACACATTGCTCCGCCCGGTGGTCTCACGCCACCGGGTGCCAGGCGGCGCTCGCCTCTGGCCAGCGACTAGACTGGCGGTATCATGCCTGACTCTCGCTCCGCCACGCCCCGCTCCTCCGAGCCCGCGCGCAAAGCACGACCGCGCCGCGCGGGCCGCCGCGAGCACGCGCGCCCCTTCAAACCCTTTACGCCGGAGCAGCTAGCCGAGCGCGCGGCAGCAATCCCCGTGATCTCATTCCCGGACCTGCCGGTGAGCGAGCGCCGGGGTGAGATCGCGCGCGCCATCCGCGACCACCAGGTGGTTATCGTGTCGGGCGAAACCGGTTCTGGTAAGACGACGCAGCTGCCGAAGATCTGTATGCAGCTGGGCCGTGGCGTGGCCGGCATGATCGGGCACACTCAGCCGCGCAGGCTCGCGGCGCGCTCGGTCGCGGACCGCATCGCCGACGAGCTGGGCCAGACCGTGGGCCGCGAGCGCGGCCAGGTGGTGGGCTACCAGGTGCGTTTCACGGACGAGGTCGGCCCCACGACCCTCGTCAAGCTCATGACGGACGGCATCTTGCTGGCGGAGATCCAGTCGGATCCGATGCTGCGCCGCTACGACACGCTCATCATCGACGAGGCCCACGAACGCAGCCTGAACATCGACTTCATCTTGGGCTACGTGGCGCGCCTGCTGCCCGCGCGCCCCGACCTGAAGGTCATCATCACGTCGGCGACGATCGATTCAGATCGTTTCGCGCGCCATTTCGGCACGTGGGAGGGCACGCCCGGCTCGGGCCGCCTCATCGAGTCCGCGCCGGTCATCGAGGTGTCGGGGCGCACGTACCCGGTGGAGATCCGCTACCGTCCGCTCGGCCCGACGACGCCCTCGTCGTACACGTCCGAGGCCTCGCCCGCGCAGGCAGACGATCCCGTCGAGACCGTCGAGACCACCAAGGTCACCGAGTCCGGCCCGATGCAGCTGGTCCTGGAGGACCCGGACGACGAGCTGGCGACGCTGGGCTACGGCATGGGCGAGGACATCGACGTGGAGACGGCGATCTGCCACGCGGTGGATGAGCTGAGCGCGGAGAGCGACGGCGACATCCTGGTCTTCCTGCCCGGCGAGCGCGACATCCGCGACACGGAGGCGGCCCTCCTCGATCACTTGAAGGGGCGGTCCCGGCGCGCGGGCGACGACAAGGGCGCCCGCCCGGGGGACATCGAGATCCTGCCACTGTACGCGCGGCTGACGGCGGCTGAGCAGCATCGCGTGTTCGAGCCGCACCGGCTGCGCCGCGTGGTCCTGGCGACGAACGTCGCGGAGACGTCGCTGACGGTGCCGGGCATCCGCTACGTCATCGACCCGGGTTTGGCGCGTATTTCCCGCTATTCCAATAAGACGAAGGTGCAGCGCCTGCCGATCGAGCCGGTCAGCCAGGCCAGCGCGAACCAGCGCGCAGGCCGATGCGGCCGAGTCGCGGAGGGCGTGGCGATCCGCCTGTTCTCCCAGGCCGACTACCTCTCGCGTCCGCGCTTCACGGAACCGGAAATCCTGCGACGTCGCTCGCCAGCGTCATCTTGCAGATGGCGTCCCTGGGCCTCGGCGCGGTCGAGGACTTCCCTTCCTGGACGCCCCGGATCGGCGCGCGGTGCGCGACGGCGTGGCCCTCCTCGTGGAGATCGGCGCGCTCGCGCAGGATCGCGAGACCGCGGACGCGGCCCCGGCCTCGTCCCAGTACAGGCTCACAGGCATCGGCCGCGACCTCGCGCGCCTGCCGATCGACCCGCGCCTGGGGCGTATGCTGCTGGAGGCCGAGCGCCTGGGCTGCGCCTCGGAGGTGCTCGTCATCGTGGCGGCACTGTCGATCCAGGACGTGCGCGAGCGTCCGGCGGAGCATCAGGGCACGGCGGACGCGTCGCACGCGCGCCTGGCGGACCCTCATTCGGACTTCATCACCTACCTGAACCTGTGGCGCTACCTGGCGGTGCAGGGCACGCGACCTGTCGGGTTCGGCGTTCCGGCGCATGTGCCGCGCGGAGTTCTTCCATTACCTGCGGTGGCGCGAGTGGCGCGACGTCGTCGGCCAGCTGCGCCAGATGGCCCGGGCGCTGGGGATCGCCGCGGGGCCGGTGGGCGAGCCATCGACGGGCGACGTCGTGGAGGCTGCCCGCTTCGGCGGCGCGCAGGACGCGGCCGTGCGCGCGGTCCTGGCCTACGGGCGGGGAACGGCGAGCGTGGACGCGGACCAGGTGCACCGGTCGCTGCTGGTCGGCCTGCTGTCCCTACCTGGGGTCGTGGGATGAGACGAGGCGCGACTACGAGGGCGCGCGCGGCACGCACTTCACGATCTGGCCGGGCTCGGGCGTGAGCGGGCACCCCGCCTGGGTGATGACCGCGGAGCTCGTGGAGACCTCGCGCCTGTTCGCGCGCACGGTGGCCCGCATCCGCCCGGAGTGGGTGGAGCCGGCGGCGCGCGGCCTGCTCAAGCGCTCGTATTCGGAGCCGTTCTGGTCGGTCGGCAAGGGCGCGGCGATGGTCCGCGAGCGCGTGACCCTCTACGGGTTGACGCTGGCGGCGGACCGAGAGGTGCTGCTGGGGCGCCTGGGTGACCTCGTCATCGACGAGGCCGTGGCCGCCTCGCGCTCTCACGCTCCGCGCGCGGGGTCGCTGGAGGCGCTGGCGGCCGGGTTGGTGTCGGCGTCGAAGGATCCCCTGTCGTCGGGGTCGTTTGAGCCGCGTCATTTCGAGGAGCTGGCGGCGGCGCGCGAGGGGACGACGGCCCGCGAGCTGGCCCGCGAGATGTTCATTCGCAACGCTCTGGTGGATGGCCAGTGGAGGGAGAGGCACGCTTTCCAGCGCCGAAACGAGGCCCTGGTGGAGCAGGCTCGCGAGGTTGAGCGCCGTAGCCGAACCCACGGCCTCGTCGCGGACGAGCAGGCGCGCTTCCGTTTCTTCGACGACCTGATCCCCGAGCACGTGACCAGCGCGGCGGCGTTCAACCGCTGGTGGAAGGACGAGCGCCGGGAGCACCCTGATCTGCTGATTTACCCGGCGTCCCTGCTGATGCCGCGCGAGGCGACCTCGGGCGAGGGTTTCCCGGATCGTTGGCAGTGCGGCGAGCTGTCGCTGCCCTTGAGCTACGAGTTCGCTCCGGGTAGTCCGCGCGACGGCGTGTCGATGCGCATCCCGATCGAGGTGCTCGAGCGCGTGAGCGACGCGGGCACGGACTGGCTGGTGCCCGGCATGCGCGAGGACCTGCTGACCGAGGCGATCCGCGCGCTGCCCAAGGGAGTACGCCGCCTGCTGGCCCCCGCGCCGGACGTGGCCGCGTCGGTGGCTCGCTGGATCGAGCAGGCGGGCGACCAGCCGGCCGAGGCCGTGGCGTCGGCGGACAAGACCCCCGGAAGGCCAAGGCCGCCGACTCCGACGAGCCGGACCCCCTGAGCCTGGACGCCGCGATGGGCCGCCTGGCCGCGTGGGGCGCGACCTCGGGCAAGCTGTCGACGCGCAACTCACCCGCGAAGGCGCCCAAGAAGGCCACGCAGAAGGAGGCCCCCGAACAGGCGCAGGCCGCCCAGGGCCACGAAACGGCCGCCGAGGCCCCCAAGTCCCGTCCCTCACCGAGGGCTCCGTCCTGGACGCCCTCGCACACGCGGTGCGCGTCCTGCGCGGCGTGGACCTCAGCGAGGCGGACCTGGCGCACGCGCGCGCCCACCTGCCCGATCACCTGCGCATGACCTTCGTCGTCACCGACGCGTCGGGCAAGGAGGTGGGCGCGGGCAAGGACCTGGCCTACCTGCAGCGATCCCTCGCCAGCGACGCGAACAAGGCGGTGCGCACGGCCGTGCGCGCGGCCCTCGAGGAGGCCGGCGAGAAGCAAGCGCGCAGGAACAAGCGCGGGCACGGGGCCTCGGAGAATGCCTCCGCGCGCGGTAGGGAGGATTCCCCACCCACGCCTCCGCCTCCAACGGGGGCGCGCAGTCCCGCACCCGGGCGCGCGCACGCGCCGAAGGACGCCCAGGCCTCGGCCCCCGCGCCGGACCCGGCGTTCCACGCGGACGGCGTCACGCAGATGCCGACGCTGCCGCGCTCGATCACCCAGACCTCGGGCTCGATGACGCTGCGGGCCTTCCCCGCGCTGGTCCCCCAGGGCACCGCGGCGGCTCCGGCTGCGGGCGTGCGCGTCATGGCGAGTGTCGCCGAGGCGGACCGCGAGCATCGCGCCGGCCTCGCCCGCCTGCTGCTCTCTCGCGTCGCCCTGGCGACGAACCGCGTGACCACGCGGTGGACGGGCCGCGAGGCCCTCATGCTGGCGGCCTCCCCCTACGCGGACACGGCGGCCCTGGTCGCGGACGCGCAGCTGGCCTCGGCCCTCGCGCTCGCGGACGAGCTGACCGCCCCCGCCGACGTGCGCGACCCCGAGGCCTTCGAGACGCTCGTGGCGGCCGCGCGCGACGCCCACGAGGACCGCGTCTACCAGATTCTTTCCCACGTCGTGCGGGCCCTGGAGGCCAGCGCCGAGGCCGATGCCGCAGTGCGCTCCCACCCCCAGGCCTCGCTCGAGGAGACGACGCGCGACGTCGCGAGGCACGGCAAGGCCCTGCTCTACGAGGGTTTCGTGTCGGCCACACCCTCCTTCGCGCTGCCGCACCTGGGGCGCTACCTGCGCGCCGGGGCCGTGCGCATCGAGCGCGCCGCCTCCTCGCCCGGGGCGCTGGCTCGCGACCTGGAGGACATGGACCGCATCCACGAGGCCGAGGCCGACATCGCCGCCACGCGGCAGGCCCTGGAGCGTCGGCCCTACGATGCCCGTCGATACGCCGCGCTCACCCAGGCGCGGTGGATGGCCGAGGAGCTGCGCGTCTCGATGTTCGCCCAGACCCTGGGCACGCCGAACAAGGTCTCCATGAAGCGCCTGCTCGGCGTGCTCGCGGGGGCCCGGTGAAGCGCGAGGAGGCCCGCGCCCTCGCGCGTTCCCTCATGGACGCTGCTGGGCTGACCGACTGGCGTTTCCGCTTCGACCACGCCAAGCGCCGGGCGGGCGCGTGCACGCACACCTCGCGCACGATCAGCCTGTCCGGCCCGCTCACCGACCTGTACGATGAAGGCACGATCCGGGGCGTCATCCTGCACGAGATAGCCCACGCCCTCGTCGGCCCCGCACACGGGCACGACGCCGCGTGGAAGCGGGCCGCACGCGCCCTCGGCGCCCCGGATTCCGCGCGGCTGCCCTCGTCCCTGCCCTCCCCGGACGCGCCCTGGGTGGGCACGTGCCCGCGCTGCGGAGCCACGCGCCGCCTGTACCGGGCGCCGCGGCGCGTCTCCTCGTGCGGGGTGTGCTCGCGCGCTTTCAACCCGGCACTGATCCTCACGTGGGAGCACCGCGGGCAGGCCGCCTCGCCCGGGCGCGCCTACGAGCGCGAGCTCGCCTCGATCCGCCGCCGCCGTTAGCATTACCGGCGCCAACGGAGTGAGCGCGCGGCGTGCATCTGCCCACGTCACAGTTTTATTCCGCGTACAGGCGAGCACACACCCGCCCGACGGCGATACCCTTGAACCCAACACCCCCGAGAGAAGGAAGCCATGGGTACCACCGCCAGCCCCGACGCCACCACCGCTCCCGACCGCGAGGTCCTCACCTGGGAGGGCTTCGGCGACGCGTCCCGTGAGCTCACCCAGCAGATCATCGACTCCGGCTGGATCCCGGACCTGATCGTCGCCATCGCGCGCGGCGGCCTCATCCCGGCCGGTGCCATCGCCTACGCGATGGACGTCAAAAGCCATCGGCACCATGAACGTCGAGTTCTACTCCGGCATCGGCGAAACCCTCGACGAGCCCATGCTGCTTCCCCCGCTCATGGACGTCTCCGCGATGGACGGCAAGCGCGTCCTCGTCGTCGACGACGTCGCCGACTCCGGCAAGACCCTCAAGATGGTCATGGACCTCATCGACGAGCACGGCCTTACTCTCGACGGCTCCTCCTCCGTGCGCGTCGAGGCGCGCAGCGCGGTCATCTACAAGAAGCCCGTGTCCATCATCGACCCCGACTACGTGTGGGCGCACACCGACAAGTGGATCAACTTCCCCTGGTCGACGCTGCCCGTCATCAAGCCGTGACTTCCTCGCGGGCGGGCTCAGGACGGCAGGCGGCCGCCTCCCTGAGTACGCCCAGGCCTCGTCGATCACCGTGCGCATCGTCGAGGCCGTGGCCGAGCGCGCCCGCCTCGGTGACCCCGTGCGCGTGCTGGGCCTGACCGGTCCTCCCGGGACCGGCAAGACGACGATCGCCGACGAGCTGGCTCGCGCCCTGCCCGAGGCCGGCATCCCGGTCGCGGGCCTGGCGCCCATGGATGGCTTCCACATGTCCAACGCGCTGCTGGCCGCGCGCGGGATCGCCGACCACAAGGGCGCGCCCGACACCTTCGACGTGGGCGGGTACGTCGCTCTCCTGGGGCGCGTGCGCCGCGCGGACGGCGTGGTCCTCGCCCCCGACTACCGGCGCGACCTGCACGAGCCCGTCGCCGCTTCCCTGCCCGTCGAGGTCGACGGCGTCGTCATCACGGAGGGCAACTACCTGGGTCTCGAGCTGCCCGGCTGGGCGGACGTGCGCGGCCTCATCGACCTGCTCGTCTTCATCGACACGCCTTTCGAGGAGCTCGCATCGCGCCTAATCGATCGGCACATGAGCTTTGGTCGCGACCGCGCGGACGCCGCGCACTGGGTGCGCACGGTGGACGCGGCGAATATGGCCCTCGTTGAGCGCACGAAGGAGCGCGCGGACCTGGTCCTGTCGCTGTAGATAAGTAGCGCGCATTTTCAACCACTTCCAAGTAAGGTGAACCTATGTTCCTCTTACTCGGCCTTCTTGGCGGCTTCATCACGGGCATCTCCCCGTGCATCCTTCCCGTCCTGCCCGCGCTCTTCCTGGGTGCTGCGGGTGGCTGCGACTCGGCGTCCTCCTCGAACGAGGCCGGGGCTCCTCGATCCGCATCCTCCCCGGACGCAAAGGCGGGCATTGACCCGTCTCTCTTCCGCGTCGCTCCGGGCGTGAACCTGGGCGGAGAAGCACCGAAGAAGGCCGTGAAGGCCGACGGCAGCGACTCAGTGACGCGTCGTCCCGTGCTCATCGTCCTGGGCCTGGTCACCTCGTTCATGCTGATCACCGTCGCGGGTTCGGCGCTGCTGAGCCTGCTGAACCTGCCGCAGGCGCTGATCCGCTGGACGGGCATCATCCTGCTGCTGGCCGTCGGCATCGGCATGATCGTCCCGAAGATCATGGAAGTGCTCGAGCGCCCCTTCGCACGCCTGGCACCCCGTACGACGGGCGACAGCGCGGGCTTCGGCCTCGGCCTCGTTCTGGGCGCGGCGTTCGTGCCGTGCGCGGGTCCCGTGCTGACCTCGATCATCGTGGCCTCGAGCTCCGGGCAGATCACGTGGCACATCATCGGCCTGGCCATCTCCTTCGCGATTGGTGTGTCGATCCCGCTGATGATCGTCGCGATCGCGGGTTCGGGCGTCGCGGCCCGCTTCCTGAAGACCCGCCAGCGCCCCTTGCGCATCGCTGCGGGCGTCGCCATGATCGCGCTCGCGCTGGGTATCGCGACGGATGCCCCGATGGCCCTGCAGCGTATGATCCCCGACTATACGGCCGCGCTCGAGGCGGGCACCGAGGGCGCCTGCGAGGACGGCGCGTGCGAGCCCGAGAAGGAAGTCGAGGCGAGCACCGACTTCGCGCAGTGCGCGCGAGGCGGCGCGAAGGATTGCGGCGTCATGCCGACGATCCAGGCCTCGGAGTGGCTGAACGCCCTGGGCCAGCCGTCCGGCACGGTGACGCTCGTGGACTTCTGGTCGAGCTCGTGCACGAACTGCCAGCGCGAGATCCCCGAGCTTGAGGCCATCTACGAGAAGTACAAGGACTACGGGCTGGTCGTCGTGGGCGTGCACTCGCCCCAGCAGGCCTACGAGCGCGACGCCTCGGTCGTGAACGCGTCAATCTCAAAGCTGGGCATCACCTACCCGGTCGCTCTGGACCCCGACCTCGAGGCCTTCAAGGCTTACGGCGCGACGGCGTGGCCGACGCACTTCATCGCGGGCGCGGACGGCCAGCTGGTCGCAATGGGCCGCGGCACGAAGGGCGTCGAGGAGATCATTCGCACCCTACTGTCGGAGGCTGGGCAGACCCTACCGGACTGACCGGCGTAGATGCGACTGTAGCTTGCGATACGTGGCAGTTTGCTTCGGCTGTGGCCAGTTGACGATTGTGTGCCTCACGTGCTGATTCTTGTGAGCGTCACAGGCTGACGATCGCAACTTCTTGGTCGTTAGCCGATTGGAAGCGGGACGTAGACTTGCACGGGATGACTGTCTCTTATCGACTCCGTCCATCTGTCTGGCGGACCAGCGATGGTACGCCGAACATGTGCTTCCTCTCCACTAGTCGCAGCGAGAATACGCTCCCGGGCGCGTCAACTACACTCGCAGCTCTCCTGTGGTGCTCCGCTGACACGCACGAGCGCCCCCACTCCGGTTTCCCGGAGTGGGGGCGCTTCACGTGTGCCTCAGCGAGCAATCACCTGCCGCTCTGGCAGTGCGTCATCAGGCATCGTGACGACGACGCTTCAGCGCGATGAGTACACCGCCGACGACGACCAGCAAGGAGCCGACGACGCCCACGACTGCCACATTGGAGGCACCCGTCTTGGCCAGCTGCTTGCTCGGAACCTTCGGCACCGGCGTGTAGGTGTTCGTCGCCGTCACGGCCACGACCGCGTCCTTCTGGCTGATGGTCACCTTGCCGTTGTCGGAGAGCTCGGATGTGACCGTGTAACCGTCACGGTTCGCTGTCTGAGCGCGCTCAGTCACCGTGCACTCCGTGCCCGTCGGCACGCGCGGACCTTCCACTGCGGTGCCGTCACCCGGTACGTCAAGGCGTCCCTGGGTGCCATCCGTGCAGACGTAGTCAAACACGAAGGTGTCCTTCGTGAAGGAGTCGGCGCCGCCGACAACCGTCTTTGCGACCGAGAAGGAACCACGATCACGCACGTAGGTGTTGGTCGCAGCAACCTTGACGGTGACACCATCCTTCACGTTGAAGACGGCCGTACCGTTGTTCACGCCATCGCTGGAGCCATCAACGGTGAAGACAGTGTTCAGGCTTGCTCCGTTGATCGTGGCGTCACGTTCGGACACCGAGCACTGGCCGACTGGCACGTCCGTAACAGCGCGGTTTTCTCCGCCCTTGACGACGACGGTTCCCTTCACCTGGGCAGCGCCGGTGAGCGGCGTGCAGGTGTAGTCGAAGGTGAACTCCTTGTCCTTGGCCAGGGCTGCTCCGTCACCGTCCACGGTCTTGGAGATGACGAACCCGCCCTTGAGCGGCGCGTACTTGTTGGTCACCGTGACCTCGGGGCTCGGGGTCGCGGTTCCCACGGTCACCTCACCGGCGGTGTAAGCAGTCGCCACGGCGTAGCCCGCACGCTGCGCACTGCCGTCAGCCTCCGTGATTTTGCAGGAGGTGCCGAAGGGAAGGGAGAGACTCGTGACAGCCGCTCCGTTGCCCTCCAGCGTCAGGCTGCCAGTCTTCTGCTCATTGGTGAGAGTGACCGAGTTGTGCGTGCAGTCGTACTGCACGGTGAACTTGTTGTCGGCACCGGTGAAGGTGGCACCCTCAACGACCTTCTTCACCGAGAAGCGACCCAGGTCACGCGTGTACGTGTTGGTCACGCCGATATTCGGGACCGCGCCCTTGGCGATGGTGACATCGGGGGTGGTGGTCACGTCCAGGGTGTAGCCCTCGACGTAGGCGGTGCCAGCCTGATCCTTATCGACGTGCTCCTTGACCGAGCACGAGTAGCCCACGGGAATCTCGCCGGAGTTCTTCGTCTCGCCCTTGCCGACGACGATAGTGCCCGTAATGGGGTCCTTACCACCAGCCTCGCACGTGTAGTCGAAGGTGTAAGTGGAAGGCGCATCGCCGCCAGCGTCACCCGCAACCGTCTTCGTCACCGAGAAACGACCCACGTCACGCGTGTAGGTGTTGGTGAAGGTGGCGGTGACCGTCGGCGCGCTAACCCGGCCGATCATCACGGACTGGGTATCATGGCCAGCCGGGTCGAGGGTGTAACCGTCAATGCCGGCACCTGCAGTGTCCTCAGTCACCTTGCACTTGGTGCCGACCGGGAACTCCTCAGGGCTCGCCACGGGGGTCCCGTCACCCGGGACATCCGCGATCTGCCCGCTCTTCTCCGTGTTGTCCGGCAGGGTACAGGTGTAGCTGAAGCTAAACTTCTTCGCCGCAGCACCCTCGGCACCACTGGCGTTCTTGACCACCTGGAAGCCGTTGTCGGCAACGCCCACGCCCACCGTGTTCAGCAGTCGACCTTCGTGGTCGTCTGATCTCCGATCGTCAGGCTCGTGGTGGCAGTGGAGCCGATGGTGAACTTCGGATCCTTCCACACGTAGCCGTCAGGCAGAGCGCGGTTAGCCTTCGAGGTGTTCTCACGCAGGTTGGAGATCACCGTGCCCGTTGGGAACGGTTTATCGAAGCTGATCGTCTGGCCTCGCGTGACCTTCATCGTGGCAGTACCAGTGCGCTGGTCAGCGTTGAGCGTGTTGGCGGGCGGCGTCCAATTCGGGTACTGGTTCGCGGTGGTGTTCGGAGGAAGCTCGTAGTCGAAGGCGACGTCAAAGCTCACTCCAGCATTGACCTGATTGGCGTAGTCCGAGGCGATCTTCTTGGTGATGCTGAAGGTACCCTCACCTTGGCGCATCGAGACCGTGACGGATCCCGCCGCAACAAAGCTCACGGTATTTGTCGATGTAATCGTGGTTCCGTCAGCCGAAACAGTGTTGGTGTAGTCGGTTCCCGGAAGGGCCTTCCCGTCGTCGCCGGTGAAGAGAGTACTGTAGGAGACCATGTAGTTGGTCTTGGCCCTGAAAGGACCCTTCACCTCGAAGGTGATCGGAGTCGTTCCGTCAGCTGTCGGCTCATCACACTTGCCGGTGACCTCGAAGGTCCCCTGCTCAGTGGTCTTCGGCCCTGGCTCCAGACCGTTGTCCAGTTCGAACGACTGCGAGGGATTCTCCTCAGAGTCGACCGCGTAGAGGATGACCGACTGCAGCGGGCATTTCATACCCGCGCCGAGCGTATCCTTGAAGGTGATGGTCTGTTTCGTCTGACCATCGAAGGTGAGATTGAGCGCTTGCTGGAGCGACGGACCACCGAAGTGGAAGAGCCATGTTGCCTTCGTATCCCCTTCCTTCATGGAGCCGGTGTAGCCCTTGTAGATCCGCTTATCCGGATTGTATTTCGACTGACCCACGATGATCCCACCTGTTCCGGGGAGGTCGACCTGGACGGTGTTACCAGCCCTATCACCGTTAATGACGAAAGGTAGCTCTTCCTGTGTCGTCGAACGCTTGGCGGAGAGTTGGTACTGGGCCTTCCCTTCAACGTCACGGTGTCCAGACTGCATCAGCGAGGTGATCCCAGAGCCGAAGGCGCAGGTGAAAGTCTGGCTATCGACAGTGCATCTACCCACCTCAGTGTTTCCATACTTCATGGGCATCGCGAGGATTGAGTTGAACTGGAGCTCTGGGGGCAGAGTGATCGTGAAGGAGTCACCCTCATGCACCTGCGCCGTCGACGCTTTCCAGTCAAACTTGAGCAGAGCCAAGCTATCGACATACAGCGGGCCCGTCTGCGGCTCATTCGCAGCGTTCACCTTGGTGAGGCTCACATTGGTAATCTCGATCTGGGGGTTAACATCGGCCGCTGCCGGCGCAGCAAGCCCTTGGACTACGATACCCAGGGCCGCCAGGAGCGCCACGGCAACACCGGCCACTCTCGATCTCACCGCCCTGGATAACAGGCTCCTGATAGACGTGTGCATGCTTTCACCTTTCATCATCATCAGCTGGAACCAGAACAGGCCGAATACGGAACACATACGAGTATCCAGCCCTCATGGAAGGTTGCAAAGAAACCCTACCACAGCTATTGTGCGAATTTCAAACATCCTGCAACCACCACTAGAACCTAGAGCACATTCTGACCAGCAGAACAGGTCGCAGGGATGGGATCGTTTTACCCTCTCCCGTGACATGAATCTATCGACGCGTGATGCCCAACATCACTGTGACTGGTGGGGCTGGTGTCCTATTGATAACCGCGGGGCAGCCTTCGCGGCGCGTCTCCACGACCACACGAATACAGAGGCGTCAGCGCGCCAGATTGACGATGACCGGCGTGACTCGCTCAATGACCTCGAGCGTGTCCAGGAAGTCCTGGTGGCCGCCGTACCACGGGTCGGGCACGTCTCCGCTGCCCTCGGGGTCGAGGTCGCGGTACAGGCACACGCGCGGCCCCTGACCCAGGTCGGCGGCGGACGCGGGCGCGCCCCCATACTCAACGCCCGCACGATCAGCCAGGCGCTCCAGGACGCTCAGGTGGCGCGAGGTCATGGCCAGGATGAGGTCCCACTCCCCCAGCTCGCCGGCGCGGATCTGGCGCGCACGGTGGTCGGGCACGACGTACCCGGCGTCGCGCAGCACACGGGCGGCGCGACGGTCGATCGGGTTGCCGGCTTCCTCGTCGGAGACGCCGGCACTATCGACGACAACGTCCACGCCGGCGCGCGCGGCGGCCTGTTCGAGGATCGCATGGGCCATCGTGGATCGACAGATGTTGCCGGTGCACACCATGAGGATGCGTGCGGGACGGGTCATGATCGTTTCCGTTCGTTCGGGGCGACGAAGCCGGGGCGGGCGCTCAGAGCAGCGTCAGGTAGGCGCGCACGGCCTGCGCGCTGTGGGCGGCGGCGCGAGCGCCGTCCATGTGGAAGGCCTGGTCGGCGGTGGGGCCGCACAGGTCGGAGACGGCTCGCAGCGAGATCCAGTCGACGTCGGAGGACCAGCAGACCTGGGCCATCGCGCAGGTTTCCATGTCGGTGCCGATGGCGTCGGGGAATCGCTCGCGCATGGGGCCGACGTTGGCTTCGGTGCAGAAGGAGTCGGAGGAGACGATGCGGCCGGTGCGCACGGGGTGTTCGATGAGGCTGCGCAGGATGGGCAGGCGTTCCTCGGCGGCTTCGGAGGTGGTGTAGTCGACGGGCATTTGGGGGACCTGGCCCATGGCGTAGCCGAAGGCGGTTGCGTCGGCCTGCCCGTAGATGGCGCGGGTGCCGGCGGCGATGTCGCCGACGTTGATGCCGCGGGCGAGGCCGCCGGTGGTGCCGGCCGCGATGACGATAGGGGCCTCGACGAGGGTGAGGGCGCGCGCGGTGGCGGAGGCGGCGTTGGCCAGGCCGATGCCGGAGGTAACGACCAGGACGGTGCGTCCGTCGAGGATGCCGAGCACGAATCGCTGGGTCTTATGGCTACCCGCGAGGATCGCCTGGGGCGTCTCGTCGTCGCCGATGGGGGTGAGCGCATGCAGGAGGGGCGCGGCCTCCATGTCCATGGCGGCTTGGATGATGGCGTCGACGCGGATGCGCTCGGGGAAGCTGAGGTTCATGGTTCCCATCGTAGGGGACGAGGCCCGCCACGGTCGCGCTCGCCTCGCGTGGGGGTGGCTGCGTTGTATGTGCACCTCCCCTTTCCCGGCTCTCCCACCCAAAAGTCGCATGCAATTCCCCCGGGTCAGTTTTTGACACTGCCTACAAACGTTGCAATTCCAACGATGCAATTTCAAAGCCTGAAATACACACAGGGGAATTACGTGCGACGTTGTTGAGGAACCACAGGGTCGGGCCAGGGCAGAGTCAGGGCCAGGGCCGGGACGAGGCCGTGAGCACGCGGGCCTCGCCGAGCCCGCTACTGCTTGCCGCGCTCCTCGAGCATCTTCTTCAGGGCGGCAGTGCGGCCCGCGTCGATCTCCTGCGGCTCCTCGTCCGTGCGCTTGCGCGAGCGCAGCCATATGACGGCGGCGATGACCAGGATGACGACAACGGACGCGAGGACCGCGATCATCCAGGGTTTCATAACGGAGCCCTTGACCTGCGCGGCTTCGGCGGCGACGGCGTCGTCCATGGGGACGCGCTCGCCGGTGACGAGCAGGCGGTGGGTGTTGATGCCGTAGGGGGTGCAGGTGATGAGGGTGGCCAGGTCCTTGCCGTCGACCTTGTTGAGGGACTCGGTTTCGGTGGGCAGGACGACGCGGATGTCGGTGACCTCGTACTTGAGGTGGCGGCCGGCGGTTTCGATGTAGAAGACGTCGCCGACCTTGACGCTGGTGAGCTGGTCGAACATGGTGGCGTTGCCCAGGCCGGTGTGGCCGGTGAGGACGGTGTGCGTGGATTCGCCGCCGACGGGTAGGGAGCGGTGCCGAAGAGGTGGCCGATGCCCTTGTCGAGGGTGGCGTTTTCGGTGCCGTGGTAGATGGGCAGGTTGACGTTGATCGACGGGATTTTGATGGTCGCCATGACGTCGTTGAGGTTGAGCTGGCTCAGGTAGTCCTGGTATTGCGCGGTGCCGGGGCGTTGGGCGTCGAGCCAGGGGTCGAGGATGGGTGACTCGGAGGCTTTGAGGTTGTATTCGTCGGCGCGGCGCAGGGACTCGGCGACGGCGTCGGGGCCGGTGTTTTCGGCAACGGCGCTGAATTCGGAGGCGATGCGTTCTTGGCGTTGGTTGTTGTACTGGGTCGCCAGGACGGGGTAGAGGAGGACCAGGATGCCGGCGAGCAGCAGGATCGGGGGCGCGATGGTGAGGAGACGCCACTTGAGGGGGGTCTTCTTCTTGTCGGGCGCTTGGGTGCTCACGCTTTCTCCGTTCATTGCCGAGGCCGTGGAAGTTTGTCTGGTTACAGGGTAGTACCGCTTGGGGGTGGTTGCGGGCAACGCGAGGGGGTGTGGACCCGCGGGTCCACACCCCCTGTGTCGCTAGCTAGCGAGGATCAGGCGTCGGCCTGCTCCTTGCGGCGCTTGTTGGCCAGCGCGATCGCACCGGAGCCGCCCACGAGGAGGGCGCCAGCGCCGATCAGGACGCCAACACCGGCAGCACCGGTCAGCGGCAGGTTGAAGCCACCGTTCTTCGGGACGTCCTTGACGGTCGTCGCGAGGGTGTACTCGTTGTCAGACTTGGAGTTGGTCTGCAGGATCTGGAAGGCGATCGGGCGGGTCTGGGGCTCGAAGCCGTCGGGGGCCTTGGTCTCGACGAGGCAGTACCAGCCGGGGTCGGTGACGGCCTCGTTGTTCTCCCAGTCGTTGTTGCGCAGGCCGTCGATGGTGACCTCACCGTTGGCGTCGGTCTCGTAGGTGTCCTTACCGGCGGGCGACAGCTTCTTATCCAGGGTCGCGTCGACGGACTCGAAGTTCGCGGCCGGGGTGGACTGAGGCGTGCACTTGTAGACCTCGAACTGGGCGCCCGAGAGCTTGGCGGTGGTGTCCTTGGACGAGACCTTGGTGATCTTCACCTTGCCGAACTTGGAGACGACCTCGGAGTTCGGGTAGTCCGGCGGGGGAACGGTGCCGGACTCGGGGGTCCAGCCGTTGGAGGGGGCGTTGGGGAGCAGGATGGCCTTGTTCTTGAACAGGCCGTCGGCCTCCACCTTGTCCTTGACGGTGCCGGACAGGTCCATCTGGACCTTGGTGGTGTCGTCCTTGCGGTTGTCGATCAGCTTCTTGCGGCCGGCCTCGGTGAACTCGGCGGTCCAGAACTTGGTCTTACCGTCGGTGCCGTCAGCGGAGATCAGCTTGTAGTCGGTGTCCTTGACCAGGGCGACCTCTCCGGTCTTACCGTCGACGATCTTCAGGGCGACGTTCGCCTCGGGCAGCTCGACGCGCTTGTCGTACTGGTCGACGACGTCGTAGTAGTCGAGGGCCTCAGCGGCGGGCACGTCGGACTTCAGGGTGTAGGAGATCTCGGAGCCGATAGCCGGGGTGGTATCGTCCTTGACGGTCTTCTCGATGTTAGCCTTCGAGTTCTTCGGGTAGGCGTGGACGTCGTAGACCCACTTGTTGAGGTCGGTCGGGTGCGTCATGGGCACCGTGATGATGAAGGGCTTGGAGCCGACGTAGCCGGCGGGAGTCGCGATCTCGGTCACGACGTAGGCGCCGACGGGGAGGCCGTCAAACACTGCCAGGCCGCCGCCGGCGGTGGTCTTCTCTATGGCAGCGTCAACGCCGTCATTCTTCGCGACAGCGACGTCACCATTGTAGCCGGCGAGCTGCTCCCAGCCGTCCTGCGTGGTGAGGTCGACGTAGGTCAGGCGCTCGACGGTGAAGGTCACGCCGTCGAGGGGGGTGCCGGTCGCGGTGGCGTCCTCGAGGCCGTTGCCGGCGGTGGTGCCGTTGGTGTCGTCCTTGACCAGCTTGTGGATGGTGATGGAGCCGGTCTTGAGGGGGTCGAGGGTCGACGAGCGACGGGGCGCGCTCGATGGTGGCAGCGAGGCCGAAGGCGGGGGCGGCCTGGGTCGCGGAGGTGGCGGCGGGCAGGGGCCAGCGCGCCGGCGGCGACGGCGAAAGCTGCGAGCAGGCTCAGGCTGCGGCGGGTCTTCGTGGTGCTCATGGGTTTTCTTTCTCCTGTGTGTGATTTCGGGAGTTTTTTTCTTGATGGTGGGTCGCCGTGGTCACGGGATCGCATGGGTGGCTCAGGCGAGTGCCTTGCGCCTCTTGGTGGTGACCACGGTCATCACCATCGCCCCGGACATGAGCGCCGTTGCGACGCCGATGTAGGGGTAGATTCCGGTGCTGCCCGCCTTGGGCAGCTCGCCAACCTCGGTGTCCTTGACGACCAGGGTTTCGGACATCGCCTTCGTAATGCCATAGCGAATGTAGTTATTGGGATAACTAGTCGTCGTGTCCGTCTCGGACGCATTGATAATGCCCGTTCCATGCTCGCACGGACGGCACCAACCTCGATGCCCGTAGCGGCGGGCTCCTGGGCGGCCTCGGCGGCCTGGGGGCGGCAGCCTGGGAGACGACCAGCGTGCTGGCCGCAGTAGCCACGACAGCCAGGGCGGCCAGGGCGCGGGATGCGACTCCTGCTCGCTTGGCCCGCACGCGCTCGACGTGCTGTCATCGATCGTTCTCCTTGAAGACTTTTGCTTCGCTGTGTCGTACTCGGGGGATGTCCCGAGAGGTTTTTCCACAACCTTGATGACACCCAGCCTACGATGTGGTTACTGAAAAATGTAACCCATTTTTCCATAGCTTTGCGAGCAGGGGTAGCTTACAGCATAATAGTAAAAGCCACATTTCCGCAGGATAGCACCATTTTACCTACTGGTTCCAATCTATGAAAACATGCTTTTTCTGCCATTTTAGCTTTTTAACGGTTGGCAACAAATCATAATGTGGAACTTTGCAGCGCTTGACACATCCTCGACAATCAACAGTTAGTCCTATTCCCAAGCCGGCGTCATCCCCAAAGCGTCAAGCATCGCAACGAAAAACCCTTTGTCCTATCATCCGTTTCCGCCCAAACTTCTTCCCACCTGCGAATACACGGGATTTCGCCCCCCAGGCGCACCCACCTGCGACCCCAGTTGCGCCCCACTCACACCCTCCCTCCCCAAAGTCGCATGCAATTCCCAAACAGGAGTGACTCAGCATCATGAAATGATACGAACCAGCAACATGCTCAGGGGGAATTGCATGCGAAACTGCGGGCAGCACCCGTGTACGCCCGCCCGGAGGCAGCAGCTGAGGTCACTATCAGGGGCCAGGGGCCACCCAAAGCCCGCCCGGAGACCAACGCCCCCAGGTTGCAACACATCCGGATAGGGTAACAAACATCCGGATAGCTTAATAACCTATCCGGATGCGCATAACCCTATCCGGATAGCGGCAACCTATCCGGATACTCCCACGCGGAATGCGGCGGCAGGGGCCAGGGCAAGCGCACCAAGCCCCGCCCGATTGGAGGCCGCCGCAGGGGCCTGCGGGGCCTGGCCGGGCTTCGAGCCGACGCGCCGAGCGAAGCTCGCAGCGCGGACGGCGAGCGGGCAGGGCAGGCCACGCGGCGGCCGGAGATCAGGCGGGGCACAGCAACGCCGGAGATCTGGCGGGTCCACAAGCGGCACCCCAACAACGGGCAGTCCCCGTGCGACTGCTGCACAATAGTCCCCATGGATCTTCGCCCCGTCGCCCTCGGCGCATCTGTGACGACGTACGACCCGTCGCGCCCCACGCCCGCAGCTATCGTCTCGGGCGAGGTGGCCGCGCACGATGCGCCGCACCCGCTGTCGGTCTTCGACATGTTCCGTATTGGTATCGGGCCGTCGTCGTCGCACACGGTGGGTCCGATGCGCGCGGGCCTGGCGTTCACGACGGAGCTGACGACGCTGAAGCCGCCGTCGCACATCACGATTGACCTGTTCGGGTCGCTGGGCGCAACGGGCCGCGGCCACTCGACGGACCGTGCGGTCCTCCTCGGCCTGGCGGGCTACGACCCGGAGACGGTGGACATCGAGACGGTGGAGTCCATCCTGCCGGCCCTGGCCTCGTCGGGGATGCTGACGCTGCCCAGCGGCACGCAGGTCCCCCTCAACATCGCTGAAGACATACGTTTCGTCCCCCGCACGATCCTGCCCTATCACGTGAACGCGCTGACGATCACCACCTCCGACGAGGACGGCGCCGTCATCCTGGAGCGCACCTATTATTCGGTGGGCGGCGGCTTCGTCATGATTCAGACGAATGACGATCCCCAAAACCCGGAGGTGTCCTCGCTCGCGACGAGCCAGGCGGGCGTCGGCATCGACATTCCCGCGCCGCACCCCTTCGCCTCGGGCGCGCAGCTGCTCGCCGCGTGCGACGCGTCCGGCCTGAGCGTCGCGGAGCTTGTGCGCGCCAACGAGGAGGCGGTGCGCCCCCGCGAGACCGTCAACGCCTACCTGGATCGCATCGCCGACACGATGTTCGACTGCGTGGACGCGGGCACCTCGGCGGCGGGCATCCTGCCGGGCGGCTTGGACGTGCCGCGCCGCGCCCGCGTGCTCGCCGGCCAGCTCGCGGAGCGCCTGACGGGCATCCCCTCTTCTTCGACGGACGAGGCCGGGGCCTCCTCGGGCGGATCTCCCGCGGACGGTGTGCGCTCCCCCTCGCGCGCCTGGGTGTCGACCGTGGCCGACCCAATGCGAGCGATGGACTGGGTGAACCTCTTCGCCCTGGCCGTCAACGAGGAGAACGCGGCGGGCCACCGCGTCGTCACCGCACCGACGAACGGCGCGGCCGGCGTCATCCCCGCGGTCCTGGGCTACCTGGTGACGCACTGCCCGGAGACGGGTTCGACGCCCGGCGTGGCGGCGGGCCCCGCCACGGAGGACGGCGCGGTCACCCCGTTGGCGCACATCCGCATGACGACGAGCGATTCCTCGGAGACTTCTTCGGATGATCCCGCGTCGCCCGAGGCCTGCACGGCTCGCCGCCGCGCCCTCGTGCACGACTTCCTGCTGGCGGCGACGGCGATCGGCGCCCTTATTAAAACGAACGCATCCATCGCGGGCGCGGAGGTCGGCTGCCAGGGCGAGGTCGGGTCGGCCTCGGCGATGGCGGCCGCCGGCCTGGCGCAGGCCCTCGGCGGCACCCCGCAGCAGGTGGAGAACGCGGCGGAGATCGCGATGGAGCACTCGCTGGGGCTCACGTGCGACCCGGTGGCGGGCCTCGTGCAGGTGCCGTGCATCGAGCGCAACGCGATCGCGGCCGTCAAGGCGATCAACGCGGCGCGCATGGCCCTGTGGGGCGACGGCCGCCACACGGTGAGCCTGGACGTGGTCATCGAGACGATGCGCCAGACCGGCAACGACATGCTCTCGAAGTACAAGGAGACGTCCGAGGGCGGCCTGGCCGTCAACGTCGTCGAGTGCTGAGGCGCAGCTAGACCTGGCCGGTGCGGGGCCTGCCTGGCGCGGGGCTTGCCTGGCGCGGGGCCTGCCTGGCGCGGGCGCGGGGCCGTGCCGTCGTGCGGGCTGTGGCCTGTATGGGACGGCAGGGCCAGCGCGGATAAATTCCGCATGCAATTCCCCCAAAGGCGCGAATCGCCGCAAGCTACAAAACGTTGGAATGACAACGATCTGACGCCAGGGGCCGAAATACACTCTGGGGAATTGCATGCGAAATTACTTTGGTTCGTCGCCGTTGTCGCCCGCGCGTTCGTTACCGCGCACGTTAACCCGCCTGGTGGCGCCCTGGGCCCCTTCATGCGCACCTGGGCCCGATAACATGCGCGTGGGCCGCTCATTCCGCACGTTAACCCGATGAGATGCGCGTGGGCAACGCCGCCCAGGCGCATGTTGAGGGGTTTACGTGCGTATCAAAAGGTTAACGTGCAGGCCAGCGAGTTAACGTGCGATCTATCCGGTGAAGACTCGGCTCACCCCACCCGAGATACGTGACTACCGTGCCCACATGCGCGAAAAAACTCTCCCAGCACGGAGCCTCCAGCAGCATGTCCGCAAAAAACTCGCCCAACACGCCATAAAACGCCTATTTTCAGCGATTTTTCGTTCGCTGGGCGAACTGTTTCGCGCTCACGCCCGCATCAAGGCCTCGCAGGGCGAGTTCGCGCACAGGACACAGCGACCTGGCGACGCTGAAACCAACAACACCACTGCTCACCCCCAACAAGGGACCACTGAAACCGCCATCACCTCTGCACACCCCCAACACGGCACCACTGAAACCGCCATCACCTCTGCACACCCCCAACACGGCACCACTGAAACCGCCATCACCTCTGCACCCAAAAATCGCACCAAAAACGCCCATTTCTCGCCCGCAAAGGCGATGGCGGTTTCAAACCACCGGGCCAGCTCGCCTGCAGCACCCACACGCAGCGCCCGTGGGCGGCGACGAGACCCGATCAGCACACATTCGCATGCAATTCCCCCCACGCACACTTCACGCCTCGACACACAATCGTTGAAATTCCAGGCTATTCACAGAGCAACGAACCACAGGCGCCAAACCACCCGTCAGCACGCCAGGCCCCACAGGTGTGGAGGGCGCCGGAGGGCCTGGCTGCGGCGCCCGTGGGCGGCAGCAGGGCCTGGCCAGGCAACACACAGACACCCCCGACCGATTGGAGGCCGCCGCGAGGACTGCGGGGCCTGGCCGGGCTTCGAGACGACGCGCCGAACGAACCATCAGCACACCAGGCCCCACAGGTGTGGGGGCGCCGGAGGGCCTGGCTGCGGCGCCCGTGGGCGGCGGCAGGGGCCAGGGCGGGCCTCGAGAGCGACCACTCCGAGCGAAGCTCGCGTGTGGCGATCTCGCGGGCGAGCCGCCGCCCACGGGCGCACCAAGCAGCCCGGCACCTCGCGGCACCCCACCCGTCAACGCCCATCGTTCAACAAGCGATCACTCTGTCGCCAGCGCCTCCGACGGGCTGACCTTGGCAGCCCGGCGGCCAGGGCAGCTCACGACGCGATCAGCGCGGACACGATGGCCACGACGCACACGCCGACCAGCTGTAGCCACGGCACGCTCAGCACGGGGGTGGCCCCCTCGATGGGCAGGGACATCACGCCGACCCACCCGAAGGCGACGCCCATGCCGACGCCAATCAGCGCGCCGGTCATCGACAGGAACAGTGCCTCGAGAGCGAGGAGGCTCTTCATCTGGCGTCGCGTCAGGCCGAGGGCCCGCAGCAGCCCGTTCTCGCGGGTGCGTTCGGCGACCGACAGGGACAGCGTATTGGCCACGCCCACCAGGGACACCAGGACGGACACGCCGAGCAGTCCGACGAGGACGAGCATCAGCCGGTCGATGATCTTCGTGTACATCTGACGCTCCAGGGCGGAGCCGTTGACACTCAGGTGAGAGTCCTTGAGCAGCGCGGCCTGCACGGTCTCGGCGTCTGCCCCGTCGGCCATCTTGATGATGATCGCCTGACGTTCAAGAGAGCTCGCGATGGATCGCAGGGTCTTCTCGGAGACCTGGGCGGAGCCAGCACTGCCGTTCTTGTCGTACACGGCGCTCAGGTCCACGCACGACTCGGCGCACAGGCGCAGCGTCTGCCCGGCCAGCGCCTCGTCGCCGACGCGCACCTGGCCATCGCCCATCTGGGTGACGGTCGAGTGGGTGACGCCCGTGTAGTCGGGTTCTCCGGTGATCATGACCGACGAGGCCTGGGCCTCGTCCTGCGCATCGGCTCCCTGACCGGGAGCGTAGGCGGGCGCGCCCGAGGTGGTCGTCAGGGTGCCGGGGGCGGCGTACTGGGCGACGGTGGCGGCGACGCCGTCGGTGGCCGCGATGGCGGCCTGCTGGTCGTCGGTGATCGCCCCATCTGTGGACACGGCCATGAGGTCGAAGGGGCGGGCGTCGTTCACGGCGTTGGTCAGGGTGGTGCGCACGGAGGCGGCGCCAACGATGATGGTGACGACGAGGGTCACGCCGATGATGATCGCGGTGCCGGTCGCGGAGGTGCGGCCGGGGTTGCGCATCGTGTTCTCGCGGGCCATGGCGGAGAGGGTGCCCGGGAAGGCCGCGCCGAACGCGCGGGTGAGGGCGGGCAGCAGCACGGAGGCGACGAGCAGCGCGCCGAGGAGCGCCAGGAGCGAACCGACGAAAGCCCCGAGGAATTTCGTGCCGCCACTATCCGAGCGCCACGCGAGGGCCACCGACGCGCAGCCGACGACCGCGATGAGCGCGCCGATGATGAAGCGGACGGTGTGCTTCTTGCGGGCGGCGGCCCCGGCCTCGTTCACGGGGGCGAGGGCGGCGACGGGCGCGACGCGGGAGGCGGCGCGGGCTGGGAAGACGCCGACCAGGGTCGTGAACAGGGTGGCACCCAGCCACGTGAGGGCGAGCTGCCAGACGGAGGCCCCCGCCAGCGCAGCGACGACGCTAGAGGCCAGGCCGGTGCCCGCCTCCGCGAGCGCGCCAATCAGCCAGCCGAGTGCGACGCCAATCGCGGACGAAATCGCTCCGATCGCGAGGGCCTCGCGGGTCACGAGCGAGCGGACCTGTCGCCTGGTTGCTCCCAGCGTGCGCAGCAGCGCCAGTTCGCGGGTGCGTTGGGTGAGCACGACGCGGAATGTCGAGGAGACGACGATAGAGGCCACGAGCGCCGCGATCGCGGGGAAGATCAGCATGATTCCCATCGTCATGGATGCTCCCAGGCGCGCCTGGTTGAGGTCGTCCTGGATTGCCTTGTGCACGCTGGTCACGCTCACGCCCGAGATGCCACTCAAAGCGGAGTTCGCCCTCGCCACCCACTCGTCCTGGGTGGCGCTGGGAGGGTTTGCGTTGCTGTCCGCATCCGCTCCGGAGGTCGCGACGATGAACTGGCCGGACGCGGTCGCCCCAAGATCGAGGAGAAGCCGCCGTCGGTCACGTAGCTGGCGGGCACGCCCATGCTGATGGTGTTCGAGCGGGTGGTGCCGACGATGGTGAGGGTGCGGTAGTCGCCCTCGGTGAATCCTGCGCGCACGCGGACGGTGTCGCCGACCTTCAGCGAGAGGGTCAAGGCCGTGTGCTCCGGGATGGCGATCTGGTCGTCGGCGGTCGGGACGGTTCCGGCGCTCAGGTCGAGGTCAGCAAAGGGCTTGGGGGCCAGCGGAGACACGTAGAGGCCGGCGCGCGTCGCGTCGGTTTGGGCGTCGGCGGGCCACTGGGCCATGTGCTTGATGGCGGTGACACCGCTGGTTGCTGCCAGGGCTTTTTCGGCGCTCTCGATGGCGCCTTCGGGGGCGTCGTTGTTCTGGGAGACGACGATCGTGCCGCCTCGGTACTGCTGGTAGACGCTGGACGTCAGGCCCGCAGTCATCGCCGTCATGACGATGAGGGTGATGACGATGAAGGCCGTGGAGATGGCGACGGCCAGGCCGGTGGAGATATAGCGGCGGCCGTGGGAGCGCAGGTTGGCGCGCAGGAGTGAGTTTGTTGCAGACATGAGGTGAGCCTTGGGGAGTGGGCGTGCGCGTTCAGCGCAGCGCCGCGGTCAGGGAGTCGGCGGTAACGTCGCGCAGGTCGGAGACGATGCGTCCGTCGCGGCACACGAGGACGCGGTCCGCGTAGGCGGCGGTGGCGGTGTCGTGGGTGACCATGATGACGCTCTGGCTGAGTTCGTCGACGGCGCGGCGCAGCAGGTCCATGACCTCGGTGGTCGAGTGCGAGTCGAGGTTACCGGTGGGCTCGTCCGCGACGATGACGGCGGGGCGGCTCATGAGGGCGCGGGCGACGGCGACGCGCTGCTGCTGGCCGCCGGACATTTCGGAGGGGCGGTGGCTCAGGCGATCCGCGATGCCCAGGGAGTTGACGATGAGGTCGAACCATTCCTTTTCGGGGGCGGCCCCGGCCAGGCGCATGGGCAGGAGGATGTTGGCGCGCGCATCCAGGGTGGGCACCAGGTTGAAGGACTGGAACACGAAGCCGATGCGGTCGCGGCGCAGCTTGGTCAGCGCAGTGTCTTTGAGGGCGGTGATGTCTGTGTCTTCGACGAAGACGTGCCCGGAGGTGGGGGCGTCGAGGCCGGCGAGGATGTGCATCATCGTGGACTTGCCGGAGCCGGAGGGGCCCATGATGGCGGTGAATTCGCCGGCGCCGAAGCCGACGCTCACGTCGTCGAGGGCGCGCACCTGCGCGTCGCCGCTTCCGTAGATCTTGGAGACGCCCTGGAGTCGGACGATGGACGAGGCCGGGGCCCCCTGGTCGGCCACGGGGGCCTGCGCGATTGTCGTGTTCGTGTTCATGCATCCATCGTGCACCCCGCGTCCGACGGGCCGCTACGGAGGTTTTCCCTGATTCATCCCCGAGACCACCCGGGGTATCCTCGGGGACGCTCGATCGCCCTACCCCAGGGATGCACCCGCAGAAATTCCCGTGTGATGCGCTCGCGGCACCCGTGGGTGGCGGCGGGGCATGGCTGTGGTGCCCACGAACGCATCGCACACCACTCATGCGCCCAAAACGCAGACCACCTCGCCCAAAACACCCCAATTTCGCCCATTTTCACCGAAGTGGTCTGCAGTTTGGGCGCAACCCCTAAAATCGGAGGTGAGTCGAAGGAGACCACGATGGACGCATCTGCAATCCGCGCCATTGCAAGGCACGCACACACCACCACCAGCGCGACGAGTACCGAGCGCCGCCGATTCGCTCGACGTGCACAGCTCGGTAAACTGATAAGGATTGCACCGGGCTATTACCTCGATACCGAGGCCATTACCGCACACCCTGCCCCAGGCACAGTGGTTGCTCTCGCGCGGCTGGCCGCCATCCAGCACAAGCACCCCCACCTCATTGCCTCGGGACCGACGGCGGCGTGGCTATTTGGCTTGCCCCTTCTGGGCGCACATCCGCTCCACGTCACGACAGCAACGAACCAACACCCCCGCCCGATCGAGCTTCCCAAAATCCAGGCAGGTTCACTGCATTTTCCGGCAATGGCTGTGCAACCCCACCGGCCTCGCGGCGGACGATCACCCGCGATGATTCGTCACGACGGAGACTTCCTCGGGATCACCCTTGAAGACACTGTTGTTGACTGCGCGTTGTGCCTTGCCGAAGAGGAGGCGTTCGTCGTCGCATGCGCCGGCTTGCATGAACTAGCACGATATCGGCGTTTCTACCGCGATGATTCCCGACAACGCGAGGGAACACAGCCGCGAGCGGCTGCTGCGTTTGATCGGCGCATCCTCACAAGGCAGAAGGCACGCAATCTCAGCGCGTTGGATCGTCACACACGCGGATGCAGGGTGCGAGAGTGCGGGGGAATCGCGCTTGCTTTACCTGCTGGTGCGAGGTGGCCTGCAGGGGTTAGAAACTCAGTACCCAGTTTCAGCAGCGAACAAGTGGTACTTCATCGACATCGCCATTCCGGAGCACCGGATCGGAATCGAGTTTGATGGCCGCGGCAAGTACGGTTCTGATGTTGATTCGGTTCACCGTTCCATCGAGGCCGAGGAGCGCCGCCAGCGCTTACTCGAAGCGCAGGGCTGGCGGATCCGCCGCTTCCGATGGGAAGCCCTCGCCCACCCCGAGGAAGTCATCGCACAGATCCAGGCGTTGCATGGCCGTGACTAGTTCAGTCACGCGAGGTTGAGCCTCAAACAAGCTCTGGTGATAACAATCGGTCGGCGGCTCACGGCGAGGATAGCGCACATCACCATGATGGGATCCCATCTGCCACTGCACGCTAGGGGTACCCATACCTCATTGAAGGCCTCCGCGATGTCCCGTAGCGCGCTCTTCTTCGTGCCCACAACCACAATGTGCCCAAAACGCAGACCACCTCGCCCGAAACACCACAATTTCGCCCATTTTCACCGAAGTGGTCTGCAGTTTGGGCGCATCCTTCCCCAGCACCGGGCATCACTGGTTCGGAAGGTGCCGGAGGGCCCGGAGTGCCCGGCTGCGGTGCCCGTGGGCGGTGGCGGGGCCTGGCCGGACAACGAGCCGAGGCGCCGAACCGCACGTCAACACACAAGGCCCCACAGGTGCGGAGGACGCCGGAGGGACCGGAGGGCACGGGCGGGCTTCGAGGCGCGGCGCCGAACGAAATGAGGTCGCCCTAGCCTCGCGGGCGGCCGGGCCATCCGGCGCCCGGAACACCCGTGGCGCCCGACAACGACTAGGACTCGGAGGCCTCGCCGCGCGGCTCGCGCAGGGACAGTCCGCGGTACCGGTTGATGGCGGCGCCCACGTCGATGAGGCGCGGGCGCGCCAGGAACGCCGGGTAGGAGCGGGCACCGAACTTGCAGACGGCGTCCAGGCCCTCGGAAGCGAGGCGCCGGCCGAGCTTGGCCATGAGCTCAGGCATCGACTGCTTGCCGGCCATCTCCTCGAGGACGCCGCGCACGCACCAGGCGATGGCCTCAGCCTGCCCGGGGTCGACGACTCCGGCGACGTCGGAAATGTCGACGGTGGAACGATCAATCGTCAGCACGGACGTGCCCGAGGCTTTGGTGCGCGGGCGGTCCACGCGGGCCTTCGCGGACGGTACGCGGGGTGCCGCCTCCCAGCTGGTGGGCGCGTCGGTGCGGGGGCGCGGCAGGTCGGCAACGACGGTGCGTGCGCGGGAGGTGACGTCGAGGCAGCGGTAGTTGTCCATCATGAGGACCCGGTCGGCGGCGTCGAGGAACGCGCCGGAGCCGCCGACGACCATGATGAGGGAGACCCCGGCCTCGGTGAGGGAGGTGACGCGGTCGACGAGGGGCGTGATGGGTTCCTTCTCGGCGGCGACGAGTTCGCGCATGCGGGTGTCGCGGATGAGGAGGTTGGTGGCGGAGGTGTCTTCGTCGATGAGGAGCGTGCGCGCGCCCAGCTCGAGGGATTCGATGATGGAGGCGGCCTGCGAGGTGGAGCCGGACGCGTTCTCGGTGGAAAACGACGTGGTATCGGTGCCGCCGGGCAGGTGGGTGATGAACGGCGAGATGTCGACGCCGGTGACGGCTCGGCCGTCGGCGGCGCGCACCTTCGTGGCGGTGGGGTCGGTGGCGACGAGTTCGCGGCCGTCGCCGGGCACGTGCGCGTAGACGCCCTGGGCGATGGCCTCGAGGAGCGTGGACTTGCCGTGGTATCCGCCGCCCACGATGAGGGTCAGGCCCGGGGGGATCGCCATGCCGGAAACCTCGCCGGCGTGCGGCAGGGTGACGGTGGCGCGCAGGGTCTCGGGGGCGCTGAAGGCGACGACGCCGTCACCGGTCAGGGGCGCCTCGGACACGCCGGAGCGCCGCGCCAACAGCGCCTCGTCGGCGACGAAGGACACCCAGCCGCGTTCCTCGAGGATCCCCTGGAGGGCGCGGTAGTCCTCGTAGGCGGCGACGTGGCCGAGGAGGCGGGAGCGCTTGCGGGTCGTGTCCGGGTCCTCGGACACGAAGTCGAAGCAGTCCATGACGATGTTGGGCACGTCCACGTCGAAGAGGCGGGCGGCGCTCTTGCCGAGGATCGTGCGTCCGCGCGCGGGGAGCTTGACCTGGAAGCGGACCTCGACGCGGTCGGGCAGGACGGTCGCGTAGGAGCGCTGGAGGATGAGGGCGCCGGCGCGGGCGATGGACACGTCGCGCGCTCCCCCGGGCTCGGATGGCCTCGTCGAAGGAGCGGGCGATGAAGTCCGCGGCGGCCAGGCGTGCGTCGGACGAGGCCAGGGCGGCCTCGGGCAGTCCCATCGCCTCGGGCGTGGACCAGGCGCGCAGGGACGAGGGCGGGGCGTAGGGGTCGGCCTGCACGTGATCGATCGCGAGGGTGAAGTCCCCGTAATCCCAGGCACCGAGGGCGTTCTTGTAGAAGCCGTAGGGGCGTCCGTCCGCGTATCGCAGCTGGTCGAGGAGATCTGCGTCGGTTCCGGAGGTGGCGCGCGAGGGGGCTTCGTATCGGGGAGTCATACCCACAAGAATACAGGCGAAGCCTGCGAGAACAGGGGTAGCGTTCTCGCAGGCTTCTGTGGCGTTGGGCGACGCTGACGCGTCTTCTCGCCGGTTGCTTAGAGGTTGCCGGACAGTCCCAGCGCGACGAATAGGATGACGAACAAAAGCTGGAGGGACGCCATCACGATGGTGACGATCATTGCGATCTTTGAGATGGTCACGATGTTTTGCGGGGCGCCTTCGCGCTTCGCCTTCACGTTCAGGATGATCGCGCCGATCATTGCGGGGATCGACAGGAACACGTAGAAAAGGAGCCAGCTGAAGACGGACACGCCGATGGCCACGAATGAGCAGATCTGGATGTATGAGAAGTCCTTGCCCGCCGAGGGGGCGTACATCGGCTGGCCGTACACGGGCTGACCGTATGCTGGCTGGCCGTACGCCTGCTGGCCATAGGCTTGCTGGCCATAGGCTTGCTGGCCATAGGCTTGCTGGCCATAGGCCTGCTGGGGCTGGCCGTACGAGGCCTGGGGTCCTGGCCGTACTGCGCGTACTGGTCTGCTCCGGGCTGGGCAAACTGGGGCTGCTGGGGCTGGGCCGACGCAGTGTACGACGCGCTGCCGGAGCCCTCAGGCGCGTACGGCGAAGGGGCAGCATACGGCTGGGTGGCGAAATCCGCAGGGGTAGGGGTTCAGAGGATCGCTCACAACACGCTCCAATTTTCTTTCCGGTCAATACGACAGGCATCCTAACAGGATGCTCGCATCACGTGTGGGGTCCGGATCGAGTCGATCCGGACCCCACACCGTGAAGAACTCAGTAGTTTGAGCCACCGGCTGCGAGGATAGCAATGATGGCGATGACGTAGATCAGCACGACCGCCACGATGATGACGATGTGGATGATCGAGCAGATCTTCGCGGTGTTACGAGCACGCGCCAGATCCGTCGAAATGTCGAGCGGGGCGCCGAGGTTCTGAGCCTCAGTCATCATGTTGTTCGCCCAGAACCACATGCCGCCGGACAAAAGAACTCCGCCGAAGATGAAGCTCAGGAAGGAGAGGAGACGAACGGTCGAGGCGTTCGAACGGATCTTCTCCAGGGCCGGGTTCACCGCGAAGGCCTGGCCGTACGCCGGCTGGCCGTACGCACCCTGCTGTGCTTGACCGTAGGGGGCCTGGCCGTACGTGCCCTGCGGGGCTCCCTGGGGGGCCTGACCGTAGGGGGACTGGTCGATGGAGGGGTACTGGTTGGTGGGATCGCTCATGGGATACTCCGAATGGAATAGGTCAGCAGATACGTGCCTCATCCTAGCGCACGCAACGCGGCATCAGTAACCAACGGTGACGGGAGAGCTACGCGCCACAGCTCGTCAGCAAAACGGTGGGCACCCCGTCGGGGATGTCCACCGCCGCCGCTCAGACGAATCAGTAGTCCGCCCCGCCCAACAAGGCCATCATCAGGACGGGGAAGACAACGGAGAAGATGATCAGGAGCACGATGCCGACGATCTGAACGATGCTGCAGATCATCGCGGTCTTTCGAGCACCACTCACGTCATACATCACGTCCATGGGGGCGTTAAGGCCCCTGCGCCTCGGACACGAGCATGCCACCCCAGACCCACGCGCCAATCGAGAGAATCGGCCCAACGGTGACGAAGCTGATGAACGCCATGATACGAACCATCGATGCGTTCGAACGCACGCGCTCAACGGCGGGGTTCAGGGTGTACCCGAAGCTCCCGTAGGCGGGCTGACCGTAGCCCTGCGGCTGCCCGTAGCCCGGCATGCCCGGCCCCCGCCATACGGAGGCTGCCCCGCACCATACCCCGGCCCCGCGCCATACGGGGCCTGCCCCCCATACGAGGCCTGGGACCCATATGCCGACTGAGCACCGTACGCGTCCTGCTGGCCATAACCACCTTGGTTCGCGCGATCAACGCCGTAGGGATTCGTCAGATCACTCATCGCTTACTCCGAGAAGATGTGAGGGGATATACCCCCACATCATACGAGCGCTTTCCCGAAACTCCGAATAAACGACGACGCTCACACGCGCCATCACTCCCCCATCCCAGCCCCTCAGCCCCGGCCTCGTCCCACATAAAACGGTGCGAGGGCCGGTTTCCGACCCCGCACCACCCGACAAACGGGCGTCACGTCACAGCATGCAGGACACGCAGCCCTCGACCTCCGTGCCCTCCAGGGCCATCTGGCGCAGGCGCATGTAGTACAGGGTCTTAATGCCCTTCTTCCACGCGTAAATGTATGACTTGTTCAGGTCACGCGTCGTCACCGTGTCCGGGTAGAACAGCGTGAGCGACAGGCCCTGATCCACGTGCTGCGTGGCCACCGCGTAGGTGTCGATGATCTTCTCCGGGCCGATCTCGTACGCGTCCTGGTAGTATTCCAGGTTCTCGTTCGTCATGTACGGCGCCGGGTAGTAGACGCGGCCGATCTTGCCTTCCTTGCGAATCTCCACGCGGGACACGATCGGGTGGATCGACGACGTCGAGTTGTTGATGTACGAGATGGAACCCGTCGGAGGCACAGCCTGCAGGTTCTGGTTATACATGCCGTACTTCGCAACGTCGGCCGCCAGGGCCTCCCAGTCCGCCTGGGTCGGGACCTTGATCGACGAGGCGGCGAGCAGCTCACGGCACTTGTCCGTGGTGGGGGCCCACTCCTCGTCAATGTACTTGCGGAAGAACTCGCCCGACGCATACTTCGACTCCTCGAAGCCCTCGAAGGTCTCGCCACGCTCGCGCGCGATCTTGCACGAGGCCTTGATGGCCTCGAACAGGACCGTCATGAAGTACATGTTCGTGAAGTCCAGGGCCTCCTCGGAACCGTAGTGCACGTGCTCGCGCGCCAGGTAACCGTGCAGGTTCATCTGGCCCAGGCCGATCGCGTGGCTCATCGCGTTGCCGCGAGCGATCGACGGGACCGAGCCGATGTCCGACAGGTCCGAGACGGCCGTCAGGCCACGGATCGCCATCTCGATCGTCTTCGAGAAGTCCGGGGAATCCATGGTCTTCGCGATGTTGAGCGAGCCCAGGTTGCAGGAGATGTCCTTGCCGACGTGCGAGTACGACAGGTCGTCGTTGTAGGTCGAGGCCTCGGACACCTGCAGGATTTCCGAGCACAGGTTCGACATGGTGATGCGCCCCTTGATCGGATTCGCCTTGTTCACCGTGTCCTCGAAGACGATGTAGGGGTAGCCGGACTCGAACTGGATCTCCGCGATCGTCTGGAAGAAGCGACGCGCGTTGATCTTGCGCTTGTGAATACGGCCGTCATCCACCATCTCGTGGTACTTCTCCGTCACCGAAATCTCGGAGAAAGGCACGCCGTAGACGCGCTCCACGTCGTAGGGGCTGAACAGGTACATGTCCTCGTTCTTGCGGGCCAGCTCGAACGTGATGTCCGGGATGACGACGCCCAGGGACAGCGTCTTGATGCGGATCTTCTCGTCCGCGTTCTCACGCTTGGTGTCCAGGAACTGCATGATGTCCGGGTGGTGCGCGTGCAAGTACACAGCGCCCGCGCCCTGACGCGCGCCCAGCTGATTCGCGTAGGAGAAGGAGTCCTCAAGCAGCTTCATGACGGGCACGACGCCGCTCGACTGGTTCTGAATCTTCTTAATGGGGGCGCCCGACTCGCGCAGGTTCGTCAGCTGCAGGGCGACGCCGCCGCCACGCTTGGAAAGCTGCAGCGCGGAGTTGATGCCGCGCGCGATCGACTCCATGTTGTCCTCGATGCGCAGCAGGAAGCAGGAGACCAGCTCGCCGCGCGCCGCCTTGCCGGCGTTGAGGAAGGTCGGGGTGGCCGGCTGGAAGCGGCCCGTCATGATCTCATCGACGAAGCTGCGAGCCAGCTCAATGTCGCCGCGCGCCAGGTACAGCGACACCATGGCGACGCGATCCTCGAAGCGCTCCAGGTAGCGCTTACCGTCGAAGGTCTTGAGCGTGTACGACGTGTAGTACTTGAACGCGCCCAGGAACGTCGGGAAGCGGAACTTGTGGGCGTAGGCCTGCTTGTACAGCTCCTTAATGTCCGCGAAGTCGTACTGGTCCAGGACGTGCTTCTCGTAGTAACCCTCGTCCACCAGATACTTCAGCTTCTCTTCCAGGTCGTGGAAGAACACCGTGTTCTGGTTGACGTGCTGGAGGAAGTACTGGCGAGCCGCCGCACGGTCCGCGTCGAACTGGATGCGTCCGTTCGCGTCGTACAGGTTAAGCTGCGCGTTCAGCGCGTGGTAGTCCAGCTCCGGGGAGGGAGCTTCTCACGCCTGTGTCGGTGTAGTTTTCTGCCAAAACTGTTCCAGTCCTTCGCGAACTCTGGAGACGTCCTCGGGCGTGCCGAGGAGCTCGAACTTATACATGTGGGGGACCCCCAGCTTAGCCGCGATAATGTCGCCCGCGATGCAGTAGGCCTTGCCGAAGTTAGTGTTTCCCGACGAGATGACGCCCCTGCACAGGGCCCGATTGCCGGGGTCATTGAGGAACCTGATGACCTGCTTGGGCACAGCTCCCTTGATATTTCCGCCGCCGTAGGTGGGCACGATGAGCACGTACTCGTCGGTCACACGCAGGGGTTCATCCTTGGGGAGCAACGGGATTCGCGCCGCCGGGAGGCCGAGCTTTTCAACAAAACGGCGGGTGTTTCCCGTCGCCGACGAGAAGTAGACGACGCTGCCCATGATGACCCTTCCTGCTTGGCGGGATGCTGAACCTCTAGTGTCTCACCCCCGAGGCCCGCTCGGGGTTGCCTCGCACGCGTGTCCCGGGATGATCGACAAGCCCGGCTTGGCGGGTGAGCGTGGTCGGCGGCGGTGCGCGTAAGGGGTCATGGGCGGCGGGCCCTCGCAGCCAGTTCGCCGCTTATTTCCCTATGTCCACCGAGGGTTCGCGCCCCGCTCATTCGAGCGCGTGCGCGCTGTTTCCGCGGGCTACGCCCCGGCCTCGTTCCCGCCCAGATACGCGAAAGCCCCGGCCTCACGGCCGGGACTTGTCGGCCAGGCTCAGGCCTGCAGCGCCAGGGGGGCTGCGGCGGCGACGGCCTTGATGCGGTCGGGGCGGAAGCCGGACCAGTGATCCTCGCCGGCCACGACGACGGGGGCCTGCTGGTAGCCGAGACCCTTAATGAAGGCGAGGGACTCCGCGTCCTGGGTGACGTCGATCTTCTCGTAGGAGACGCCCTGCTTGTCGAGGGCACGGTAGGTCGCGTCGCACTGGGGGCAGCGGGGCTTGGAGTAAACGGTGATCGACATGTTCGTGTCTCCTTGCGGCTCAAGGCCGGACCTTGGCATCCTGTGTTGGCTTTCTGGCGGCTCGTTCGCCGCGAACACGACAACACTACACCTCGTGGGCACCTGCGCAAGCGACCCCTAGATGTTGTGTGCGCCGCCCCGACTGTGGACGAGGCAGGAGGGGTCTGTGGATGGAGCGAGCGGTCAGGATCTCGGAGGTACCTGTTCAGTTTGTCGCCCCCTGCACACAGGTACGCAAAGATGCGCACAAACATTGGGGTTTCCGACTAACCCACGGGCACATCTAGGGGCCTCCAACGCCCTCACACACACCTGTGCACCCTGTGGACGAGCGCATCACCACCCTGTGCATAACCACCTGCTAACCACCCGAAAGATGTCGAGCATCACACTTTTTAGCGGCGGCCTTGGGCGTGTCGCACCCATACATCTAGGGGTCGTTGGCGACTAAGTGCCCCTAGATATAGGGGTTGGCGTCACTTTCGGCGAAACGGCTGGAATCCTGCGGCAAGGCGGTCGATGCGCGCCCACCCGAGGCACCCACGGGTGACCACGACGGGAGACGTGCCCGGGATATAGGGTCTGTGGGATGCACTAGATCTAGGGCCTGTGGCGCGCCCTAGACCTAGGTGGTGGTACGAGCCCTGCATCTAGGCACCACAAGCTCACCGGACGACGGGCCCTCTCGGGCCATTCGCAAAAAACTTCGCCCAGCGCGCCACAAAACGCCTATTTTGTGCCATTTCTCGTTGGCTGGGCGAACTATTTCGCGCGCAGGACGCAGCCGCGTGGCGACTTTGAAACCAATGACACCTCTGCGGCCGCCGATGCAGGCCACCGTGAAACCGCCATCACCACTGCAACCGCTGACGCAGGCCACCGTGAAACCGCCATCACCACTGCTCACCCATCAACAGCAACCGTTGAAACCAACAACACCTCTGCAACCGAAAAACACGCCAAAAACACCCATTTCTCACCCGCAAAGGCGATGACGGTTTCAGTTGAGGCTCAGCCTGCGCGAGCAAAGGCGACGACGGTTTCAACTTGCCCACGTCACCGGCCCGCAAAGGCGACAAGGGTTTCAACCCGACGCAAGTAGCCACGAGCAAAGGCGTCACCGGTTTCAGACAACCGCACGCATGGTTTGCGGGCACGCGCTACAACACCAGCAGGCACCTATACACCCACCCCTCAGAAAACCCGCACGTAATTTATCGTGGTCATTTTTCGAGACACCCCAAAACGTTGAAATACCAACGAACACAATTCAAATCCTGAAGCAACCCCAGGGGAATTACGTGCGAAATTGCTGCGGACCAGACGCTGCCGGAGCGGAGGGGACCGGAGGGCCCAGCCACGGCACCGGTAGGCGTCGGAGCCTGGCCGGGACAAAGTCGCATGCAATTCCCCCACACGCTTCAAACACTGACAAGCAATCGTTGAAATTCCGGGCTTTTCACAGAGCGGTTGACGACAGGCGTCAGGGAATTGCATGCGAAATTGGGTGCCGGCTCAGGAATGTGGGCGCGATAGCCCGGGTGTGAAGCGGAACAAGCCACGGCGCCAGGCCGCGGTGCCGGTGAGCGGCGGCAGGGCCAGGGCGGGCCTCGAGATCGACCACTCCGAGCCGTCAGGGCTCGCGTGTGACGATCTCGCTGGCCATGCCGCCGCCCACCGGCACACACAGCGGCCCGGCCCATCAAGGCAACCCACGCGGGCGACCGGAAATCAGGCGGGGCACAACAACGCCGGAAATCAGGCAACCCACGCGGGCGGCCGGAAATCAGGCGGGGCACAGCAACGCCGGAAATCAGGCGGGTCCACAATCGGCACCCCCACAACGGGCAGAAAGAAACCCCTACATCCCCAGGAACGTCTTGATCGCGGGCATTTCGCGGACGGCCTGCACGAGGCCAGCACGGTAGGTGGCCTCGAGGCGTTCGCGCCGCGACTCGGTGTTGTTGATCCACAGGTTGTCGGGCGCGAACACGTAGGCCTGGCCTCGTTCCTCAAGCTCGAAGAGGAGGCGGCGTCCCGCGTTGTAGCGGTCGGGGCGCCGAGCCACGCCCTCGAACACGGAGGGGAACTGACGGTAGGGCGGTGCGCAGGGAGGGCACCGACGCTAGCGGGCATGGGGCCCTTGACGTAGTCGCGGGGGCGGGTGAGGACGACGAGGAGCTTGCGGTAGCCCTCGCGCAGGGGTTGGTCGAAGGGAAGGCCACCGTTGGGGCCGAGCGCGCCATCGACGTAGATGTCGCCGTCGATGTCGGCGGGCGGCATGAGGATCGGCAGCGTGGAGGAGGCTCGGATGATGGGTCCGAGCGTGTCCAGGGTGCTCATTTCCTCCTTGGAGAACCAGCGGACCTGCCCGCGCGACGCGTTGAAGGCGGCAACGCGGGTGGTCGCCGGGTTCGCTAGAAACGTATCCATGTTGAAGGGCAGGACGCCGTCGGGGTAGCAGATCTGCTGGTAGATGTACTCGGCGTTGAAGTAGCCGTGGCCCTTACGGAAGTGCTTGAGTCCGCCGAATTCGGGGTCCTCGACGAGGTCAACGAAGGTGTCGTGGGAGCGCTGAGCGTCGCGGGAGGTGAAGTTGCACAGGTGGCTGGACCCCGCGGAAATCCCGGAGATATGGGGGAAGTTGATGCCTTCGGCGATGAGTCGGCTCACGAGCGCGGCCGTGTAGGCGTTGCGCATGCCGCCGCCTTCGAAGACGAGGGCGGTGTCGTCGATGGTGACCATCGTGGCGATGGAATCTTCGGGGGTCGGGTAGGGTTCTGGCGTTTCCTTCACGTTTCGACCCTACCGCCGCGCCTCGAACCTACGCGCGCGTATGCCCGGTGAAGACCACGTAGTGGTAAAAGAAGAAACGGAACGCGGTGCCCAGGGCGAATCCGACAACGTAGACGGCGATGTTGTCGGCCAGCGCCGAGGTCAACCCGAGGATGTGGTGGGTGAACAGCAGGCAGAACTGGGAGATGCCGATGCCGCAGGCGTTCGCGAAGAAGAAGAGGATGGCCTCGCGCGTCGCGTTGTCCTGCGTGCGGCCGCGGTAGGTCCACAGGCGGTTGGCGATCCACGAGTACAGGGTTGCAGTCGCGGCGGCGACGAATTGTGCGGTGTTGGGGTGCCCGGCGAGGAAGCCGAGGGACCCGTGCTGGAGCAGGTTGAACAGGCCGGCATCGACGACGAAGGCGGTGGCTCCGACCATGCCGAATTGGATGAATTCACGCACCCAGGCGAGGAGTCGCTGCGTGAGGCTCAGGGACGAGGCCGGGGCCGCTCCCCCGTCATCCTGCCCTCGGGTGCCGGGCTGGGTACGAGGAGCGGGCGGGTCCGCGAGCGCCGCGGGTTCGAGTGCAGGAGCCGCGGGCTCAAGCACTGGGGACGCGGGTGCGAGCGCAGCGGATCCGCGCGAGGGAGCTTGTTTGTCGTTCACTCCCCTAGTGTCGCACGCTCACTGAACAACCTATTCCGCCATATAGCAATCCCGCCCCCAAATTCCGCATGCAATTCCCTTCTCCTTTTTCGATTACCGCCCACAAACCGCGGAATTCCAACGATTTAATTTCAAACTTTGAAAGACAGGCGAGGGAATTGCATGCGACATTTTGGGGAAGCGTGTTGGGGCGGCCCTAGGCGGTAGGTAGGGACCCGCGTCGCCTCGGCGCACCACGACCCGCACCACGACCGCCACAATCCCAGGCCACCCCAGGTACCCCCACCCAGTCCCCAGCCTCACCCGCCCCCACGCCCACCTCTAAGATGGTTCCCATGACTGAGACGACCCCGCACCACACACCCCAGGCCTCGTCGAACATTCCCCCGGTTGCCCCGAAGCGTTACGGGTACCGGGTGCGCGACCAGTTCGGGCAGCATTTTGATGACCCGTGGGATTGGTTGCGCGACGGCGAGGACCCCGAGGTCAGGGCTCATTTGGAGACGGAGAACGCGTGGGCGGACACGGTGACGGCGCCGACGCGTGAGGCGGCGGTGCACCTCGTGGAGGGAGTCAAGGCCTCCACGGCGCTCACCGACGTGACGGTGCCGATCCGCGAGGGCGAGTTTTGGTACTTCCGTCGTTTCACGGAGGGGCAGTCCTACGCGACGCATCACCGCGCGCCGGTTCAGCTCGACGAGGCCGGGGTGCCGGTCCCGCTCGTCCCCAGCCGGGCGTCCCCACCCAGGGCGAGGAGCTCCTCGTCGATGAGAACGAGTGGGCGCGCGTACAGGAGTTTTTCCGCCTGGCGGACATGTATCCCTCCCCGGATGGGCGCCTGATTGCGTGGGCGCGGGACACGAGTGGGGATGAGCGCTACACGTGGGTCGTGCAGGATGCGTCGGGGCGCGTCATCGACGAGGCCGTGGTGGACGCTGGGTACGGCTTCGCGTGGGCAAACGACTCGAAGTCCTTTATTTACATGGGTGTGGACGACGCGTGGCGCGCGTGCGACGTGTGGTTGCACCGCGTGGGCACGCCGCGCGAGGCCGATGAGCTGCTGCTGGTCGAACCGGACGAGGGCTTCGAGATGGGGTTCGCGCCCTCGGGTTTCCCGGGGCACGTCGTCATTCATTCGTCGTCGTCGACGGCGGGCCGCGCGTGGCTGTGGCTGCCCGCCCACCCGCCCGTGCGCCCGCTGCCGCTCATGCCGGTGCGCCCGCGCACGCTGGTGTCGGTGGATTCGGCCGGCGACCGCCTGTTCATCGTGCATACGGGGCTGACGCAGGAGGGCTCGCTCGCGCAGGCGATGCTGCCCGCAGGGGGTTCGCCCGAGGCCTTGGCGCGCCTCGGCGTCACGTCCTCCTCCGCGTACAGTCGCCAGGCCCTGGCGGGTCGCACGCCGGGCAATCCCCTGCCGGGGGACGAGTCCGCGCCCCTCGCCCCGTTCGAGTCCTGGGAGCCGTTGCGCAGCCCCGGCCCCGGCGAGCGCATCACCGACGTCGAGGCCCACGCGGATTACGTGGCGCTCTCGCTTCGTTCGGACCTCTCACCCAGGTCGACGTGTGGGACCGCCGCGAGCAGGCACCCACGTGGCGGCGCGTGGAGGTCGACGCCCCGGTGCGCACGATCGCGACGGTGCCGACCCCGTGGGCCGATCCGCTGCGCGTGGAGTTCCAGTCGCAGACCGTGCCGCCCACGGTCGCAGAGGTTTGCCTGCCCACCCCCGCCCCGGCCTCGTCCCACGAGAACCCCGAAGGCGTGGCCCTGAGCGTGCGGAACCTGCGCACCCACCAGGCGCCCGGCTGGGACCCCACCAAGTACATCGAGGAGCGCGTGTGGGTGCTCGCGCGCGACGGCGCGACCCGCATCCCCGTCACCCTCATCCACCACCGCGACGCGCGCCCGGACGGCACGCACGCGGGCTGGCAGATCGGGTACGGCTCCTACGAGGTCAGCTACGACCCCGAGTTCGAGACCCTGCGCCTGCCGATCCTGCGCCGCGTCGTCTACGCGATCGCGCACGTGCGCGGCGGCGGCGAGATGGGCCGCGCCTGGTACGAGGACGGCAAGGAGCTGGTCAAGGAGCACACCTTCACGGACTTCATCGACGTGGCCGACTGGCTGGTCGACTCCGGGTGGGTGGCGCCCGGCCGCCTGGTCGCGGAGGGCCGCAGCGCCGGAGGCCTGCTCATGGGCGCGGTCACCAACGCCGCCCCCGACCGCTTCCGCGCAATCCTGGCGGGGGTGCCCTTCGTGGACGCACTTCTCGACGATCCTGGACCCGTCCCTGCCGCTCACCGTCGGCGAGTGGGAGGAGTGGGGCAACCCGCTGACCTCGCGCGCCGTGTTCGACGCGATGAGCCGCTACACGCCGTATGAGAACGTGCCCGACGGCGCGCTCCTGCCCGCGATCATGGCGACGACGTCGGTCAACGACACGCGCGTCGAGTTCGTCGAGCCCACCAAGTGGGTGCAGCGTCTGCGCGAGGCCACCGGCCAGGTTCCCTCCACGGACGAGGCCGGGGCCTCCTGCGCGCCCGCGCGCGACCCGCTCGAGCGTCCGATCATCCTGCGCACCGAGATGGTCGCCGGGCACGCCGGCCCGTCCGGGCGCGAGGGCCGGTGGGCGGCGCGCTGCGAGGAGTTCGCCTTCGCGCTGGGCCAGGTGGGCGTCAGCCTGTAGAAGTTGGGGCAGCTGACGAGCGGTCGATGCCTGTTGTCACGGCACCCCCACTATCGCACTACGTGATGATGCCGCGCCCCCGCCTCGTCCCCTTTCCGCTCAGGGAAGCTCGATGCCGATAGGATGAGGGCATGACGATTACGGCGGCGGCAGACGGTTCTTCCCTCGGCAATCCCGGGCCCGCGGGGTGGGCCTGGTACGTGGACGAGGACACGTGGGACGCGGGCGGCTGGCCGCAGGGCACCAACAACCTGGGGGAGCTGACCGCCATCCTGCGCTTGCTTCAGGCCACGGCCGAAACCGGCGAAGAGCTGCATATCCTCGCCGACTCGCAGTACGCGATCAACGTCGTATCCCAAGTGGCGGCTCGGCTGGAAAAAGCGCGGCTGGACGAAGGCCGACAAGAAGCCCATCAAGAACCTGGAGCTCATCCAGGAGATCGACCGCGCCATGGAAGGGCGCCGCGTCACCTTCGAATGGGTCAAGGGCCACGCCGGGCACCGCATGAACGAGCGCGCCGACGACCTCGCGCGCGCGTGCGCCGAGGCCTACCAGGCCGGGCGCACGCCCGAGCCGGGCCCCGGGTTCGGGGGCGGCGGTTCACGCGACGGAGTACCCGCTGATCAGGCGTCCGGGGACGCTGCCTCCACGTCCGCGACCGTTGAACCGCACGACGCTGTGGAGCCCGGCGCGAGCACACCTGTCGACCAGCAACACGCCGAGGCCGACACGACCACTGCGACACCCCCTTTACGCGACGCAGCCACAGACGAGTCCACCACATCGACTTTCCGTTCGCATCCCAGCGTTTTCTCCGCACCCGCCGAGCCGAGCGAACCCGCCCAGGCGGCCCCGGCCTCGTCCGTGAGCACGGCGACCACTAGGACGCGATCGCCCGCGAGCGCGAGTTCATCCTGGCGTGGACCGGCGGCGACGAGGAGGCGCTGGCGGCCATGACCGACGAGCGCACGACGCGCATCTGGCCGGGCGGCGGCGCGACCACGACACTGGCGGGGCCCTCGCCCGCTTCCCCAGCGATCGGCCGCATCGACACACACGAGCTGGGCGGGGCGTTCCTGACCCGCTACCGGGTGCGCTGGGAGGGCGGTGCTTCGCTGGAATCCAGCGTGTGGGCGCCGGCGACTGCTGGCGAGGCGCGCCTGATCATGGTGCACCACCAGTCGACGCTGATCTCCTGAGCCGGGGCGTTCTGTCACGGACGAACTCGGTCGGCGAGCTCCGGGTGCGCCGGATGATCGCGCGGGGCAGAGGGCCACGGCGCTGAGAGGCTACGTCTTGACAACCAGTCGCACGCGTCCCGGTCCGCCCAGCTCCTTACGCGGATAGGTTGCGCACACGCGGATAGGTTATGCGCATGTGGATAGGTTATTAAGGTATCCGGATGCTCGTAACCTATCCGCGAGCCCCGGCGGCACCTACGCGACGCTGCACCAGTTTGGGAGCATTACACCAGTTTGGGAGCATTACACCAGTTAGGGAGCATTACACCCCTTGGGAAGTGGTGTAATACCCCGCTAAGTGGTGTTACACCACTTAGGAACAAGCCAGAACGCGGAAGGTGCCAGGCCGGCACACTGCTGATCCAGGCTGCGGCGCCCGTGGGCGGCGGCAAGGCCCTGGCCGGGCTTCGAGATCGATCACTCCGAGCCGAAGGCTCGCGTGTGACTTTTCGAGCGGGCGGGCCGTCGCCCACGGGCGCACCAAGCAGCCGGGCCCAGCAAGGCCAACCCCTCCGGCGCCCGGAAAACAGCCGGGGCGCACAGCAACAAGCACAACAACGGGGGCGCGAGCTTGCCGGAGCGCCCCTCACCGCAACCCGCTACAGCTTGACACCCTCGAAGCTGAAGATGTCGAGGAACTTGCGCGCGCGATCCGAGGACGGGTCCGCGAAGAACTTGCGCGGCGGGTCGACCTCGACGATGCGTCCCTCGTCCATGAAGACGATGCGGTCGGCGATCGCGCGGGCGAAGCCCATCTCGTGCGTGACGATCAGCATGGTCATGCCGGTGCGAGCCAGTTCGAGGACGACGTCGAGGACTTCGCGCACCATCTCCGGGTCGAGGGAGGCGGTGACCTCGTCGAGGAGAAGGATCTCGGGATCCATCATGAGGGCGCGCACGATGGCGACTCGCTGACGCTGGCCGCCGGAGAGCTGGCGCGGGTAGTCGTCGGCACGGTCTGCCAGGCCGACGCGCTCGAGCAGTTTCAGTGCACGCGCGCTCGCGTCGGCGCGCGATTCTCCCGCGACGAGGCCGGGGGCGAGCGTCAGGTTCCCCATGACGGTCAGGTGAGGGAAGAGCTCGTAGGACTGGAAGACCATGCCGATGCGGCGGCGCACCTCGGGCCAGGAGACGCCGGGCGCGGCCAGGTCGCTCCCGTCGAAGATGATCTGCCCGGAGTTGATGGGCTCGAGGCCGTTGATGGTGCGCAGGAGTGTGGACTTGCCGCAGCCGGAGGGGCCGATGATGACGACGACTTCGCCGTCGGCGACGTCGAGGGAGACGCCGCGCAGGGCGTGGTGGCCACCGGGGTAGGTCTTGTCGAGATCGACGAGGCGCAGCTGCGGGTCGGAGGTCAGTTCTGCCATGTTTTCTCCATGTGGCGTGAGAGGAGCGAGATAGGCCAGCAGATGAGGAAGTACAGCGCGAAGATCAGGCCGTAGATCCACAGCGAGGCGGTCGGGTAGTTGAAGCGGTTGGCGTCGATGATCTGCTGTCCGACTTTGAGGACTTCGACGACGCCGATGAGGACGACGAGGGAGGTCGTCTTGATCATGCGGGTGATGAGGTTGACGGCCGGGGGCGCGAGCCTGCGCAGGGTTTGCGGCAGGATGACACGGCGCATGGTCTGCTTCGGGGTGAGTCCCAGAGCGTAGGCGGACTCGTACTGGTGGCGCGGGATGGCGATGAGCGCGCCTCGTACGAGGTCGCCCATTTCGGCGCCGCCCCACAGGGTGAAGACGAGGACGGACGCGGTGATGCCGTTCAGGTTGATCCCCGCGACGCGCGTGAGCCCAAAGTAGGCCACAAACAGCAGCACAAGCTGGGGCATGATGCGCACGAACTCGAGGTAGAGCTGCATGAGCCAGCGCAGGGGGCGCCAGCGCGAGCGCATGCCGAGGCCGACGAACACGCCGAGCACCAGCGACAACACGACAGACAGCGCGGAGATGCCGACGGTGACGCCCAGGCCCTCGAGGATGCGCACGAGGTTGCGGCCCTCGAAAATGACGTTAATTCCCAAATCCGCCACGGCGCACCTTCTTTTCGATGAGTCGGGCCGCGATGGACACGGGCAGGAGGATCACCAGGTAGGCGAGGACCAGGAGGATCAGCGCTTCGGAGGTGTTGTAGGACATGCCGATGAGGTCTTTCGCGACGTACACGAGGTCGGGCAGCGCGACGACGGAGACGACGGAGGTTTCCTTGATGAGGAAGATGACGTTGGCGGCGAGCGGCGGCACGGAGGTCACGATGGCCTGCGGGAGGGCGACGTGGCGCAGCGTCTGTGTGCGCGTGAGTCCGAGCGCGGACGCCGACTCCCACTGAATCGTGGCGATCGAGTCGAGGCCGGAGCGCAGGCCTCGGCCATGTAGGCGCCGCCCAGGAAGATGAGGCCAACGATCGCGCAGGTCTCGCCACTCCACTTGATGCCCACGCGCGGCAGGCCGAAGTAGATGAAGAAGAGCTGCACGAGCAGGGGCGTGTTGCGCGACAGTTCGACGTAGGCGGCGGCGATCTGGGTGGCGACGGGGATCCGGTACTGCCGGATCGCGGCCACGAGCAGGCCCACCGCGAGGGAGCCGACGATGCCGATAGCCGCGATCCGCAGGGTGAGGATGGCGGCGTCGACGTACAGGGGTGCGTATCGCGCCAGGATGTCGAGATTCATAGGAAAAATCTGGGACGAGGCCGTGGCCGGACGGGGCGTTTACCCGCGGCAGGCGAACCCGTCAGGGGGCCACGGCCTCGTACCTGTCAGTTGGTGGAGGTAGTGTCCACGCCGCCTTCGACGACGAGGTCGTCGGGGATCGCGGCGTCACCGTAGACGGGGGCGAGGGTCTGGTAGGCGTCGGAGTACTGGTCGAACTTGAGGAGCTTGACCTCGGGGTGGTTGGCCTCGAAGTAGGCTTCGGCGGTCGTGCCCTTGGTGACGATGAGGGTCTTGCCGGCCAGCTCGCTAACGTCGGTGATTTCAGCCGAGGTGGGCGAGACGACGCCGAGGGAGACCTTGAAGTAGGGGTTCGCGAAGTCGACCTTTTCGGCGCGCTCGGGCGTGACTGTGAAGTTCGCGAGGGTGATGTCGACCTTGTTGGAGGCGAGGACCTCGGTGCGGGCGGCGGCGTCGACGGGGACGTACTTGGCGGTGACGCCCAGGTCGGCGGCGATGCGGTCGCCGTAGACGACGTCGTATCCGGCGGGCTTGCCGTCGGCGTCGATGTAGCCGAAGGGGGCCTTGTCGGAGAATATGCCGATGACGATCTCGCCGGCTTCCTTGATCTGCTCGGGGCTACGGTCGCCGACCTGCGCGCTCGACGAGGAGGACGAGGAGGTGGACGCGCCACCGGAGCATGCGGCCATGCCGAGGGCTGCGACCATGGCGACGGCGGCCGTGGCGAGTCGAAGGAATGGCTTCTTGCGTGCGTGAGTGGCGCTCATGAGGGCTCCTGATCTGCGGTCTGGAATAAAGGACGCCGGGGCGTTCGTCCTCGGCGTTGGTGTCGATGCTTCCACCGCGGGACGACATTTGCGAGGGACGTTTCCCGTTTGGAAACTATGTGACAAACGAGCGCGGTGACAAACCGCGGAATTCCGAGCCAGGACCAAGGGCCCAACAAAACGTGGAAGTCGTCACGCTACGGTGCGCCCGCTCGCAATTGGACGGACAGGCACGCGAAAAATTACACCCATGCCCAAGCTACCGCGCACCGTGAACCTCCCCGTGCCGGCTAGCCCTACCCGCCGCGAGATCCTCGAAGGCCTGCGCTTGACGGCGCCCGTGGCCGCGGGTTACATCCCGCTGGGTCTGGCATACGGCGTTCTCGTCATCCAGCTGGGCCTGCCGTGGTGGTTGGCTCCGTCGCTGTCCCTGGCCGCCTATTCAGGGTCGGCGGAGCTACTCGTCGTGACCCTGGCCGCGCAGAATACGCCGCTGGCAGTCATCGCGGTAACGATGCTGCTGGTGAACTTCCGCCTCTTGTTTTTCGCTTTCTCATTCCCGCTGCACGTGGTTGAGGGGCGTTTCGCGCGTCTCTTCTCGATGTACGCCCTCGTGGACGAGGCCTACGCGCTGACCGCCGCCCGCCCGAACGGGTGGACGAAACCTCGGCTGCTAGCGATGCAGGTTCTCTTTAACCTGACGTGGGTGACCTCGAGCCTCGTGGGCGTGTCCGCGGGCTCGCTGATCCCCACGCAGATCGAGGGCCTCGACTTCGCGCTCACAGCTTTGTTCATCACGCTGACGCTGGACGCGGCGCGCACGAGGCGCGAGCTGCCCTCGATCCTCCTGGCTGGCGTGTCCTTCACGGTGGCCATGGTGGTGGCGCCGGGCCAGCGCCTCCTGGTGGCGCTCCTGCTGTTCGTCGCGTGCCTGGTGGTTCGCCACGTCCTTCATCGCCGAGGCATCCTGCGCTCCCCCCGCTTCTCCCACCTCTACTCATGGGCGGGGTCAGGCGACCCGCGAAGGGGGTGCGCAGTGACTCCGACGCTGGGCTACCTGCTGGCGCTCCTGGCGATCACCTTCGTCATCGACTTTACGTTGCGCGCTCTGCCGTTCAAGCTCCTGGAGCCGCTGCGCGATTCGCTTTCGTCTCCGACATGGCGGTGTGGATGCCGCCGGGCATCATGTTGATCCTCGTGCTCTCGACGCTGACGCAGGGCGCGCAGGAGGCGGGCCACTGGTGGGCGGCGCTGGTGGCGACGGGCGTGACGGTCGCGGTGCACCTGCTGAGCGGCCGCAAGCTCCTATGGAGCGTCAGCATCGGAACGGTCTGCTACGTCGCGCTGCTGAACTGGCTCTGACGACATAGCGCTGACGAACCGGCTGCCACCAAATGGCCTGAATAGCCGAGCTCCAGCTGGTGGACTCCAACTGCTGGGCCGCCAGGGGCCGACCTACACGCACGTTAACCCGATAGGTGGTGGCCTGGGCAGGCTGCCCACCATGCCACCAATAGGGTTTAGCTGCGCATTAGCGGGTTAAGAGTGCCAGTAGAAGGGCCCAGCTACCAGGACCGTGGCAACCACTGCAGACAATTCCAATCCAGCAGCAACGCTGCCAGCGCTTCCATCCCGACGCGACCGCGCATCGGCCCGTTCATGCGCACGTGGGACCGACAACACGCGCATGGGCCGCTAATTCCGCACGTTAACCCGATGAGATGCGCGTGGGCAACGCCGCCCACATGCATGTTGAGGGGTTTACGTGCGCATCAAGGGGTTAACGCGCATGTTCAGGGGCTTACCTGCGAGCACGCGCACCACGCCTGATGCCTCAATCCGCCAAAGTGCAGCCCCATTTCCTCAAAGTGACCGATTTTCGGCGTATTTTGCCCAATGGGTCTGCAGTTTGACGAGCACCCCGCCTCACGTCGCAGCTTCACCACCACCAAACGGGGGAAATGGCGTCATTAGAACCACGACACGCCGCCGACACGCCGACAGCCAGCTTCTAATCCTGCAAAACCCCCACCGCAGCCAACCTCGTGCGCCGCGCTGCATCCAAGACCGGCACAGGGTGAACTCTTTCGCGCTCGCACCCACATCAGGCCGAGCAGGGCGACAAATGTCGCGCACAGGACGCAGAAACATAGCGACGATGAAACCAACAACACCACTGCTCACCCCCAACACGGGGCCGCTGAAACCGACGACACCTTTGCGCCCGAAAAACGCACCAAAAACGCCCATTTCTCACCCGCAAAGGCGACGACGGTTTCAAACCACCGGACCACCTCGCCTGCAACACCCAGACGCAGCGCGCGCGGGCGGCTCCTGGCTGCGACACCCATGGGCGGCGACGACACCGCCGCCAGCCAAATCTCGCACGTAATTTATCGCGGTCATTTTTCGATACACCCCAAAACGTTGCAATGCCAACGATGCAAATTCAATGTTTGAATGAGCGATAGAGGAATTACGTGCGAAATCAATGAGGTGGCGGCGAGGCCTGGCCGGGCTTCGAGACGACGCGCCGAGCGAAGCTCGCGGCGCGGACGGCTCGCGGGCGGGCCACCGCCCACGGGCACACCAAGCAGCCCGGCCCGACAAAGCACATCCGGCACCCGGAACACCAGCGACGCCACAAACACCGCCACGGCCGCCACCCAAACACAAACGAGCACAACCGCACCGCCGTAAAACCGCTACCATTGTGTCCATGCACACAGAGTCGTACCTGCACCATGGTCACACCGTTTACGAGCACCGCCTGGACGTCCCGCTTGATCACCTACGCCCCGCCGGCGAGGACAACCCGACGATTCAGGTTTTCGCGCGCGAGGTCGTGCGTAAGGGCCGCGAGGACGCGCCTTACGCGGTGTTCCTGCAAGGCGGCCCGGGCTACCCGAGCCCGCGTTTCGGCACGTTTACCGGCGGGTGGATGAATCGTCTCCTGCAGGATTACCGCGTGGTGCTCCTCGATCAGCGAGGCACGGGCCAGTCGACCCGCATGGACGCCCAGGCGCTCTCCCACTTGGATACGGACGAGGAGAAGGCCGCGTACCTGCGCCACTTCCGCCAGGATCAGATCGTGTACGACGCGGAGGCGCTGCGCCGCGAGCTGTGCGGGGATGACCCGTGGACGACGCTCGGGCAGTCTTTCGGCGGCTTCATCACGACCTCGTACCTGTCGCTGGCGCCCCAGGGCCTGAAGGCCAGCCTGATCACGGGAGGCCTGCCCGGCCTCGTCCATGTGGACGACATCTACCGCCTGACGTATGAGCGCACGGCGGCGCGTAACCGCGCGTACTTCCATCGCCACCCGGGCGACGAGCGCACGGTGCGCGAGCTGTGCGCGCACCTGGCGGACACGGAGGAGACGCTGCCGACGGGCGAGCGCCTCTCCCCCGCGCGCCTGCGCATGATCGGCATGATGCTGGGCGGCCAGGGCAACACGGATCAGCTGCACTACCTCCTTGAGGGACCGTGGACGTCGGTTCGAGGCCAGCGCAGGCTCTCGTCGCTGTTCCTGGCGGCGATCGGCTCGCAGGTGGACGTCGCACCGATTTACGGCGTATTCCAGGAGTACATCTACGCGTGCGCGACGCCGGACCTGGTGGGCACGGCGACGGGGTGGGCGGCGGATCGCCTGGCCGAGGAGATCCCGGGCTTCGCGAAGGACGCGAACCCGCTGGATGCGAGCGAGCCCTTCTACCTGACGGGCGAGCACTTCATGCGCCGCGTGTTCGACGAGGACCCGGGCTTGGCGCCACTGAAGGGCGTCGCGGAGATTCTCGCGTCGACGACGGAGGCGGCCCCCGTGTATCTGCCGGATGTGCTGGCGCAGAACACGGTGCCTGTGGCTGCGGCCGTGTACTACGACGACATGTTCGTGCCGCGTGAGCTGTCCGTGGAGACGGGTGAGCTGATCGGCGCTCGCCACTACATCACGAATGAGTACCAGCATGACGGATCCGCCTATTCGGGCGGAAAGGTCGTCTCTCACCTGCTTGACCTGCTCGCGGATTGATCCGCGCGCTCCCCGATTGAAAGGAGTGGCCATGGCCGCCTCATCAACCTGTTCTTGTCCGTGTGCTGGCTCGGTGGACCCGACTCGGGTCGCGGGGTTTGCGGCGGGCGTGGGCGCGACCGTCGCCTGGTACGCCCTGCCCGATTACGTGCGTTCGCGTCCGTTGCGCGGTCTCGTGAAGGCGGGCCTGCTGGGGGTGCTCGGCTGGTCGATGGTGGCGCAGCTGCCGGAGGCCGCGGAGCTTCCGCCATACGACGATGAGGACGCGGATTGCTCGAAGTCGTCCCCCGTGGCGGGCGAGGATCCGCTCGACGGTGTCACGGAGGCGGACCCGGCGGAGCTGGCGGTTCTGGCGGGTGCGGCGCTGGGATCGGCGATGATCACGGTCGGCGTGGAGCGCTGGCTGTTCCGCCGCGGTGAGGCTCGCCGGGCGCAGGGTACTCGTTTTGCCCACACGAGGCAGGGGCTGGCCCTGGGCGGTCTGGAGGCGGCCTTGACCGCGCTGACGTTCGGCGCGGGGGCTGTGCGCGAGAGGCTCTCGAAGGGCTGACGTTTCGCCTATCGTCCCGCGTCGACGAGGCCGGGGCGCACTGATCGGGTCCGTGCGCGCGTCGCGTATTCCTCGCACAGGGGGGTATTGGCCGAGGCGGTCGGCGCAGGCGGCGGCCTGCACGTCTCGGCGGTAGCAGGCGTCCTCGCCGACAATCTCCATGGACTCCAGCATGGCCAACGCCGCCTTGTAGTCGCGCTTGGCGAGCACAGCATCAACGTCAGCGAAGGTGGGCGTCGTCATGGCGCATACGATACAGCCCCCACCCCCACCAAGGTGTCCTCGTCCACGAAACACGGGCCACCAGCTTCGTCGCCAGCCTCGCACCCACTATCCTGGACCCTATACGCGAGGCCGCCCCGGCCTCGTCCGTCCGACACTGTACGTAGAGGAGCCCCCATGGCGACCGAGCCCGTGTTCGAGGCCATCAACTGGAACAAGATCCAAGACGACAAGGACCTTGAGGTCTGGGATCGCCTGACGGGCAACTTCTGGCTGCCTGAGAAGATTCCGCTCTCCAACGACCTGCCGAGCTGGAAGACACTCACCAAGGACGAGCAGCTGATGACGAACCGCGTGTTCACGGGCCTGACCCTGCTGGACACGCTCCAGGCACGGTCGGCGCGGTGTCGCTGATCCCGGACGCGCGCACCCCGCATGAGGAGGCCGTCTACACGAACATCGCGTTCATGGAGTCGGTACACGCCAAGTCCTACTCGTCGATCTTCTCCACCCTGCTGTCCACGGAGGAAATCAACGAGTCGTTCCGCTGGTCGAACGAGAACGAGGCCCTGCAGAAGAAGGCCGAGATCGTCAAGTCCTACTACGACGGCGACGACCCGGAGAAGCGCAAGGTCGCCTCGACGATGCTCGAGTCGTTCCTGTTCTACTCGGGCTTCTACGCGCCCATGTACTGGAGCTCGCACGCCAAGCTCACCAACACAGCTGACCTGATCCGCCTCATCATCCGCGACGAGGCCGTCCACGGCTACTACATCGGCTACAAGTATCAGCTGGCCGTCAATGAGTCGAGCCAGGAGCGCCAGGACGACCTGCGCGACTACACGTACTCGCTGCTGTACGAGCTCTACGAGAACGAGGAGCAGTACACGGAGGACCTGTACGATCCGCTCGGCTTGACCGAGGACGTCAAGAAGTTCCTGCGTTACAACGCGAACAAGGCGCTCATGAATCTGGGGTACGAGGCCTTGTTCCCGCACGACGCGACCGACGTGAACCCGGCGATCCTGGCGGCCCTGAGCCCGAACGCGGACGAGAACCACGACTTCTTCTCGGGGTCCGGTTCGTCCTACGTGATGGGCGAGGTCGTGGACACCGAGGACGAGGACTGGGACTTCTAATTCTCACGAGGCCGGGGCCGGGTTGCGCGAACGACGCGACCTGAGCGCCTCTCACCTCAAGACGCACGTGGGTGCGCCCGCCATCTGGCGGGCGCACCCACGTCGTTTGTAATGGCCCCCACGGCCATCGCCGGCGACAGAAATGCGACACGACCTGTCCATACTCTGTTTGCTCCACCACACTTATAGTCACACGTGTAACATGTGCATCAGCTGTCACAGGCGCATCATGGCGCGGTATTCCCCGCCATCACGCGCATTGCACGCGACGACCAGCGCCACCCCACATCGGGAACATCCCGACAGATGGGGCACCGGCGCTTACTATCGCCGCTAAACTGGGACCGGAAGCGGCCTCGCTTCCACACACAACGTACGTCGCGCACACCGCGCGGGGGAATGAGGAGAGCACGACTATGAGTATCTTCGACCACTTCGAGAGCGCCGTCGAGAGAGGCGTCAACGGTGCCTTCTCGCGCGTGTTCCGGTCGGGGATCAAGCCCGTGGACATCACCACGGCGATCCGCCGCGCCATGGACGAATCCGTCCAAGAAGTCTCCGCCTCGCGCATCATTGCCGCGAACCACTTCTCGGTCTACGCCTCGCGCACCGACCTCACCTCCCTCGAGGCATCCCTCGACGTCCTCGCCGACGAGTTCGCCCAGCAGGCCACCGAACACGCCGCGGCGAACAGCTACTCCCTCCTCGGCCCCGTCACGATCGAGTTCATCGCCGACGCCTCCGAGCCCAGCGGCACCCTGAAGGTCGACGCCGAAAACCGCCGGGGACCCGCGGCCCCCGCCACGGCCTCGTCCGCGTCCCCCGAGCACCCGATCATCGACGTCGACGGCGAAAAGTGGCTCCTCACCGAGCCCGTCACCGTCATCGGACGCGGCTCCGAAGCCGACATCGTCGTCAACGACTCTGGCGTCTCGCGCCGCCACCTCGAACTGCGCATCACCCCCACCGGCGTGATCGCGACCGATCTCGGATCCACCAACGGCTCCTTCGTGGAGGGCCACCGCATCGACGCAGCGACCCTGCTCGACGGCAACCAGATCGTCATCGGACGCACCAAGATCCTCTTCTGGACACACCCAGACCAGAGCGGAGTTTAATGAAGTGACCACAGACCTCGCATTTACCGTTTTCCGCATCGGGTTCCTGGTGCTTCTCTGGCTCCTCGTGCTCACGGCCGTCAACACGCTGCGACGCGACATCTTCGGCACCGTCGTGACCCCGCGCGGCAAGGGACGCGACAAGGCCACCTCACGTCGCAAAGCCTCCCGTGAGAAGCGCAAGGACAGAAGCGCACCTCCGCGAACCCGCTGGCTCCCAGGACCTCCTGGTGACCGGCGGCCCCTCGTCGGCACCATGCTGCCCCTCGGCGAGGCCCCCATCGTCATCGGCCGCTCCCCGCGTGCACCCTCGTGCTCGAAGACGAGTATGCGTCCAGCCGCCACGCGGCACTCACCCCCCAGTCTGACGGCTGGTGGATCGAAGACCTCTCCAGCCGTAACGGCACCTTCATCGACGACGAGCGCCTGAACGCCCCGCGCCAGCTCAAGATCGGTGACGTCATCCGCATCGGCCAGACGACTCTCGAATTGGTGGGTTGATATGTCAGGAAACGCCGTTCAATTCCACTACGCCGCCCGCTCCGACGTGGGCCTCGTGCGTTCCAACAACCAGGACTCCGGCTACGCCGGCGCGAACCTGCTGGTCCTCGCCGACGGCATGGGCGGCCCCGCGGGCGGCGACATTGCCTCCTCGGTGGCCCTCGCGCACCTCGTCCCCCTCGACACGGACTCGCACCCGGCCGACTCGATGCTTCCCCTCCTGCGCGAGGCCCTCCTCGACGCGCACGAGGAGCTCACCGACCGCTCGAGCCGCGACCGCGACCTCGAGGGCCTGGGCACCACCTGCATCGCCCTCATGCGTTCGGGCAACCGCCTGGCCATGGTCCACATCGGCGACTCGCGCGCCTACGTGCTGCGCGGCGACACGCTCACGCAGGTCACGACCGACCACTCCTTCGTGCAATACCTGGTCGACACCGGCCAGATCACGCCCGAAGAGGCCGAACACCACCCCAACCGCAACGTCGTCCTGAAGATCCTCGGCGACGCGCAGGCCGACGTCGCCCCCGACGAGACGATCCGTGAGGCCGTCGTCGGCGACCGCTGGATGCTGTGCTCCGACGGCCTGTCCGGCCTCGTCTCCCCCGAGACGATCGGCCAGGTCATGGCCGATTTCAAGGATCCGGGCGAGTGCGCCGAAGAGCTCATCCGCCTGGCCCTCCTGGGCGGCGGCCCCGACAACATCACGTGCGTGATCGCGGACATTGTCCCCGCCGGCGCGTTCCCGCCCGCTCCCCCCGCAGATCGTGGGTGCCGCGGCCATCGACCGCAACGCCAAGTCGCGCGGCGGAGAAGGAGCGGCCGCGCGCGCTGCTGCCCTGGGCTCCTCGGCCTCGGGCACCCCCAGCGACGAAGACGACGCACCCGTCGAGCTCAAGCCCCGTTCCTCGTGGTGGACCCCCGTGTTTATCTCGCTCGTGACGGTCCTCGTGGTCGCCGCGTCGTGGATGTCGTGGAAGTGGACGCAGACCCAGTACTACGCGATCGGCCAGGACGGCTACGTCGTCATCTACCAGGGCATCCCCCAGTCGATCGGCCCGTGGCAGCTCTCCCACGCCGTGGAGGTCTCCAACGTCGCGCTGTCCGACCTCGCGCCCGTGGACCGCCAGCGCCTCGACACCCCGGTGCTGCGCTCCTCGCGCGCGGACATCGACTCCTACATCGACGGACTGCGTCGCTCGATCACTCAGCCCGCCACGCCCTCGTCGCCGACGCCCCCGTCGGGCGCGCCGCAGTCCGGCGGGGCCCAGTCCGGTGCGCAGAGCGGGGGCGCCTCCTAATGGCTACCGTATCGATCGCGCCCGCCCGGCCTCGCCGATTACTGGAGCTGACCCTCATGGGCATGGCTCTGGCCGTCGGCATCGCCGGCTACGTGCTGACCTCGCTGAACTACACGGGGGGAGATCCCCGCGAACCTTCTCACGCAGGTCGGCGTGCTCGTCGCGATCGCGATCATTGCCGAGGTCGGCGTGCACTTCCTGGCCCCCTACGCGGACCCGGTGATCCTGCCGGTCGCAGTCGCCCTGACGGGCCTGGGACTGGCGATGATCTACCGCCTCGACCTGTCGTACGCGCGCAGGGACGAGGCCGTGGTGGGCTTCCGCCAGGCGCTTTTCGTGGGCATCGCGATCGTTATCGCGGCCATCATCTTGATCACGCTGCGCGACCACCGCATGCTGCGACGCTACACGTACACCTTCGGCGTGCTGTCGCTGTTCCTCCTGCTCCTGCCGATGATTCCCGGCCTGGGCCAGGAGACTTTCGGCGCGCGCGTCTGGATCCACCTGGGTCCCATCTCCGTCCAGCCCGGTGAGCTCGTGAAGATCACGCTGGCGATCTTCTTCGCCGGATACCTCGTGACGAACCGCGACAACTTGGCGATCGGCGGCCGCAAGTTCCTGGGCATGCGCCTGCCGCGCGCCCGCGACCTCGGCCCGATCATGGTCGTGTGGCTGATCGGCATCGCGATCCTCGTCCTGCAGCGTGACCTGGGTACTTCGCTGCTCTTCTTCGGCCTGTTCGTTGCGATGCTGTACGTGGCGACGAACCGCGTGTCGTGGCTGGTCATCGGTTTCACGCTCTTCGTGCCGGCCGTCGCGATCGCCGTGAATTCTTTCAGCCACGTGCAGACGCGCTTCAACATCTGGCTCAACGCCCTGGATCCCGACGTGTACGACCGCGGGTCCTACCAGCTCGTCCAGGGCCTGTTTGGCCAGGCGTCCGGCGGCCTCATGGGCACCGGTTGGGGCCGGGGCTACCCGCAGCTCGTGCCGCTGGCGAACTCGGACTTCATCCTGTCCTCCTTCGCGGAGGAGCTGGGCCTGACCGGCATGGCCGCCATCCTGGTCCTGTACCTGATCCTCGTCCAGCGAGGCCTGCGCGCGGCGCTGACGGTGCGCGACGGCTTCGGCAAGCTCCTGGCGACCGGCCTGAGCTTCTCGCTGGCCATTCAGCTGTTCGTGGTGCTCGGTGGCATCACGCGCATTATTCCGCTGACCGGCCTGACGGCTCCGTTCCTGGCTGCGGGCGGCTCGTCGATGGTGTCCTCGTGGATCACCGTCGCGCTGCTGATCCGTGTGTCCGACGCCGCGCGCCGCCCAGCCTCGACCCCCGCGCCGTGGAACTCCGGCATCCAGCCTGCCGTGGGAGTGGGTGAGTGAGCCGTGAATAACCAGATCCGCAAGATCTTCATCATCGTTCTCTTGATGTTCGCCCTGCTGGGTGTGGGCATCACGAACACGCAGTTCATTTCCGCGTCCTCGCTCAACGCCGACGCTCGCAACCAGCGCACGATCCTGCACGCGGCCGAAACCGACCGCGGTCCGATCATCGTCGACAAGACGGCGATCGTATCTTCGGAGCGCGAGGAAGACTCGAAGCGCTACGTGCGCACCTACGCCGAGGGCCCGCTGTACGCGCCGGTCACGGGCTACTTCTCGTCGGTGGGCAACGCGTCGACGGGCATCGAGGCCGCCGAGGAGGACGTCCTGGACGGCCAGTCCCAGACCCTGCTCGGACAGCGCCTGCGCAACCTCCTGACGGGCCAGAACCGTCAGGGCGGCGGCGTCTCTCTCACCCTGAACTCGCAGATGCAGAAGGCCGCAGCCGAGGCCCTCGGTAACCGCAAGGGTGCCGTCGTGGCCCTCGACGCGAAGACCGGCGCGGTCCTGGCGATGTACTCGTCGCCGACCTTCGACCCGAACCAACTGGCCTCCTCCGACGCCGGCGCGGTGTCCGACACGTTCTCCGCGCTCTCCTCGGACCCGAACAACCCGCTGCTCAACCGCGCTATCTCGCAGCGCTACGCCCCCGGCTCGACGTTCAAGATCCTCACGACGATCGCCCTCATCGAAAACGGTGTCGCCGACCCGGATATGCGCATGCCCTCGCCCATCTCCACGACCCTGCCGGGCACGGCTACCGAGGTCTCCAACATCGAGTCCTCCACCTGCGGCGACGGCAACCCGACGCTCACCGAGGCCTTCGCGCGCTCGTGCAACACGACCTTCGTACTGGCTTCCGAGCAGCTGACGAACCAGCAGCTCGTCGACGTGACGAACCGCTTCGGTTTCGGCCGCGAGTCGCAGATCCCGCTGACGGTGGCACCCTCCGTCTTCCCCGCCGACGCGGACGCCGCGCAGCTCGCGATGAGCTCGATCGGCCAGTACACGGTCCAGACGACGCCTCTGCAGATGGCGCAGGTCGCCCAGGCCATCGCGAACGACGGCCATATGATGACCCCCTACCTCATCGACTCGATCGTGGACGCCGACAACCAGGTCGTGCGTACGAACAGCCCGACCGACGCCGGTCGACCGATCTCGTCGGAGACGGCCTCGAAGCTGCGCGCCATGATGGAATCGGTCGTCTCCCAGCCGTACGGCACCGGCACGACGATGGCGCTTCCGAACGTGGCCGTGGCCGCAAAGACCGGCACCGCCGAGACCGGTAACGGCGACCGCGCGAACGCCTGGGCCGTCGGTTTCGCCCCGGCGGACAGCCCGCGCATCGCTTTCGCCGTCCTGGTTGAGGGTGACGACAACGATCCCACGCCGCACGGCGGAGACGTGGCCGGCCCAATCGCCCGCGCTCTCCTGGAAGCGGGGCTGCAGTGAGTACGCCACGCATGACTTCCGGTGCCGGGCGGGTGCTCGGGGGGCGCTACACGTTGCTCACCCCGATCGCTCAGGGCGGCATGGGCGAGGTGTGGAAGGCCCGCGACCGCGTCAGCGGCCACATCGTCGCCGCGAAGGTCCTACGCCCCGAGCTGGCGGGCGAGGAGCTGTCGCTCTCGCGCCTGCGCCTCGAGGCCCGTAACTCGATGTCGATCTCGCACCCGAACATCGCCAACACCCAGGATTCGGGCGAGGAAGACGGCATCGGCTGGATCATCATGGAGCTCGTCGACGGCTACCCGCTGACGGATTACCTGCGCGGCGGCTCCCGCATCGAGCCCGAGTACCTCATGCCGATCCTCGTGCAGGTCGCGATGGCGCTGGGCGCTGCCGCGCGCGCGGGCGTCGCACACCGCGACATCAAGCCCGCGAACATTATTGTTCGCCCTGATGGCATGGTGAAGCTGACAGACTTCGGCATCTCTCGCGCGACGGGCCAGGTCAACCTGACCGCTGCGGGCATGGTTATGGGCACCGCCCAGTACCTGCCGCCTGAGCAGGCCATGGGCGAGGTTGCCACCCCCATCGGCGACCTCTACGCCCTGGGCGTCATCGCCTACGAGGCCGCGGCCGGTCGACGCCCGTTCACCGGCGAAACCCAGGTGGACATCGCCTTCGCGCACGTCAACGATCCCGTTCCGCCGCTGCCGGACTTCGTGCCAGAGCCCCTGGCCGACGTGATCCTGCACCTGCTGGAGAAGGACCCCGCGAAGCGCCCCGAGTCCGGATCCGCAGCCGTGCGCGAGATCGCGAGCGCCGCCAAGGCGATGGGCGTCTCCGTGACCCCTCGCCCGCTGCCCCTGCCGAAGGCCGCGCAGCCTCCGAAGAGGTGCGCACGCCCGTCCAGCCGTCGGTGCCGATCGTCGCGCCCGTGCGCCACCTGACGCGCCGCACGCTGCCCGACGAGATGCTGCAGCCCCCTCGGGCCTCACTCCGAAGGTGCACGCGACGACGGGCCGTCACGCTGCCGTCCCGGCACCTGCGCAGGCAGCATCCGCGCCTGCCGCTCCTGCGCCTGCGCAGGCCGCCGTCGCCCGCCCGACCACGGGTTCCATCCCGAGGCACGCGGCTCCGGCTCGCTCCGAGCAGGTCCCGCAGCCCAGCAGCGAGAAGGCTCAGCGCCCCCAGGCCTCGGCGCCCGCGCAGCTCCCGCGCCGATCCCCGCTCCTCCGGCCGGCGCAGCACCAGCGCACACCGCCGCACCGAAGACCCCTCTGCCGTCCGAGCCGCAGGACCGACGAGCCGCCCTCGCCGAGCGACTGCGCCAACGAGAGGCGGCCCGCCAGGCTGAAGACGCCGCCGAGGAGCAGCGCCGCGCAGCCGTCGCCCGCGAGGAAGAACAGCGCCAGCGCGAGCTGCAAGAAGCTCGCGAGCGCCGCGAGGCCGAAGAAGCCAAGCGCCAGGCAGCGCCCGCGCATTCCCCAGCCCACCCGCTCCGATGCGCCTCGCCGCGACAAAGCGGCCACGGCCTCGACGCCGCGCGTGTATGGGACCGTTCCCCAGCCTCGCGCAGCCACGCCCTCGAAGCGCCAGCGACGCTCGGTCTACGAGCCGCGACCCGAGAAGGGCAAGCGCGGACCGCGCTGGCACGAGCTCAACGCCCGCAGCACGCAACGTACCCGTCCGGCGGCCAAGACCGCGTATTCGCGCAGCGTCGTCGCACCACCCGTCCCAGCATCCAGGCAGATTATTCGCGCGGTCATCGTCGCAATCATCGTGATTGCGCTCATCGCGCTCGCAGCTATTACGATCAAGAACATACTTGGCTCCCTGATACAACCAAGTGCGGGAGCACACATTATCGAGGAGGTTAGGACATGGCAGAGCCCATGGCCCACCGTCTAGCTGGCCGATACGAGGTCCGCTCGCTCATCGGGCGAGGCGGAATGGCCGAAGTCCACCTGGGCTTCGACACTCGCCTATCGCGCGTCGTAGCAATCAAGATGCTGCGCCGTGATCTGGCGCAGGACTCGATCTTCCAGGCGCGTTTCCGTCGCGAAGCGCAGTCGGCAGCGTCGCTGAATCACCCGAACATCGTCGCTGTGTACGACACGGGCGAGGAGATCATCGAGGATGCGACCGGCCGTTCGATCGCAGTGCCCTACATCGTCATGGAGTACGTCGAGGGGCACACGGTTAAGGACCTGATCTCGGACGGTACGGCCGTTCCGATCAACGAGGCCATCGAGATCGTGTCGGGCGTCCTGTCCGCCCTCCAGTACTCACACGCGAACCACCTGGTGCACCGCGACATCAAGCCCGGCAACATCATGCTGACGTCGGACGGCAAGGTCAAGGTCATGGACTTTGGCATCGCGCGCGCACTGACGGACTCGCAGGCCACGATGACGCAGACGAACGCCGTCGTGGGCACCGCCCAGTACCTATCCCCCGAGCAGGCTCGCGGAGAGACCGTGGATGCTCGCTCCGACCTGTATTCGACCGGCGTCGTCCTCTTCGAGCTGCTGACAGGCCGCCCGCCCTTCAAAGGCGACTCGGCCGTGGCCGTCGCCTACCAGCACGTCGAGCAGATCCCGCCCACGCCCTCGTCGATCCTGTCCGACATCCCGGACTCGCTCGACCGCGTGGTGCTGAAGTCCCTGGCGAAGAACCGCGAGGACCGCTACCCGAGCGCCACTGCCATGCTCGCGGACCTGCAGCGCGTGGCCCAAGGCCTCGACGTGGGTGCGCCGCCCGCCGACTCGTGGGCGACCGAGGTCCCTGCCCGCCGCCGGCTTGGCGTCCGCACGCACCGCTGCGACCACGCAGATGGCGGCGGTCCCCAGCCATGCGCCCGCCGCGGCGATGGCCGCGACCTCCACGTCACTGCCCGCGGTTGCTACCGATGACTCCGCGAACGAGGCCTCTAAGGCCCGCAAGCGTCGCACGGCGATCATCGCGGCCGTCCTGCTCATCGCCCTGCTGTTGATCGGCGGCTCGGTGTGGGCCCTGACGCGCGGCGCCGCCGAGCCCGAGTCGATCGCGGTTCCCAACGTCGTCGGCCTGACCCAGGCCGAGGCGAAGGCCCAGATCGAGCAGGCGGGCTTCACGTGGGAGCTCAACCCCGACAAGGTTACCTCCGACACCGTCGCTGAGGGCTCCGTGGCCTCCACCGACCCCGCAGCGGGCACGCAGGCCGAGAAGGGCGCGACCGTTCGCGTCACCATCTCCTCCGGCCCCGATTCGGTTACCCTGCCGGACAACCTCGTTGGCATGAGCCCCGACGACGCCCGCAAGGCGATCGAGGCCCTGGGCCTGAAGTGGGAGCTCGACTCCAGCAAGGTCGCCTCCGACACCGTTCCCGAGGGCAAGGTTGCCCAGACCAACCCCTCCCCCGGCTCCAAGGTGAAGGCCGGACAGACGATCCGCGCCTACCTGTCCTCCGGCTCGGACCAGGTGGATGTGCCTGACCTGTCGGGCATGACTCAGGACCAGGCGCGCAGCACCCTGAAGTCCGTCGGCCTGGAGCTGGGCAACGTGGCGAGCGTCGACTCCGAAAAGGAGAAGGACCGCATCGTCGAGCAGGATCCCGCGACCGGCACGAAGGTCAAGAAGGGTACCACCGTGGGCGTGTCCGTGTCGAACGGCAAGGCCGCGCAGGTGGAGATTCCCACCGTCGTGGGCATGGGCCGTGACGACGCAGAGGCACAGCTCAAGGCCCTGGGCCTGACCGTCACCGTCGAAGAGGTCGCAGGCAACCAGCCCGCCGGCCAGGTCCTCTCCGTCGAGCCCGGCGAGGGTTCGAAGGTGGAGAAGAATTCGACCGTGAAGCTCAAGGTGTCGAAGGGTGCCCAGAACGGAAACAACGGCGGCAATAACAACGGCAACAACGGGAACGGCCACTGAGGCTCCCACGGGTTGCTTCCACGGCATGGTTGAGCCGGGCGGTAACTGATCGGGTTAGTAACTGATCGGATGAGCGGCTGACCCCGCCGATTGATGAGGCCCGCGCTGCAGGATTTCTCCTGGCGAGCGCGGGCCTCACTGTATGCGCGGGGGTGCGCGGGTATGCGCGGAATGGCCGCCACAACGCGCATCAGCTGACCAGTCACTTGGCAGATAGGTGCTGTGCTGCGGCGCGGGCCCCACTGCATGCGGGTGCGGCCAACACGCGCGGCGGGAGAGCGGTCCCTGACGCGGATAGGTCGTCACGATCTGGATAGGTTATGACGATCTGGATAGGTTAATAAGCTATCCGGATGCTCGTAACCTATCCGGATGCGAATAACCTATCCGGATACACCCACCAACAAGCACATCTGCGGCACGGTAGCGACCGCGCCTACCTACATTCGCAGCGCGCTACACCTATTAGGGAGCATTGCACCACTTAGGGAGCATTGCACCAGCTCGGAAGGGGTGTAATGCTCCCGAAATGGTGTAACACCACAAAGGAACAAGAACTTTCGCGGCGACGGCAGCGTCACGTAGGGGTTTTGCACGACACGAGCCTCCGACACGCCGACGACACACTCTCCGAACGCCCCAAGTAGTGCACCGCTCCCCAGCTGACGAGCACAAATATGAAGAGAGCGGGCTGCGGTGCCCAACGATCTGGATAGGTTAATAAGCTATCCGGATGCGGATGACCTATCCGGATGCTCGTAACCTATCCGGATGCGGATAACCTATCCGGATGCTTGCCCCTGTCCGGAAGCACCTCCCGGCGAGCAGATCGACAGCGCCGCCGCAACACGTGATTCGGTAGCCACGACGCACCACACGGCGACACGAAAGCCGCCACGCATACCGCGCAGCCTACAGCTTGAAACGCTCCGCGACGACGGGCTTGAGGGACACGGCACGCTCGCGTGCGCCAGCGTCGCCGCAGGTGGCCAGCCAGTTGGCGAACATGAGGTGCCCGGACTGGGTCATGACGGACTCGGGGTGGAACTGGACGCCCTCGAGGGGCAGGGAGCGGTGGCGCACGCCCATGATGATGCCGGACTCGGTGGTCGCGGAAACCTCGAGCTCATCGGGCATGGTCGCGGGGTCGATCGTGAGGGAGTGGTAGCGGGTGACGGTCAGCGGCGAGGGCACGCCCTCAAAGACGCCGCGCCCGTCGTGCGTGATGACGGAGGTCTTGCCGTGCATGAGCTCGGGTGCGTGCCCGACGGTCGCGCCAAAAAGCTCGCCGAGGGACTGGTGCCCCAGGCACACTCCCAGCATCGGGATCCCGCGCTCGGCACAGTCGGCGATGGTCTGCAGGGAGGCGCCGGCGCTCTTGGGGTCGCCGGGTCCGGGGGAGATGAGGACGCCGTCGTAGCCGGCCTCGAACCAGGCGGGATCCACGACGTCGTTGCGCACCACATCCACGGCGGCACCTAGGTGGCGCAGGTAGCCCACGATCGTGAAGACGAACGAGTCATAGTTGTCGACGCAGAAGATTCGTGCCATTACCGGTCCTTTCATGTACGAGGCCGTGGCCCCTTCTCCGGCATCCATCGTAGGGCGCTCCCCTAGTGGGCGCGCGGGCGCTGTCCGCTCTCCGGGTGCGCGGTCACGCAGGCGCTTACGGCGCAACCCAACCGACGCCCGTGGATACGGCACGAGGCCGGGTCTCCCCGGCCTCGTCCCTTCCCGCAGTGAGCGGCTCAGGCACCGCCGACGGAGGACTGCCCCAGCTCCAGGTAGGACTGGACCCAGGGGTAGACCCAGGTGAACAGGGCGGCGACGGCCGCGCCGATGAGGGCCAGGGATTCGATGACCTTGAACCAGGTGGGGCCGGGCAGTGGCGGAAGATCCATGCGTACATGTGGGGTCCTTCAGTTCGTGGGTTCGTCGACGAGTTCGGCGGGCACGCCCGTGTCTTTGGGGGTCCAGGATTCGAACTTGAGGGTGGACGATGTAGCGCTGCCAGTTGCCGTATTCGGGGTGGCAGGTGGTCATGGTCATCCAGCGTTCGGTGGGGACCTCGGACCAGGATTCGTCGTCGATGACGGGGGCGACGACGCGCATCTGGGTGGGGTCGGTGGCGTCGATGATCTCGGAGGAGACCATGGAGTACACGAGGTAGCGGTCGTCGACTTCCACGACGACCTTGTCGCCCTGGGTGAGGCGGTCGATCCAGCGGAAGTTGTTGCCGTAGGTGCGGCGGTGGCCGGCGACGGAGAAGTTGCCGACGCCGCCGGGCTGGGTGGTCATGTCGTAGTGGCCGGCCCAGCCCTGGTCGAGGACGTAGGAGGTGGTGCCTTCAGCGAGGGGAATTTTCATCCAGTCCCAGGTGGGTACGTGGACGAGGCCGTAGACTTCGCCGTCGCCGACTTCGCGGTCGAAGGCGGGCGGGTCGTCGGTGCGGATTTCGCCCTGGGTGCGCTTGGCGGGCTGGTGCTCTTCTTCGTACGAGGCGATGGTCTGGGAGACCTGTCCGGAGACTTGGTAGGTCGTCCAGTAGAGCTGCCAGACGGAGAAGAGGCCGATGACGAACGCGAAGGTGATGAGGAGTTCGCCGACGACACCGACGATATTCCAGAAGACGTTGGCGCGTTTTTTCTTTGTCGGTGTGGGCGGGGCGACGTGTTCACCCATTCGGTTCCTCCACGGTTGCGTAGTTGACGGTCAGCGGGGTGGTGGCGGGCGCGAAGCTGAGGGAGTCTTTGGTCTGCATGTCCCACCCGAGGCCGTACTTTGTCACGTAGGCCTGGTAATTCACCATACGTGGGTTTGCAGTAACCGTCGCGCGCAGGGTGTCAGGATCACCGATTGCTTGGATCACATAGGGCGGCGAGTAGCTGGTTCCGTCAACGAGGATGACGTTGCCGATGCAGCGGATGACGGTTCGGTTGGTGATGCGCACGCCCTGGACGGTCATGGCTTCGGCGCCGCCGGCCCACAGGGCGTTCATTGTGTCTTCGATGTCCTGCTGGTGAATGACGAGGTCGTTGGGAGTTGCGCCTTCGGGAATCTGTCCGGGGGGCGCGTCGCTGAGAGTGATTTGGACGCCGGGGCCGGTGACGGTTTGGGTGGAGCGAGCGGTGAAGACGTCTTCGTCGCCGGATTGAGGGACTGTGGTGGTGTAGCTCTGGATCTGCGCGTCGAGCGAGGAGACCTCGTTTTCGAGGGATTTGACCTGCTCCTGGCGGTTGCGCACGAGGGTGGACAGGTCGGAGGTGGCCGCGGGATTCTTGCGTTCGTTGAGCGCGGAGACGGAGAAGAGGAGGCCGGAGGCGACGGTCACGGCGAGCATGCCAGCGGTGTGGCGAAGTCTGCGTCCGTGCATCTTTCCCCCTCTCATGGCGCTGCGCTTTGGCACTTTCCACGTCCGAGACTACGCTAGTGTTGCGACTAATTCATCACCGCCGGGCGGTTTTCTTCCCGCGCGGGCCAGCAGAGAGGACCCGACGTGGCCGAATCCAAGAAGCGTAAGAAGAATGGGCACGAGGTTGAGGACGATACCGACATCCAGAACTGGACTGACGGTATTCCGCTTAGCCCCGCCTGGTGGGCACCCACGTTTGTGGCCCTGATGATTCTGGGTCTGCTGTGGGTTGTCGTCTACTACATTTCGTCGGGCACGTACCCGGTTCCGAAGCTGGGCGCGTGGAACATTGCGGTGGGTCTGGGCACGATGATGGTCGGCTTCCTGATGACGCTGCGTTGGCGTTGACGGGGGCGCGGCGGGCGTGAGCCTGCCGTCTCCAGTGAGTGTGAGTGTGGGGTGTTCCGGCTGCGGCCGGGACGCCCCACTATTTCTATGGACGAGGCCGTGGCTGGCTACCGGGTCTCAGCCGAGCGAGCGGGCCAAGGCCTCGTTCTGGGGTCACGGCCTGCTGAGCTGGACCCTCATGCCCGCGTCGTACATGCCGAGGAGGGAGTGTCCGGCCAGCCCGTCTTCGAGGCGCGCGGGGTGCGCGCTGGCGAAGGACATGACGGTCGTGGCACCGGCTTGCAGGATCGCGGGGGACGCCGGGGCGGAGGGGCCGAGGACGACGGTGTGGGCGTTCGCCGCGAGCGCGAGGAGGCGCGGCATGGTCTTGTTGACGAATGCGGATCCGGAGATGAAGACGTAGTCCATCTCGGGGAGCAGGTATTCGCAGGCGGAGTCGGGGTAGTCGCCATCGAAGACATTGCGTTCGAGGATGTTGAGCTCGGCTGCCTCGGGCATGGCGGCGGCCGCGAAGGGGAAGTGTCCGATGACGGCGACTCGTTTGCCGGCGACGAGGGGCGCGTAGGGGTGGAAGGTGCGTGCCCAGTTGTTTTCCTTGCAGGGGCGGAATCCGTGGGCGAGGGCGCGTACGGGGTGGGAGTGGTAGGCGTTAACGGCTGCCATGCCGATGCCGGCGTCTTCGAAGTTCCAGGACTTGGCGAGGGCGGCGACGTCGCGCAGCGGGCGGCCGACGAGGTCGGCGGGGTCCTCGGTGGCGCGCGGGCGGGACTGGACGTTCATGCCGAAGGCCATGCCGACGCCGTCTTCGCTGGAGGCGACGCGGCGCCATTTGCCGTCGGTGTGGATCTGGGTGACGGTGATGTCGGCGGGGATCTCGTCGATGAGCTGGTCGTACAGGTCCCAGGGGCTGGTCATGGTCTCTCCTGTGGGCGCATGAGGAAGGGCCCGGCATTATTTGCCGGACCCTCCCTATATTAGGTCATCCTTAGATGCCATGCGCCTGTCGGCTGCTAATCCGTCACGCGCCGTAGACCTCGAGCAGGACGCGGAACGCGAGGGCGTTGAGCACGAGCATGCCAGCGACCATGCCGAGCGCGACGACCGTTTCACGCCGGTTCTGGTGCACCTGCGTGACGCCTGCGCGCGGGCGGGCCATACGCACGAGGACCCAGGTGGCGCCCACGCCGGCGATCGCCCCGCCGATGTGTCCCTGCCAGGAGATGCCGCTGACCATGAAGCCGTAGACGAGGTTGATGCCGAGCAGCGTCAGGATCGCGGTCGTGTCTGAGCCGCCCAGGCGCTGGAGGACGAACACGGCACCGAACAGGCCGAAGACGGCGCCCGACGCGCCCACGGTGCTCACGAAGATCTCGGAGGGCTGGATGAGGCACCACGCGATGATGAAGGCGGAGCCACCCAGCGCGCTCACCAGGTAGAGCGTGAGGAAGCGCCAGCGGCCCAGGACCGGTTCGATCGCACGCCCCACCCAGTACAGGGAGAGCATGTTGAACAGGATGTGCATGATGCCGCCGTGCAGGAACGCGCCTGTGAGGACCGTCCACGGGCGCGACATGAGGGTCGCGGGCACGAGCGCCAGGTCGAGCTTCGTCGAGGGCGCAAAGGAGGTCACCGCGTACATGAGGACGCAGATCGTGATCATCGCGTAGGTGACGACCGGCGTGCCAGCCGCGGCCGCGCGCGAGGCGGAGCCCATCCACCGCTTCTTTGGAGGACGTGCAGTCCACGCAGATCGAGCGGACCTCAGTGGGGATCGCGCAGTCCACGCACATGGGCCGGTTGCAGCGCTTGCAGTAGTCCACGCTGCGCACGCCCGGGTGGCGCGGGCAGTCAGGGGCGGCGCGCGGGTCAGAGCGCTGGCCGTAGCTCGGCATGCTCATAGCTTCCCTTTCGACGGGGGTATGGGACGAGGCCGGGGTACACCATCCCGGTCACTGCACGCAGCAGCGGGGGCGTCCCCGGCCTCGTCGATGATGAGGGGAGAGGGTCAGTCGACGATCTCGATGGAGTTGATGACCTGCTCCGTCACGGGGCGATCGTTCGCGCCCGTGGGGGTGGTGGCGATGGCATCGACGACGCGCTTGGACTCCTCGTCGGTGACCTTACCGAAGATGGTGTGGTTGCCGAGCAGCCAGGGGGTGGGGGCCACGGTGATGAAGAACTGGGAGCCGTTGGTGCCCTTGCCCATGCGCTTGCCGGCGTTGGCCATGGCGAGCAGGTAGGGGTCGTTGAAGTTCAGCTCGGGGTGGATCTCATCGTTGAACTGGTAGCCGGGGCCGCCAGTGCCGGTGCCGAGGGGGGTCGCCGCCCTGGATCATGAAGCCGGGGATGACGCGGTGGAAGATGGTGCCGTCGTAGAGGGGACGGGAGGTCTTCTGGCCGGTCGTGGGGTCGACCCACTCGCGCTCGCCCTTGGCCAGGGTCACGAAGTTGTTGACCGTGTTGGGGGCGTGGTTGGGGAACAGTTCGACGGTGATGTCGCCGGCGGAGGTGTGAAGAATAGCTTTCATGACTGTAATGGTCGCATCTTTTCCTGGGTGTTTCCTGTCCGTCACACACCTCACGCGAGCCGGTGGGCTGCAGATCACAGCCCGTTGTTGCACAATAGGAGTGAGTGGCGCGTCCGCGCCCCTGTTTATTGTGGACAGAATCGGAGACATCATGGTTACTTCGCCGACTTTCGATGCAGAAAAGCTGCGTGCATCGTCGCAGCAGCTTCGCGACGCCGCTGCCATTTACGCCGGCAAGGTTGCCGTGCGGGCTGCCGATCTGGCTGGCCAGGGCGTTGACTGGGCCGCGCCTCGCGCCCAGGCTGCGCTGCATTCCGCGATTGAGCACGCGACCCCCGCGATCGAGAGCGCCGCCGCTCGTGCGCAGGCTGCCGCCGCGCAGGCCGGCCCGGCGATCGAGAACGCTCGCGAGCACCTCGTGGACGACTACCTGCCGCGCGCTTCCCTCGCCGTCGACCAGGCGGGTGCCGCGCTGTCGGCTCGCGGTTCGCTGTCGGAGCGTGCTCGTCGCGCTTCCGAGGCCTCGGCCGTCGCCCTCGCGACCCCCACGCGCAAGCGCCGCAAGTGCCGCGTGCTGCGCGCCTTCGGCCTGACGGCCCTGGTGGGTGCCGTCGCTGGCGCGGGCTACATCCTGTGGAAGCGTTCGCAGCCGATCGAGGATCCGTGGGCCGAGGAGTACTGGGCGGATCTGGACACGGATTCTTTCGTGCCGGACACCGAGGCCGAGAAGGCCACCTTCGAGGCGGGCGAGTGAATTTAACCTTCTGAGAGGTTTTTGCTTCGGGGGCCGCGGCGCGCTGCGCCGCGGCCCCACCCGTTGCGTGCGAGCCTCGTGTTGCCAGCGCGCGTTGTCCGCTGCCCGACCCGGGTCCTCGGGCGGAACCGGGACGAAGGAGGCGCGCCGCACGCGCAACGGCTCACCCGAGGAGAGCGCGTAGCACCTGCGCAACCCCGGCCTCGTTGTTCGAGGGGGCGACGAAGCGAGCGGCCTCGACGACGTCCCGCGAGGCGTTGGCCATCGCGAAGGACAGGTCCCCCCCGCTCATCATGGACAGGTCGTTACCGGCGTCGCCGAAGACGGCTGTCTGGAACGATCCACCTCCAGGAAGCGCTGCAGGTCGCGCACGGCGCTCCCCTTGTCGACGCCTCGGATCTGCAGGTCCGCCCAGTTCGCGCCGGAAATCGCGTACTGGTGCGTGTCAGCAAATCGAGCGAGCGTCGCCTCCGCGAGCGCCTGGACCGGCCCAATGACGTAGACCGCGAGCTTGACGATAGCGTCGTCGATCTCGCCGCCCTCGATGCCGTCGATGATGGCGATCTGATCGTCCACGCGCTTCGTGCGGTGATAGTAGGGCATGACGCCGTCGACAAAGCGGTCGTCGGTGCGCTCGACGTAGGCGAATTGCTTGCCGCACATGACCAGGCCACCATCGATCCCGTCCGGATCCGAAGTAGCCTCGCGGACGAGGCGGATAACCTCGCGCACGGTGGGGGTATCCACCGGGTGGGAGGAGACCTCGACGCCGTCGCGCATGACGATTCCACCGTTTTCCCCGATGACAGTCATGCCTGGGCGCCCGGGGAACATGTCGATGAGGGTCCACACCTGGCGGCCGGACGCGGGCGCGAAGGTGACGCCGCGCGCGTCCATCTGGTCGAGCAGCTCGTCCATGCCGGGCGGGAAGTTCTTGTCATCGTCCAGGAGGGTGCCGTCCATATCGACGGCGGCCAGGCGCAGGTCGGCGCCCGCGTAACGCGCGGGGTCAGTGGGGGTGGGGGGTCATCATGGGTCCATTGTGCCCGACGGGGGTGCCGGCTGCGCGCGACCTACGACGAGGCCGGGGCAACCTCACGGCGCCACGTGCAGACAGATCATCGCCTCGTCAAAGGTCTCCCACGCTCTACTCGCGTCCCTCGCGCACACCCGCCAGGATGCGGCGGCGCAGCGGGACGGTCGCCTCGGAGGCGGCGACGATGAGGACCACGCCCACGATCGCGGTGGCGAGCGCGACGAGGAACCCTTTGACGGCGCCCGCTGCGAGCATCGGCGACATGAACACCATGCCGAGCAGCATCGAGCCGACGATCATGACGGACGCGGGGATCGCGACCTCGAGGCGTCGGCTGCGGTCCATGAAGCCGCGCGGCGACCCCATGTAGGACAGGGCGCGCACCTGGTCGGCGGAGTCGAGGACGCGGATCGACTGGTTGACCGCAGTCGACACGGCGCCCAGTGCGAGGGTGATCGCGAAGGTCAGCAGCATGCCCCGGTTGATGTCGCCGATGACGATGCGCCCGACCTCGTCCGTAGAATCCCCGCTCATCGAAATCGTGGAGGCGGCCGGATACATGACGCCCACGAGGAACCCGACGAGGGCCACCGCCCCGAAGGAGCGCCACACGGCGCGCGGATCGTCGGCCATGCGGCGCCCGGCCACCATCATCTGGGGGCTGCGCGAAGCCCGGGCCATGATGCGCCCCATGAGGCTGATCGACCAGACGCCCACCAGGTTGACGATCAGGAAGATCGCGCCCATAAACCCCATGAAAACGGCCATGCCGATCGCGGTTCCCAGGTTCATCGCGAGCGTGCCGACGCTCAGCCACACCACGAGGAGGACCAGCCCGAGGACGGGACCGACCGCGCTCACGCGGCCCGCCTGCGTGCGGCGCGCGACGCCCAGGGGCGTGATTGCGACTGTGCGCATAGCCAGCCACGAGGACAGGGCGGCCAGTAGGATCATGGCGAGCCCCTCGACGAGGAGGGCGACGACCCCCACCCACATCTCGCTGGCCCCCATCGGGCACCCCTGGAAGGACAGGGAACCCCACGCGGGCAGCGTCACGGCGTACAGGATCGAGCCAACGACGACGCCGACGGCCGCGAACACACAGGTTTCGAGGATGCAGGCCAGCTTCGTCTTTCCCGGCGCGAGGCCGACGAGGCGCAGGACCGCGAGGTCACGCTCACGCCTGCTCATGCCCAGGCGCGCAGCCGCGGCCCCCATCGAGATGATGGGGACGACGAGCAGGGTCGCCGCGAAGTACGAAAGCATCACGTAGAAGGACGCCATCCCGTCGAGGCTTGAGGGGTCATCGGCCGTTGCGGACGTGGCAGCCACGGCTGCACGCGCCCCGAAGGCCACGACGCCTCCCGTCACCGCGAGCAGGAACGCGTGCGGCAGGGCGAAGGCAGCGACCGTCAGGACGCTCGTCGCCCGGTCGCGCGACCGCAGGAGCGCTCCGGCGGCTGTGCGCACCGCGCTCATCGGGCCACCCCCTGGTTGGGGGTACCACTGCCTCGGGCCTCGAGGGAGACGCGACCGTCGCGCACGTGGATCGTGTGCGGCAGGCGCGCGGCAACAGCCGGGTCGTGGGTGACGAGGACGAGGGAGGCACCCGTGGAGGCGCAGGCGCTCGTCAGGAGGGACATGACCTCGCCGCCGGTCGCCTGGTCGAGGGCCCCCGTGGGCTCATCCGCGAAGATCACCGACGGATTGGCGGCCAGCGCGCGGCCGATCGCGACGCGCTGGGCCTGGCCGCCCGATAGCTGGCCGGGGCGGTAGGGGCCGGCTCCGTCGAGGCCGAGGTTCGTCAGGATCTCGCGTGCGCGAGCGATTGCCTGCGATTTGGGCGTGCCCGCAAGCATGAGGGGCATCGCGATGTTCTCCTGCGCGGGCAGCTCGGGCAGGAGCTGGCCGTCCTGAAACACGAAGCCGAAGCGGCGCAGGCGCAGGTCGGAGAGCACGCGCTCCGACATGGACGTCATCTCTTCGCCGTCCAGGGTGATCGACCCTGAGCTGGGGCGCAGCACGCCCGCCAGGCAGTGCAGGAGCGTGGTCTTACCGGAGCCCGAGGGGCCCATGATCGCCACCTGCGTGCCCTGCGGGAGGGTCAGGTCGACGCCCGCCAGGGCGTGGACGGGAGTATTCCCGCGCATGTATGTCTTCGTCAGTGCTCGGGTCACCAGACCCGCCGTGTCGTGTGTCATGTTTGAACGATAGGCCCGCAGCACCGCGCGTTTCTATGGGGGTCCGCCCTGGTCGCCCCCTGGCTCATCCCCGACATCAATGCCGCAGTTGCTACGTTTGACGCATGAACCGCGCCCTGGATCCCCTCGCCGCCCAGCTGCTGCTCCGCGCCTACGCGCGGGCTACGAACATGCTCATCGCGGGGCGTTCCTTCGCGACGGAGGACCCGACGCTGGCCTCCCTGCTGCGCTCGTTCGGTGCCCACGTGCACCCGCTGTCGGGCGTCAAGGGGACCCCGGCCTCGTCCCCGGTCACCTTCGCGCTCGAGGAGGATGCCGCGCCCAGGCCCGGAACAATCACGGTCCTGGCGCCGCAAGGCGTCTTCCGCGCGGTCGTCACCCCCGACGGGCGCACCATCACGGGGCCCGGCGATGAGGGGCGCATCGAGTGGGCGCGCACCCACATGCCCGTCACCGAGGCGGCGGCACATGCCATGGCTCCCCTGGTGGCGGGCCGACGCGTGGGGCTCTCCCTCGTCCTCGAACCCAAGACTGCGGCCCTCGCCCTCATGCTCTCCGAGGCCGGGGCGCGCGTGAGTGTCTTCGGCTGGGCGTCCGAAACCCGCGAGGACGTCGCGGCCTGTCTGCGCGACGCCGGCATCCCAGTCTTCGCGGACTCAAGTGCCTCCCGCGAGCGCGAGTGGGAGCTCGCGCGCGAGTTTTTGGCACAGCGCAGCGAATTACTCCTGGACGACGGCTCCCACCTGATCCGCCTGGCGCACGAGACGGACACCTGCCCCGGCGTCCTGGACGCGCTGGTCGGCGCGGCGGAGGAGACCACGTCGGGGCTGCGCCCCCTGCGTTCTTTCAACCTGCGCATTCCGGTCCTGGCCTCGAACGACGCGCGGTCCAAGACCCTGTTCGATAACGCCTACGGGACGGGTCAGTCGTGCTGGACGACGATCCTCGACCTGATCGACCCGCGCGGCGTGGGCGCGCCCGTGGCGGGGATGAGCGTCGTCGTCATCGGCTACGGCGACGTGGGCCGCGGATGCGCGCGCTTCGGCTCGGCGCTCGGCGCGGCCGTGACCGTCGTGGAGCTGGACCCCGTGCGCGCCCTGCAGGCGTCGATGGACGGGTTCGCCGTGGCCTCGCTGGAAGAGGCCGCGCCCAGCGCCGGCATGCTGATTTCCGCGACGGGCGAGCGCTCGACGATCCCGCTGAGCGCGCTGGAGGCGGCTCCCGAAGGCGCGATCGTCACGGTCGCCGGCGGGGTCGACGGGGAGGTGTCCATCGACGAGGCAGTGGCCGCCTCCTGGGTCATGGCCGAGTCGGGCGATCCCCACGTGCAGACCCTGACCAGCCCCTCCGGCAAGATGCTGCGCGTCCTCGAGCGCGGGGAGGGCATCAACTACACGGCGGGCGAAGGAAACCCCATCGAGATTATGGACATGAGCTTCGGCGTGCAGCTGGCGTCCCTGCGCGAGCTCCTCACCCACGAAGGCGAGCTGGCCCCCGGCCTGCACGACCTGCCGCGCGAGGCCGACGACGCGGTGGCCGCGGCCGCGCTGGCCGCCCTGTCCCCTGTCATAGTCGCAGCTCACCTCCACCGGCGGGCAGGCGCGCCCGCCCCACTTCTACACTGATAGTCAGCGTTCCCCACTGAAAGGTCCCCGATGAGCGACGTGGTCGTCTGGTCCGCCGGCATGGTCATCCCGATCACCGCCCCCTCGATCCTCGAAGGCGCTGTCGCCGTGCGCGACGGGCGCATCGAGCACGTGGGAGCGCGCGACTGGGTTATCGAAACGCTCACGCAGCGCGGCCTTTCCTTCACCGAACGCCACTTTGATGGCGTGCTGCTCCCCGGCCTCGTCAATGCGCACACGCACCTGCAGTACACGGGCATGGCATCCGTGGGCGCGGGGCAGTACCGCGGTTTCGACGACTGGGCGCGCGCCTTCGACGAGGTGTACGACGCGGGCGGCCTGGACTGGGGAGGCGACGCGGCCGCGGGCGCGCGGCTGCTCCTGGCCAGCGGCACGACCGCGGCCGCCGACGTGGTGACAGACGCCGCCGCGGCCTCGGCACTGCACGACGCCGGGCTGCACGGCGTCGCCTACTGGGAGGTCATGGGCTGGTCGAACGAGGAGTGGCGGGCCCGAGGCGAACGCGAGGTCTCCGCATCCCTCGACGCCATGCCGAACCCTCCGGGCGTGGGCATCTCCCCGCACGCCCCCTACTCCCTCGACGCCGAACCGCTGCTGGATCTGCCGGACATGGCCAGGCGACGCGGCATGCGCATCCACATTCACCTGGGCGAGTCCCACTCCGAGGCCGAATGGTCCGAGACGCGCACGACCACACTGGCCGACCTGTGGAAGAGCGAGCACTCCTCGTCGTTCACGGCGATGCGCTCGCGCGGAGGCGGCTTCTCCTCGACGCAATTCGTCGATCAGCTGGGCGTCCTCGGACCCGACTGCCACGTCGCCCACGGCGTGTACATGCGCGCCGACGATCGCAGGCGCCTGCGCGCCCGCCAGACGGCAGTGGCGCTGTGCCCGCGCTCGAATCGTGTCATCGGCCTGGACGCGCCGCCGGTCGGCGCCTACCTCACCGAGGGCAACATGATCGCGGTCGGCACGGACTCCCTGTCCTCCTCCCCCTCCCTCGACCTGCTCGAGGACGTCGCCCTCCTCTTCGACCTGGCGCGATCTCAGGGCTACGAGGACCAGGACCTGGCGCGCCGCCTCCCTACAGGCCGCGACCCTGGGCGGCGCCACCGCGATGGGCTTGGCGAGCGGCCCCGACCGCCTCGGCCAGCTCCAGTCGGGCGCAGTCGCCGACATGTGCGTCGTCGACGTACCCGTCACCTCGATCGTGGACACCATCGACACCGTCGCCTGCCACGGCGCCGGCCGCGTCGTCGAAACCGTCGTGTCCGGGCGCGTGCGCTACTCGGCCTCGCGCTGACTCCTTCGTTTCCCTTTCGCTCAGCCTCCCTTTCCCTTCGTTTGGAGCTTCGCATGACCGACGTATCCCCGCTGATTGACGCCATGGGCCTCGCGCCCCACCCCGAGGGCGGCCACTACCGCCGCACGTGGACCGCGCCCGCCCGCGTGGACACGCCGCGCGGGAGCCGCCACAGCGCCTCCGCGATCATCTTCCTCCTCGACCGCGACGAGGAGGCCCGCTGGCACCTCGTCCACTCCGACGAACTGTGGATCTGGTCCGGCCCCGGAGCCCTCGAAGTGCACCTGGGAGGCAGCGGGGACGCCCCCTCGGCCGACCCACGCATCGTCACGCTGGGTTCTCCGGACGACACGCAGACCTCCAATCCGACCAACCCCGTGCAGGTCCTCGTGAGGGCCGACACCTGGCAGCGCACCTTCGCCCGCGGCGACTACGCGCTGGCCACCTGTGTCGTCTCCCCCGAGTTCACCTTCGACGACTGGAAGCTCGCCGAGGGAGCCTAAGCCCGACGGCACAATGTTCCGCGGCTCGGACGCACAGGGAACAATCGCACCGCTGGGCGCCTTGAACGTGCGAGCACCCCGGTTCCGGCATAGGGTGAAACCACCCGCTCGGCTCATACGAGCGGCTCGTTCCAAGGAGGAAACATGGGTCTGGAAGATCTGAAGAAGCAGGCTGAAGAGGGTCTCGAGAAGGCCAAGGAAACCTTCGGCGAAGAAAACGTCGAGAAGGCCGTCGAGGCCGCCAAGGACAAGGCGAGCGAGGTCGTCTCCGATCTGAAGGACAAGTTCCAGAAGTGACGTGATGGGAGGGCCGGGCCGATGTGGCCCGGCCCTTTTGCATGCCCGCACGGCACTGTGTCCCATCCCCCACCCCACGAAACCCCAACGATTCCAGCGTTTTCCCAGCCCAGGCCTCGTTCCATTGTTTCGTGCATCGAAACGACGCCAGCGCATCCGTCGGCGTGCCTATACGCTCATCGAGTCAGACCCGCCGTCGCGGCGGGATCACCCCACGTCACCGGGAGGCCCCATGCGCCGCTCTGTCCGTTCCCTCGCTGCCGTTGCCGCCGTCGCGGCCCTCGGCCTGGCCGCCTGCACGGGCGGCACGAGCTCCTCTTCTTCCGCCGACGCCGAGCAGACCTACGGCCCCGGCGCGCTGCCGACCGTGACGGAAGGCAAGCTCACCGTCGCTACCTCCGATCCCGCCTACTCGCCGTGGATCCTGGACAACGACCCAGCCTCGGGCGAAGGCTACGAGTCGGCCGTCATCTACGCCCTGGCCGAGGAACTCGGCTACAGCGCCGACAACGTCCAGTGGGTGCGCGCCACCTTCGATTCGTCGATCACCCCCGGCGCCAAGGACTGGGACCTGAACATTCAGCAGTTCTCCATCACCGACGAGCGCAAGAACGCCGTCGACTTCACGTCCCCGTACTACACGACCACCTCGGCAATCATCACCAAGGCTGGCACCCCGGCCGCCGACGCGAAGTCCATCGCTGACCTCAAGGACGTTCTGATCGGCGTCCAGGCCGGCACGACGTCGCAGCAGTTCGCCTCCGATCACCTGGAACCTGGCCTGAGTCAGAAGCTGCAGATGTTCAACTCCTCCGACGACACGGTCCTGGCCCTGCAGACGGGCCGCGTGGACGCGATCGTCGTCGACCTGCCGACCGCGTTCTACATGGTCTCCGCGCAGATCGATGACGGCGTCATCATCGGCCAGTTCGACGACACGACGGGCGGCGAGGAGTACGGCATCGTCCTGCCCAAGGGCTCCAAGCTCACCCCCACGGTCTCCGCCGCGGTCGATCGCCTGGCTTCGTCCGGCAAGCTCGCCGAGCTGCAGGAGAAGTGGCTGAACGAGGCACAGAACGTGCCCACCCTCAAGTGAGGCCCCACACTCATGAGTGACTACTCGAGTAACGCGGCGGCCACGCTCACCGTTTCGGCGGTGGAGCGTGGCCGCCGCGCTTATCGGCGCAAGCAGACGGTCCGCTCGATTCTCATCTCCCTGGCCTCCACGGTCGTGGTCGCCGGAGTCCTCATCGCCGTGGTCGTCAACTCCGACGGGTGGGAGGCCACCCGCAACACCTTCTTCAACGGCAAGTACTTCGTCGAGGCCTTCCCCCAGGTCCTCTCCGGCCTGTGGCTCAACATCCGGATCCTGCTGATCGCGGTTCTGGGTGTCGCGGTGTTCGCGACCCTCCTGGCGGCCGCGCGTACGCTGGCCGGTCCCGTGTTCTTCCCGATCCGCTTCCTGGCGGCCGCGTACACGGACATTTTCCGAGGCATCCCCTTCCTGGTCGTCCTCTACCTGATCGGCTTCGGCATCCCCGCGCTCAACCCGACGACGCGCATCCCGACCGCGTTCCTGGGCACGGTCGCGCTGATCCTCACGTACTCCTCGTACGTCGCCGAGGTACTGCGCGCGGGTCTGGACTCCGTGCACCCCTCCCAGCGTTACGCGGCGCGCTCGCTGGGCCTGTCCCACGGGCAGACGCTGCGAATAATCATCGTGCCGCAGGCGATCCGCAAGGTCACGCCCGCCCTCATGAACGACTTCATTTCCATGCAGAAGGACGTCGGCCTGATCTCGGTCCTGGGCGCGGTCGACGCGATCCGCTCCGCACAGATGGTCCAGGCCAAGACCTACAACATGACCTCCTACGTCGTTGCCGGCCTGCTGTTCATCATCTTGTCGTTCCCCTTCATTCGCCTGTCGGACTGGTACACGGCCCGACTGCGTAAGCGCGAGCAGATGGGAGGCACCGTCTGATGTCGGTCCCCACGATCAACGAGGCCTCCCCCGCCTCGGACAACACGACCCCGGTCCTGCGCGCCGTCGGCGTTGTCAAGCGCTTCGGCGACAACGTCGTCCTGCGCGGCCTCGACCTGGACGTCGCCGCGCACGAGGTCGTGGTCCTCCCTAGGTGCGTCGGGCTCGGGTAAGTCGACGCTGCTGCGCTGCGCGAACCTGCTGGAGCGGGTGGACGACGGCCAGATCTTCCTGGCTGGCGAAGACATTACGGACCCGCGCGCGAACGCGGATCAGATACGCGCGCGCATCGGCGTGGTGTTCCAGCACTACAACCTGTTCCCGCACATGTCGGTGCTGGACAACGTGACGCTGGCGGCCCGCAAGGTGCACGGCTGGGAGAAGGACCGCGCGCGCGAGCGCGGCCTGGAGCTGTTGGACCGCATCGGCTTGAAGGACAAGGCGAAGGAATACCCGGATCGCCTGTCGGGTGGCCAGCAGCAGCGCGTCGCCATCGCACGCGCGCTCGCCACGAACCCGGAGCTGCTCCTGCTGGACGAGATCACGGCGGCACTGGACCCGGTGCTCGTCGGCGAGGTCCTCGACCTCGTGCGCGAGATCAAGGAGCAGGGTTCGACCATCCTCATGGCGACGCACGAGATCAGCTTCGCCCGCCAGGCGGCCGACCGCGTCGTGTTCCTGCGCGGCGGCCAGATCGTCGAGCAGGGCCCGCCCGAGCAGGTCATCGACAACCCGCGCGAGCAGGCCACCAGGGATTTCCTGGCGCGCATCCTGCACTGAGACACGGGAAACCAGAGGGGGGTGGCCAACTCATCGTTGGCCACCCCCCAAGGTGTCGTTTCGGCCGCTTTCCCTTGATGCCTGAGCCTCACTGCACAACGCCATGGTGCCCAACGCTGGGGCGGTGTGGGGGTTTTGCAGCATTAGGGCCGCTGTGTCTGCGTGTCGCCGGCGTGTCGTGGCTCTAATGCTGCCATTCCCCCACCGGGGCAGCCTGACTGAGCGGTGTGGTGCCCAAAGCGCAGACCACCTCGTCAAAAAACGACGAAAGGGCTGCTGCGGGTGAGGTGGTCTGCGTTTTGGGACAATCCTAGGCGGCGACTGCTCACGTCTACGTCGGCGCACACCCGGCCAGGAACACGTAGCGTCCTATAACCCCCATCCAGCGGCAACAGGCAACGCGCAGGGCCCAGGATCCGCAGATCCTGGGCCCTTTCTTGCGGTTGATTCAGTTGGCGCCCTCGGTGACGGTCACCTTGAAGTCGGTGGTGATGCCGTCCTTGTCGGTGATGGTCACGGTCACGGGGTCCGCGTCCTCGCCGGTGACCTGCAGCGGGTGCAGGGTGATGACGTTCTTGTTGGGCTTGCCCACGGACAGGGTCGCGGGGTCGGAGACCTCGACCTTGTAGTCCGAGGCCTTGTCGGACTCGGGCAACGTGACCTTCAGGTCGCGCGCCTCGGGGACCTTGACGCCCTGGTCGCCGACCTCAGCGATCGACGTTTCAACGGTCTTGACGTCCTTCGGGGTCACGTACGAATGGGCAGAATCGGAATCGGTGGCGCAGCCGGTCAGGGCGGAGATGCCCAGGCCGAGAGCCAGCACTGCTGTGAGGATGGAACGCTTGTTCATAAGCACAATACTAAGCATCCATCCTCATAGATACGCATCACAAGGCCCGTTTTGGAACGATGTCACAACATCTCGCGTCACATGGACCAGACCAGCGTCCCCGATTCCACATCCGTCCAGTACGAGCTGGCAAACTCCGCCCACTGGCGCGGGAACTGCAGCTGCGGGCTGTGCGTGCCCCCTCGGATGATGCTCTCGCGGGCCCCCAGGTCAGCGGCCTCCTCCGCGTACCACGACGGCGGCCAGATCTCATCCTGGTCCCCGTACAGCAAGTGCACGGGCACGCCCGTGGCCGCGAGCGCCGGGGTGTCGGGGCGCAGCTGGGACAGGATGCGGGCGATGCCTACCAGGTTTTCCGAGGCCGTGTCCAGCGCGCGAATACGTTGGAATTCCGCCCACCCAACTCCGGGTTCGTCGAAGTTCATGTCCGGGAAGTAGGTGCGCAGCACCTGCTGGCGCGCGCCGGGGCCCGTGGGCAGGGGGTCGAGGATCGGCAGGGTGTTCATCCAGTCGTAGACAGCCCGACCTGAGCAAACAGGGTGACGGAGGCGAAGAGATCGGGGCGCTTGACGACAGCCGCACGTGCAACGATGCCACCGAAGGAGTGGCCCACGAGGTGCACGCGACCCGTGATCCCGGCCCAGGCCTCGGCGATGGAGATCAGGTCACCGACAAAGTCGCTCATCCCGTACGCGCCCAGGCCACTCGGAGCGGCGGACCCACCCTGGCCTCGTTGCGAGTACGCGAGGACGTCCCAACCCGCCTCCCCGAGGAACGGCAGGACCGGGGCGTAGTCTTCCTTGGATCCCGTGTACCCGGGGACGAGGAGCGCGCGGTTCTCCCCCGCCGCGTCCGGTGATGAGGCCGCGGAAATCGTGGGGGTCCCATCGACGAGGGAGGGTGCGCTCGGGCCGGTCAGCAGGCCGCTCAGCTCGCCGGCAGGAGAGGGGACAACGACGGGGATGACGTTTGCTGCCAGCACAAAAGGACCGAAAGGATCTATCTGTTTCACGCACCCAATCGTAGAATGAACACATGACAAACGAGACGATTGCGAGCCAGCTCGCCCACCGCACGATCCGCGCCTACATGGATCAGCCCCTCACCGAGGAAGAGGTCACCACGCTCATGGACGTGGCGCGCCACACCGCCACATCCTCGTTCCTGCAGTCCTGCACGGTCCTGCACATCACGGACCCGCAGGTGCGCGAAACGATCGGTGCCGCGTCCGGCCAGCCCTACGTGGGCGGCACGAAGGGCGACCTGTTCATCTTCGTCGCCGACCTGTACCGCAACAGCCGCATCCGCGCCGAGCAGGGCATCTCCTCGGAGGCCCTGGGGTCGATCAACCTGTTCCTCACGGCGCTCGAGGACGCGCTGCTGGCCGCGCAGAACGTGGTCGTGGCCGCCGAGTCGATGGGCCTGGGCACCGTCTATCTCGGCTCGATCCTGGCGGATCCGCGCGGCGTCGTCGACGCTCTGGAGCTTCCAGAGCTGACCTTCCCGGTTCTCGGCCTGCTCGTGGGTCACCCGGACCAGGATCCGGGCCAGAAGCCGCGCATGCCCCTGTCCGTCATGTCCGCGGAAAACACGTATCCGCGCGTCGAGTCCTACACGCAAACACTGGCCGACTACGACCGTGAGGTCACCGAGTACTACGACCTGCGGTCGGGCTCGCGCCTCGAGTCCTTCACCCACCTGGTCGCCACCAACATCGGCATGGGCGGCGCGCACGTCTCCCCCATCATGGAGGTCCTCAACGAGCAGGGCCTGTGCCTGCGCTGACTCTCCGTCATTGACGAGGCCGTGGCCTCCCCTCGTGGTCGCCTGACCGCCCGGGGCGCCGCGGCCTCGTCGCATGACCGGCCTGCCGTGCGCTTACAATGAGCGCATGACTGAGCTTGGTTTTTCCACCTACGTGTTTATCGAGCGTATCGCCGCGAACGCGGCCGCGCTGCACCCCTTCCCGGAGCACAACGTTGCGCTCGTGCGGGACGCGCTGGCGGACGCGGGCTTCGACATCACGCTGCTCGGTCCGGATGCTCCGGAGGTCGGCGAGGGCGTGTACTTCCAGCCCGAACCTTTCGGAGACGAGGTCATCGGGCTTCTGGCGGACGCCCTCACTCTGCGCGGTATCGGCGCATACGGGTACGCCCTCGTGGATTCGTCGCTGGGAGGCGAGCTGGCCGACATCGCCCTGTTCATGCGCGTGGGCGACGTGTTCCCCCGCCACGGGCGCCGAATCCTCATGACCCGCATGTACATTCAGCGCACCCCCACGGGGACGGGCAACAAGGCCGTGACCTGGGCGTTCGGCTCCCCCGCCGACCTGGAGGAGGCAAACCGGCTGTTGTCGGAGAAGTTCGACACCGAGCCGGTCACGGACCCGCGCGGAATGGCCGCCATCGAGATCCGCCACCCCGAGTTCGCGGCGGGAACAGCCGAGCCGATGGTCCTCCTCGACGAGATCTTCCAGGTGCTGGGCGCCGCAGGCTTCGAGGGCATCACCATGTGCAACGACCCAGGCCAGCAGGCCCAGGGCTGACGCACGCAACGAGGGCCGCCGCGCCGTCCACCGTCGGAGAGCACGGCCACCCTGAGCAGTCTATAGTCGAGGCATTAACACCGGTTCCGCCGCAAGGTCCAGGGCCGGTTTTCTTCTATGTACGCTGATGTATCCACGAGACACCAGCGGGCATAACTCGGCGAATGTCGGACAGCACAGCAGTTTCAGCCTTGGAGACGCCAATCACCCCGTAACGCGTAGATTCCAACAAACGACAGTGATAGCATTATTTACATCAGAACCGGCTCTTACCCTTTTTGGGATCCAGAGCCGGTCTTCTTTTAGGGGCACAGATGTCTAAACCTTTCAGGTCCATCGACGAACAGATCGAACTCCTAGGCTGTCGTGGCATGATCATCGACGACGATGAGGTCGCACGGCACGCCCTAGAAAGGATCGGCTACTACCGCCTATCGGGATACTCATACCCATTCAGAAAACATGCTCCCAACGACACGACCGAATGGCGATCCGACCAGTTTATGGAAGGAACAAAATTTGATCAGGTCCTCAAACTCTACGAGTTTGACACCCAATTGCGTTGCACCGTATTCGAAGAGTTAACACGCATCGAGGTATCGATCCGGGCGCTCATTGGATATGAAGTCGGAAAGGTCGATCCCCTCCTGCATCTCCGCCCCGAAGCTCTTGGTAGCAACGCCTGGAACAGTGAAGACCAGAAAGAAAAGAAAAAGTACAGCGATTGGCTCCGCATCTATGAAAAGTCGCTGAGTAGCTCAACGGAAACATTCGTTCAGCATCACAAAGAAAACTACGGCGGCACTCTTCCCATATGGTGTGCCGTTCACATCCTCACCTGGGGTCCACTCCGAACACTCTTTGATCTTCTGCCCAAAGAGATCCAACGAGCGATAGCAGCAGAGGTTCGACTAACACCCTCAGTCCTATCCTCATGGCTTAACTGCCTGCGAGTCATCCGAAACATATCAGCACACCACAGCCGACTTTTCAATCGCTCACTTCCCTACAGACCGACGATCCCTCACAGCGCAGAAGAAGTCGGGATCATCGGATTGTCTCCGATGAGAAACAAGTGCTTCGACCAGCTCACGCTCATCCAGTACCTCATCCGCGAAATGGACCTGGGAGACGGGACCGCTCTTCCTGAAGTCCTCGCGACCTTCCCGGGCTACCGAGATCGTTCCCCTGCGAGCAACGGGCACGCCCGATAACTGGCAATCCCTCCCCTTGTGGGCGTGCGAGCCAACAACCTGAGACGCTCACGTGCAACACAAGGGGCCGCCGCGCAACCGTCGTTGGTTGTGCGGCGACCCTTCGCTGAGGGTTCTAGCGGATTGCCTCCATGACGCGCACGCCGTCGAGCACGCTCACGTAGGGCAGGGGGTCCACGCCGGCCTCCAGGACGTACTCGGTGAGCTGGTCGCGCACGACCGCGCACAGCTCCTCGGGGTTCCAGGGCTTGCCGATGTAGTAGTCCAGGCCCGCCTGGTTGACCGCGCGGATCGTGTCGGACTGGTCCGCCTGGCCGGTGACCAGCACCGTGCGGGTCGCGCCGAAACGCTCATCCTTCATGAGCTCCACGAGGAAGTCCACGCCCGACTTTCCGGGCAGGCGGTGGTCGGACAGGACGAGGGCCAGCTCGTCCCCGTCTTCGACGATCTCGTCGATGACAGCCCACGCGTCGTCAACATCCTCGGCGACTTCGAGCCGGATCTTGTCCCAGAACTGTTCAAGATCGCGCTCGAGAGCGTCGCGCACATCTGCTTCGTCCTCAAGGGACAGGATTGTCAGGGTCATGATTCCTCCTCGTGTGATTGGGCGGGCAACGAGATCCGCATGGTCGTGGATCCCGGGTGAGAGTCGATCGTGAGTGTGCCCCCATGATCGGCAATGATGCTTCGGACGATGGACATGCCCATGCCCAGGCCGAATCGGACGCGCCCCGCCTTGGTGGTGAAGTGGGGCTCCATAATCTTGTCGACGATTCCCGGGTCGATGCCCGGACCGTTGTCGCGGATGGTGACGCTCACACCCTCGGGCGTGGGACGCACGGTAATGCGGATGAGGGCCTCGGCCTCGCCGCGGGCGGGCAGCTCGGGCACGCCACCCGAAGCCTCGGCGGCCGCAACCAGGTCGGCGTTCTCGTCCTCGATGGCCTCGGCCGCATTGACGATGAGATTCGTCCACACCTGCTGCAGCTTCGCCGGGTGCGCGCGCACGGGCGGCACGTCCTCGTAGTCGCAGTCGATGCGGATACCGCGCACCCTGTGGGCGGTCAGCCTCAACACGTCGTCGATGCCCTCGCGCACGTCCACGGGTTTGAGGTCCTCGGCGTCCGGGCGCGCGTATCCCTTGAGGGACTGGGTCAGCTCGATGACGCGGTCACCCGCGGCGAGCACCGAGCGCAGGGATCCGCCCAGGCGCGCCCCCGCCTCGTACGCGTCGATGCCACCCGGGATCTGCGCGAGAGACGCGCACCGTCCGCCCCCTGGATCCCCGCGCGCACGAGGCGACGCGCGAGCGTGCGGTCGCCGACGACGGGCAGGAGCTCCTTCATGAGGGCGCGCTCGACCGACGTGGAGCGCGGGGGCGCGGTGAGGGCTCGGGCCATCGCCTCCCTCGACGAGGCCGTGGCCGGTGCCGCGAGCGCCGCATCCACGTCCTCGTGCAGGTGCTTGGCGGCGCGCACGAGGGCGGTCACCGGGTTGTTGAGCTCGTGGGCGATGCCGGCACTCAGCTCACCGAGCATCGCGAAACGCGCTCGTTCGACCAACTCGGCGCGGGTGGCACGCAGGTCCTCGAGCGTGGCCGCCAGGGCCTCCTTCTGGGCCTCGAGGTCCTCGGCGAGCATCGCGTTCTCCAGGTGGAGGTCCTCGGCGCGCATGAGGCGACGCGTCAGCGATCGGATCGCGAGCGCCGTCAGCGTCGCGCCGATCGACGGATCCTCGGAGATGACGATCTGGAGCTGCTCGGTCGTCAGGCGCACGAGCGTCGCCTCGGTCGCCGTCTCGCCCGTGAAGAACGCATCCTCAGCGCGGGCCAGCGACACGAGGCCAATGAGCGGACCCGACGAGGCCAGTGCGCCAGGACCTCGCCCTGCGGCGAGTCCCTGTGCAGCGACACTTGGCCATCCAACACCAGGTAGACGGCGCCCACCGGCTCGCCCTGGGTCACCAGCTGCGTCCCCTCGGGGACAATCAGCCGAGGCCTCTGGCCGAGCACGCGCTCAACGCCGGCGAGGAGCTCCATGACAACCTCGCGCTCGTCGCGGTCCAGGCCCTCCAGGAGCGGACCCTGCACGGCGAAAGGCGGCGGATCAGCGATGAGCGAGCGGATCTGCCTGTCCGAGTAGCCGCATCCGCGCAGGTAGCGCACCATCGTCGAATACGCCTGACCTGCCAGCAGGGGAACCGTCCACGGGGACTTGAGGACCGAGGCGAGCGCGCACGACTGCATGCACCGGGCCAGGTCGCGGTGCTCGGACTTATCCGTCACCACCACCCACTGCATGCGCTGCATCACCGGGAAGGTCATCGCACGGTCGATGAGCGCGTCAATGTCGTCGACCTCGGAGGTCACCAGGCCCATCAGCACGTGGTCGCCCGGCTTCAGGCTGGCCTCGTAGCCGGACAGGTCCTCGATCCCGTCAATGCGGTCCAGGCACAGGCCCGGGAAGGCGTGCGCCAAGTCCCTCGTCACGGGCGCGGCAATCGAGCGCGAATCATCGCCCACGACCAGCATGTGAATCGGGTAGCCGGCTCGGTGCCCTCCGCTGCGCACGTCTGTGCGAGCCAGCACCGAGGCGTCCTCCGCCGCGGGCCCCCGCGTCCACCCGCGGGCCAGCCCCGGCCGGGGGCGCGCCGCCCCCGAACCGGCCATGGCCTCGTCCCCGGACACGTCACATCACCCCGATGAATCCCCAGGTCAGCGGCGCGATGAATGCCAGGAGCATGATGCCTACGACGCCCACCACGATGCCGACGACCGCCATCTCACGGGTCGGGGTCGTGCCCGTCGAGTACGCGATCGCGTTCGGCGGGGTCGAAATCGGCAGGCACATGCCGAGCGAGCAGCCCAGCGCGATGACGATGGCGATCTCGGCGGCGCTCGTGGAGACCGTCGCCGCCAGGCCCATGCCCATGGGGATCAGCAGGTTTGCGGACGCGGAGTGCGAAATGACGTTCGAGGTCACCCAGCCCACGAGGGCCAGAACGAAGATTAGGAGGACGCCGGGGATCGAGGCCCACTGGATCGAGCCGAGCATCCACTTATCGAGGCCCGTAGCGGCCACGCCCGAGCCCAGCGCGATACCGCCCGCGACCAGCCACAGGACCGGCCAGTCCAGGGCACGCAGGTCATCGCCGCTCATCACCTTCGTCATCAGAAGGACCACAACCGGCAGGAAGCCCACGACGTTGGCGGAAATATGGTGCAGGGACTCCGTCATCCACAGGAGGATCGTTAGACCCGCCACCGAGTAGAAGATGATCGCGCTGCGCGACTTCTCGAAGCGCGCCGACGTGTCGATGTCGAACTTGGCGTCGGTGGGAATGTAACGCCACGCGATGAACGCCCAGGACAGGGCCAGGAGCACCAGCATGAGCGGGACGGCCGCGAGCATCCACTGCAGGAAGGTCACCTTGACGCCCGCGTTCTCCAGAGCGCCGAGCGCGATCGCGTTCGGGGGTGTGCCGACCGGCGTACCCATGCCGCCGACGTTTGCGGCGACCGGGATCGACAGGGCGATGCCGGTGCGCGCCTTGCCCTCGGGCAGGGCCATGATGACGGGCATCATGACGGCGAACATCGTCGCCGTGGTCGCCGTGTTCGACATGAACATACTCATGATCGCGGTGATCAGCATGACGCCCATGACGGTCAGGCGCGGCTTACCCATGAAGGGCTTGAGGAGGACGGCCGACAGGGCACGATCCAGCTTGTACTTGGCGGCACCGTCGGCCACCATGAAGCCGCCCAAGAACAGGATGATGACCGGGTTGGCCAGGGCACCAAAGAACTTCGTGTAGGCCGGGGCGCCCTCACCCACGCTCAGCAGCGCGTGATCCGAAATGAACAGGACCTCCAGGAAAATGACGAGGACGGCCGTGCCCGCCAGGGGCACCGCCTCCGTCACCCACAGCAGAATCGCCGCCAGGAAGATACCGAACATGCGCGTACCGGCCACATCCAGGGCGGGTAGCTGCACAAACAGGCAGGTCACGATGCACGCCAGCGCCGCTACGGCACCGAATACCTTGACCGGGCTAATTGATTGCTTCCTCTTCGAGAAATCTGCCGGTCGCGTGGACATATTCTGAGCGGAGCGCGGATTGATTGACACCGCGCCCTTGGAGCGTCGAGCCATTATGAGAAGACCTCATCGTCTTGCATGGATAGTGTTCGACTAGTGTATGCCAGCACACACTAAAACGGAAACCGGGGTGGGGCTTTCCGAATCCCCACCCCGGTTTGACGCCGACTTCGTCAGTCGGTCCTCGCGTGACCTCCTACTCGGCCACGGCCTCGTCGATGTCGTAGCCCGTTGGGAGGACGCCTAGGCGCGCCGGCTCCCACCCGAGCGCGGGGGCCACATACTCGGCGAAGTTGCGGATGATCGACCAGTTTTCCTCGAACCCAAGCTGGTTGGGGATCGTCAGGAGGAGGGTGTCGGCTTCCGCGAGGGCGCGGTCCTGGCTCAGCTGCTTGATGAGCGTCGAGGGCGGTGTGGCCGTCGTCGATCAGGTCCAGGGCTGCGGCCTCCTCGGCGAGATAGAGGGGGTTCTCGTAGCGCATGTCTGAGTTATGGCGTTGGACGGAACACCTATTGCTTGCGGGCACGCGCAGCCCGCAGTCCGTTGGCGATGACGACGACTTCGGCGACCTCGTGTACGAGGACGACCGCTGCCAGGCCGAGCACGCCGGTGATCGCCAGCGGCAGCAGCACAGTGATGATCGCCAAGGACAGAACGATGTTCTGGTTGATGATCCTGCCGCCGCGGCGGGCGTGGCGCAGAGCCTGCGGGATGAGGCCGAGGTCGTGGCCGGTGAAGGCGACGTCGGCGGACTCGATCGCGGCGTCGGAGCCGGTCGCGCCCATCGCAATGCCCACGGTCGCCCCGGCCAGGGCGGGCGCGTCGTTGATGCCATCGCCGATCATCGCGGTCGGCGACGTCTCCGAGAACCCGGCGACGATGCGAGCCTTGTCCTCGGGACGCAGCTCGGCGTGCACGTCGCCGATCCCGGCCAGCTTCGCCAGCGCAGCAGCGGTGCGGGAATTGTCACCGGTGAGCATGCTCACCTCGACGCCCTGGTCGCGCAGGGTCCGCACGACCTCGGGGACCTCGGGGCGCAGCTCGTCGCGGACGCCGATCGCCCCGGCCAGGAAGCCGTCGACGGTGACGAGCACGCAGGTCTGCCCCTCGGCCTCCAGGTCCTCGACCCGTGCCTTGAGCGGACCGGCGTCAATCCAGCGCGGACTGCCCACCGCCACCCTGCGGCCGTCGACCAGGCCACCGATACCGTGCCCGGCCTCCTCGGTCACGTCCTGCGCGGCGGGGGTTCCCCGGCCCGCGGCGGCGATGGCGGCGGCGAGTGGGTGCGTCGAGTGCTGCTCCACGGCGGCAGCCCAGCAAGCACCTGCGCATCGTCGACCCCATGGGCGGCGACGATGGCGGTTACCTCGGGCCGGTTGCGGGTCAGAGTGCCGGTCTTGTCCACGGCCAGGTGCCGGATACCGCCGAGGCGCTCGAAGGCGGCCCCGCTCTTGATGACGACGCCAAACTTGGTCGCCGCACCGATCGCGGAGACCACGGTGACGGGCACCGCGATCGCCAGCGCGCAGGGGCTGGCCGCGACGAGGACGACCAGGGCGCGGGTGATCCAGGTCTCCGGGTCACCGAGCAGGGACCCGAGCACGCCGACGAGGACGGCGAGGACCATCACGCCGGGCACCAGCGGGCGGGCGATCCGGTCAGCGATCCGGGCTCGGTCGCCCTTCTCTGCCTGGGCCTGCTCTACCAGCTCCACGATCGTGGTCAGCGAGTTGTCGGTGCCCGCGGCGGTCGCCTCGACCTCCAGCACGCCGGCGCTGTTGATCGCGCCCGCCGACACCGCTTCTCCGGGCGCGACCTCGACCGGGATCGATTCACCGGTGATCGCCGAAGTGTCCAGGCTCGACCGGCCCGAGCGGACCAGCCCATCGGTCGCGACCCGCTCGCCAGGGGCGGACCAGCAGCACGTCGCCGACGGCGATCTCCTGGCCGGGACCGAGGCGGAGGTCCCGTCGCGCAGCACGGTCGCGGTCTCCGGCACGAGCTTCAGCAGCGCGCGCAGCCCACCGCGGGCGCGGTCCATCGCCTTGTCCTCCAGGGCCTCGGCGATCGAGAAGAGGAATGCCAGCGCGGCCGCCTCCTCGACGTAGCCGAGGATCACCGCGCCCACGGCGCTGATCGTCATCAGCAGCGCGATCCCGAGCTTGCGCTTCACAACGAGATTCCGGATCGCACCGGGCACGAACGTGTACGCGCCCAGCAGCAGGCCCGCCCAGAACGCGACCAGCGCCGCGATGTGCAGCCCCGACCACTCCAGCGCCAGGCCGGTGCCGAACGCGACGCCGGAGAGGATCGGCACGACCAGGCCGGGATCACGCCACCACGGGCGCTCTGCCTCCTCTGCCTCGTCCGCGGGGCTGGTCGTCGGCTCGTCGCAGCCGCAGGCGGCGCTCACGAGGCATCCCCCGAACTGCTCGCGGCGCAGCAGCCCGGCACCGAGCAGGCCGGGTCGATGCACGGCGCGCTCTCGTCCACGGCGAGGGTCACATCGACCAGTGCCGTCAGCGCCGCGGCCAGGTGCGGGTCGGCGATCTCGTAGCGAGTCTGGCGGCCCTCGGGCTCGGCGACCACGATCCCGCAGTCGCGCAGGCAGGTCAGGTGGTTGGACACGTTCGAGCGGGTCAGTCCCAGCTCGCGCGAGAGCACCGCGGGGTGGCTCGGGCCGTCAAGCAGGGACATCAGGATACGGGAGCGCGTCGGGTCGGCCATGGCCCGGCCGAGCCGGTTCATGACGTCGAGGCGCGAAGCAATAGTCAGCATGCACTGAACTATACAGTGATAGCTGACCAATAGTCCAGTTGCAGGGGCTGCTGCACGCGCTCCGCGCGCTTGCCCTCGTGAGGCGTGATCATCTCTTGCGCCAGCGGGGCAACTTTGGCATCCCGCGGCCCTTCCAGGTCTCCACGAGACCCGCAACCCAGCGGACGGACGCGAAGAGCCCGTAGCCGGCCCCGGCGAGGCCAGCGCCGACCACGAGCCACCGGCCGATGCCGAGCCACACGCTCCCGTCCACGTCCAGCGCCCACTGAACACCCATGATGAGCCCGGCGATGCCCATCCAGAGACCGGCGATGACCACGGCCACCGGCAGGAGAACGAGGCACATCGCGGTGGCGGCGGACCAGAGCTGTCGCGCCTCCAGCTTCGCCGTCGCGGCGATGATCCGCTCCGCCCGCGCGTTCGAGGCGTCAAGGCTCGCGGTCACCGTGGCCGAAGCCTTCCCGGCGACCTGCTCGACAGCCTTCTCAACCCGTTCCTCGGTGCGTTTCTCGATCCGCTGGACCGCGCCGCCGACCTGGCTCACGAGCTTCTGGTTCGCTGTGACCTGTGCCTTCAGACCCTCAATCGCCGAGGCCGTAGCCGCGCGATTCTTCTGCGCCTCCGCGACCAAGCTCCGCGACGTGGCGTTCAAGCTCTCGCCGTTGAGACTCTGCGCGAACTCGCCGAGCGTGCTCGCGATCTCGTTCTGCCTGCTCTCGATACTCGCGATCCTCGCGGACACGTCGCTGGAGGGCGAGGAGGTCGACGCCGGGGCCGTGATCCGCTCCAGCCGCCTCATCGTCTCCTCGTCCATGACCTTCACGAACCCCGCGAGCTTCTTCTGCTGTTCGGTCAGCGTGGCGATCCTCGTGTTCTGCGCCTCGACGGCGGCGAGGATCGAGGTCAACAGCTCCATCGTCTCCGGACTACCGAGCTGCTGCTGCGACTGCTCGGGCTCGTTCTGCTGCTTCAGCCTGTCGAGCGCTGCGCTCATGTTCCTTCTCCTTCTGCTGCTGGTGGTAGTCGAAGAACGCCTGCGCGCCCTCCGGGGTGAAGTCCGCCGAGAGGGCGCTCACGCTTGCGGCGCTCGGCGCGGCCGGGCCGCCACCAAACGGGGGAAATGGCGTCATTAGAGGTACGACACGCCGGCGACACGCCTCCAACCAGCTTCTAATACTGCAAAACCCCCACCGCAGCCAGCCTCGTGCGCCACGTCGCCTACAAGACCTGGGCGCAGGGCCGATTGGCGCCAAAAAAATCGCCCAGCACGGCCCCTTCAGCGGCATTTCCGCGAAAAGTTCGCCCAGCAAGCGTAAAAACGCCAATTTTGAGCCATTGTGAGCGCGCAGGGCGAACTTTTTCGCGCTCACGCACACATCAGGCCACGCCGGGCGAACTTTTTCGCGCAAGAGGAGCGACAACGTGGCGACTTTGAAACCGACAACACCACTGCGCGCCCCTGAACAGCAACCATTGAAACCGGCATCACCTCTGCACCCGAAAACTGCACCAAAAACACCCATTTCGCACCCACAAAGGCGATGACGGTTTCAATCCCACACGAGCACGAGCGAGCAAAGGCGATGGCGGTTTCAGACAACCGGCCCACCTGGCTCGCGGGTTCCAGCTGCGCGACCAGCAGGTATCAATGTGCCCGCTGCCCCAAAAACTCGCATGCAATTCCCCCGCGCACACTTCATGCTTTGAAATATAATCGTTGAAATTCCGGGCTTTTCACTAAGTGATGAACTGCAGGTATCAGGGAATTGCATGCGAAACTGAGGATAGGGGAACACTTCGAGGCGCGGGACCCGGACAAGCATCGAGCCGACGCACTAAGCCACACGTCAGTACACCAGGCCCCACTGGTGCGAAGGACGCCGGAGGGCACGGCTGCGGTGCCGGTGGGCGGTGGCGGGGCCTGGCCGGGCTTCGAGGCGACGCACCGAGCCGAAGGCTCGCAGCGCGGACGGCTCGCGGGCGGGCCGCCGCCCACAGGCACACACAGCGGCCGGGCCCGACGGCGCCCGAAACACCAGCGGCGCCGCAACAAGCAAGGCTTATAGGCCAAAACGTGTTGGTTTCGGTTTAGTAGGTTTCGTGCCAGGTTCCGCTGTGGTGGAAGTCGGTCCAGTTAACTGCGGTTCCCCACCTGTCGATCTCGGCTTGTGCTTGGGCGCGGTGGCTGGCCTTGTCGAATTGGTCAATGATCTGTTGGTCGGTGAGCGTGGTTTTAAGGATGTGTGCTGGGGTGGCAGGGAACTCGGTGTGCAGGTAGCACCACCACAACACGGTCTTGACCTGGTGATTAAGACTCATGCCACGGTGGGCTCGTAGCACGCAGCGTCGTTGGGTATTAATCCCGCCCTCGATCAGGTTCGACGTCCTGGCAATGGGGTCACCTTCAAGGTCAAGGGCGGGATCGAGGTAGGTAAACAGCGTGCCTTGTTTGACCAGCGTGTTGAGGGAGTTCTTGGCCTGGATCAGCCGGGCATGGGTGGCAATCCAACGTCCGTCTGGTAGCCGGGTGCGCTGGGCTAGGAATTCCTTGTAGGTGGTGTTCCAGGTGGCGAGTTTGCTCATCCATGCCACTGCCTGGTCAAAGGTAGTGACCTCGAGCAAGGCCTGAGCAAGACTGTAGAGATCAACACCTGCCTGAGTGCGTGGCCGGGTGGTGGTCTTACGCTTGACCGCGCTATAGGCGTGAAAGACACAGCGTTGGATCCGGGTGGTAGGCCAGGTGGTCTTCACCGCGCTGGCGATGCCTTGCCCACCATCGCACACGACAACATCTGGGGGCGCGATCCTAGACATCAGTGCTTGCCAGGCGCGGGTGGTCTCACCCTTGGCCACGTACCAGCCAAGCACATGGGTCTTGGTGCAGGCAATAAGAACCACCAGCTTGTGGGACAGGTAGATTCCGTCAACAAAGACCACATGATTAACCTCGTCAACCAATGGAGAAACTGGCCATAGATGCCAAAATGGTTCGTTACGCCGTCGTATGGTGCGTCCCTTGGGCCCGTAATCGGCCAGGGTGTATTTGCCGGTGACGAAGTCTAAAAACGCACTGAAATGCCGGGCACGGGTATCGTTACGCCGAGACTGGCTTGCCCTACACGCAAGACAGCGGAACCTTGGCCTACCTGCTCGAGTTGAGCCCCATTTTTGCGTCGTACCACCACAGATTGTGCATCGAGGATTTCCCATCCCCCAATCCAAGCCAATTCAAACCCCGACCTTACCGCGGAATATCAATCAAAAACCGGGATAAAACCAACACGACCTGGCCAACCAAGAACTCAAGTCACAACGAGTCCAACCCCCACCTTTCGGCTTTGCAGCAACGAAAGACAGCCCAAAAACCAACACAACCTGACCTATAAGCCCAAAACGGGTACGGCAACACCCCAGCCGCAACCAGGGAAAACAAAAACCGCAGATCCTCAAAGGATCTGCGGTCTCATCGTGCGCGAGGGGGGAGTTGAACCCCCACTCCATCACTGGAACACGGACCTGAACCGTGCGCGTCTGCCTATTCCGCCACTCGCGCGTACCCAGAAAGAATAGGGGTATCACGCCCCCCACGTCAAATCAGCACCGTATGACCCAGGGCACAAGAATCCGCGCAACCTGGATAAAACCACGCTATCACAACGAAAGGTGTGACCGGCACACTACGGCATCAACCTGCACGCAACGATGCCAGCGACACCCAACAGGCTCGCAGCGATCACAGCGGCATCTACCCACCCGAGCCGAACACGCGCACCACGACTCACGCCATCCCGAGCCTCGATGGCCCCGCGCATGGACATGGCACGCCCGGTTTCGGCCGCGCCGCGCGAGGTGGCCGACAGGATCGCAGTAATGACGTCGACGCTCAGGCGCGCATACCCGCGCAGCGACAGCGTGGCCATGTCCTGGCCGAGACGCAGCTTGGCGGTGTCGAGCACCGCCTGAGCCTGGTCGCGCAGCATCGGCAGGCCTCGCAGGGCAGAGGCCATGACGAGCGACCACTGATCGACCGGCGCACCCACGAGCCGCAGGGGCCACAGGAAGAAGCGCAGAGCGGCCGCGAGCGAGGCGGTCGGTATCACCCACGCAATAGCCCCGATCCCCACAGGACGACGAGCGCCAGGGTGGAGACTCGTAGGAAGAGCTCGAGTCCATCCCCAACCAGGCGCCGATGCAGCCGCCGATGAAGCCGGAGATGAACCACATGGGCAGACGCGGAGCGACGCTGAGGGGAAGACGAATGATCAGCGAGGCGAGGAGAAGGAGGCCTCCCACGATCGCGAGCGTCGACCAGCGCGGCGAGAGGATCACGCACGTGGTGAGCACCGTCCAGCAGGCGATAAGCGTGCCGGGCCAGGCTCGCGACAGCGGCGTCGACCAGGGCAGGGGGCCGAGGCAGGGTGAAGCCCGCGCTTCGCCGAGGCCTCGGGCGCGGGGGACCTTCGCCGAGGCCGGGAGGTGTCCTCGAGAATCGGCCCTCGCTGGTGCCGCCGCCGAGGCCGGTGGCGCCGCAGGCGGAGTGGGGTTCGATCATGAGAGCACCCCCTCGGCGAGGTGCCCGTGGGTATCGCACAGGGTATCCATTCCCTCGAGGTCGTGGGAGATGACGAGGATGGACAGTCCTGCGCCGCGTCGCTCGTCCAGGACGGAGATGAGCAGGTCGCGCGAGGCGGCGTCGAGGCCCGCCATGGGTTCATCGAGGATGAGGACGCTCGGGTGGGAGGCGAGCAGGCCGGCGAGGGCGACGCGGCGCATCTGCCCGCCGGAGAGGTCGTCGATGCCGCGCGTCGCCAGGGCCGGGTCGAGGCCGACGAGTTCCATGGCTTCGGCGACGATGCGGTCGCCTTCCTCGCGGCTGATGACACCCTTACGGTGCGCAGATCCAGTGCCGATCCGCGGGCCGTGTCCGGCGGCGGCGAGGATGTCGGAGCGCACGGAGGGGCGCTGGAGCTGAAGGCGCGCGAATTGCATGGAGAGGGCGACGTCGCCGACGCAGCGCTCCATGGGGCGCCCGCCGAGGGTGACCCGCCCCCAGGTAGGGATGAGCAGGCCAGTGAGGACGCGCGAGAGCGTCGTCTTACCCGATCCATTGTCCCCCGTGATGAGCATGGCCTGGCCGGGGTCGAGGATCAGGCTGACGTCGCGCAGGACGGGCTTCTCCCAGGGGGTACCGAGGTCGTAGGTGTGCGCGACACGGTCGGCCCACAGGTGGTCGGCATTAATAAGCGCGGGCGCACCCGCCCCTGAAGACGCAATCGGCGCACCGGGGCCAGGGGATGCGGGAGGATCCCCGGCCGCGTCGGTGAGGGGAGCACCCTCCCCCGCGCGTCGGTCGGAGACGATGCGCCCGTCACGAATCGTGACGACACGGTGGGCTCGCGCGCTTTCGGCGGGGTCGTGGGTGATGTGAACGACGGCGATGCCGCGCGCGGGCAGGGAGGCGAGTAGGTCGAGCATCTCGGCGCGGCCCGCGCGGTCGATCATGGCGGTGGATTCATCGGAGATGAGCAGGCGCGGGGAGCGAGCAAGCGCGCCCGCGAGCGCGAGGCGCTGGAGCTGCCCGCCGGACAGGGAGCGTGGGTCGGCGTCCGCGAGGCCGGCAAGGCCGACGCACTCGAGCAGCTCCTCGAGGTCAAGGTCGGCGATTTGCGGCGCGCTCATACCCCAGGTGATATCTTCGGCGACACTCTGTCCGAGAACAAGGAGTTCTGAGCGCTGCCCCACGAGCGCGGTCCCACCGACAGCCCCGAGGACGCCGCCGCCTTGGCGCGTCCCAGAGCCGGGTTCGGCGCCCGCGAGGAGGAGGGCGAGGGTGGACTTGCCCGAGCCGTTGTGCCCGACGACGACGGTGAACTCGGGGTGCTCGAGGCTCAGGGTGACGCCACTGAGGGCGGGGTGGTCGGCGCCCGGGTAGGTGAAGTCGACGTCGGTGAGGGTGAGGGGCAGGGGGGACGAGGCCTCGGCGCCATCACGCGGGTCCGCCAAGCGGGCACTCGCGTCCAGGAGCGGATCCCAGCCCGCATCCAGGGAGATGCGGCTGAGGATTGCCCGAGGAGCCACCGGGCCGCGAGGACCAGGAAGGCCACGCCAATGAAGCGGGTGATGGGGATCCAGATCCACCACCAGTCGACGAGCCATTGGCCGAGCTGGTGTCCCGCGTCGACGAAGCCGCCGGAGTGGGGAATGTGTCCCACCAGCTTGAGGAAACCGTCGAGGGTCTTGCGGATACTTTCGAGGCCGAGGGTGCGCAGGTCGGACAGGATCCAGAACGCGATACCGGTGCCGACGCCCCAGACGACGCCGAGGCCGGCTGCGACGCCACCGACGGGCAGCCAGGAGGCACGTTTCTTGTGGAGGAAGCCGATGATGAGGCCGACGAGGGCTGCCTGGAAGGAGCGGCCGGCCGTGGCGATGCCACCGACGGCGATGGCGAGGAGGATCGTCGAGGCAAAGGCTGCGACCGCGGCTCTGGGCCGTAGCTTGAGGGAGACCATCGCGAGGGGGACGGCCGTGGCGACCTGGAAGAAGAGCTGGAAGACGGGGGTGACTGCGGCAATGAGGCCGAAGGTGACGGCCAGGCCCGAGAGCGCGCCAGCGGTCGCCACCTCGACGGGGGTGAGGCGGCGGGCATCGCGCGCGGATGAGCTCATGCGTCTAGTCTCCCAGGCCCCGCCCGCATCTGCGACCGCCGAGCCGTGATCGCAGCGCAGCAGGATCGACAACAAGCGACCAAAAACACGTCCCAACACCTACTCCCGGTTGATTTCTCCGAAGGGGATGTGGACGCTCGGGGTGGAGAGCGACGCGCCTTCCACGTGGCGGCGCTGGTCGTCGAAGAAGATGTGCGGCTGCAGCACCTCCAGCACGGGCCCCTTCGGGAGGCCGCCCAGGAAAAAAGCATCGTTGACGCTCAGGCCCCACTGGCGGATCGAATTGATCGCACGCTCGTGAGCGGGGGCGCTACGCGCCGTCACGACGGCGACGCGGACCCGACGCCGGTACCCCTGCGGATCATCCACGCTTTTCGAGTCCTCAAGACCCTGAATCCTGTTGATCTTCTCCAGAAAATCGGCCATCGGCCCGCGATCGAGAGGCACCTCGGCCAGGGCGCTCTCATTCTCCTGATACTCCTCCAGGCCCCCGCTCTGGAACACGCGCTCGGCAGAATCGTCGGCCAGCACACCGTCGAAGTCGAAGGCGATGCGCAGATCCGCCTCTCCATCGTCCGCCGCGGCGCGCCCAACGACGTGGCCAGCCGCGAAACCGAGGCTGATCGCCTCGCGCACGTCGGCCTCGTTCGCGGAGAGGAAGAGGGACATGCGCAGCGGCTTCATGAAGCGGTACGGGGCGCGACCCTGCATGAAGATCGCGCGCGTTATGTCCAAACCGTGACGCTCAACGGAACGCATCACCCGCATCCCAGTCTCCGGATCATTGCGCGAGAGGATCACAACCTCCACCAGGCGCTCCCGATCCGACAGGTCATTCAGGTCGAGAAGGCGACGAATGAAGGGAAACGCAACGCCCGGTTCGAGCACGTCATCAAGCTGTTCGCGCTGATACTCCCGATACCGCTCCTCCCCCTGCTCGCGGAACACCGCGTCAGACTCTTCCAGGTCGAACAGGGGCACTGGACGCGACCCCCAATGACGAGGGCGCGCTCCAGATCAAGCTGGGCAACCATGGCCGCTCCTTCCACTCGCGCCGGGCCCCTCACCCGACGCTGCCAGACTACGGGCATGCATGCTCATCTGCGTCCTCTCCCCCACAAGGCGATCGACGAGGCCGTGGCCACCTCTCGCGCACCGACAGCACTCGCGAGAAACCAAGGAAAAACACCGTGTCATAACGCCGCACTCACCCTTGTGAGGGGCACCTAATTTTGTGTAGTATCTCCCTCGTAATCCCAAAAACACGAGAGGACCCAATGAAAACCCGCCTCGCCACCCTGACCGCTATCCTGGCCACCGCCACCTTGGCCCTCACCGCCTGCGCGGGCGGCTCCGGCTCCACCGCCGCCCAGTCGGAGCAGACCACCCAGGAGGCCACGGCCTCGTCGACGCGTACGATCACCGACCACGCGGGCAACGAGGTCGTCCTGCCCGCCACGATCACCCGCGTCGCCATCGACCAGATCCCCATCGAATCCACCTACCTGGCCTACTTCGACGGCAAGGCACCCTACCTGGTGGGCATGAGCGCCGCCCGCGTCAAAGCCATGAGCCAGACAATCGCGGCCGAGATGGCGCCCGAAATGATGCAGGTGGACACCAGCTACTACGACAAGGGCGAGCTCAACGCCGAGGCCCTGCTCAACCTGAACGTCGACGTCGTCTTCTACAACGCCTTCAACAAGGAACACGGCGAAATGTTCCGCAAGGCCGGCATCCCGGCCGTCGGCTTCACGACGCTGGGCAACCCCTCGGAGACTTACGCGCAGTGGATGGAACTCCTCGAGGACGTCTTCAACGAGGACGGTCACATGGCCGACAAGATCGCGCTCGGCAAGGACCTGGTCGCCGACGCCCGCGCGCGCACCGCGAAGGTCCCCGAGGACCAGAAGGTCTCGACGATGGTGCTCATGGGCGCGGCCGACGGTCAGCTCGCGGTCGCGGGCGGCAAGGATGGCTGGTTCACCAACGAGTGGGCCGACTCGCTCAACTACACGAACGTCACGCGCGACACCGACACCTCGCACACGCCCGTCACCTTCGAGCAGGTCCTCACGTGGGATCCCCAGGTCCTCCTCGTCACCGGCAAGGGAATGTCCAACATGACCGCGAACACCGTGTTGACGAACTCGGTCGAGGGCGTGGACCTGTCCACCCTCAGCTCCGTGAAGTCCGGCCGCGTCTATTCCACCGGCCTGGGCATGTGGAACTGGTTCACCCCCAACCCGGATTCCCCGATCGTGGCGAACTGGATCGGCGCCTCCCTGTACCCGGAGCAGTTCTCCGACGTTGACCTTGTGTCGATGACGAAGGACTACTACCAGAAGATGTACAACTTCACGCTCACAGACGAGCAGGCCCAGCGCATCGTCAACCCGGACGCCGCGTCCTGATACCTGGCCCGGCCTCGTCTCCCCTATCGACGAGGCCGGGGTCCCTTATGCGTTTTACTCCCGGCGTGCGTCGGGGAGAGGACATCATGAAGTCTGTGCTGACCAGGAACGGGCGGCTGCGCGCGTGGGTGATCCCCACGCTGGTCGCCCTCATCGTCGTGTGTGCGGTGGCAGCCATGCTGATCGGCCGTTTTTCCGTGTCCCTGGAGGACGTGGTCGCGGCGCTGCGCGCGAGGTTCTGGGGAGGAGCGGCGGTACCCCCGCGGGTCAACTCCGTCGTGTTTGACCTGCGGGCGCCGCGCATCATCGTGGCGATCCTGATCGGCGGGGGTCTGTCGGTCGCCGGCGCCTCGTTCCAGTCGCTCTTCTCCAACCCCCTGGCCACGCCGGACACTTTGGGTGTCGCGGCGGGCACGTGCGTCGGCGCGGTCATCGCCCTGCTGCTGGATTGGAACCTGATCGGAGTGCAGGCGGCGGCGCTCGTCGCGGGCCTGGCGACGATGGCCTTCACGACGGCGATTTCGCGGACGCGAACGGGTTCTTTCAATGTCATCACGCTCGTGCTCGGCGGGGTCATCGTCTCCGCCCTCGCCAACGCGGTCCTCTCGCTCCTCAAGCTCACCGCCGACCCCACGAGCCAGCTCCCCGAGATTACCTACTGGCTGATGGGCTCGCTCGCCGCGGTCACCTACCACCAGATCGCGCTGGGCGCCCCCTTCATCATTGCGGGTGTCGTCGTTATCGTGGCGCTGCGCTGGCAGCTCAACATCCTCTCCCTCTCTGAGGACGAGGCCCGCTCAGCCGGCGTCAACGTCTCGCTCATGCGCGCGATCCTCATCGTTGCCTCGACGGTCATCACAGCCTCGGTCATTTCGATGTGCGGCCAGGTCGGCTGGATCGGCCTGCTCGTGCCGCACTGCGCTCGCATGCTGTGCGGGCAGAACAACCGCGCGGTCATCCCCGTATCGCTGCTGCTAGGGGTCTGCGCTCATGATCGTCATCGACACCCTCGCGCGCTCCCTGTCGGCCTCGGAGATCCCCATTTCGATCCTGACGGCCATCATCGGCGCACCCTTCTTTATCATGCTGCTGCGTCGGACGGGGGGAACTCGATGATCAGCGTCGAAAACGCTACTTTCACCTATCCGGGCGCGCCCTCCCCGATCCTGACGAACGTGTCCTTCGAGGTGCCCGAGCGCTCACTCCTGGCGATCCTGGGGCCCAACGGTGCCGGAAAGACGACGCTGCTGCGCACCATGATCGGCCTGCAGAAGTGGGACAGCGGGCGCACACTCATCGACGGCACCCCCATTTCGTCGATGTCGACCCGGGCGCTAGGCCGCGTCCTGTCCTACGTGCCGCAGGCACGCAACGCATCCAACGTGGCGCTCACCGGCCTCGAGATGGTGATGGTCGGGCGAGCCCCGCACATGCGTACCCTCGCTCAGCCCGGCGCGCGCGAGGAGCGCATGGCCCGCGACGTCCTCGACGAGGTCGGCGCCTCCCACCTGGCCGAGATGCCCTGCGCGACCATGTCGGGCGGCCAGTTCCAGATGATCCTCATCGCCCGAGCGCTCGTCGCCGACCCGCGCGTGCTCGTGCTCGACGAGCCGGAAACCGGCCTCGACTTCCGCAACCAGCTCATCGTCCTGGGACTCCTCGAGCGCCTCGTGAAGGACCGAGGCCTCGCGGTCATCATGAACACGCACTACCCGGCGCACGCCCTGCGCGTCGCGGACCAGGTCGCGCTCTTCTCCTCCACGCACGAGGCCGTGGTCGGCCCGGCGTCCTCCGTCATGAATGCGGGCACCCTTGCGAGCGTCTTCGGGGTGGACGTGGCGATCGGGAGCGTTGCCTTCGAGGGAGAGGACGTGCAGGCGATCGTTCCGGTTCGTCTAAGTGGGGACAAGTAGCGACATCACGCCGAAAACTTCTTCGTCACGATTGTGCAGGTCAGCCACATTTTCGCCGCGAGTGCGGTACCGTATAAGTGTGATTCCACACGCCCAGTCCGGGGGGCATCGATGCCGGACAGGGGCGACGGGACCATGTCGGCTCCGCAGACGGGGCCGAACGGTGCCCCAGCGTTGGGGCGAACACGAAGGAGGGCCCATGGCTACCGGGACCATCAAGTGGTTCAACGACGCCAAAGGCTTCGGATTCATCACTCCTGATGACGAATCCGGCGACGTCTTCGTGCACTATTCAAACATCATCGGCCAATCTGGGCGCCGCACTCTTCTAGAGGGCGAGAAGGTCGAATATGAGGCAATTGAAGGACCTAAGGGCCTCCAAGCTGTGAATGTGGCACGAGCCGAGTGACACTGTGTGCCCGGGTGGAGTCCCCAATCGGGCACACTTGCACGAACTGGCATGTTCTCCACTGATCTCCATGCATGTCTTTTTCGTTGATAAAACAGCGCTTTAACAGCTTTTTTACGATGCTTGTGCCATGCCTTACAAGAGCTTGCGCGGTATAGACCGAGCGGTGGAATCCGCGTAGAATTGGTGCTGCACCAAAGGGGGCGACCACGAGTCAGCCCCCTTTTTTGATGCCGTCGCCCACCCGGGCGGCACGGACCAACAGGTCCACACACACACGCTGGCGTGCGGGGCGCGCTTCGTGCTTCCGCGCGAAGACACTCATAAGGAGAACCCCATGAACCAGATCGTCAAGGCTGAAACCGCCCCCACCATGTCCCAGGCCACCACCTCAGCTTCCGTTCTCATCGCTCTGATCGTTGTCCTCGCGGGCCTCGGCGTGTTCGCTGCCCTTCAGGTTGCTTCCGTCGCGTCGGTCGTCTTCGCGGTCGTCATCGCTCTGACCGCCCTGATCGTCTCCCCCGCGCTTCTCTCGATCGCTCGCACTCGCGCCTGAGCTTATGCGGGGCGCGTGACTATTGCGCGCCCCACCCCCGCCAGCGTGACACCACGAAGGTGTCGCGCTTTTTCTTTGCCTGCGCTCCCACCCTCACCTCGTCTTCGATACGCGTCACGAGCACCGTCGCTCCGCGTTCGCAGAACCACACCCCTGGCTATCGCAGACTCCACGAACGAGGGGTGGGGACCCGTCAGGATCCCCACCCCTCGCCCGTCCACGGCACAGGCACCGCGGAGCGATCGACTACTCCGGCTGAGCCGCAGCCGCAGCTGCGCGGCGGCCGGAGCGGCAGCGGCAATGGCCTCCAGCTCCGCCTCGCCGTGAGCGCCGGACACGAACCAGACCTCGTACACCGAAGGCGGCAGGGCCACGCCCGAGGACAGGAAGGAATGGAAGAACGGGGCGTAGCGCCACGCCTCCTGGGCGCGCGCCTGGTCGTAGTCGTACACGCCCGAGGCGGCCGCGGCCTCGCCAAACATGACGGAGAACAGGGATCCCGTGCGCTGGACGCGGTGGGCGACGCCGGCGGCACTGAGCGCTTCCGACACGATCGTGCTGACCGCTTGGGCCGAGGCGTTCACGCGGTCGTACACGCTCTGATCAGCCAATTCGAGGGTGCGCAGGCCGGCCACCGTGGCCAGGGGGTTGCCCGACAGGGTACCCGCCTGGTAGACGGGGCCCAGGGGGGCCAGCAGGTCCGCGACGTCCGCGCGACCAGCGACGGCCGCCAGGGGCATACCGCCGCCCACGACCTTGCCGAAAGTTACCAGGTCGGGCACCCAGTCAGCACCCTCCACGCAAGACGCGTCAACGAAGCCTGCGCCGTAGCGGCCCGAGGGCGCGCCGTCCACCCACCCGGCCACGGCCTCGAGGCCCCACCATCCGGCGGGGTCAACGCGGAAGCCGGTGAGGACCTCGTCGAGGATCATGAGCGCGCCGTGCTCGGTGCACAGGCGGCGGATCTCGCGGTTCCACCCGGGGTGGGGCGGGACCGTGCCCATGTTGGCGGGGCGCCCTCGAAGATGACGGCGGCGATGGCACTGCCCACCTGCTCGAAGCACGTGCGCAGGGGCATCGACATCGTTGCTAGGGCAGGACGATCGCCTGGGCGGTGATGGCCTCGGGCACGCCGGCCGACCCGGGCAGGCCGCCGGTGGCGACGCCCGACCCGGCGGCGGCGAGCAGGCCGTCGGAATGGCCGTGGTAATTGCCGGCGAATTTCACGATCAGGTCGCGCCCGGTGGCACCGCGCGCCAGGCGGATCGCCGTCATCGTCGCCTCAGTGCCCGTCGACACGAAGCGGACGCGCTGCGCAAAGGGCACTCGCTCGCGCACGGCGCTGGCCAGCGCCGTCTCAGTTTCGGTGGGTGCGCCGAAGGACAGGCCGCGCGAGGCGGCCTCCTGGACGGCGGCGACCACCTCGGGGTGCGCGTGGCCGAGCAACGCGGGGCCCCACGACCCGACCAGGTCCACGTAGGAGCGGCCCTCCACGTCGGTGACGCGCGCGCCGCTCGCACTCGCGATGAAGCGCGGGGTGCCGCCGACGCCGCCGAAGGCGCGCACGGGCGAGTCGACTCCGCCGGGGATCACAGATTTTGCTTGCGAGAATGCGGTTTCGTTAGTGGTCATTTCTACCTTCATCAGAAGTAGGAGGGATGCGGTACGAGAATGCGCGCTCAGCGGGCCCGGCGGGCGACCTCGAGGGCCCAGTAGGTGAGGACGGAGTCGGCTCCCGCCCGGAAGATGCCGGTCAGGGATTCGTCAATGACGCGAGTGCGGTCAATCCACCCGTTGGCGGCGGCGGCCTCGACCATCGCGTACTCGCCGGACACCTGGTACGCGGCGACCGGAATATCGGATGCGGCGGCTATGTCCGCCAGCACGTCCAGGTAGGGTCCGGCGGGCTTGACCATGAGCATGTCGGCGCCCTCGGCCGCATCGAGCAGCGCCTCGAAAAGGCCCTCGCGTCGGTTCGCGGGGTCCTGCTGGTAGGTGCGTCGGTCGCCCGTGAGCGTGGATCCGACGGCCTCGCGGAAGGGCCCGAAGTAGGCGGACGCGTACTTCGCGGAGTACGCGAGGATGGCGACGTCAGCGTATCCCGCCTGGTCGAGGGCGGCCCGGATCGCGGCGACCTGGCCATCCATCATGCCTGAGGGCGAGACCATGTGTGCGCCCGCGCGAGCCTGAGAAATCGCCATCGCCTGGTAGAGCGGCAGGGGTCGCGTCGTTGTCCACGCCGCCCTCCTCATCGAGGAGGCCGCAGTGCCCGTGGTCGGTGAACTCGTCCAGGCGGGTGTCCGCGCACACGACGAGGGCGTCGCCGACCTCGGCGCGCACGGCGGCGAGGCCACGGTTGAGGATCCCGTCCTCCGCCCACGCCTGGGAGCCGATCGCGTCGCGGCGGGCGGGCACGCCGAACAGGTCGATGGCACCCACGCCCGCTTCGGCGGCCTCGGCCGCGGCCCGGCGCAGCGAATCGATCGTGTGCTGGTACTGGCCCGGCATCGCGGCGATTTCGCGGGGTGCGTCAATGTCGTCGCGCACGAAGACGGGCCAGATGAGCTTGGCCGGATCGACGTGGGTTTCGCGCACGAGGGCGCGCATCGCGGGGGTCGAGCGCAGGCGGCGCGGGCGAATCGTCGGGATCAGGGGCACCATCCACCCCGGGCCTCGGCGAGGTAGGAGGTAACGGATTCGGGGACGGTAGTCATGAGTCTCTTTCTTCAGGTGCGTCGGCTTGGACGGGGCGATCGAGGGCGTCGATGAGGGCGCGGACAATGGCATCGGGCGTGGGGGACGAGGAGCGGGCCGCGACCGCGATCCCCTGCCGCCTGGCGGCCAGCGCGGTGGGTGCGCCGATGGCCACGACCCGGGTTGTGGGGGGCGGCAGACCGAGAAGCGGGGGCAGGGCGCGCGCCTGGGAGGATGCGGTGAGCACCGCGCCGTCGTAGTATCCGGTGCGGAAATTCCCAGCGATATCGGCGTCAATATCGCTGGCGCACGCGGGGAGAGTGGTGTAGGCATCGACGGCCTCGACGCTCCAGCCGAGGGCGCGTAGTCCTTCTGGCAGGGGTATCGGGCGCAACCGCCGACCGGGGAATGAGGATCGAGAGCTCACCAGAGGGCGGGGTGGGGAAGCACTTCAGCAGGGCGGCGGCGGATCCGGCCCCGGTCAGGTCGGCGCTCACGCCCGCGTGGTCGCTGGTCCATTGGGCGGTGGCCGCTCCGACGGCGGCGATGCGCGTGCCGAGCGAGCGCGCCCGCGGCAGGGCGTGCGCAACGGCCCGCGCGGCCCTCCAGGAGGACAAGACGACCCACGCGTACGCGCCGTCAGCCAACCGGTCGCGCGCCGCGTCGAGCTGCGCGGAGTCCAGCGGCGTCGACACGGTGAGGGCGAGAGCATCCACCTGCGCCCCGGCGAGGCGCAGGGCACGCGCGATGGCGTCATCGGGCTTGGCTCGGGTCAGGAGGATTCGCCTCCCGCTCAGGGGTCCGCTCACTGGGGCTTCATTCACGAGGGGCGCCTCGGCGTTTTCGTCGCCCCCAGGTCGGTGACCTCGGCGGCGCCACGCGCGAGCAGCTGGCGCGCCACGTCCTCGCCGAGGCGGGCGGCCTCGTCCAGACCAACCGAGTCCCTGAGCTCGAGCGCTCCACTCGCCTCGACCCGCTCACGCCCATCGACGCTCATCACGCGCGCGTCGAGCAGGAGGGCCGAGGAGGCCTCGTCCACGCGGGCACACGCACCCACCGGCGCCGCGCACCCCGCACCCAGGGCGGAGAGGACGGCGCGCTCGGCGCTAGCCGCGAGCGCGGTCAACCGATGGTGAAGGGTACCAAGGAGGGCTCGCAGGAGGGGATCCTCCTCGTCGCGCGTTTCGATGGCGAGGGCTCCCTGCGAGGGGGCGGGCATCATGATGGCTGGGTCGAGCACGTCGGTGGCGTGGGCGTCGAGGCCGATGCGTCGCAGCCCTGCGAGGGCGAGGATGACCCCGTCGAGCGGCTCGCCCGTGCCGAGGGCCTGGAGGGCGGTGCCCGCGTCAGCGCCCAGGTCGATGCCACGCACGCGCGAAAGCCTCGTGGGGACGTTGCCGCGCAGGTCGCATACGCGCAGGTCGGGGCGCGCGGCGAGCACCTGGGCGGCGCGCCTGGGTGAGCCCGTGCCGACGAGCGCGCCCGCGGGCAGCGACGGCAGCGTCGCACCATCGGCCGCGCACAGGGCATCGTGGGGGTCTTCACGCTGGGGAACGGCCGCGATGCGCAGCCCCGGCGTGGAGGTGGTGGGCAGGTCCTTGAAGGAGTGGACGGCCAGGTCGCACTCTCCCCCAAGGAGGGCGAGCCGCAGCTGCGCGGCAAACACGCCGACGCCGCCGAGCGCGGCCAGAGGCGCCGCGGACACGTCGCCGTGCGTGCGCACGACCTCCAGCTCGACGCGCACGTTCTCGCCGAGGCGAGCTCCGGCCTCCTCGATCGCCCGCGCGACAGTGGTGGATTGGGCGAGCGCTAGGCGCGATCCCCTGGTTCCCAGAACGAATGCGCGCGTGGTCATAGCAGTCCTTTCGCGCCCGCTCGGGCGTGTGTGACGACGGAGGCGATGCCCGTTCCGGCGACCCAGGCGCCCGTGAGCGCCACGCCCCCCAGGGAACGCACCTGTTCCTCGAGCGAGGCAACGCGGCCACGATAGTCGGGAGGCAGGGGCGGGAGCGTGCCGTTCCATCGGGCGAGCAGGTGGTCGGTGACGGCATCGGCGGCGATGGTGACGCCGGTGAGCGTGCGGATGTCGCGCAGGGCCCCCTCGACGGTGACGGCGGGTTCGGCCTCGCCGAGGCGCCCGTATGACAGGCGCAGCAGGTGCGTGTGGGGCGGAGCTGGTCGGCGAGCCAGGGCCACTTGACGGTGAGGTGCGACAGCGCCTTGGCTGCCACCGGTCGCTCGTCGGCGGGTGCGGGCGCCACCAGGAGGCCCTGGGAGACGGGCGCATCGTCCAACTCGGGGGCGCGCACGGCCAGGGTGAGGCGCGCGATGGGCGCGCCCTCGGGAACGCTCACATCGGGCACGAGGCCGGGGATGCGCGCCTGTGTCAACAGGCGCAGGGCGGCGCTGGCGCTGCAGGCGAGGACGAGGCGCTCCGTCGTGACCCTCACGCTCGGCCCACTCGGCACGGGTTCGGCTCCGGGGTCGGCCCGGGCTTGGTCAGCCCGCACTCGAGGGTCCAGCCCGTGGCCGATCGAGCCATCGCGAACGCGCCCGTGCGGGTCAGGACGGTTCCCCCGGCCTCTTCGATGGCGGCTCGTAGCGCGTCGACGAGGACAAACATCCCACCCTCGACGCAGGCTTCGGGGTGCGGCGCGATCCGGCGGCGGCCAGGCGCGCCGCGACCGCAGCGGCCAGGGACCCGTGACGGGTAGTCTCGGCGCGCAGGCCAGGGGCGACCGTGTCGGTCGCCAGCATGGCGGGGTCGGCAGTGTAGATGCCCGCGATGATCGGCCGCACCGAGCGCTCCAGCACAGCCTCCCCCATGCGCGCGGTCACGAAACCGGCCAGAGTCTCCCCGGCCTCGTCCATGCCGACGTCGCCGCCCATCGACTGATCCTTCAGGGCGCGTCGCACGCCGGCCTCGCCGAGCACGTGAGTGCAGTCGGGCGCGTCCGGGTGGGCCGGGATTCCCAGGAACGAGTCGCGCAGGAAGGGGCGCAGCTCCCAGCCGCCGCGCAGAGAGGGCGCGTAGAGCCGGGCGCCCGATCCGGCGGGTTCAACCGAGGTCAGCCCCAGGGCCTCGACGATCGACGAGGTGTCGGTGCCTCGCACGACGTATGTCTCCGCGCCCAGGTCCACGGTTGCCCCGCCAACCGTGCCGCGGGCGATGAGGCCTCCCAGATAACCGCGCGCCTCGACGAGGAGGGGGCGCTCGCCCGCGCAGGCCAGTTCCCACGCACTCACGAGGGCCGGCGATACCTCCGCCGACGACGACCGCGCCGGGGTGGGTGGGGATGGCCGAGCGGGGGTCATCAGGGCATCACCCAGCTCGTGCACCAGCTCCACGATGCGCGTCAGCACATCGGTGTCGGTCGTGGGTGGCACGCCATGCCCAAGGTTGAAGACGTGTCCGGGGGCGGAGCGCCCAGCGTCGAGAATATGCCGAACAGCCTGTTCGATAACGTGCCATGGAGCCTGCAATAGAGCGGGATCCAAATTCCCCTGCACGGCCTTTCCGGGCACCTGCTCGATGGCCCACGACAGGTCCGTCTTCCAGTCCACGCCCACACAGTCAGCACCGACCTCGGCCATATCGGACAGGATCGGCGCACTGCCCGTCCCGAAGTGGATGAGCGGAGCGCGCTCGCCCGTCACCGGGCTGACAGCGCCGGCGACGCGCTGCGCGACCATGCGCGAATACGGCGCGACGGACTCCCGATAGGTGCGAGGCGAGACAGACCCCACCCACGAGTCGAAGAGCTGGGCGGCACTGGCCGCAGCATCGATCTGAGCGGCGATAAAGTCGGCGCTCACCCGAGCACACCAGGTCATGAGAGCATCCCACGCGCCCGGGTCAGAAGCCGCGAGCGCGCGTGCGGCCATGTGATCGCGCGAGGGACGCCCCTCGACCATGTACGCGGCCAGGGTAAAAGGGGCGCCGCCGAATCCGATGAGCGGCGTGGAGCCCAGCTCGCGCACCGCCGTTGCGACCCCATCGCGCACGGACTGGGCACCCTCGGCGCAGTCGCGCGCACGCCCGGTGGAATCGGTCCAGGACCCCTCCCCGTAACGATGACTCAGGAGTTCGTCGATACTGTCGCGCGTGCGATAGGGATGATCGAGGACCGGGCCGACGCCGGGCTCAATCTCGACGCCCACCCCGGCCAGGCGCAGGGGGACCATGATGTCCGAAAAGAAGATGCCCGCGTCCACGCCGTGGCGTCGCACGGGCTGCACCGTTGCCTCGGCGGCCACGTCGGGGCGCAGGCAGGCCTCGAGCATGGGCAGGCCAACAGCGGCACGCAGCTCGCGGTACTCAGGCAGGGAGCGTCCAGCCTGACGCATGAACCACACGGGGGTGGACGCGCGTTGCCCGGTCAGGGCGGCGATCAGCGGGGGCGTCGCCATGTGTCTCCCTTAATTTAATGATGTTTTCGTGCGTTAATTCGCGCATTTCCGTCGCTTTCCAGTCTAGTTCAAGACAATTTCTCACACGTCGCAATTGGGCGAATTTACGCGTCTTTATGCCCATTTGTCCGCGGGATGGAGCCATTTATTTCGCACATATTCCGAAAATGACACGGCGTCACCAACATTAATGGGTTTCCAGCGCTGCTCGCGCCACCCACGTGCCCTTAAATGGACGCGTTGTGACTATTCATGTGCTCTCCGCGGACCACCGCTACGCCCCCCTCGATGACATCGCCCGACTCTCCGGCGCGGCCGACCTGGGTCCTACCCTCATGCGCTCGCTGCCGCACGCGCGCGGAGTCATGGTCCTGCGCACCTGCAATCGGGTCACTATCTACGTCGACGCCCCGGCCTCGGCCGACCCCACACGATCAAGGACGCGGTGGAGCGCGAGCTCGCCACCGCCTCGCACGCGCAGCGCGAGGACGTGCACCTGCGTCACCTGTGGGGTCGCGACGGCCTCGTCGATCTGTTTTCGACGGCGGCGGGACTGGAGTCCATGGTCATCGGCGAGCGCGAAATCGCCGGGCAGATGCGCCGCGCCGCGCGCACGGCCTGGGAGGACGGGACCCTCAGCTGCGACCTGGGGCGCGCCGCCGAGCGGGCATCGGCGACCTCCCGCCGCGTCGCGACCGAGACCGGACTGGCCGGGGCGGGACGATCCGTCGTCGCCGTCGGCCTCGACATGGCTGCGGCTCACCTGGGACCGTGGGCGGACGCGAGCGTGCTCATCGTCGGCACGGGTGCCTACGCGGGCGCAAGCGTCAGTGCACTGCAGGCGCTCGGCGCATCGGAGGTGTCCGTCTACTCGACGTCTGGGCGCGCCCGTGAATTCGCCCAGGGGACGAGGGCATCGGCTGGGTCAGCGCCGCCGATCTTCCCGCCGCCCTGGAGCACGCCAACCTCGTCGTGACATGCCGCGGACTGGGAAGCCCTGTCCTGACACGCGACATGGCCGCGGCATCCGGGCCCACCGTAGTCCTGGACCTCGCGCTCATGCGCGACACCGAAAGCTCTGTCGCCTCACTGTCGAACGTGACGCTCATCGACCTACCGACCATCCAGGCCTCGGTCCCGGCAGCCGATGCTGACGCGCTCACGCGCGCCCGCGTCATCATCGACGAGGAGGTCTCCTCTTTTGAGCGCGGCCTCGGCGCGCGATCCATGGACCCGGTCGTGCGGCACCTGCGCTCACGCGTCTTCCGCATCGTGGAGGAGGAGATTGATCGCCTCGGCGAGGGGCCCCTCTCGACCGAGGATGCGGCCCGAGCGCTGCGCCACCTGGCCGCGCGCCTCATCCACAACCCGACCGTCATGGCGCGCCGGGCCGGCGAGGAAAGCCAGCAGGAACGCTACCTGGAGGCCCTCGGCGTGGTCCTCGGCATCGACGAAACCGCCCTGATGTCGGGGGACGACGTGGCCGCTCACGCTTTCTCGCCAGGTGATCACAGCCGTTCCCGCGGCGGCGTCTGCCCCCGCGATGTTCATACACTGGGTGCATGAGCACCCAGAAGAACGATCCACGCGCACTCGCCCTCGGCATTTCCTGCTACGTGATCTGGGGGTTCTTCCCCCTGTACTTCTCGCTGCTCGCCCCTGCCGGCGCCGTCGAGGTGATCGTCCACCGTGCGGTGTGGGGCCTGTTTTTCTGCCTGGTCGCGCTCGCCCTGACGGGTTCACTGGGGAAGATCCGCGCGCTGATCGCCGACCGGGGAGCGCTGTGGCGCCTCGCGGTCGCTGGCGCGCTCGTCGTCGTCAACTGGTCGGTGTACGTGTACGCGGTCCTCGCCGGCCACACGACCGACGCGGCGGTCGGCTGCTCCATCAACCCCCTCGTGACGATCGCGTTGGGGCTTATCGTGCTGCGCGAGCGCGTCACCCCGATCCAGAAGGTGGCCCTGGCCCTCGGCGTCGTCGCCGTCGTCATCCTCGTGATCGGCCAGCGCGCTGTCCCCATCGTCTCGCTCACCCTTGCTCTGACGTTCGGCTTGTATTCCCTCGTCAAGAAGGACGTGGCCGCGCGCGTCGATCCGCTCGCGGGCATGGCGATCGAGACGGCCGCAGTCTCACCCGTCCTGCTCGGCTACTACGCCTACCTGGCGGCCACATCCTCCACGTCTTTCCACGCCATCGCATCTTCCGACGGCTCCGGGTTTTCGTGGCCCGTTCACCTCGCACTCCTGGTGGGCGCGGGCGCGCTGACGATGATCCCGCTCATCATGTTCGCCTCGGCCGCGCGCGGCCTGACCCTGGGGACGATGGGCTTCCTACAGTACCTGGGGCCCACCCTGCAGCTGCTCGTCGCCGTGTTCATCTTCCACGAGACCGTTCCGACGTTCCGCTGGATCGCGATGGGCGTCGTGTGGGTGGCGCTGGGCTGCCTGAGCACCGACTGGCTCGTCGGCTCTATTCGTGCCAAGCGCCTGGCCCGCGCCGGCCACCGGGACTAATTTCGACGGGCACGTCTGGCCTGCTGGGCACGGTGGGCCTGCTGGGCACGGTGGGCCTGCGTGGAGCGCCCACGCCCGCACCGTGAAAAACCCGCCCGGCAACGCCACAAACCGCCGATTTTGGGCCATTTTTCGTACGCAGGGAGAACTTTATCGCGCTCGCACCCACCATCAGGCCGAGCAGGGAGAACTTTTTCGCACACAGGACACAGCCACGTGGCAACTGTGAAACCGCCATCACCTCTGCGGCCGCTGATGCAGGCCAACGTGAAACCGCCATCACCAATGCAACCGAAAAACGCATCAAAAACGCCCATTTCCCACCCGCAAAGGCGATGTCGGTTTCATCTGAGGCTCGCCCTGCGCGAGCAAAGACGACGCCGGTTTCACGCGAGAGATTTCCAATGCCCGCGGGCTATGGCGGGGCCTGGCCGGGCGACCGGTGGGCGGCCGACGTTACAAACGTCGTCAAACCAACGCGATTCAAATCGCCTCACGAGGACCTCTGTTACAAACGTCGTCAATCCAAGCCCAAATACCACCATTTTCAGCGAAAAAGCCGTTGGATTGACGACGTTTGCAACAACGGGACAGAAATCCACACAAAAAACACCTTGGTTTGACGACGTTTGTAACAACACACACCAGAGCACCCCAAATACTCAACACGCGAGACCCCCGTGACGCCCACAGGGAGTAGAGGGACCAGGCTGCGGTGCCCGTGGGCGGCGGCGGGGCCTGGCCGACACCACACAGCACCGAAGGCGCCGCCGGTGTGGAGGGCACCGGAGGGACCGGAGGGCCTGGCTGCGGCGGCCGTGGGCGGTGGCGGGGCCTGGCCGGGCTTCGAGCCGACGCGCCGAGCGGAGCTCGCGGCGCGGACGGCGAGCGGGCGGGCCGCCGCCCACGGGCGCACAAAGCAGCCCGGCCCGACGAGTCAGGCCCTCCGGTGCCCGGAACACCTGCGGCCAGGCAAACCGCCCTTACTCTCCGCCGCCGCCCGGCTCCGGGCGTCCCGTGTAGTTGACGAAGCGCGCCATGTCGCCCTGGAAGAGGGCGGTGACGGTCGCGGTCGCGCCCGCACGGTGCTTGGCGACGATGATGTCGGCCTCGCCGGGGCGGTCTTCCTTGTCGTAGTAGTCGGGGCGGTGCAGCAGGATGATGATGTCGGCGTCCTGCTCGAGCGAGCCGGACTCACGCAGGTCGCTCATCATGGGCTTGCGGTCGGTGCGGCCCTCGGAGTTTCGGTTCAGCTGTGAGACTGCGATGACCGGGATGTCGAGGTCCTTGGCCAGGAGCTTGAGGTTTCGCGACATCGCGGAAACTTCCTGCTGGCGCGACTCGACCTGGCGGCCGCTCGTCATGAGCTGGAGGTAGTCGATGACGACGAGGCCCAGGTTTTCCTGCTGCTTGAGGCGGCGGCACTTGGAGCGGATCTCGGAGATGGTGATGTTCGCGGAGTCGTCGACGTACAGGGGTGCCTCGCTCATGCGCGAGGTGGTTTCTGCGACCTTGCGCCAGTCGACGTCGCTCATCTTGCCTGCCTGCATCTTGGACAGGCGCACGCCGGATTCGGCGGAGAGCAAACGCATCGCGATTTCCTGCGAGCTCATTTCCAGGGAGAAGATCAGCGACGTGATGCCGTGCTTCATGGACGCCGAGCGGCAGAAATCCAGGGCGAGCGTGGACTTACCCATGGCGGGTCGGGCGGCGACGATGATCATCTGGCCACCGTGCAGGCCCTGGGTGAGCTCGTCGAGGTCGGTGAAGCCGGTGGGCACGCCGTTGAGCTTGCCCTGGTTCTTCTCGATGTCCTCGAGCGCGTTGAGGATGTCGGAGCTCATTTGCGTCATGGACACGTAGTCGGTGGTTTTCGCGTCCGTCGGAGACGGCGTAGACCTCGGCCTGGGCCTGGTCGACGATCTCGTCGACGTCGCCGCCGGCGTCCGCGTAGCCGAGCTGGACGACGCGCGTGCCCGCGGTGACGAGGCGGCGCATGATGGCGCGTTCGCGCACGATGCGCGCGTAGTAGGCGGCGTTCGCGGCGGTGGGCACGGAGGCGATGAGGGTGTGGAGATAGGCGGCGCCGCCCACCTTCGACAGGACGCCCGCTCGCTTGAGTTCGCCGGCGACGGTGATCGCGTCGGCGGGTTCCGCGCGGCCGTTGAGCTCGACGATCGTGTCGAAGATTGTCTCGTGGCTGGGCTGGTAGAAGTCCTGCCCGCGCAGCATCTCGGAGACGAGGTTGGCAGCCTCGGTCGTCAGCATCATCGATCCGAGGACGCTCATCTCCGCGTCGATGTCCTGCGGCGGGACGCGGTCGAACTGGTCGTCGGACATCGTGATCCTCTCGGGTACGCGGGCGTTTAGGGACGAGGCCGGGGCCGGGCTGAGTGCCGCGAGCGCGGCCCGGGGCCCTGTGGATAGATGGTCTTCAGGCGAAGACTAACGCGTTGTATGCGATTGCGCGACCGACGTTGTGCACGGGCATGTGCACATATTGTGGATAACCTGTGCACAACGCCGACGACGCCTGTGCACAACGCGAAATGACCGATCTGTCAGGCAGATATACTCATCACAGTCACATCAGTGTCATTCATTGGGCCGTCTAGAATTTCCCAATGCACGGCTTTCCACAGGCCTGTGCACACATTGTGGAAAAGAATCGGAGTGTCATGACGAGCACACAGGGACCCGGCGACCCAACCTCGCCCGACAAGCGTGAGGGGGCCCCGGCCTCGTCGACCCCGACGATCACCACGCGGATGATCCTGGCGCTCGCGCTGCCCTCCCTGGGCGCGCTCATCGCGGAGCCTCTGTTCACCGTCATCGACTCCACGATGGTCGGCCATCTGGGCACCCCGCAGCTGGCGGGCCTGGGCATCGCGTCGACCGTGCTGAACACGGCGGTCGGGCTCTTCATCTTCCTTGCCTACTCGACGACCTCCCTGGCGGGGCGCCACCTGGGGGCCGGGCGGCGCGACCTTGCGATCCGCTCGGGGGTCGAGGCCATGTGGCTGGCGGGAGGCCTCGGTGCCCTCGCCGCGATTCTCCTGTCCGTCTTCGCCCACCCCCTGCTCGCCTGGCTGGGAGCCGACACGGCGACGATGCCGCACGCCCTGGCCTACCTGCGCGCCTCCGCGCCCGGCCTCGTCGGCATGTTCGTCGTCCTGGCGGCCACCGGTACCCTGCGCGGGTTGCAGGACACGCGCACTCCCCTGGTCGCGGCGTCCGTGGGCGCGGCCTTCAACGCGGTGGCCAACTGGGTGCTCATGTATCCCCTCGGCCTGGGGGTGGCGGGTTCCGGCCTGGGCACCGCGATCACGCAAACCCTCATGGCGGCCTTCCTCGGCTGGATGATCGTGCGCGCCGCCCGCCGCGAGGGCGTGAGCCTGCGCCCCTCCACGTCTGGCCTGTTCGGCGCGGCACTCGAGGGGGCACCCCTGCTCGTGCGCACCCTCGCTCTGCGCGTCGCGCTGCTTGCGACCCTGAGCGCGGTCACCGCGATCTCCACCCAGGCCCTGGCCGCCCACCAGATCGTGTGGACCCTGTGGACGTTCGCCGCCTACGTGCTCGACGCGCTCGCAATCGCCGCCCAGGCGCTCGCCGGATTCACGACCGGCACCGGCGAGCGCGGAGCCATGCGCCCCCTCCTGCGCACCCTGGCGCGCTGGGGCATCGGCTTCGGCGTCGCCGTCGGCGTCGCCCTGGCGATCACCGCGCCCTGGATTACCCGCATCTTCACGACCGACCAGACCGTCATCGACTACGCGACCGTCGCCATCATCGTCGGTGCCTTCTTCCAGCCGGTCGCCGGCTACGTCTTCCTCCTCGACGGCGTCCTCATCGGCGCGGGCCGAGGCCGCTACCTGGCGATCGCCGGCATCATCAACCTGGTCGTCTACGCACCCCTCCTGTGGGTGATCGCCCACTCCCCCACGCTCACAGCGCGCCCCTCGCTGGCTCTCGCGATGGTCTGGCTCGCCTACTCGGCCGTCTACACCGGCATGCGGGCCCTCACCAACGGGCTCGGCACACGCTCTCTGTAGCCGATCGACGAGGCCGGGACAGGCCGCGCCCCCACCCCCGGTTTCGCGCTGGGGTCAGGTTCCCGCAGAGGCGTGCCCGGGCCTCATCCCGAGGAGCCCAATCATGACCGGAAACGCCCTAGCGAAGACGCTGCCACCCGTGTAAAGTGAGTAGCTGGACTATCCGCACCCGCGGCCGGTCCAGCAGGCCCTCACGGGCCATACGCAACGCCCTCCTGTCACGGACCGTCCGTGACCGTAAAGACCATAGGGAGGTGGGAACCAACGTGCGTAACTACGAACTGATGGTGATCCTCGATCCTTCGATCGACGAGCGCACCGTCGCCCCCATGATGGAGAAGTACCTGGCACCCGTGGCTGCCAACGGCGGATCCGTCGAGAACGTTGACGTCTGGGGCAAGCGCCGCCTTGCTTACGACATCCTCAAGCGTTCTGAGGGGCATCTACGTCGTCATCGACATGACCACGACCCCCGAGGTCGCTCTCGAGATCAACCGCCGCATGGGCATCGACGAGACCATTCTCCGTACGAAGCTCCTGCGCCCCGACGCTCACTGAGCCGACACCACACCCTCTAAGCCCGAGGGAGCCGACATGGCCGGAGATACCGTCATCACTGTCATCGGTAACCTGACCGCTGACCCCGAACTGCGTTGGACGCAGTCCGGCGCCGCGGTCGCCGATTTCACGGTGGCCTCCACCCCCGAACCTACGACCGTAACGCCGGTGAGTGGCGCGACGGCGACACCCTCTTCATGCGCTGCTCCGTGTGGCGCGAGACCGCTGAGAACGTCGCCGAGTCGCTGCGCAAGGGCATGCGCGTCATCGTTCAGGGTCGCCTCACCCAGCGCTCGTACGACACCCAGCAGGGTGAACGTCGCACGGTCGTTGAGCTGCAGGTCGACGAGGTCGGCCCCTCCTGCGCCGCGCACGCGCAGGTCACCCGCACCGCCCCTCCGGTGGCGGCGGCTGCCAGTCCGACAACCGCGGCCAGCAGGGCGCGCCCCAGCAGGGCGGCGGTTACGGCGGCGGCCAGCAGGGTGGATATGGCCAGGGTGGCGCCAACTACGGCGCACCGACCGGCGGCTCCCCCGAGGACCCGTGGCGCAGCGCCCCCGCTGGCGGCGCCACCTCCTTCGGCGACGAGCCCCCGTTCTAAAGTCGCGCGCCCCGGCACCTACGCCGGATAGCGCCACGTCGAAGACAACACGCTTGGGGCGGCACAGTCCGCCCGGATTCACTAGGAGACCATCATGGCGAAGCCCCAACTTCGCAACAAGCCCATCAAGAAGAAGGCCAACCCGCTGAAGTCGGCCAAGATCGAAAAGATCGACTACAAGGACACCGCTCTGCTGCGTAAGTTCATCTCGGACCGCGGCAAGATCCGCGCCCGCCGCGTGACCGGTGTTTCCACCCAGGAGCAGCGCAAGATCGCTCGCGCCGTCAAGAACGCGCGTGAGATGGCTCTGCTGCCCTACTCCACGACCGGCCGCTGATAAGGGAAGGACACAGCTGATATGGCTACCACGAAACTGATCCTCACCCACGACGTCCCCAACCTCGGCCATGCCGGCGAGGTCGTCGAGGTCAAGGCTGGCTACGCCCGCAACTACCTGGTCCCCCGCGGCTTCGCCGCCAAGTGGACCGCCGGCGCGCAGAAGCAGATCGACCAGATCGCCGCTGCTCGTCGCCGCCACGAGATCGCCACGATCGACGACGCTCGCGCCGTGCGCGACGCCCTCCAGGGTGCCGTTGTCGAGATCTCCGGCAAGGTTGGCAACTCCGGCCGCCTGTTCGGCGCCGTCTCCGCTGCTGCGATCGCTGACGCGGTCAAGGAGCAGCTGGGCCAGACCATCGATCGTCGTCGCGTCATCATCGCCTCGCCCATCAAGGCTGCCGGCGACTACACGGTGACCGTCGGCCTGCACTCCGAGGTGTCCGCGAACCTGCGCGTCCGCGTCATCGCCACGAAGTGAAGGCTTCACGTATCGGTTGAATGACTGAAGGGTTGGCCCCCGCTCATGCGAGCGGGGGCCAACCCTTTGCTAGTGCCCGCGATTGCCGTCGGCCGTGCGCAGCGAGCCGTTGCGGGCCCCGGCCCCATCAAGCGCGCGGGAACAGAGAATATGCGGTCAGAGCTCATGCGCTCACATGCGGATAGGTTGCGCGCATCCGGATAGGTTATTCACTTCCGGATAGGTTATTAAGCTATCCAGATGTTCATAACCTATCCACATCGTCGTTTCCTATCCGCGTACGCATACCTCGCTGTGAACGCACTGCGGGCCCCGAGGATGCTCCTCGGGGCCCGCAGGCTCGGCGCTAGGACGCGCGGCTAGTTTCTTCGGCCGCCATTGTTGCCGCCGTTATTGTTGCCGCCATTGTTGTTCCCTCCGTTGCCGTTGTTGGAACCGTTGCCATTGTTGCCGTTATTCCCGTTGCCACCGTTCTCCGAATTCTCGGTGGGTTCGGTGGAGGGCGTCTCGGTGGGGGCAGGCGTCTCGGTGGGCTCGGCAGCGGACTGCGGGGCCTCGCTCGACGCGGAAGGCGTGGGCGTCGGCGTGTTACGCGCCTTGCGGTTGGACTTCACCTTCCACGTGAACTCGGTTTCCGTCAGGTCTGCGGTCGCGGGCTTCATGTAGTCGATCCACACGTCCACGGGCCAGTCACCGCCGTGGAACTGGCCGATGCCGCCAACGTCGTCGAGGGGAACAGAATTACCTTCGTCATCAGACTGGTACATCGACACGGTGGTGACCATGCCGGGCACGAAGCCCACGAACTGTGCGGACAGCTGATCGGAAGACGTTCCCGTCTTTCCGGCGGTCGCCAGGCGCGCGATCGCGGGATCGACGTTGGCGGCGGTGCCCTCCCCCTTCGTGACGGCCTCGAGGGCCGGCATGATCGAGGAGATTTCCTCGACGTCGAATACGCGCTTGGGGGCCACGTCGCCGCTGTAGAGCAGCTTGCCGTTCGAGTCCTCGACCTTCTTCACGATGTGCGCGGTGACCCGCTCGCCGCCGTTTGCGATCGTCGAGTAGGCGGTCGTCAGGTCGATGTTGTGCGGGGAAGCGGACCCCAGGACGTTGAGGATGTGATCGTTCAGGCCCAGCGTCTCCTCGGGGATACCCGCGTCGACCGCCGCCTTGCGCGTATTCTCGGGCTCCACGTCGTCGTTGAGGGCCACGAACGCCGTATTGATGGAGTACGCGGTGGCCTTTACCAGCGTCACGTCACCGAAAGAGTACCCGCCGTCGTTGAACACCGGCGTTTTCATGTCTCGGAAGTACTGCGGCGACTTACCCGAAAAAGTGTCGTTGACGGTGCCGCCCAGCCGCGCGTTCGCCAGCAGCGCGAATGGCTTGAAAGACGAGCCCGCCATCGCAATATCCTGCGTGACAGCATTCTGCTGGCGCTGCTCGTAGTCCGCGCCCGCGTACTCGGCGAGAATCTCGCCCGTGGCCGGGTCCATCGACGACAAAGCGACGTGCTGATGCGTCGGATCCCAGCCGCGGACCTCGTTCATGCCCTCGGCTGCCGCGACAGCCTGGTCCTGATGCTCCTTAACGATCGTGGAGGTGATGCGCAGGCCACCCTGGCTGATCTTGTCCTCGTCGAACTGGCCGGAGGCGATGAGCTCCGACTTGACCTGAGCCATCAGGTAGCCGGTCGTGCCGCTCATCGACTCACTGTTGAGGGTGTCGGGGTCAATCGTCTCGGGGAAGACCGCGGAGTCGTGCTGCGCCTGAGTAATCCAGCCGTCCTCCAGCATGAGGTTCAGGTCGCGCTCCCAGCGCTCCTTCGCCTTGTCGGGGTTGACGGCCGGGTCCCACGCGGAGGGCGCGGGGATGACGGCAGCGAGGAGCGCCGACTCAGACAGGGTGAGCTGGTCTGCGCCGTGACCAAAGTAGGCCTGGGCAGCGGCGTCGATGCCGTAGGCGCCACGACCGAAGTAGATCGTGTTCATGTAGGCGCCAATGACCTCGTCCTTGGACTTCTCACGGTTGATCTTGATCGCCAAGACCGCTTCCTTGAGCTTGCCCGTGTACGACGTGGTCTCACCGACGTAATAGCGTTCAACGTACTGCTGGGTGAGGGTCGATCCGCCCTGGCGAGCGCCGCCACGCAGGTTGTTCACGAGCGCGCGGAAAATGCCCTTCAGGTCGACGCCATTGTTCGTGTAGAACGTGCGGTCCTCGGAGGCGATGATCGTCTTGGGCACATAGTCGGGCAGCTTCGTCGTGTCGATGATCTGACGATTGATCTCACCCAGGGTGCCCATCTCGGTCGTGCCATCGGCGTAGTAGACGGTCGTCTTCTGCGCGAGGGCCAGATCGTCCGGCGCGGGCACGGTCAGCGTGTTGTAGAGGTACAGGAACACGGCCATGCCAGCAATGAACACGCCCAGGAAGATGGTCAGAATTCCAAACCCGATGCGCTTGGCCCACCGGAATTTCTTCTTCGCGGGGCCCTTCTTACCGGCCGACGAGGCCGTGGCGGCCTTCTTGGAAGCACGCGACGAAGCGGCGGCGCGCGTCGCGCGCCGCGAGGGCAGGGCGTCGCGGTGCGACGCGCCCGAGCCGCCAGGCTCGATGATGTCGTTCCAGTCGGACCGTCCGTTGTTAGTAGCCACGTATTCGCCCTTTCAGCGGATTGTTATGTTCCTAGCCTAACGGTGTTTCCTGAAAGAACCCCAAAGTATGGGCTGCAACACAAAGGGGGTGGGTGCCACGCACCCACCCCCTTTGTGCGGCTTCCGCCGCAGTCTCAGATCAGGACCACTGTTCCTCCGGGCGACCATCGACAGCCCACAGAGTGTGGAAGACGCCCTCCTTGTCTACCCGGTGGTAGGTGTGGGAGCCGAAGAAATCACGCTGACCCTGGATGAGGGCGGCCGGCAGGCGCGTCGCGCGAATCTGGTCGAAGTAGGCCAGGGACGAGGCGAACACGGGGATCGGAACGCCGGCGAGGGCCGCCTGGGACACGACGCGGCGCAGCGCGGGCGTACACTCCTGGAAGCGGGTCGCGAACGGCTCGGCGGCCAGCAGCAGCGGCAGGTCGGGGTCGGCCTCGTAGGCGCGGGTGATGTCGTCGAGGAAGGCCGCGCGGATGATGCAGCCCGCGCGCCAGATGCGAGCCAGGGCGCCCTTGTCGATGCCCCACTCGTATTCCTTCGCGCCGGCCTCGATCTCGTCGAAGCCCTGCGAGTAGGCGACGATCTTGGAGGCGAACAGCGCCTGGCGCACGTCCTCGATGAACGCAGCGCGGGCCTCGTCCGACTCGATGACGAGCGCGGTGGCGTTGCCCGCGAGCGCCTGGCCGGCCGCGCGCTGGGCGGGCTCGGAGGACGCGCCGCGCGCGAAGGTCGCCTCGCCGATCGCGGTGACGGGGACGGCCAGGTCGAGGGCGGTCTGGACCGTCCACTTGCCGGTTCCCTTCTGCGAGGCGGCGTCCACGATGAGATCGACGAGGGCCTTGCCAGTCTCGGCGTCCACCTGACGCAGGACCTCGACGGTGATCTCCATAAGGTGGGAGTTGAGCTCGCCCTCGTTCCAGGCGGCGAAAATGTCGGCGATCTCGCCGGGCTGGCACCCAGGCCCTCGCGCAGGAGGGTGTAGGGCCTCGGCGATGACCTGCATGTCTGCGTACTCGATGCCGTTGTGCACCATCTTCACGAAGTGGCCGGCACCGTTCGCGCCGATGTACGTGCAGCAGGGCACGCCGTCGTGGAGTGCCGGCGATGGCCTCGAACATGGGGCCGAGGCGGTCGTACGAGGCCGGGGTGCCACCGGGCATGATGGAGGGACCCCACAGGGCACCCTCCTCGCCGCCGGAGACGCCCGCGCCCACGAAGTGCAGGCCGCGCTCGGCGGCCCACTTCTCGCGACGGATCGTGTCGGTGAACGGGGAGTTGCCACGGTCGACGATGATGTCGCCCTCGTCCATGAGGTCGGCGAGCTGCTCCATGACGGCGTCCGTCGAGGGGCCGGCCTGGACCATCATGATGGCGACGCGGGGCGCGCGCAGGGACGCGACGAAGTCCTCCAGGGTGGACGCGGGAACGAAGGTCGCTTCGTCGCCGTGCTCCGCCATGAGCTTCTCGGTGCGAGCCGGGGTCCGGTTGAAGACGGCGGTCGCGTAGCCGTTGCGGGCCAGGTTGCGGGCGAGGTTGGCGCCCATGACTCCCAGGCCGTACACGCCGATGTCGGCCGATGCCTTCTCGGGGGTGAACGTGCTCATGCGATAACTCTCCTAACAAAAAGTTGAATTATTCCCAGAGTACGGCGGCATGACTGGGACCGCACCGTGCGCGGGCGTGACGATTGTCGCCCCGCGCCTCGTCTCACTGTCCCTGAGCTTCGCGGGCGGCCTTCGCGGCGGCCTTGCGGGCCTTCTTTTCCGCGACCTTTGCCTCCCAGCGGGCCTGCTGGGCCTGGTACTCCTGCGCGAGGGCGCGCACGTCGTCCGATGCCCACCAGTCGAGAAGCGCCTGACGGGCGGCCTCCTCGCCCAGCGGCCCGCGCTCCATGCGCAGCTCGAGCAGGTAGTCGCGAGCGATCTTCACGGCGCGCGAGGGGCGCAGGCCCAGGATCTCCATGATCTGGTCGCCGTCGAGGTCGGGGCGGATCGCGTCGAGTTCCTCCTGCTCGCGCAGGGCGGCGATGCGCGCCTCCAGGTCGTCGTAGGCGGCCGACAGGTAGTTGGCCTTGCGGCGGTTGCGGGTCGTGCAGTCGGCGCGCGTCAGGCGGTGGAGCCGCTCGAGGAGGTCGCCCGCGTCGGCCACGTAGCGGCGCACCGCCGAGTCGGACCAGGCGGCCTCGCCGTAGCCGTGGAAGCGCAGGTGCAGCGCGACCAGGTTGGAGACGGCCTCGATCGTCGCCTTGTCGAAGTGGAGGGCCTTCATGCGCTTGCGCGTCATCTTCGCGCCCACGATCTCGTGGTGGTGGAAGGACACGGTGCCGTTCGGCTCGAAGCGGCGGGTCGCCGGCTTGCCAACGTCGTGCATGAGGGCGGCGAAGCGCAGGATGAAGTCGGGGGCCGGGACGGGGCCGTCCGGGCCGGTCTCCAGGTCCATGGCCTGCTCGACGACGGTGAGGGTGTGCTCGTAGACGTCCTTGTGGCGCTTGTGCTCGTCGACCGTGGACACGAGAGCGGCGACCTCGGGCAGGACGATGTCGGCGACGCCCGTGTGCACCATCAGCTCGATGCCGCGGCGCGGGTAGGGCGAAATGATGAGGCGCTCAAGCTCGGCGCGGATGCGCTCGGCGGAGACGATCTCCAGGCGCGAGGCCATGGTCTCCATCGCGTTCATGACGTCCATGTCGACGTCGAGGCCCAGCTGCGCGGAGAAACGCGCGGCGCGCATAATGCGCAGCGGGTCATCGTCGAAGGACTGCTCGGCGGACACGGGGGTGCGCAGGTTGCCGTCCGCGAGGTCGGCCAGGCCGCCGCACGGGTCGACGAGGGCCATCTGCGGCAGGCGCATCGCCATCGCGTTGACCGTGAAGTCACGGCGCGTCAGGTCACCTTCGAGCGTGTCGCCGAAGGTCACCTCGGGCTTGCGCGAGCCGATCTCGTACTCGTCGGTGCGGTAGGGTCGTCACCTCGACGACTAGGGTCGCCGCGGCGCCCACCGATCGTTCGAACTCCTTGCCGATGTCCCAGGTCGCATTACCCCACGTCGCCAGGAGTTCCTCGGTGCGCTCGGGGCGCGCGGAGGTCGTCATATCGAAGTCGTGCGGAGTCACTCCCAGGAACGCGTCGCGCACGGGTCCACCGACGAGCGCGAGCTCCTCCCCGGCCTCGTGAAAAATCGTGCCGAGTTCCATAATCGCGGGCGGGAGCGCCGCAAAGGTCCTCGTGGCGTTCGCCATGAGGGCAGGAATGTCCGTCGTTCCGGCGTTTTGCGCGGTCACGGGGCCGTTATTCGGGGAAGTTGACTGGGTACTCATCGCCCTTAAGCATGCCAGGAAAGCGCCCTGGCCGACTACCGGGGGCCGCGTACCGGCTAAAGTGGAGTCATGCCTGCACGTCCAGTTGACCGCCGAGGCGGGGTGCCCCGACCCCCGCGTCGGTCCGCTTCTGTGCGCGCTGGCCGCTCTCACCTGCCGATTTCCGCGGAAACCAGCGCGGGCGGCATCGTCGTCGACGTGCGTGACGGAATTCCCTATGCGGCGTTGATCGCGCGACGCAATCGAGCGGGCCGCATCGAGTGGTGCCTGCCCAAGGGCCACCTCGAGGGTTCCGAGACCCCCCAGCAGGCCGCGCTGCGCGAGGTCGCCGAGGAAACCGGCATCCACGGTCGCATCATCCGCCACCTCGCGTCGATCGACTACTGGTTCTCCGGCAACGACCGCCGCGTTCACAAGGTCGTCCACCACTACCTGATGGCATACGAGTCCGGCACGATCTCCGTCGACGGGGATCCGGATCACGAGGCCGAGGAGGCCGCGTGGGTGCCGCTGCGCGACGTGTCGCGCCAGCTGGCATACCCCAACGAGCGCCGCATCGTGCGCATCGCCCCTGACCTGCTGTATCGGGATGGCCGTGACTAGGCGCGCGCTCGCGGCTGGCGTCCTGTGCGCGGCGATGGTTCTCCCCTTCGGCCTCGGTCTGAACGAGGCCGGGGCCGCCCGCTGCCCACCGTGACCTCACAGTCGGACGAGTCGCGTCCCGCCGTCATGGGTACGGTCTCAGAGGATTCTGGGCTTTCCGTTTCCATTAACTCGCTGTCGCCTCGAATCATCACGGATGAAAACGAACTCGTTATATCCGGAACGGTCCATAATGATTCCCCGACGACGCTCGCGAACATCTCCCTCGAGGTGTTCGTCGCCAACGAGACGCCAATCTCTGTCCCCGCGCTGACGAACTCCCTCTCCGATGGCGAGCCGGACGCCACCCACGCGGCCTCCTCCTCACTCACGGACGTCGCCCGAGGAGCCACGACTTCCTTCGAGATCCGTGTTCCCACGTCCTCGCTGCCTCTCGCCGAAGCCGACGAGTGGGGCCCGCGCGTCACGACCGTGACTGCGACCTCCGGCGAATACTCGGGCAGGGATCGATCGATCATCGTGTGGGATTCGGGCGCGCAGGTCTCCGCCTCGCGCGTGAGCACCGTGATCCCCTGGACCTCGACGAGCGCCACCCAGGACCAGGGCGAACGCTCGGCGGTCCTCAGCCTCGCCTCCGCCAGCGGCGTCACCCTGGCCATCGACCCGCTACTGATCCCTCGCGGCCCGCAGCCCACGGCCACGCCCAGCCCCTCCGCATCCCCCTCGGCGTCCCCCTCGTCCGACGCGGGCCAATCCGGAGCTGACCCCGTCCAGTCCGGACAGTCCGACGCGCAATCGGACCAGTCCAGCGCCCCCACGGCCTCGCCGAGTGCGTCCCCCACCCCGACGCCCGCCCCCACGGCCACGGACCCTCGCAGCGCGCGCGTGACCTCCAGTCAGAAGCATTCGTCGCGGCGCTCCTGTCGAACGCGACCGAGATCATCGCCCTGCCCGAGGGAGACGCCGACCTCGGTGCCCTGTCACTGTCGGGCAACTCCGGTTTCTGGGACCGCGCCTCTCGCTCGATGGCCGACTTCCCCGATACGCTGCGCAAGGCCGGGTGGGTCGCATCCGCCAACTCTGCGGCCACCCCCAGCCCGTCGGCCTCGGCCACCCCGTCGCCCTCGGGGACATCCTCCCCCTCCGGGACCCCCGACGCCACGCCCACGCCGAGCGCCCCGGCCAGTCCGCCACGACGACCTCCTCGCCCGACTCCGGACCCTCGATCCTGCGTAACGTCGCCTGGCCTGCGGACACGACCTTCGGCACGTCGTTCCTATCCGGTTTCTCCTCCTCCAACCAGATCACGATCGCCCCGCTCGGTGCCCTGACCCCTGCCGAGGACGTTCCTTCACCTCCTACGCGCGCGTCAACGTCGACCCCGCCACCGGGGAGACCTCGACGGACGGGACGGGCGCGCACCCTCGCCCAGCAGAGCGACATCGCCGCGATCCTGTCGTGGAACGCGTCCGGCGGCGACGAACTCGACGCCGAACAGGCCCTCACCGCCATCACCGCCATCATCACCCGAGAGCGCCCCGCCTCCTCGCGCACCATTTTCGCTGCGGCCCAGCGCGGAACCGTCATCAACGAGCGACTCACCAACCGCACGAAGGCGCTATTCTCGCCGCGCTGGGTGAGCGCCATGTCCTTCAGCGAGATAGCCGCTAGCGAGCCCACCGACGTCGACCGCCAGACCGTCGGGGCCGGCGTCCTCGAGGCCGACACGGAGACCGCTATCTCGGCCATGTCCTCGTCCCTGACCAGGCTCACCCCGCTCGCCAACGCGACCGACGATCCCAACGCCGTGTACGAATCGGTCACGCCCCAGATTCTGCCCGCCCTATCCGCCCAGCTGACACCCTCCGAGCAGCTCGACGCGGCCACTGTGATGACCTCCCAGATCACGGGCATGCTCTCCGCCGTGACCGTCGAGCCGTCCTCGGCCGTCAACCTCATTAATAAGTCCGCGAACTTCCCCGTCCTCGTGCGCAATAACCTGCCCTGGCCGGTGCGCGTCGACGTGACCCTCGTGCCCGACGACCCGCGTCTGCGCGCCACCCCGGCCCAATCCCAGACGCTCGCCGCGCAGGGCGCGACGACGGTCGAGGTGCCCGTGGGCGCGATCGGCAGTGGCGACATCGAGGTCACCTACAAGGTCACCACCCCCGACGGCGTTGTCCTCGACAACTCCCAGACCGTGACCGTGCGTATGCGCGCCGGGTGGGAGGACGCGATCACGGCCGTCATCGCCTCACTCTTCGGCCTGCTCTTCCTGGCCGGCATCACGCGTTCGCTGCGCAAGAGGGCCGCTCGCAAGGCGCAGGCCGCATCCGGCGACGCCGAGGCACCCTCCGGTGACGCCGACACGACAGACACCACCACTGAATCCGAGACAGCAACGACGAAGGAGACCCCATGAGCTCGAACACGCCTCGCCGATCGATCCTGAGGGCATCGGCGCTCATGGCGTCGGGCACCATGGTGTCGCGCATCCTTTGGCTTCGTGCGCAACGCGATGCTCATCGCCGCGGTCGGCGCGACCGCCGGCGGTGTCGGCGCCGCCTTCCAGACCGCGAACACGCTGCCCAACACGGTCTTCAACCTGCTGGCCTCCGGCATCTTCGACGCCGTCCTGGTCCCACAGATCGTCGGCGCCATCAAGCGCCGCCACGACGGCGACACCTACGTCAACCGCCTGCTGACCCTCGCGGGAACGCTCCTTTTCCTCGTTACCTTCGCGACGATGGTGCTGGCACCCGTCCTGGTGATGATCACGGCCGCCGGCTACACCGAGGACATTCGCAACCTCGCGATCCTTTTCGCCCTCCTGTGCCTGCCGCAGCTCTTCTTCTACGGCCTGTATAACCTGCTCGGCGAGCTCCTCAACGCGCGCGAGATCTTCGGGCCCTACATGTGGGCGCCCGTCGTCAACAACGTCGTGGGCATCGCGGGCCTCGGCGCTTTCCTCGCGATTTGGGGCGGCGCGCCGGACGGCGGCATCCCCGCGGGCGACCTGACGGGCGCACAGTTCTGGGTCCTCGCCGGATCCGCGACCCTCGGCGTCATCTGCCAGGCCCTGTGCCTGCTGTGGCCGATGCGTCGGGCTGGAGTCTCCTTCAAGCCGGACTTCCACTTCCGCGGAACCTCCTTCGGCTCGATGCCGCGCGTGGCCGGATGGACGTTCGCGACCCTGGGTGTGTCCCAGGTCGGCGTCCTGTCCACGAACAACCTGGCTGCCATGGCCGACGGTTTCATCGGCCAGGGCGGCGCTCAGGGAGGCGTCGTCGGCATCCTCGCCTACTCGACGGCGTTCGCGATCTTCATGGTCCCCAGTCGCTCATCACGGTGTCTTTGACGACCGCGATCTTCACCCGCATGGCCGGTGCCGTCGCTGACGGCGACGACCGCGCGGTGGCCGAGAACTACCACCTGGGCGTGCGCACTATTACGTCGCTGACCCTCGTCGCCGCGGCCATGCTGATGGCCGGTTCCGTCCCCATGATGGAGATCGCGATGGCGGCCAAGGGCGGGGATCCCGAGGCCGTGACCGGCTACGCCCTCGTCCTCGCCTCGCTGATGCCCGGCGTAGCCTCGACCGGAATGGTCCTCATGAGCCAGCGCGTCTTCTTCGCCTACGAGGACGTCAAGCCCGTCTTCCTCATGGGCATCGGACCCACGATCATCCAGGTGATCGTCGGCTGGTCGATATACGCCCCTGACCGGCGCCCGCTGGTGGGTCGTTGCTGCCGCGCTCGGCGAGACCGTGTGCCGCCTGACCCAGGGCATCATCGCGGTCGTGTGGGTATCGCGCGAGAACCGCTACGTTGACCGCGCGGGCCTGCTGCGCTCCTACGCGTCCTACCTGGCCGCGGCGATCGTTGCGGGCCTCGTGGGCTTCGGCCTCCTGTGGCTCATGGGCATTCACACCGAGATTTCGTCGACGCTGGGCCGCATGGCCCTGGCCGGCGTGAAGCTCTCGCTCGTGTCCGCGCTGATCGGCCTCGTGTACCTCCTGGTCCTGCGCTTCGCCGCCCCGGGCGAATCGTCCGTCATGATGCGCCCGCTGCTCACCCGCCTGCACGTGCCCAGTGCTGTGGTGAACATCCTGGCAGCGTCCTCCACGCCGACCCCCGCACCAGCTGAGATAATGACGGGACATACACCCGACGAGACGGAGGAACCGATGGCTCCCACGCCCGAACGCACCGGCGACGACGAAGTGCTGCCATCGTTTGACGAGGTGCTCTCCGCCTCGCCGATCCCCGCGCCTCCCGCGCCTCCCGCGGCCCCCGCAGCTGCTGCGGCCCCCGAGGCCGATGCGGTCGAGGAGCTCGCCGACGTACCGCCGGCACCCGCGCCCGCCGAAGTCCCGGCCTTCGGCCCCGCGACGCAGGCACCCGTCGAGAACCCGCTGGTCGCCGAGGCTGTGGCCGCACCCATCGTTGATGACATCGCCGAGGCCACGGAAGCCGCACAGGCGCAGGCGATTCCCGAGTCGCTCGCCGAGTACGGCATCGAGCCCGTGACGGATGAGGGCGGACGCCGCGCAGGTCGAGGCCCCCGCGTTCCCCCTCGCTCCCCGGTTGAGGATGCCACCGAGGTCATGGACTCCGTCCCCCGATGCCCGTCGCTCCCGCGCAGGACGCCCCGGCCTCGGCAAGCGAGGATGGCTCCTCCAAGCGCTCCGGCACGCTCATCGACCCGACGAAGCCCGCACTGATCTTCGGCGTCGTCGTGGTGCTCTTCGGCGCGATCTGGGGTCCGTGGATGGCCACCCAACCGGTCACCGACCTGGATCTGGCCCAATCTCTGCGTGCCGGCGTCTCCCAGCAGCAGTCCGACGAGGGAGCCCAGCCCCGCGCTCACCACGACGCCCCCGCCGGCGCAGACCACGACCCCCGTGATCTCCTCCGTGCAGGTCCTGTCGTGGAACAACGACGACGGCGACCGCCCGGACCGCGCGATCAACATGATCGACTCGGACCCGTCGACGTCCTGGTCCTCGCGTTGGTTCGACAACAACCAGTTCCGCGACGAGACGTCCGTGACGATCGTTGTCAAGCTCCAGCAGAAGGCCACCGTGTCCTCGGTGACGCTCAACATGGATCCGGCGACGTCCGGCGGCGAGCTCGTCGTGCGTAACGTCACGGACCCGTCGAACCCGCGCGGTGGAACAGAACTGGCCTCGTCGGCGTTGTCTCCGACGACCACGATTAAGCTCCCGACACCTGTCGAAACCGACTCGATCGCGCTGCAGTTCCGCTCGATGCCCAAGGGCCAGGACGGACGCAACTGGGCGTGGATCTCCGAACTTACAGTTCAGTAACCCTGAAGGAGGGTACGCATGTCTTTCGTGACGATTCCGGGCCTGGTGACGGCCGAATCCACCGATACCACCGCGCAGACCGCCGAGGTGCAGGTCCCGTCGGCCGAGGTGCCTGAGGGCGCCACCGTCCATGACGTTGTCATCGTCGGCTCGGGTCCCGCCGGCTATACGGCTGCGGTCTACACGGCCCGCGCGGGCCTGGCCCCCATCGTGCTGGCCGGCCAGCTGGCCGCGGGCGGCGCGCTCATGAACACGACCGAGGTCGAGAACTTCCCCGGTTTCCCGGAGGGCATTCAGGGCCCCGAGCTCATGGACAACATGCGCGAGCAGGCCGAGAAGTTCGGCGCGGACGTTCGCTACGAGGACGTCGTCGCCGTCAACCTCGAGGGCGACGTGAAGGCCGTGGCGACGGAGGACGAGGTCTTCTACGCGCGCGCCGTCATCCTGGCCACCGGCTCGGAGTACCGTCACATGAACGTGCCCGGCGAGGACGAGTTCTCCGGCCGCGGCGTCTCCTACTGTGCGACCTGCGACGGCTTCTTCTTCAAGGATCGTCGCCTGGCCGTCATCGGCGGCGGCGACTCCGCGATGGAGGAGGCCACCTTCCTGACGAACTTCGCGTCCGAGGTCATCGTCGTGCACCGCCGCGACGCCCTGCGCGCCTCGCGCGTCATGGCCGAACGCGCCCTGAACAACCCGAAGATCTCCTTCGAGTGGAACGCGACCGTCGACGAGGTCCTGGGCGACGAGGCCGTGACCGGCCTGCGCCTGGCCTCCACGGTGGATGACTCGACCCGTGAGATCGCCGTGGACGGCGTGTTCGTCGCGATCGGCCACCTGCCCCGCACGGGCTTCCTGCGCGGCCAGGTCGCCCTCGACGAGGCCGGCTACATCACGGTCGACGAGCCGTCGACGCGCACGTCCGTCGCGGGCGTGTTCGCGTGCGGTGACGCCGTGGACCACACGTACCGCCAGGCCATCACGGCGGCCGGCTCCGGCTGCCGTGCGGCCCTGGACGCGGAGCGCTGGCTGGCCTCCCTGGGCGACCAGGCGTGACCTCCTCCCCCACTGCTCCCGGCGCTGCGAGCGCTGGCGCGCCCCGGCCTCGTACCTGCCCGTGCGGGTCGGGGGCGATGCTCGCGCAGTGCTGCGGGCGCTACCTGGACGGCGAGGCGGCTCCGACCGCGGAGGCGCTGATGCGGTCGCGCTACACGGCGTTCGCGCTGTGCGACGAGGACTACCTGTTCCGCACGTGGCACCCGCGCACGCGCCCCGCTCCCCCGTATTGGGTGGAGGGGACGCAGTGGACGGGTCTGCAGATTCTCGGGGCCGAGGCCGGGGGTCCTTCCGACGAGGAGGGCACCGTGACGTTTGTGGCCTCGTGGCGGGACACGGAAACCGGCGAGACCGGGCAGATGCGCGAGCGTTCGCGCTTTTCGCGCCGGGCCGGGCGCTGGATGTACGAGTACGGCGCCAACGACTGACACTACGGTAGGATTTCACTATGATTGCTCGTCGTCTCCTGTCTCCCCCCGTGATCATCGGGGTCCTCCTCGTCGCGGCTGTCGCCGTCGCGGGCGGATTCATCACGACTCCCCTGTCAATCGACACCACGGTGTGGTCTGACTTCGTCGCGTCGCGTACACCGGCGATGGACTCGTTCATGACGGGCGCGTCGTGGCTCTTCGACCCCAAGCGCGCGGTCGTCGTGGCACTGGCCGTGGCGGGTGCCGTGTGGTGGTTCATCAAGAAGGTCATGAACGCCCTGTACATCCTGTGTTCCGTGGTCTTCTCTGCCGCAAACAGCTACATCATCAAGCACGTGTATGAGCGTCCTCGCCCCGAGGAGGCGCTGCGCCTGATCACCGAGGACGGCTACTCGTTCCCGTCGGGTCACGCGACGGCCGTGACCGCGCTGTTCGTGTCGCTGGTCTTGGTCCTGACGACGACACACGTCGGTCGGCGTCTGCGCTACCTGCTGTGGGCCGCAGCGCTGACGTTCATCGTGTTTATTTGCGTGACGCGCCTGTACCTGGGCGTCCACTGGGTGACCGACGTGATTGGCGGCTTTAGTGTGGGTCTGGGCTCGTCGATGATCCTGGCGCCGTTCATGATCGGGCCCAACGCCTTGAAGTTGTTCCGCTAGTTATCGGAGCTCATGTGTTGCGGGGAGCGCCCGGGGCCACGGCCCCGGGCGCTCCCGCATGCGCTGCGTATGGCCGTGCGGGGCTTCGGGCCCACACCAGGCCGTGCGGGGTGAACTTTTTCGCGCTCAGGACGCAGTGACATGGCGACTTTGAAACCCATGACACCACTGCAACCACTGACGCGGGCCCGCATGAAACCACCATCACCACTGCTCGCCTCTGAACAGCAACCGTTGAAACCAGCATCGCCTCTGCAACCACTGACGCAGGCCAGCGTGAAACCGCCATCACCACTGCTCGCCCCTCAACAACAACCGCTGAAACCGACACAGTAGTGTCCCGCATAGTGGTGTAACCGTGTGGTGGTCGGCTCGTTTGATATGGGTGCGGTCACCGTGTGATCCTTCGAGAAAGCTCTCTACTTCTGACTCGAAATGATTTGGAGGCACAACGATGACCGCTCCTCATATTATCGACCCTGCTGGCCTGCTTGGTGAGGCGTTGTCCCAGGCATCCCCGGATTTGATGCGTTCCTTGCTCCAGCACGTCATCAACGCGTTGTTATCAGCGGACGCTGACACCGTGTGCGGGGCCCAGTGGGGCCAACAAGATCCGCAGCGTCAGGCCAGGCGCAATGGGTATCGCTACCGGCCCCTGGACACCAGGGTCGGCACCATCGACGTGGCGATCCCCAGCTGCGCTCAGGAACCTACTTCCCAGAATGGTTGCTGCAGCGCCGTAAACGCTCCGAAAGCGCTTTGATCACAGTGGTCGCTGACTGCTACCTGGCGGGAGTATCCACGCGCCGTATGGACAAGCTCGTCAAAACCCTGGGGATCACAGGATTGTCCAAGTCCCAGGTCTCACGTATGGCAGCCGATCTGGACGAACACGTGGATGAGTTCCGTCATCGCCCCTCCACGATGCCGGGCCTTTCACGTTCGTCGCTGCTGACGCACTGACCATGAAGGTGCGCGAAGGAGGGCGCGTCGTCTCGTGCGCGGTCCTGGTTGCCACCGGAGTCAACAATGACGGACACCGCGAAGTACTGGGGGTGCGCGTATCCACCAGCGAGACCGCTCCAGCCTGGAAGGAGTTCTTCGCTGACCTGGTCGCCCGAGGCCTGAGCGGCGTGCGCCTGGTCACCAGCGACGCCCATCTGGGCCTCGTTGAGGCCATCGCAGCGAACCTGCCTGGAGCCGCCTGGCAACGATGCCGCACCCACTACGCCGCGAATCTCATGTCGGTCACCCCCAAAGCGCTATGGCCCGCTGTCAAAGCGATGCTGCACTCGGTGTACGACCAGCCCGACGCGGCATCGGTCAACGCTCAATACGACCGGCTCTTGGACTACGTGCACGACAAGCTCCCCGCCGTGTGTGATCACCTTGATCAAGCCAGGGCAGACGTCCTCGCGTTCGCGTCCTTCCCCACCGGGGTATGGACCCAGATCTGGTCCAACAACCCCCAATGAGCGCCTCAACCGCGAAATCCGCCGACGCACCGACTCCGTAGGAATCTTCCCCAACCGCCAGGCCATCATCCGCCTGGTCGGAGCCGTCCTAGCCGAACAAAACGACGAATGGGCCGAAGGCCGACGCTACCTCAGCCTCGACATCCTCACCAAATCACGACTCACACCCCAACCCACCCAACAGGAGGACACCCCACTCCAACTCAGCGCATAACCCAACCCGAAGGACACAAAACGATTACACCACTCCACAGGACTTGACCCACAAAACGATTACACCACTCCACAGGACTTGACCCCGACAACACCTCTGCAACCGAAAAACACGCCAAAAACACCCATTTCTCACCCGCAAAGGCGACGCCGGTTTCAGTTGAAGCTCGACCTACGCGAGCAAAGGCGACAAGGGTTTCAACCCCACACGGGCACAAGCAAGCAAAGGCGACGCCGGTTCCAGACAACCACACACCTGGCTAGCGGGATCCAGCTACACCACCAGCGGCACCCATGCACCCGCCCCCCAGAAAACTCGCACGCAATTCGATTGGGTGAAGTTTCAATAAAGTCTGAAAACGGCGCAATTCCAACGCCCATAATTCAAATCTCAAAATACTCTCAGGGGAATTGCATGCGAAATTGGCTGTGGGCTCAGGAATGTGGGAAGTGACCACTGGATGCGAGTCCTGCGCGATGGAGAAGGCCAGACTGCGGCGCCCGTGGGCGGCGGTGGGACCGGCCGGGAAACACACAGCGACAAGCCGCGCCGGTGTGGAGGGTGCCGGAGGGACCGGAGGGCACGGGCGGGCTTCGAGGCGCGGCGACGAACGAAGTGAGGCCGCCTAGCCTCGCGGGCGGCCGGGCCATCCGGCGCCCGGAACACCGGCGGGGCAACAAGCAACAAGTCAGCGAGCCCGGCTGCGGTGCCCGCGGGCGGCGGCGGAGCCTGGCCGGACAACACACACAACACCCGCACAACCGCCCGGGTACGCCAAAGGGGCGGGTACCGAAGTACCCGCCCCTTGTCGGCTCACTCAGCCACTGCCTCGTCGAGGCTTAAGGCCGGATGACCGTCAGTCCTTGCGACGGCGACGCATCCACAGGAACATGCCGCCCACGACGGCCGCTCCCAGGCCCGCTCCGCCGATCAGGCCGTCGAAACCGGTGCGGGCGAGGCCCCGCTTCGGCTTGGTGGCCGGGACATCGGGCGCGACGTAACCGAAGTTCACGCCGGTGACCAACTGGTTGTCGAAGCCGATCGTGATCTCACCGGACATGGAGTCGGCGATGCCGTCCGGGTCCTCGGTCTGGTCGAGGCCGGCGAGGTCGCCGTCCGGGTGGACCTTGACGCGGTAGGTGCCGGCGGGCAGCTTCTCGAAGGAGTACTTGCCGTCCTTGTTGGTCGTCGTGGTGGCCACGACGTTGCCATCCTTGTCGAGTAGGTCGACGGTCACGCCGGAGAAGGTCTCTTCACCGTCGGTGTAGGAGCCGGACTTGTCGGAGTCGCGGTAGACGCGACCGGCGATCGAGTAGTCCGGCACGTAGCCGAAGTTGACCTTCTCCTGCAGCGAGTGCTCCGGGCCCATCGTGTACACCGCGGAGGTTTCGTCGACGGTGGCGTCGGGGTCCTCGGTCTGGTCGTAGTCCTTGATGGACGAGGAGCGCACGACCTTGACGGTGTACTTGCCGTCGGGCAGGTGCAGGAAGGCGTAGTTGCCGTCCGCGTCAGTGTCGAGGGTCTGGAGAACCTTGCCGTCCTCGTCGAGGAGCTGGACGCTCACGCGCTCGAGGCCGGGCTCGTCACCGTTGATCGTCTTGTCGCGGTTGTCGTCGCGGTAGACGGTGCCCTTGATGGTGTTGTTCGGGACGTAGCCGAAGTCAACGTCGCGCTTGGTGGGGTTCTTCTCATCGAGGGTGATCGGCTCGGAGGCGTTGTCCAGCTTGTTGTCGGGATCGCCGGTCTGGTCGGTGTCGGTGAGGACACCGTCCTTAACGACCTTGACGGAGTAGGTGCCGTCAGGCAGGTGCTCGAAGGAGTACTTGCCGTCCTTGTCGGTCGTCGCGGTGGCGATGACCTTGCCGTCCTTGTCGAGGAGCTGGACCGTCACGCCGGAGTAGCGTCCTTCGGTGTCGCCCTTCTTTCCGTCACGGTCACCGTCGCGGTAGATGGTGCCGTTGATGGAGTTGTTGGCGATGTAGCCGAAGTTCACGTTCTTCACGGAGGGGTTGTCGTGATTGACCTGGACGACGCCGGAGGTGTGGTCCTTGGTGCCGTCGGGGTCCTCAGTCTGCTCGAGCTTCTTGAGGAGATCGGAGGGCTCCACCTTGACGGTGTACTTGCCCGCGGGCAGCTTGGAGAAGGAGTACGTGCCGTCTGCCTTCGTCGTGGTCGTCGCGACAACCTGGCCGTCCTCGCCGAGCAGGTTCACGGTGATGCCGTCGAAGCCCGGCTCGGAGTTGTTGAGGGTCTCGGAGCGGTCCTTGTCGTAGTAGACGGTGCCGGAGACGGTGTAGTCCTCGACGTATCCGAAGTTGACGTTGGTGACGTCCGGGTCGGTACGCGTGAAGGTGATGGCCTGCGAGCGCGAGTCCGTCTTACCCGAGGGGTCCTCAGTCTGCTCCTTGTCAGCAAGCGGGCCGGTCTTGTCGACCTGGACGGTGTAGGTGCCGTCGTTCAGGCCGGTGAAGGAGTAGTTGCCGTCCGCATCGGTCGTGGTGGTACCCACGACGTTGCCGTCCTTGTCAAGCAGCTTCACGGTGACGCCGGACAGGTCGATGTCGCCCGTGTTCTTTGTCTTGTCGCGGTTCTGGTCGAGGTAGACGTTACCGGAGATCGCGTGCTTTTTGATGTAGCCGAAGTTGACGTTCTCGCGGACCGGGTTGTCGGCGTTCAGAGTGATCGCGCCGGAGGCGTTGTCCTTGGTGCCGTCCGGGTCCTCGGTCTGGGTCAGCTCGGCGATGTCGCCGGCCTTGGTGACCTTGACCGTGTAGGTTCCGGCGTCGAGGCCGGTGAAGGAGTAGTTGCCGTCCGTGTCGGTCTTGGTGGTCGCGACGACACTGCCGTCGGTGCCGACCAGCTCGACCGTGATGTCCTTGAAGGGGTCCTCACCGTTGTCGAACGAGGAGGAGTCGTTCGCGTCGTAGTACACCTTTCCAGAAAGGCGGTGCTTGACGGTGATAGACGCCGAGGATGAGTTGTTGCCGGGAACGAGGTCGTACTCGGGCGGGTTCACGAAGGCAGCCGTGTTGGTCAGGGTCTTGCCGTCGGTGTCGGCGTTCAGCGTGACGGTCACGAAGAGCGAGGCGTATTCGCCGGCGAGCATGTCGCCGATCGCCCACGTGGTGCCGTCGAAGGTGCCGGCCTCGCCGGTGCCCTGACATTCCTGCGGCAGGCCGGTCGTGTAGCCGGAGGCGCACTTGTGCGTCTCGGCGGACACGAAGGTGGTGCCGGCGGGGAAGGCTTCCTTGACCTTGAGGTCGGTGGCCTTGCCCTGGCCGATGTTACCGGCGTCGATGCGGTAGGTGACCTGGTCGCCGGGCTTCAGGTTGGAGGCGTCGGAGACGACGGTCTTGTTGAGGGCGACGTCGAGCGCGAGGGCCATGGCGACCTTGATCGGCTCGGCGGGCAGGATGGCGCGGTTGTTCGAGGCCTGGGTGGCCGCGATCGCGACGGACTCGTAGGCGATGCCTGTCGCGTTATCGGGGGCCTTGATGGGCGCGATGATCGGGATCGACGCGCCGGCCTTGATCGGGGTGGCCTTGCCGTTGATGTAGATGCGGTAGGACTTCGCGTCGGCCCACGAGGCCGGGGTGGTGGTCCAGTTGTTGTCGCATCCGGCGGGGCCGGCTGCCATGGCGTCGCCCTGGTTCATGACTTCGCCGCGGCAGGGGTTGTAGGAGGTGGAGTACTCGATGGTGACCTGCGAGGGGTCGATGCCCGAGCCTGCGCCGACCTTGAGGGGGCCGGTGAGGATGGGCGCCCACTCGGAGCCACGAGGATCAGAACCCTGGATGGCGGTGTCGTTCACGTGGGGCAGGATGCCGTACACGGTCATGTCGGACAGGTCCGCGTTACCGGAGTTGGTGGGAGTGATGCGGTACTGGCCGTCTTCACCCTGGCGGATCATGGACACGCCGTCGACGTACTTCTTGTAGGTCGAGCCTTCCACGGAGCCGAGGCTTTCGAGGACGACGTCGGCACCAGCCTGCTCGGAGACCGTGAAGGTCGAGGAGACGGGGCAGACCTGGTCGGCCGTGTTGCCGTCACCGTTGACATCGTAGGTGTCGTCGGTGGAGCCGTAGAAGCAGATCGTGGTCTTCTTGGAGGTCAGCGCGTACTCGGGTTCGGCCGCGGAGATGTAGGCCTCGTTCTTGTGCGTGCCGGCGCTCATCGAGGGGCCGACCTTGCCGCGCAGCTGGATGGTGGTGCCACCCTTGGTCTGGTAGCCGGGCCAGGTGACCTGGACGAGCTGGCGGGTGCAGCCGGTGACGTCGGTGACGTCGCGGACGCTCACCGACATGTCCTTGCCCTTGGGGCCGCCGGTGACGGAGCCCTCGACGAAGGTCATGCCGCAGGGCAGCAGGTCGGAGATGACGGGCTGGGAGTCAACGACGGTCGAGGTGTTGTTCGCGGTGACGCTGAAGGTGACCTCGGAGCCGGGGGACGCCAGGTTGCCTCTGATGGTGGACTTGGCGTTGTAGTACTTGGGCAGCGCGGTGCCCAGGGTGAGGATGTCGCAGTAGTCGTCGGCGGGGATCTGGATGGATCGGGAGCCGTCGAGGGACTTCATGGACCAGTCGGAGACACAGTTCTGGACGCGCACGTACTGGTCGGACTTGCCGGCCTTCCATGCGGCGGAGTTGGTGTCAGCCTGGACGTAGGTGGTGCCGTCCTCGGTCGTGGGGGTACCGGCACCGACGGGGCCGGCGACGTTGAGGATGGAGGACTCACCGGCGGGGATCGTCTGCTTGTAGTGGAAGACTGTCAGGTACTCGTCGGCGGCGAAGGAGGAGAAGTCAAATGCCTTACCGCGGTAGATGGTCTGAGTACCGGTGTTGCCCTTGTTGGTCCAGTAGGTGATCTCGATGGGCGTCGTCGTCTGAGTGTCGATCGTGTGGACGCGCATGAGGGGCTTGTCGCAGTCCTTGGAGCCGTCGGTCGGGGACACGAGGCCACAGGTCATGTAGTCGGTGTACTCCATGACGACCGGGACGTTGGAGGTGTTGGAGTAGCTGTACAGCCAGTTGCCCTGCTTGCCGCGCTCGAACTGTCTCATGGCGCGCTTGTTGAAGCCGCCACCGTAGCGGATCTCGTTGTCGAAGCGGTGCGTGAAGGAGGCGTCGGCGGTGACAACGTTGGTCTCGTTGTGCATCTCCTTGCCGGTGAGCTTCGCGGTGTTGGTGACGGTCTCGTCCGTGCAGGTGCCGTCATAGTGGACGGTGACGGACAGGACGATGTTCATGAACGCGGGGTTGACGTCCCCGACGTTCCAGGTGACGGTGTGGGTCGCGGGGTCGTAGGAGCTTTCCACGGTCGCCGCGGTGTTCGTCTTGGTGTTACCTGAGGACGAGGAGGACACGTACTTCGCGCACGTGGGCAGCGGGTCGGTGATGACGACGTCGGTCATGTTGGACTTGCCGTTGAGGCCGTCCACGTTGGTGTCGTACTTCGGCGTGATCTGGTAGGTCACGTCGACGTTCTTGGGGGTCGCAACCGGACCGGTCTTGCTCAGCTGAGGAGTCGGCTCGGACTTGATCGTCACGGTCGCCTGGGAGGTTTCCTTGCTCTCGCCCGAGCTGAAGGTCGCGACCGGGGTGACGGTGGAGCCGCCGGGGGTCACGCCGCGCGGGGCGGTGAAGGTGAGAACAGTCTGGAACGAGGAGCCAGCGGCGACGGTTCCAAGGTTGTAGGTGACGAGGCCGTCAGCGTTCGCGGTCGGAGCCTTGATTGTGGGGGTGACGACCTTCTTGCCGGCGGTGGCCGTGGCGTTGACGCCCTCGGGGGCCGAGTCGAGGTTCGAGTTGCCCGCGGGGGTCACGGTGTGGGGCAGCGTGATGGTGACGACCGAGTCGAGGCAGTCCTCCGTGGTGGAGGCGCAGGCGAACTCGACGACGTAGCGCTGCTCGACACCGGAGAGGTACGAGGTTTCGTCGGGTGTGATAGCAAGTTTGAGCGTCGGGGCCGCCGCAAATGTGGGCAGCGTCGTGACGCCGAGCATAACTAGGGCGATCGTGACCAGCATGGCAAGCAGCTGGGCCAGCTTGGAGGCCTTCGACCACGTGTGGGTGATGTGCACAGCCTTCTCCTGAATGTGCGAAAATAGTATATTTCAAGCCAATTCTATGGGTCTCGCAGCAAGTGTGAAGAGGGAGCTATCGCGCGAAAGACGCTCGTAAACTTATGTTTCCTAGGTCAGTTTTCAGATTTTTGACCGCATTCATGAAACAACCGTCCACACGGTTTATACACAACTGTTGATAAGGCTGTGGATAAAAAATGACATCATTCCACGTGAGGGCTATAAGTCCCAAGTACGCCGGCTCCGCATGCACAGATGGTGCCCACATGACCAAATGGTCGGACAACTAACGCGGGAAGCAACCAATCTCCCCAACCTCGGGAAGCTCACCGAAAAACATTTTGAAGTTCACATGCAAAAACCCGCAACCATCAGGTTGCGGGTGACACGTGGAGCTAACGGGACTCGAACCCGTAACCCCCTGCTTGCAAAGCAGGTGCGCTACCAATTGCGCCATAGCCCCGTTGGAGGAACTCAGTCCTCCACGGCGTCCGTGACGGACGTCCACAGGTCAACGTTATCAGAAAGATCAACGAGAATTTGTCGGACGGCGATGCCGACGGCCACGACGGATCCGACAGCCACGCAACAGGTGACCCATTTCTTCATGATGATCCTCCGCTTTCGCTCGCCTGCGGATGGTGGGCCTAGGTGGGCTCGAACCACCGACCTCAGTCTTATCAGGACTGCGCTCTAACCTACTGAGCTATAGGCCCAACCGGCACCCTTTCGGGCACTCGGATATAATACACAGCACAGGGCCATCCGGCAAAATCGAGCGTTGGTGACGTCCAACACGACAGCGATTGTCCGGCCCTCGATGAAGAGGAGAATGCCTCGTGACCACCGTCGTCGAGCACGTTCGAGACTCGCGCACACCGCTACGAGCGGACCTCTCCCCCGCCGACGCTCTCGCTCTCTCCTGCCTGGTCTACGTGGATTTCACGCGCTGCCCGGGCCTCGTTCCCCGCGCGGTTGTCTGCTCCGAGAGGTCGCCCATGCCTCGTCCGCCCAGTCTTTGTACCGCTATTCATTAGTGTCCCACGCCGATCGTCCCCTCCTCGAGGCCGCTGGCGCGAGCGCGTGCTTCGGGGGCATGCGCGTGCGCGACGCGATCACGCGAATGACGGTGAGCCCGCTCGCTCAGTTCGGCGCCGTCACCTTCGTCGACGAGGCCGAGGGCAACCTACGTGGTTTTCCGCGGGACGGACGCGAGTGCGGTCGGGTGGGCGGAGGATGCCCGCTTTGCTCTCGATTTTCCGACGGATTCGCAGCGGTGGGCCGCGAACTACCTGGCGTATGCTGCCTCGCGAGCCGATGGGCCAATATTTGTGGTCGGTCATTCGAAGGGTGCGAATCTCACTCTTTACGCCAGTGCTGCAGCCACTCCCCCAGCTCTCGAGCGCGTCTACGCCTTCGATCCGGTTGGATTCCCGCGTCCCGTCATCGAGGATGGGTTCTTTCGTGGCATCGATGGGCGCATGCGTATCTACGTGACGGCCGGTTCGTGGGTGAGTCCACTCCTCCCCCTTCCCGCGCAGGCCACGGTCGTCGCGTCGTCCTGGCCGGGGCCGCTCAGCCACAACCCGTACGCGTGGCGCTCTCAGGGGTGTTCCCTGGCTCCCGATCACCGTCCGCCGTCGCGGTCGGGTGCCTTGCTGCGTCGGCTTCTTCGGGTGGCCCTGCGGGCACGCCCGACGCGGATTGACATGAACTAGCGAACCGGCTCCGCAGGTGGAGACCCGGGCCCTTCTATGCGCACGTGGGCCCGATAATGTGCACCTGGGCCCTCTGATCCGCACGTGGGCCCGACAACTCGCACTTGGGCCCGATGACCTGCGTGTGGGCGGCGCCGCCCACACGCATATTCAACGGTTGACGTGAGCATTAAGGGATTAACGTGCGAGCAACGCGCTATGACAGGCCCCGATGTGCCCACAACGCGGACCACATCGCCCACAGCAGCCCATATTCGGCACTTTTCTCCGAGGCGGTCCGCACTGTAAGCGCCGCACCACCTCGAGTTCCGACCTCACCGCCACCCGATTGGGGGAATTGCACGACGTGAGGCTCCGACACGGCGCCGGAGGGCTCATGTTGCACAAAAGCCCCACCCTTTCCTGCATGTAGGGCACCACGTCCCTCTGATACCAGGCCGCGGTGCCGGTATGCGCGAAAATACTCGCCCAACGCAGCCCCTCCAACGGCACTTCCGCGAAATAGTTCGCCCCACGTGCCATAAAACGCCTATTTTGGGCCATTTCTCGTTCGCTGGGCGAACTATTTCGCGCTCACACCCACCATCAGGCCGCGCAGGGCGAACTTTTTCGCCCACAGGACATCGCCACGTGGCGAGATTGAAACCAATGACACCTCTGCGGCCACTGATGCAGGCCACCGTGAAACCGCCATCACCACTGCTCACCCCTCAACAGCAACCATTGAAACCGACAACACCTCTGCAACCGAAAAACACGCCAAAAACACCCATTTCTCACCCGCAAAGGCGATGGCGGTTTCAGTTGAGGCTCAGCCTGCGCGAGCAAAGGCGATGACGGTTTCAACTTGCCCACGTCACCAGCCCGCAAAGGCGACAAGGGTTTCAACCCGACGCAAGTAGCCACAAGCAAAGGCGTCACCGGTTCCAGACAACCGCACACCTGGCTTGCGGGCACGCGCTACAACACCAGCAGGCACCTATACACCCACTCCCCAGAAAACTCGCACACAATTCGATTGAGTGAAGTTTCAATAAAGCCTGAAAACGTTGCAATTCCAACAATCTGATTTCAAAATTCGAAAGGATCGTGGGGGAACTGCATGCGAAATTGGCTGTGGGCTCAGTAATGAGGGCGCGATAGCCCGGGTGTGAAGCGGAACAAGCCACGGCGCCTGGCCGCGGCGCCGGAGGGTCCGGAGGGCCAGGCTGCGGCGGATGTGGGCGGCGGCGGGGCCTGGCCGGGCTTCGAGCCGACGCGCCGAGCGAAGCTCGCGGCGCGGACGGCTCGCGGGCGGGCCGCCGCCCACGGGCGCACCAAGCAGACCAGCCCCACAACCGGCCCCTCCGGCGCCCGGCCCCACGCACCGCCACAGGCACCGCATAGCAAAAGGGGCCGGCATTAGCCGACCCCTTGCGCGAGTGCCCTCACTCATCCATGAGGGACACCTTGACGCCACCCACCAGCGAGGCGACGACGTTGTAGAGCATGGCTCCCAGCGTCGACAGGGCGGTGAGCAGCACGACGTTGATGACCGCGACGATGGTCGCGTAGGAGATGACGCGCGGCAGGCGAGCGTAGTCCAGGAGGTCCGCGTAGCGGCCGGCACCCATGGTCTTGAGGAATTCCTCAAGCTGGCTGAAGACGTGCATGGCGTCGACCATGAGCCACAGGACGATCGTGGCGACGACCATTGCGATGCCCAGGGCGACGGACAGCAGGAACGCCACCTTCATGACGGTCCACGCGTCGATGCGCGCGATGGCCAGGTCAACTCGGCGGGGAGCGTCGCTGCGGGTGCTCGAGACGTGGTCGCTCATGGGTTTCCTTCCAGGTCGCACTTCCTACCTGCCAGGCTACCGCATCGCCTGGCACCGGCGCTGGTTCCGCGCCGCTTTGGCAGATTGATCACGGGACGAGGCGGGGCCTCGTCCCGTGATCGTGCCTCACTTGTCAGCGTCTGCGGTGTCGTCGCCACCTGCGGGGGCCGAGGCCTCGTCCGCGGGGGTGTCGGTCCCTTCCACGGCCTCGGTGTTCTCGGACTCGTCGGTCTCGTCGTCGCCCGAGTCGGAGTTGCGGGTGATCGCGATGATGCGGTCGCCGTCGTCCGGGCGGGCGAAGATGACGCCCATGGTGTTGCGGGCGGTGGGTCGCACGTCGGAGGCGTTGACTTGAACGAGCTTGCCGGACTCGGTGATGACCATGACGTCCTCATCGGGTCGCACGACGAGGGCGCCGACGAGGCCGCCGCGTTCGTCGACGAGCTTGCCGACGCGCACGCCGAGGGTGCCGCGCGACTTGGTCGGGTATTCGTCGACGGGGGTGCGCTTGGCGTAGCCGGACTCGGTGACGATCAGCAGGTCGGTGTCCTCGCGCGGGACCTCCATGCTGAGGAGCTCGTCGTCGCCGCGGAACTTCATGCCGCGCACGCCGGACGTGGAGCGGCCCATGGAGCGCAGCTGTTCGTCGGTGGCGGTGAAGCGCACGGCCTGGCCGTCGCGGGAGACGAGGATGAGGTCCTCGTCGGCCATGATGGTCTGTGCGGAGACGAGCTCGTCGGGCTTGCCGTCCTCGTCCTCGCGCAGGTTGATGGCGATGATGCCGCCGGAGCGGGGCGAGTTGTACAGGCTCAGCGGGGTCTTCTTGACGAGGCCGCGCTTGGTGGCCAGGACCAGGAAGTCCGCGTCCTCGTAGGTGCGGATCGCGAGGACCTGTGCGATGTGCTCGTCGGGCTGGAAGGCCAGCAGGTTGGCGACGTGCTGGCCCTTGGCGTCGCGGCCGCCCTCGGGGATCTCGTAGGCCTTGGCGCGGTAGACGCGGCCGAGGTTGGTGAAGAAGAGCAGCCAGTTGTGCGTGGTCGTGACGAAGAAGTGTTCGACCACGTCGTCGCCGCGCAGCTGGGTGCCGCGCACGCCCTTGCCGCCGCGCTTTCTGCGAGCGGTAGTTGTCCGTGCGGGTGCGCTTGGCGAAGCCGTCGCGGGTGATGGTGACGACGACGTCTTCTTCGGGGATGAGGTCTTCCATCGACATTTCCCCGTCGAAGGGGAGGATGCGGGTGCGGCGCTCGTCGCCGAACTTGTCGACGATCTCGGACGAGTTCGGCTGGAGATGATGGCGCGCTGACGCTCGGGCTTGGCGAGGATGTCGTTGAGGTCGTCGACGCGGGCCTTGAGTTCGGCGTGCTCGTCCATGATCTTCTGGCGCTCGAGGGCGGCCAGGCGGCGCAGCTGGAGGGCCAGGATGGCGTCGGCCTGGATGGCGTCCACGTCGAGCAGCTCGATGAGGCCGGCGCGGGCCTCGTCGACCGTGGGGAGCGGCGGATGAGGGCGATGACCTCGTCGAGGGCGTCGAGGGCCTTCAGGTAGCCTTCGAGGATGTGCAGGCGCTCGAGGGCCTTGCGCAGGCGGAACTTCGTGCGGCGCACGATGACGTCGATCTGGTGGTTGATCCAGTGGCGGATGAAGCCGTCGATCGACAGGGTGCGGGGCACGCCGTCGACGAGCGCGAGCATGTTGGCGGAGAAGTTCTCCTGCAGGCTGGTGCGCTTGTAGAGGTTGTTGAGGACGACCTTGGCGACGGCGTCGCGCTTGAGGACGATGACGAGGCGCTGGCCGGTGCGGCCGGAGGTCTCGTCGCGGATGTCGGCGATGCCGCCGATCGCTCCGTCGCGCACGAGCTGGGCGATCTTGTCGGCCAGGTTGTCGGGGTTGACCTGGTAGGGCAGCTCGGTGACGACGAGGCACTGGCGGCCCTGGATTTCCTCGACGTTGACGACGGCGCGCTGCGTGATGGAGCCGCGGCCGGTGCGGTACGCGTCTTCGATGCCCTTGTGGCCCAGGATGGTGGCGCCGGTGGGGAAGTCGGGGTCCGGGGATCAGCTTGATGAGCGCTTCGAGGAGTTCTTCGCGGGAGGCCTCGGGGTGCTCGAGGGCCCATTCGACGCCGCGCGCGAGTTCGCGCAGGTTGTGCGGCGGGATGCGGGTGGCCATGCCGACGGCGATGCCTTCGGAGCCGTTGGCGAGCAGGTTCGGGGAAGCGCGCGGGCAGGATGGTGGGTTCCTGGTTGCGGCCGTCGTAGTTGTCCTGGAAATCGACGCATTCTTCGTCGATGTCGCGGACCATTTCCATGGCCAGGGGCGCCATCTTGCACTCGGTGTAACGGGGTGCGGCGGGGCCCAGGTTGCCGGGGGTGCCGAAGTTACCCTGGCCGGCGACGAGGGGGTAGCGCAGCGACCAGGGCTGCACGAGGCGCGCGAGGGCGTCGTAGATGGCGGCGTCGCCGTGGGGGTGGTAGTTACCCATGACCTCGCCGACGACGCGGGAGGACTTGGAGAACGAGGAGGTGGGGCGGTATCCGCCGTCGTACATGGCGTACAGGACGCGACGGTGGACGGGCTTGAGGCCGTCGCGCACGTCGGGCAGGGCGCGCCCGACGATGACGCTCATGGCGTAGTCGAGGTAGGAGCGCTGCATCTCCTTTTTGCAGGTCGACCTGGCGGATGCGCTCGGTGTCCGAGATGTGCCGCGCGTCGGTAGTGGGCTCGTCGCTCACGAGTGTTCCTTACGTTGTTTCTGCTCGATCAGGCCCGCCCGGGTACGAGGCCGGGGCTGGGCTGGTCGCGGGTGTTGTCAGATGTCGAGGAAGCGCACGTCGGTGGCGTTGCGCTGGATGAACGTGCGGCGTCGGTCGACGTCGTCGCCCATGAGGATCGTGAAGGTCTCGTCGGCGTCTGCGGCCCTCGTCGAGGGTGACCTGCTTGAGGATTCGGCGCTCCGGATCCATGGTGGTCTCCCACAGTTCGTGGTCGTTCATTTCGCCCAGGCCCTTGTAGCGCTGGATGCCGCCTTCCTTGGGGCAGGCGGCGGTTCGCGGCGGCGCCGGCGGCGAGCAGTTCGTCGCGTTCCTTGTCGGAGTAGGCGAAATTCGTGCTCGGCGTTGGTCCACTTGATGCGGTACAGCGGGGGCATGGCGATGAAGGTGTGGCCGCCCTCGATGAGGGGTCGCATGTAGCGGAAGAGGAGGGTCAGCAGCAGCGTGGCGATGTGCTGGCCGTCGACGTCGGCGTCCGCCATGATGACGATCTTGCCGTAGCGCAGCTTCGAGATGTCGAAAGTCTTCGCCGATGCCGGTGCCGAAAGGCGGTGATGAGGGAGCGGATGGTGTCCGAGGACAGGGGCCCGGTCCAGGCGCGCCTTTTTCGACGTTGAGGATCTTGCCGCGGATCGGCAGGATGGCCTGACGTTCGGGGTCGCGGCCGCCGACGGCGGAGCCGCCTGCGGAGTCGCCCTCGACGATGAAGATTTCGCACTCGGACGGCGTGCGCGAGGAGCAGTCGCGCAGCTTGCCGGGCATGGAGGCGGATTCGAGGACGCCCTTGCGGCGCGTGGCCTCGCGGGCCTTGCGGGCGGCGACGCGGGCGGCCTGGGCGGCCTGGCCCTTGTTGATGATGGCCTTGGCGTCGGCGGGGTGGGCGTCGAACCAGTCGGTGAGCTTGGAGTAGACCTGCTGGGCGACGAAGGTGCGGGCTTCGGTGTTGCCGAGCTTGGTCTTCGTCTGGCCTTCGAACTGGGGCTCGGTGAGCTTGATCGAGATGACGGCGGTCAGGCCTTCGCGGACGTCGTCGCCGGTGAGGTTGTCGTCCTTGTCGCGGATGATGCCCTTGTCGCGGCCGTAGCGGTTGACGAGGGAGGTCAGCGCGGTGCGGAAGCCCTCCTCGTGCATGCCGCCTTCGGTCGTGTTGATGGTGTTGGCGAAGGTGTGGACGGACGAGGAGTAGGCGGTGGTCCACTGCATGGCGATTTCCACGCTCATGGTGCCTTCGTCGTTTCGGCTTCGAAGTCGATGATCTCGTTGTTGATCGTGTCGGACTTCTTGGCGGAGTCGAGGTATTCGACGTAGTCGCGCAGGCCGTGCTCGTAGCAGTAGGTGACGGTGCGGTGGCCCTTGGTCTTCTTGTCCGAGGCCTCCTCGCCGCCGGCGATCTCGTCGCCTTCGTCGGTGGCGAACTCGCGCTCGTCGGTCAGGGTGATGCGCAGGCCCTTGTTGAGGAAGGCCATCTGCTGGAAGCGCTGGCGCAGGGTCTCGAAGTCGAATTCGACGGTTTCGAAGATCTCCGGGTCCGGGTAGAAGACCTGCGTGGTGCCGGTTTCGTCGGTCTTTTTCGCCGCGCTCGAGGGGGTGATGGGGGTGCCGCCGTTGGCGAACGACATGCGCCACACGTAGCCCTGGCGGCGGATCTCGGTGTTCACGCGGGTGGACAGGGCGTTGACGACGGAGATGCCGACGCCGTGCAGGCCGCCGGAGACGGCGTAGCCGCCGCCGCCGAACTTGCCGCCGGCGTGGAGGATCGTCATGACGACCTCGACGGTGGGCTTGTGCTCGGTGGGGTGCTCGTCGACGGGGATGCCTCGACCGTTGTCGACGACCTTGATGCCGCCGTCTTCCTGGATCGTGACCTCGATGTGGTCGGCGTAGCCGGCCAGGGCCTCGTCGACGGAGTTGTCGACGACCTCGTACACCAGGTGGTGCAGGCCGCGTTCGCCGGTGGATCCGATGTACATGCCCGGGCGCTTGCGGACGGCTTCCAGGCCCTCGAGGACGGTGATGTCCGATGCGCCGTAGGACTGCTCGCCTTCGGCGGTCTTCTCGTTGTCAGCCACGTGGCTCCCCTCGCAGTGCGCGAAAAATAGATGTTTAACCTTGTAGATTCTACCAAAAGTGGCGCTTGTTCCCGGGATTGACAGGCTCGGAGGGTTACTTTACAAACTGCGTGATTGCAACGAAAAAGTCGACTGTGACCAGTCGCATGTCGATTGTTGTTGCGGCTGGGACGCACGGGGCCGCCCTCCCTGCTGGGAGGGCGGCCCCGTGATTGGTGCGAGGGCGGCCCCGTGATTGGTGCGCGAAGCGCCCGCAGACGCGCGTGTGGCGGCTTGGAGAGACACCTGTGATGACTCTCTGAAGAGTCATCGACCGTGCTGCGTCAGACGGCGATTACTTCGGCTGCCAGGTCCACTTTTGGTAATCCTGGCCCTGTGCCTGAAGTACCGTCCAGCTCGGGTCACGGAACTCGATGGGGTCCCTCTTGTTTGGGATCACCCAGTAGACAACTTACTGAACAGACTGTCCGGCTGGAATGTCCACGACACCGGGCACGTACTCGAAGTCATCGGGCTTCTGGGTCATGAAGAAGTTGGGCGGGGTGAGCTGTTCACCATTCTGGTACGCACGCGGGTACATGCCGCCGAATTCGGAGGCATTAACAAGCCTTCACGCGCGGGTTAACGGAAAAGCGTATCAGAGACCGCGCGGTCAGAAACATTATTCGAACGACCGCGTGCGCGCACAGCTGTCACCCATAGTCGGCGCGCGGGCCACGCCCACGCACCACGTAGGGGCCTTTGCGCCACGAGGGGGGCGACGGGGCCTCGGATGATGACCTGCTCGACGACGCCGGAGCCGACCTCCTCGGCGATGCGCCGCTCAATGGTGGGCAAGAGCAGCTGGAGCTGTTTCGCCCAGGCAGTGGAGTCGGTGCGCACGACCAGGCGGTGGCCTTCGAAGGTCTCGATGCGGGCGTGTTCGGCGACCTGGGGGCCGACAATGTCGCGCCATTTCGCCATGATCGACCCCATTTTGGTGGGGGTGTCCCATTCGCGCGTCTTGATGGTGCGCGCCAGGATCGCGCCCAGCGAGTGGGCCCTGCGGTACCGCGGACGCATCGCGGCCATGCCAGGGGAGCGACTCCACGAGGCACCGGTTCCCTTCAGGGCCTGGCGCAGTGCCGCAAGGTCGCCCTCGGGATCCTCCTCCGTCGACGAGGCCGGGGCTTCGATCCCGCCGCCGTGGCGGTAGGCGGCGGCTCGGGCTGCGGCGCGCGCGGCGACGCTCTCCTCGTCGGCGAGGCGGCCGAAACCGTCGGTCTCGATGGCGGCGTATTCGCTGGACCCATCAAGGCTGCGGCGGGGACGTGTTTCGTCGAGGCCCCAGGAGGGCAGGGTGGATCTCGTGTAGCCGTGCGTGCGGGCGACGCTCTGGGCTCGTTCGAGGGCGCGGACGACGAACTCGTCGGCGTCTGCTTCTTCGCCCGGGGCAACCGGGCCGCTCAGCTCGTCGTCGGCCATGTCCTCGCGTTCACTCATGGTCGGCCTCGTCGATGACGGTGCCGCGCTCGGGGTCGAGGCGCACGTGCAGGGCGTGGTGGTCGAGGGAGGGCGGCAGATCGCCGGCGACCGCGCAGGTGACGATGATCTGTTCGGCCTTCGAGGCCAGAGCTGCGAGACCTTCACGGCGCGAGGAGTCGAGCTCGGCGAAAACGTCGTCGAGGATGAGGATCGGAGTGTCGCCGTCGTCGCTGAGCAGCTCGAAGGCGCCCAGGCGCAGCGCGAGGGCGACCGACCATGATTCGCCGTGGGAAGCGTAGCCCTTGACGGGCATTGCGCCGAGGCTAAGGATCAGGTCGTCGCGGTGTGCGCCGACGAGGTTGACGCCGCGCTCAGTTTCCTTGTCTCGTACCGACGCGAGGGCGGCGAGCATGCGCTCGGTTTGAGCCTCCACGTCGGTGAGGTCCGCGGTGGCCGGGTTGTCGGGGTCGGTGCCGATGACGCGATCAACCGAGGCGTCGAAGGCGAGGCGCAAGTGACGCGGCGAGTCCGCCACGTCGTCGTAGAATCGGGCGGCCGGCTCTTCCAAGCGCGATGCGATGGATGCGCGCGTGGCCGTGATGCGCGCCGACAGGGCAGCGAATTGCTGGTCCCAGATCTCGAGGGTCGACAGGTCGGGGGACTGACCGCGGCGGAGCGAGGCCTGGGCTGCCTTCATGAGCGCCGCGCGCTGGCGCGCGACCCGATCGAAGTCGGAGCGCACGGAGGCATGGATGGGGGAGAGCTGCGTGGCCAGGGCGTCCAGGAAGGATCGGCGCACCGACGGGTCGCCGTGCACGAGGGACAGATCCTCGGGGGCGAACACGACCGTGCGCACGATGCCCAGAATCTCGCGCGGCTTGACCTGCGCGCGGTTGATGCGCGCGCGATTCGCCTTGCCGCGCACGATCTCCAGCTCGATGACCTGCTCGCGGCCCGAGGCCACGACCCGCGCGCGGATGACGGCACCACCCGGGGCGGCCTCGTCCTCGTCGATGGGGATGCGCACGAGGGCACCCTCCGCGCCGACCCTGTGCGACGAAAACGTGGACAGGTAGGCAAGAGCCTCAACGAGGTTGGTCTTTCCCTGGCCGTTCGCGCCCACGAGGACCGTGGGGCCCTCGGGCAGCTCGACGACCCCGTGCTTCCAGGAGCGGAAGTCGTCGAGGGCCAGGTGGGAGACGCGCACGTCAGATGCCGAAGCGGATGGGCATCAGCAGGTAGCGGAACTGCGTGACCTCGCCCTCGTCAGCCTTCTTCTGGCCGGTGATGACGGCCGGCTTCGTCGGGTGGGTGAAGCCGAAGCGCACGTAGTCAGTGTCTAGGACCTGCAAGCCGTCGATGAGGAACTGCGGGTTGAACGCGGTCGAGATGTCGTCGCCGTGCAGGGTCGCTTCGATGGCTTCGGAGGCCTGGGCGTTGTCGCCCTGGCCGGCCTCGAGGACCAGCTGGCCCTCGGTGAAGGCCAGTCGCACGGAGGTCTTGCGCTCGGCGACCAGCGACATACGCTTAACGGCCTCGAGCAGCGCGTGGCGATCGACGACGGTCTGGATCGGCGTCGTGTCGGGGAAGAGGCGACGCACGGCGGGGTAGTCGCCGTCCATGAGCGTCGAGGTGGTGCGGCGTCCCTGGGCGGTAAAGCCGATGAGGGACGAGGCGCCGGGCTGGGACTCGCCGGACAGGCCGACCTCGACCTTGGCGCCCGAGGTCATCGACTTGGCGACGTCCTGGAGGATACGGGCCTTAACCAGTGCGACCTCTTGATCGAGGTGTCGGTCGGCTCCCAATCGAGCTCGCGCATCGCGAGGCGGTAGCGGTCGGTGGCCAGCAGCGTAATCGCCGGGCCGTTGATTTCGATGCGCACACCCGTCAGCAGGGGCAGCGTGTCGTCGCGTGACGCGGCGATCGACACCTGGGACACGGCCTGCGACAGCGTCGAGGAATCAATCGCACCGATGCCCGTAGGCTGCGCGGGCAGCAGAGGGTACTCGTCGAGGGGCATGACCGCGAGCGTGAAGTGCGAGGAGCCGCAGACCAGGTTCACCTTCTGGCCATCGAGCTCGACGGACACGGGCTTAGAGGGCAGCGACTTGGAGATGTCGGCCAGCAGACGACCCGACACCAGGACCTCGCCGGCCTCGTCGACGGTCGCGGGAATGTGCGAGTTCGCGGAGACCTCGTAGTCGAAGGAGGACAGGGTCAGCTCGTCGCCTTCAGCCTTGATGCGCACGCCGGCCAGAATCGGCGATGCCGGACGCACGGGGAGCGCGCGGGCGGTCCACGACACGGCTTCGGCCAGAACATCGCGGGCGACGGTGAACTTCATAGCTGCCTCCAAAACACAAAACGGATCGGACACTACTTTACCCACAAGTGTGCCCACGTGGGGCAGGAAATTTGCCTCGCGCGCGCCATCGCGCAACGCTGGCGGCGCCGTTGTTGTGCGGAGGCCTGTGAAAAAATTTTTGTCATTTGACCTTCCTTCCATCATAAGGGATGTGAGTTCTGTGGATAACTCCCTTACGCGGCGAAATTTCAGTCAAATCTCTGTGATGTCATTCTGGGACGAGGCTGTGGATTCGTCACGTTGTCCTGTGCACGAAGCAAATGACAACTTTTTGAGATCCACAGGCGAGGCCCTTTTCTCCACAGCGTGAGCGTGTTCGTCCACCAGCTGTGCACAACTCCTGTGAATCTCGCGCGGGCGCCGACTTTCGTCAGCGCCCGCGCATTTTTTACGACTCCCTGGCCTTTTGCTTGATCCTGTTTGTAAGCTCCGACACGTGGTTGAAGGTCTCGCGCTTCTCCTTCATGAGCTTCGAGATCTTCTTGTTCGCGTGCATGACCGTCGTATGGTCGCGTCCGAAGGCCTGTCCGATCTTGGGCAGCGACAGGTCAGTGAGCTCGCGGCACAGATACATGGCGATCTGGCGTGCCTCGACGACGTTGTGGCTGCGTTCCGACGAACCCATCTGCTCGATTGTCACGCCGAAGTAAACGGCGCACTGGCTCATGATGAGGCTGACGGTGATTTCGTTGTCGTCCGGGTTGGAGACGAAGTCCTTGAGCATCATCTGCGCGAGGTTCAAGTCGATGCGCTCCTGGTACAGCGACGCCCACGCGCCAATGCGCACGAGAGCACCCTCCAGCTCACGGATGTTGGAGGAGATGCGCGAGGCGACGTACTCAAACACCTCGGGGGTGACCTCGAGGCCCTCGGCGTCCGCTTTCTTATGGAGGATCGCGATGCGGGTCTCCAGGTCCGGCGGCTGAACGTCCACGAGCAGGCCCGAGGAGAAGCGCGACCGCATGCGGTCCTCGAAGCCCTTGAGCTGGGCCGGGGGCAGGTCCGAGGTCAGGACGATCTGCTTGTTGGCACTGTGCAGCGCATTAAAGGTATGGAAGAAGCCTTCGACCGTCTGTTCCTTGTCGCCGATGAACTGGATGTCGTCGATGAGGAGGATGTCGAGTTCGCGGTAGCGGCGGTGGAAGGCCTCGACCTGGGAGTTATCCGTCTTATTGAGGCGAATCGCGTTGATGAACTCGTTCGTGAATTCTTCGGAGTTGACGTAGCGGACCTTTAGGGTGGGGCATCATCGACAGCGCGTTGTGGCCGATGGCCTGGAGCAGGTGAGTCTTGCCCAGTCCGGAATCGCCGTAGATAAACAGGGGATTGAAGGCGGTACCCGGGGTTTCCGAAGCGGCCAGCGCGGCGGCGTGCGCGAAACGGTTCGACGGGCCGATGACGAAGGTGTCGAAGGTGAACTTCGGGTTGAGGTGGGTCGGGCCGGAGTCGGTGGGCGCGGTGACGAGGGCGGGGAGTGGTGCTCCTCGTCCACATCAATCGACGAGGCCGGGGCGGGCGCGGGCGCGGGCGCGGCGGGGGTCTGCTCCTCCTCTTCCTCTTCGTCCGTGAGGACATCGAGTGTGGGATCGACGGTGATGGCGATGCGGACGGTGCGGCCCAGGTGCACGGACAGGGCGGTTGTCAGCTTCGACTGCGCCTTGTCTTCGATCCACTGCTTGGTGAAATCGTTGGGGACGGCGAGCAGAATCGTGCCTTCGATGTCGCCGAGGGGGCGAGCGGAGCGCAGCATCGACGTGGCGACGGGCCCCAGCTCGTCGGTGGGGACTGCGTCCAGGGCCGCAGCCCACGCGCGTGTGAGGGAATCCGACTCCACGGCAACCTCCGGTCACAAATATTGGTGAGTTCGGTCACGACTTCTCGGTGATGTGCGTGACGCTCGTACATTGTCGCAGTGTAGCCCGCGCACATGTTATGCACAGACTGGGGATGAAGCTGTGGAGAACTATCACAGAATCACAGCTCTGTAGTTACAACTTTGGGTCCGCAGCAGCGTGCGGAAAGCAAAAATACCCACAGCCTGTGGATAACTCCCGTCATCCACCCTCTGTGGACGGATGAGATCCACAGTGATTTGCACAGCTGTGGATACTGTGTGTGACGCGGTGGGTAACGCTGCCGCGTTGACGTGTGGCCCCAATCCGCTTAGTCTTGGTCTTTGTTTGCGCCCATTTCGGGCGTGCGTCCCCGCTATCGCGCCCCCGTGTGTCGATAGCCCAACCGATACCGAGTGGGAAACCACTCCCCGCCGAGGAGAATTGCCGTGACCACCAAGCGGACCTTCCAGCCCAACAACCGTCGTCGTTCCAAGACGCACGGCTTCCGTCTGCGCATGTCGACCCGCGCCGGCCGCGCCATTCTGGCTGCCCGCCGCCGCAAGGGCCGCGCCAAGCTGTCCGCCTGAGACACCCCGGTGCTGCCGCGCGCGCACCGCATGGTTGACCCAGCGGACTTCACCGCCGCGATCCGACAGGGAACGCGAGCAGGGGATCCGCTGGTCGTCGTCCACGTCCGAGCCGACGAGGAACGCAACAGTCGCCTCGTCGGTTTCGTCGTACCCAAGCGGGAAATCAAGCGCGCCAACGGACGCAATCGCGTCAAGCGGCAGCTGCGCCACCTCATGCGCGAAAGGATCGCAGACCTCCCCGAAGGATCCCGGGTTGTCGTCAGGGCCTCACGCAACGCCCTCGGCGTCCCCTCCAAGGAACTCGGCGAACACCTCGACCGCGTGATGGCGCGAGCGTGGCGCAAGTGGGACGCGCGATGAACCTGGCGGGCCGGGCGCTGCGCGCTCTCTCGTATCCGCACCCATCGTCGCCTACCAGCGCTACATCTCCCCGGCCCTCGGCCCCCGGTGTCGATACGCACCCAGCTGCTCCACCTACGCTCTCCAGGCCATTCGCGTCCACGGCCCCATCAAGGGACTCATCCTCGCGAGCTGGCGGTTGCTGCGATGCAACCCATGGAGCCACGGGGGAGTGGACCACGTACCAGAGCGTGGACGCTGGAAGCCCGACCCCTGGATCCCACCCGAGGATTGGGCTGGGCACGACAACTGGGTCCGCCCCGACCCCATGGGACTCGACCCGGAGCACGACCTGACCGAGCCGGACACGGCCTCAGGGACACTAAGGAACAACGAAACAGCGGCGCTCCCGCGCCACGGCGAAAGCGAAAACTATGTTCGACGCAATCCTCCACCCCTTCGCGTGGGCGATCTCCTACGTGTGGGTCTGGATCCACAACCTTCTCGTGCTGCTCGGAATGTCCTCCGGCTCCGGCATGGCGTGGGTTCTGTCCATCGTGCTGCTCACCATCCTGGTGCGCATCGCCATCATCCCGCTGTTCCTCAAGCAGATCCGCTCCTCGCGCGCCATGCAGGCCATCCAGCCCGAGATGCGCAAGATCCAGGAGAAGTACAAGGGCAAGAAGGACCAGGTCAGCCGTCAGAAGATGATGGAAGAGACCCAGGCCCTCCAGCGCAAGCACAAGGTCTCTCCCTTCGCCTCCTGCCTGCCCATGCTCGTGCAGATGCCCGTCCTCTTCGGCATGTACCGAGCCATCATCGCGGTCTCCTCCATCTCCGCCGGCACCTACACCTACCGCGGCGAGGCCACCGACCACCTCGGCCCGCTCACCGAGTCGGTCTCCTCCGAGATCGTCAACTCGACCGTCTTCGGCGTCCCGCTCTCCCATACGCTGCGCGAGTCCTGGGGCCAGCCCGCCATCGTCGCGGTCTTCATCGCCGCGATCGTCCTTATGGTCGCCCTGCAGTTCTTCTCCATGCGCCTGTCCTTCTCGCGCAACATGCCCGACATGGGCAACAACCCGATGGCCCAGTCGCAGCGCTCCATGATGTACGTGATGCCGCTGATGTTCATCTTCTCCGGCGCGTTCTTCCAGATGGGCGTCGTAATCTACACCGTGACCGCCTCCTTCTGGGCCCTCGCCCAGTCCTTCTGGACCATCAAGGTCATGCCCACCCCCGGATCCCCCGCCTACGCCGACCTGCTCGCCTCCCGCGAGGCCGCCTACCAGGAATGGGCCAAGCCCTACTTCCAGAACTACGACCGTGAGCGCGCCGCCTTCGGCAACAGCGCCACCGACCCGCGCGTCGACGAACTCAGCGATCGCACTCTCGCCGAGGTTCGCTCCAAGGCCAAGAAGCAGCACGTCGCCTCCGACTTCCCCGCCTCCATGACCACCGGCGAGATCGTCACCGTCTACCGCAACCTGGCCACCCAGAAGTGGACGACCCTTCCCGACGAGCAGTGGATGCACGGCCTCGCCCTGGCCGTCGAAAAGCGCATCGCCAAGCAGGAAGCCTCCGCTCAGCGCGCCGAACTCCAGAAGCAGGTCCGCGACCGCCGGGCCCTCGAGCGCGAGGTCACCAAGGCCTCGTCGAAGGGTGCGTCCGAGGCCAGCGAGTCGACCTCCGGCCATGGCTCGCTCAGCGCCGAGGAGATCGAGCGTCGCCGCATCGAGCGCCGCAAGGCCCGCCGCCGTTCCGGCAACAAGCGCTGACCACCATAGATTCACGGTTCCAGGCCCCCAGCCGGTAACCTGGACACCAGCAAGACCCCATTCCCCACTACGGAGGACACGTCATGAGTGACGACAACGCAGACAAGCTGACCCGCCTCGAAGAAGAAGGCGAGATCGCCGCCGACTACCTGGAAGAGCTGCTTGACATCGCCGACCTCGACGGCGACATCGAGATCGACGTCGAAAACGGCCGCGCCTCGGTTGAGATCGTCGCCGACGACCCCGACGCCCTCGACCGCCTCGTGGGCGACGACGGCGAGGTCCTGGACGCCCTCCAGGAGCTGACCCGTCTGGCCGTCCAGACCGAGACCGGTGAGCGCTCGCGCCTCATGCTCGACATCGCCGGCTTCCGCGCCGAGCGCAAGGAAGAGCTGCAGGACATCACGCGCGAGGCCATCGCACGCGTGCGCGCCACCGGCGAGGCCGTCAAGCTCGACGCCATGAACCCGTTTGAGCGCAAGGTGTGCCACGACGTGGTCGCCGAGGAGGGTCTGACCTCCGAGTCCGAGGGTGCCGAGCCCCACCGCCGCGTGGTCATCCTCCCCGAGGAATCTGACGGTGAGTGAGAACCCGAACGGGACGGGAAGGGGTCGCCAGGTCGGCGACCCCTTCGTCCCAGAAGAGCCCACGCAGGCTGTCCGCAACTTTTTCGGGCCGGCTTTCGCCGAGGTTGCCGAATACGCGCGCATGCTCGAGGAGGAAGGCGAGATTCGCGGCCTCCTGGGCCCGCGCGACATGGAGCGCATCTGGTCGCGCCACATCGTCAACTCCGCCGCCGTCCTGGACTTCATGCCCCGCAAGGATGGCCGTCAGGTCCTCGATGTGGGCTCCGGTTCCGGCCTGCCCGGCATCGTGATCGCCGCCTGCCGGCCCGAACTTGACGTGCACCTCGCCGAGCCCATGGCGCGCCGCGTCGAGTGGCTCATGGACGTCGTGGAGGACCTGGGCCTCGACAACGTCACCATCCACCAGGCGCGCGCCGAGGAGCTGCGCGGCAAGGGCAAGGCGGACGTGGTCACCGCCCGCGCCGTGGCCAACATGAGCAAGCTCGTGCGCATGACGTCGAAGCTCATTGCCCCCGGCGGCTCGCTCGTGGCCCTCAAGGGTCGTCGCGCGCCCATCGAGGTCGACGAGGCTGAGGCGGAGTTGCGTCGTCATCACCTGCGCGCTGAGATCCATGAGGTGCCCTCCATCATGGAGGACGAGTCCACGTACGTGGTCGTCTGCACGCGCATCAAGTAACGCGTCCCTAAGTGGGGGAGAGGAGCGTCGTGGCGGTTGCTGCGGCGCTCCTTTCATATAGTGGTGTAGGCCACAGAGACGTGGCGTTGCGTCAGATCGCTTCTCTCGATTGACGATTTGTCGCCTCTCTCTTCTTCGCTGGGAGAATCGATCTCACAGAACCAATTTTTCGGCGTCTCGTGGCGGCACGAGGAGATTGTGTGCGCCTGGATGCATCCCGGGCCTTTCATGCTGGAAGTGTGTGCGTCTGCCCGTAAACTAGGGTCAGTATCTAGGAAGGTGTCACGTGAGTACCAACAACACCCCTTTGTCGAATCAGATCGAGCGCAATATGGCCGATCTGGCCATGCTCGAGCGTGCAACGTTCCCGCGGCCCACACACACGCGCATTATCGCCGTCGCGAACCAGAAGGGGGGCGTCGGTAAGACAACGTCTGCCGTCAATCTTGCGGCCGGCCTCGCGACGGGTGGCTTGTCCGTCCTGGTTGTCGATGCGGATGCTCAGGGAAACGCCTCGAGCGCGCTCGGCGTCCTGCACCCCGCCGGTACTCCGTCTACCTATGACGTCATTATCGGCGGTGCTAGCGTTGCCGATGTCGTGCAGCCGTGCCCCGATATCGACGGCATCATGGTCTGCCCGGCCACGATTGACCTGTCCGGTGCCGAGATTGAGCTCGTCGATGTCGAACGGCGGGAGTACCGCCTGCGCGATGCTCTGCGTGAGTATGTTTCGGAGCATGCCGAGATTGACATCGTTTTCATCGACTGCCCGCCCTCCCTTGGGCTCGTCACGCTCAACGTCATGGTTGCCGCCGATGAGGTCATGATCCCGATTCAGGCCGAATACTACGCTTTGGAGGGCCTCAGTCAGTTGTGGAATACCGTCGAACGTATTGGCGTGGATCTCAACCCCGGCCTGCGTGTCTCGGGCATGCTACTCACCATGGCGGACAAGCGTACGAGGCTCTCCGAGGAGGTCGAGGGCGAGGTTCGCTCGCACTTCCCGGACCATACGTTTGAAACCGTTATTCCGCGTTCCGTGCGCATTTCTGAGGCTCCCAGCTATGGTCAGACCGTCGTCACCTACGATCCCCGAAACGTTGGTGCAATCGCGTATCGGAAGGCCGCACTTGAGCTGTGTCAGCGTGTCGCAGCCACCGAGGAGTGATTGTTTCACGTGAAACATTCGGAGTTTTCCTTGTGTTTCTGCTGATTGGAACGTATTAGTCACCATGCGTGAGCATTGGTGCAACAAAGTGATCAAAGACGCTTACCAGCTGAGCGCATGCCATTGTTTCACGTGAAACAATGAACCGACGCAATTGAAGGAGTATTGCAATGGCGGATGCAGCACCGAAGTCTGAGGGCCGTAAGGGCGCTCGCAAGCACACCGGCCTCGGCCGTGGTCTTGGCGCTCTCATTCCCCAGGCTAGTGAGCAGACGCCGCAAAACGCACCCTCCGCGCCCTCCCGTCCCCTGGACGTGTTCTTCCCCGAAGGTAGCTCCGCCGGCAAGCGTGGGGGTTCTGCAAAGGACCTTTTGCAGCCTAAGCGCGCCACTGCCTCGTCGAAGAAGAAGCGCCCTTCGATGCCGTCCGTCGAGGCGTCTGGGGGACGACGCGCAACCGGCTCTCGTAACGCCCTCGGTGGTGGAATCAAAGGCTCAGATTCCCGGAAGGCCAACCCGCGCGTGCCCGCTGGTGCTGGAGCAGTAGCCGCTGATGACGTTCGTGGTCACGACAATGTTTCACGTGAAACATCCGTCGATCACGAGCTTCTTCCGGTCCCGGGTGCATCCTTTGCTGAAATTGCGATCGATCAGATCGTTCCCAATACGAAGCAGCCTCGCGAGGTCTTCGACGAGGATGATCTGAAGGAACTGTCGGCCTCCATCAAGGAAGTCGGCGTTCTCCAGCCCGTCGTCGTTCGTAGTATTCCAGCGAAGGGTCGGTCCGAGAAACTCCAGGAGTTCCTCGCCGAGAAGCCCGAGGCGCGCTACGAGTTGATTATGGGTGAGCGCCGTCTGCGGGCCTCCGAGCTCGCGGGCGAAACCACGATTCCGGCAATCATCCGAGAGACCGATGACGGGGATCTGCTCCGTGACGCTCTCTTGGAGAACCTCCACCGGGCCCAGCTGAACCCGTTGGAAGAAGCGAGCGCATATCAGCAGCTCATGGCCGATTTCGGTGCGACTCAGGAAGAGCTCGCAAAGCGAATCGCCCGCTCCCGCCCGCAGATTGCTAATACCCTGCGCCTGCTCAAGCTTCCCCCGTCCGTTCAGAAGAAGGTGGCTGCACAGGTTATCACCGCGGGCCATGCTCGCGCCTTGCTGTCCTTGTCGACTGCGGAGGAAATGGAACGGCTGGCTGAGCGTATCGTCGCCGAGGGTCTCTCAGTGCGTACCACTGAGGAGATCGTCCGTCTCGGCAAGGCGAAGGCCACGCCACGCCCGCGCGCACGCCAGCAGCGTCCTTTGTCGCCGCTGGGAGAGAGCGTCGTATCGGCGCTTTCCGACGCGTACGATACGCGCGTGACCATCACTGAGGGGCGAAAGAAGGGTCGTATCGTCATCGAGTTCGCAGGATCCGACGATCTCCAGCGAATCGCAGACCTTATTCTCCACTGATCTAACTTCATAGTTCTTTTCGCAGATCACGCGCAGTATGTTCCCTACGCGACATTTTCTGAGCTAATCTCCGGATGAATTCACGCTTAAACTACCTTTAAAGGGTCCGCCGTCGGGCCCTCGCAGTACCAGAAGGAGCGAAAGGCATGAACGCCCAAGGCAGTTCGCGCACCGTGCTTTTCGATGTCGGTGGCGTCCTTGTCGATGCCCACCCGGACCCGCACGCCATCGCCGAGTTACTCGGAGACGGCTCTCGATGTCTCACGACGCTCGTTGATCAGGCGATGTGGGCCCATCGCGGCGAGTATGACGCTGGAATGTCCGATCGCGAATTTTGGGACCGCATTGCCGGGGATTGTGGGCAGCCTGAACCTTCCGTTGCTTTGTTGAAAGAACTCGTCGCACTCGATGCGTCACGCATGGCAACGGCGAATGAGGAGACACTTCATCTCGTGCGTCGGCTCCGACGTCAGGCTGTGCGCGTCGGTATCTTGTCCAACGTACCGTATCCCATCGCGAAGGCAATTCGCCGTTCTGAATGGGGAAGTCTCTTCGATTTCTTCGCCTTCTCGTGCGACTACGGCATCTGTAAGCCTTCTCGCGGTATCTACCGAGATGTCCTCGTGCGTCTCGATGTTCCCCACGAGGATGTCGTGTTCATCGATGACCGTCGTGAGAACGTCCGCGCGGCCGAGCTCCTGGGCGTGAAGGGTGTCGTCTGGAAGGGCGTCGAGGACGCCGAAACGCGTTTGAAAGAGCTCGGAGTTCTTTTCTGAGAGGCTCTGTGTCGGCGAAACGATTCTACCCTCAGATTTACGAAACGACACAGAGGCGTACAGGGCACGAAATTTCACCTGGATATGGCGTCTCTGTAGCATCGCGCGCACGAGTAATCGCGCCAGATCGTCGTCAGTTAAGACGCGAATGAACGACGGTCAATGTTTCACGTGAAACGTTGACGGACATGAGTCTCGTTGTATCTTCGTGATTGGCATGGTGCTACTACTGTATGCGACCGACTACAACCCGTGCTACACTGGAACCCGTAGGGGTCAGAAGGCAGTCCACCTTATGTGCTCTGCACCGGACAGCCGCAGCGCCCTACAGTGAGGACATTCCGGCAGCCCCTTCGGGCAGCTGGGATGTCCTCACTTTATATTGTGCGAATTCACCGACCGTGTGTACCAAGATTGGTCGATGGTATTGCCTGTCCATCGTTGTATTGTGTGACGGACTGGCGATCGTTTCACGTGAAACATGTGGGCCCGGGAGCATCGTCCTCCCGGGCCCACAGTGCGGTGAATGTGCGATTACTCATCGGCCAGCTCGGCGTCCTCGTCAATGATGACGCCGAGGCCTTCGTCGTCGATGACGTACTCGACGCTATGCACGTCGCGGCCACCGGCCACGAAGTCGACGATGTCGGCGCACAGCTGCGCGAAGGAAGAGTCCTCAACGGCGTCTGCCGCCTGGGGGAGGAGCGACGTATCCGTCATGCCGGGTGCGACGTTCGCGTCGATAAACCAGCAGGTACCCTCGTCGTCAACCACGAAGTCCATGCGGGACAGGTCGCGCAGACCCAGCGTCGTATGGGCCTCGACGGCCGCGGCCTGCAGGTCAGCGAGCAGCTCGTCGGAGAGGCGTGCGGGCACGAAGTACTCGGTCTCGTCGGTGGTGTAGCGAGCGTCGTAGTCGTAGCGGCCGCGATCCGTAGACACCTCGACCGGCGGAAGGGCCACGGGACCATCCCACAGCGTCGAGTACGTCATCGACGACGGAAACGGCCACATCGCGGCCGTTGATGCGCTGCTCGACCATCAGGCGCTGGCCGTAAGCAAAGGCATCCACCATCGCGCGGCGCAGTGCCTTGGCGTCCTGAGCGGTCGAAATACCGAGTGCGGAGCCACCGTCCGTCGGCTTAATGACGACGGGGAAGGACACCGAACCCTCAAGAGCAGAGAGTACGTGAGAGGCTCCCAACTGGCGGAAAATCGCCTGCGGAAGCGTCACCCAGCCGGGCGTTGCGAGGCCCGCAGAGCCCAGCAAAGCCTTCGCAGTGGGCTTGTTCGAGGCGAGCATCGCCTGCACCGACGACGAGCCCACGAAGGGGATTCCGACCGACTCCAGGAACGACTGCAGGGGAGCCGTCTTCGCCGATCGAGCCGTGCACCAGCGGCCACACGACATCGGGCGAGAAGGACTCAATAGCCTTCGCGAGAGACGCGTCAACGTCGGAAATACGCACCTCGTAGCCGAACTGGGTCAAGATATTTGCGACGCGACGGCCCGAACGAACCGAGACGTCACGCTCGTGCGTCAGACCGCCAGCGATGATCAGAACTTTGGTAGCCATGGGGGTGTCTCCTCGGGTAACTGTTAGCGATCGGACCCGGCCCCGGCCTCGTTGCCCGAAGCCGTACCGAACATGTCGACGATTTCCTTCTCCGCGTTGACGACCGTCGAGAGGCGACGCACGCCCTCACGGATGTCCTCGGGAGTGGGGTAGCAGAAGGACAGGCGCAGGTGGTTCGAGCCCGATCCGTCGTAGTAGAACGCCGTACCCGACACGTACGCGACCTGGGCGCGCACGGCGCGCGGCAGCATGGCCTTGGCGTCGAGGCCCTCGGGCAGCGTCACCCACGTGTAGAAGCCGCCATCCGGCACGGTCCACGTGCACGAGGGCATGTACTCCTCGAGCGAGGTGAGCATCGCGCGGCAGCGCTCCGCGTACATCGAGCGGAAGGACTTGACCTGGCCGTACCAGTCGTAGTTGCTCAGGTAGTCGGCGATCGCCATCTGGCCCACCATCGACGGGCACAGGGATCGCGGACTCGAGGGCCAGGACCAGTTTGGCGCGGATCGCGTGCGGCGCGTACGCCCAGCCGATGCGGAAGCCGGGAGCAAACATCTTCGAGAAGGAACCCAGGTAGACGACGCCCTCGGGGCTGTACGAGGCGATAGCCGGCAGGGGATCGTTGTGGAAGCCGAGTAGGCCGTAGGGGTTGTCCTCGACGATCAGGACGTGCTCGCGCAGGCAGATCTCGGCGATGATCGGGCGGCGCTCGGCGGACAGAGTCACGCCGGCGGGGTTGTGGTAGTTCGGGATGATGTAGATGAACTTGATCGTGCGGCCCGAGGAGCGCACGTCGCGGATCGTCTCCTCCAGGGCCTCGGGAATGATGCCGTGCTCGTCCATCGGCACATGCACGATGTCCGCCTGGCGCGCGCGGAACACGCCCAGTGCTCCCACGTACGAGGGGGCCTCGGCGAGGATGACGTCGCCCGGGTTCACGAAGAGCTCGGTGACGAGGTCGAGGGCCTGCTGGCTGCCCGTCGTCACCACGACGTCGTCCGGGTCGGCGCCGACGATGCCGTCGTAGCTCATCACCTCGGTGATGCGCTCGCGCAGCACCTCCCAGCCCTGGCCGCTGCCGTACTGCATAGCCTGCGCGCCATGATTGCGGACGAGTTTCTCCGCGGACGCCGCGAGCTTATCGAGGGGCAGGTCCTTGAGGTTCGGCATGCCGCCAGCGAGGGAGACGACCTCGGGGCGCGACACGACCGAGAACAGAGCTCGAATCTCGGACGCGCGCAGGTTGTGTGCGCGGTCCGCGTAGACGTCGTACCAGGGGTCAAGGCGGTTTCCCTGCGCGGGCGTCCGCCCGGACGAGGCCGGGGTGCCGCCGTTGGTCGAAGGCTGAGTCAAGGCATGCCATCCTTTGCATGAAGTTGCGTAGAACCGTATAGGTCAAGTGTGCCACTATCCAGGCCATACGGGGTGACGAGGCCGGTGGTTGGGCAGATGTTTCACGTGAAACATTGTTTGTGGTGCCGCTGGTGTTCCGGGTGCTGCTGGTGTTCCGGGTGCCGCTGGTGTTCCGGGCGCCGGAGGCCCCGGCCGCCCGCGAGACTTGGCGACCTCGCTTCGCTCGGCACCGCGTCTCGAAGCCCGCCCGTGCCCTCCGGTCCCTCCGGCGCCCTCCACACCGGCGGCACCTGGTGTGCTGGCATGTGGCCCGGCCAGGCCCCGCCGCCACCCACGGCACCACCGCCAGTTATTCAAAACGCGCAGCTTGCTACTGAATCTCCTGTGATCCGCGGATATGTAGAGCGTTATACATTTTCCACCCAAAAGAGTAGACATTTTCCACCCGTATCGGTGTCACGCCCACGGGCACCGCGGCCGGGCCGCGCCAATGCCCACCGGCACCGCGTCCGTGCTCGCGGCGGTATGCAAAAAGTCCGCAGCCCCTGCGGGTCTGCGGACTTGCGTGGAACTCCGGCGGTGCCGGAATTCGCTCAGTGGCGGTCGGCCTTCACCAGGTGCTTGGCGTCGGCGAGCTCGTTGAGCTGATCGATGTGGGCCTGGGCAACCATGACGTCGATGGTCGAGAACATGAGGAAACTCCTTGTGGGAACGTATTGTGTATTGATTCCCTGCTTGACGAGGCCGAGGATCACCCGGTCTGTAACGAGGAGTGTGCCAACGCGGGTAGCGTCGGCGCGACCCCTGCGATTCAAACAAGAAAAGCGCCGGACCAGCTTGGCAGCTATGTCAGGCGCTTGATGGTTATAGTTTATCCCTCCCAAAACCTTGAATCAACCGTTCGGCCAGTAATTTAGATCGCACCAAAAACCAAGCAATCGCAAAGCAAAGTGGCTACGTGCACACCACCTGCGCAAATGTGCGCACGCCACCAATTTCGCATGCAATTCGGTCGTCAGACCAATTGGCGATGTCGAGAAAACTGCGGAATTTCAACGATGTGGATTCAAAGTTTGAAAGAGGGGTGGGGGAATTGCATGCGAAGTTTGGGGGAGGGGTGCTCCCGGAGGTTTCTGGGTGCCAGGGGTTTCGGGTCGCAATCGAGCTACAAGCCGACGGCCCTCAGGCGGCGTGCTGCCAGGGATTTCGGGTTCTAGAACTTTGCGCGGCGTGAGACACAGGCGTAGAATGATAACGATTCTCATTCATATTCACGTGCGAAGCACCTAGAGGACCCCCTCATGAACCCCACGAAGTACCGGAACCCGGGCCGCGCAGCTGCCCGGGCTTTCGCCGCCATGGCCCTCGCGGCCACCTTCCTCGTGCCTGGAGCGGCACACGCCGCCGACGAGGCCACCGCTGGCCCAGACAGCGCGGATGCGGTAGCGACCGACGCGGCAGCGACCGCCGCCGACGCAACCAACGCTTCGACCGACGAGGCCACGGCCTCACCCACGGACCCGAGCACCTGCGCCGTCATGCGCACCGCCCCCGCCGGCACCACGGCCACCCTGGACCGAGGCCACGCCGACATCTTCGACCTCACCTCCGACGCGTCCGGCGCGCTTACCCTGCGCATCAAGGAGGACGCCACGGGCTCCGGCGTCATGCGCGAGCCCGAGCAGACCCTCCTCGCCGTCAACAAGTCGACTCTCACCCAGATCCCCGGCTCCGTCAGCCAGGCGACCGGAGCTCCCGCCGCCGCCTACCTGCTCGGCCAGTCCGGCGACAACCAGGCCACCGTGCTGTGGCCGGGCTGGGACACCCTGGGCGTCGCGACTGGCGGATACGAAGCCGCGCGCTTCCACATCTCCTACACGGGTCCCGCCGACGGCCGCATCTACGCCTTCACCTCCAGCTTCACCGAGGGCATGAAGGCGGTCACCAATGATGGCAGCTTCGACCTGGCGCCGGGCGGCGACGACATCGACCAGCCCTACGCCGCCCACAAGCACGTCAACTGGCTCTTCACGCGCGCAGGCCGCTACACGCTGACCGTCCAGGCCAGCGTGTGGACCCCGGCAACACCGGCGCCGCCAACGCCAAGTCCGCGGCCCGCACCTACACGATTGACGTCGCCGACGAGGCCTCGTGCCTCGCCGAGTCCGGAGCGGCCCCTCGACCGACCAGGGCGCAGCCCGCCCCGCCCCGGCGTGGGCCCCGGCTCGGTGAGTTCGACGAACAACCAGGCCGCGCAGGACCAGGCCGACAATGGCACCACGGGTACGCCCAGCGCCCCGGCCCCCGCCACGACCTCGGGAACGACCGGCACCACCGGCACGACGACTGGCGCGAACCCCGCGCCGTCCTCCGGCGCGCACACCACCTCCGGCACGACCGGCGGTGAGCGCTGCGTCGCCACCCGCATCACCCGCGAGGCCACCGAGGCCGAGGCCGCCACCCTGGCCTCGTCCCAAGCACCCGCGAACACCGCGCGCACCACGCTGACCGTCAGCGTCGGCGACGGCGCCTCCGGCAACGCCACCGACGGCCACTTCGACCCTAGGGCCCCGCCATCGAAAACGGCACTCTCGTCGCCCGCGTCAAGGACGACCGCAGCCAGCCCGCCCAGTGGGTCGACCCCTCGTCCCTGACCTTCGCCCTCGGTGACGCCGCGCGCATCACCGCGCCCGCCGACCTCGGCTTCGTCGCCACCCCCGGCTCCAGCGTCTGGCTGATCCCCTCCACCCAGATCGCGGGCGTGCCGTGGCTGGGCCTGAACTCCCAGCGCGAAGAGATCGTCACCGGCACCACCGGCCCCGTCCAGTTCACCCTCGACGCCGTCGAAGGCCCCGGACGCGTCGCCGTCTTCAACGCGGGCGCGCTCGGCTCCGGCGTCGGCGAGCACGTCTTCGACGGCCCCGGCACCGGCTACACGCTCGGCGCCAACACGCACGCCCACCAGAACTGGGTGTTCACCGCTCCTGGCACCTACACGCTGACCATCAGCATGCGCGTCACCCCCAACGGCGAGGCGCTCGCGGGCAGCGGCTTCGGCTCGGGCGGCGACCTCACGGCCACGGGTGCGACCGGCCCCAATGGGCGACCCATGGTCTCCCAGGTCGTCGGCCGCACCGCGTCCGGTAAGGAGTGCGACCTCTCCCTGGCCACCACCGGCGCCGACACCATCCCGCTGACCGTCGTCTCCCTGACGTGGGCGCTCACGGGCGCGGCCTGCGTGTGGGTGGGCGCGATCGGACGCCGCCGCAACCTGCGCGCAACGCTGTGACCCCTCATTCACGAGGCCGACTCTCCTTCATCCCCCGCCTCCCCTTTCGTGGGTGGCGGGGGAGTGGGTGTGTGCTCGCCGCCTCGGCGTTAGTGCTCACGGCGACCCTCGTAGGGTGCGCGCCCGCGCCCGACCCCGCGAGCGACGGTGAACTGCGCGTCGTCGCCACGACCGGCATCCTCGCCGACCTCGTGCGCAACGTTGCCGGAGACCGCGCCCACGTCACGCAGATGGTGCCGGGCGGGGCGGACCCGCACTCGTGGGAGCCCTCCCTGCGCACCGTGCGCGACGTGGCCTACGCAGACGTCGCCTTCTCCAACTACCTCATGCTCGAGGAGCACGCCCTTATCCGCGCCCTCGACTCCAACCTGCCCGCCGGCTCGCGCTCCGTCTCCGTCGCCGAGGAGGCCGCCAAGAACGGCGCGACCATCCTTCCCCTCGTCGAAGACCGCGCCCTCGACACCCCGTGGCTCGGCATGCGCGTGTGGGGCGACGGCGCCGACATGGGGGCCACCCGCGCCTCGCAGATCGACCTGACGACCACCGGCGTCGACGGGCCCGGACAGGCCGCCGCCTACCTCACCACGTCGTTCGGACAGCCCGAGATCGCCTTCGCGACATCGGACGGCTTCAACGCCGCCACCGGATACGACACCGACACCGCGCAGCTGCCCGCCGACGCCCACCAGCACATGAGCTGGGCGTTCACCGCCCCCGGCGTCTACCGCGTCCACTTCCGCGCCAACCTGCGCACCACCCCCGGCGCCACGCCGGTGGGCGTCGGGGAAGGCACCGCCGTCTTCGCCGTCGGCACCCCGCCCGAGGAAGTCGCCGCCAGTGAGGGCCGCCGCGTCCTGAACGCCGGCCACGCCGACATCACCGTCAACCTCACCACCAAGCGCGTCGAACTCGCCTCCGACGCCGGCGCGCTGGGCGGGGACGAGGCCTCGGCCCCCTGCGTGGGCGCAGGAACCACGGGCGCGGCCGTCGCCTCGACCATGGAATGCACCGACCTCGATCAGGTCGTCATCGAAGTGCCCACCCGCGCGCTCACGACGATCCCCGGTGAGGCCTCGTTCCGCTTCATCGGCGAGCCCGGCGCGAACGTGTACATGCTGCCGCAGGCCGTCCTCGGCAAGCACGTCCACGGCGACATCGACCCCCACCTGTGGCACGACGTCCACAACGCCCAGGCGTACGTGCGCGTCATCCGCGACTCGCTGATCTCCGTCGACCCCGACGGCGAGGCCACCTACCGGGCCAACGCGGCCGCCTACCTGACGCGCCTCGACGAGCTCGACGCCACCGTCGCCTCGACCATCGCGACCATCCCCGAGGAGCGCCGCAAGCTCGTCACCACCAACGACGCGTACGCGTACCTGGCGAACGCCTACGGGCTCACCGTCGCCGGCTTCGTCGCGCCCAACCCCAGCGTCGAACCCTCCATCGCCGACCGGATCAAACTCCAGGCCACCCTGTCCGACTCCTCGATCCCCGCGGTGTTCCTCGAACCCAACCTGGCGCGCACTCGCTCCACCCTGCGTACCGCCGCCACCGACGCGGGCGTGGACATCTGCCCCCTGTATGGCGACACCCTCGACGACCAAGCACCCACCTACATCGACATGATGGAACACAACGCCCGCTCACTGGCACGCTGCCTGGGCGGCAAGGAGATGCCATGAAATCCTTCTCTTCTCGTCTGACTGCCGGCCGCGGTGCCGCCCGCTTGCCTGGCCGCCGGCTCTGCGCGCGCCAGGACGACCGCCGGCTCTTCGCCCCGGGGCGGCGGCCCGCCCGCGAGATCGCCACACGCGAGCTTCGCTCGGAGTGGTCGATCTCGAAGCCCGGCCAGGCCCCGCCACCGCCCCCGGGGCTAGCCGGCGGCCTTTCCGCAAGCCCGGCCAGGCCTTGCCGCCGACCACGGGACAGAGCAGGCGGGCATCACTGCTCGAAGCCCGGCCAGGCCCCGCCGCAGGGGGGAATGGCAGCATTAGAAGCATCCCTACGGCGTGTCGTCGGCGTGTCGCGGCTCTAATGACGCCATTCCCCCGCCTCGGCATGTCTCTGAGCGCTCTGCTTGTGTCGGCCTTCCTCGTCATCGTGGGTGCCCCCTCTTCTTTTGCTGACCCGAGTCCCGACCCCGACCTCGCGCAGAGCGTCGCCGCTCACGAGGAGTGGTCGAATGAGGCCAGCGAGATCGCCGTTGGGCACGTCGACCTCGGCCCCCGACTGATCGACGGACAGTGGAGGGCCGGCCTGCGCCACGACGCCGAGAGCGGTGCCGTGTGGCGCGACCCTCAACCAGACCGTCCTGCGGGTGAGCGACGCGGCCGTCATGACCGCGCCCGACTCCGCCGACTACCCCTTCCTGGCCGACGTCGCCGGCAAGCCCGTGTACGTCGTTCCCCAGACGCAGAACCCGGGTGTCGTGTGGCTCGGCTGGAACACGCAGGACCCCGCCGTCACGGCCACCATCGACCGCGGCCTCACCATGCGCGTCGGCCCCGTGAGCGGCCCCGGACGCGCGTGGCTGTTCCTGCAGTCCGGCACCTTCGGCAAGCCCCTCCTGCTCGCCGACTCGGGCGCGGCGCCCGGAGACGTGTGGATCGACTCGGGCACGCACGTGCACGCCAACTGGGCGTTCTCCGAGCCCGGCACCCTACACGGCGACCGTGACCTTCCTGGGCACGACCACCGCCGGTGAGGCCGTGAGCGCCTCCACGACCCTGCGCTTCGCCGTCGGTGACGCCGCCTCCGCGTCCGAGGCCCTGGCCATGGCCGCGCCCGCCGCGGCGTCTGCCGATGGTGCTTCCGCTTCCTCCTCCGCTTCTTCCTCTGGTGCCGCGCCCGCTGCTTCCGGGGCCGGCGACCCCGCTGGTTCCTCCTCTGCCGATGGCGCCGCGTCGGGCGGACTGCCGGACTGGGCCTTCCTCGCGATCATCGCCATCGCCGCGGCGTCACTCCTCGTGATCGGCGCCCTCGTCGTGGCGCGCTCGCGCCGCAGTCGCGCCGAACAGGCCGCCGCCATCGCCGAGGCCGACTCCCTCCTCGCGCCCCTACCCACCGCCCAGGGTGAGGGATCGGGCGAACGCGGCCCCGGCCTCGTCGATCGGGGAGGGGAGCAGTGAGCCAGCTGCGCGTCACCGGACTGGGCGCGTCCCTGGGTGGGCGCAGCGTCCTCGAGGGCGTCGACCTGGAGGCCCGGGCCGGGGAGCTCGTCGGCCTCATCGGACCCAACGGCGCCGGGAAGACCACGCTGATCCGCTCGATCCTCGGCTTGATTCCCTCCAGTGGGCGCGTCGAGACCGACGGCGCGATCGGCTACGTGCCGCAGCGCCACGAGTTCGCGTGGGACTTCCCGATCAGCGTGCGCGACGCCGTCCTGCAGGCCGTCACCGTGCGGCGCGGGCTGCTCGGGCGCGCGCGGACCCCGCACTTCCGCGCGGTCGAGGAGGCCCTGTCTCTCGTGGGGATGCGCGACCTCGCCAAGCGTCCCATCGGCGAGCTGTCCGGCGGCCAGCGCCAGCGCGTCCTCGTCGCACGGGCCCTTGCGATCCGGCCCGCCGTGCTGCTCCTCGACGAGCCCTTCACCGGCCTCGACATGCCCACGCAGGAGATGCTCATGGACCTGTTCCGTAGCCTCGCGGACGGGGGGCGGGCCCTCCTCATGACCACGCACGACCTCATCGGCGCGCGCGCCGGGTGCGACCGCCTGTACCTGCTGCGGCGCACGATCGTCGCCTCCGGGCGGCCCGAGGAGCTGGCGGATGCCGACCCGTGGATCCGCGCCTTCGACGTGCGACCCGACAACCCGATCCTCGACGCCTTAGGAGTGTGCGCATGAGCACCGTGATCCACGCGGCCGGACGTGCCCTCGTCCCGGCGGCGGACTTCCTGAGCCCCTACGACTTCTTCCGCGACCTGACGAATCCCGCGCTGGCGTTCCTGCCGCGCGCGCTGCTGATCGCGGTCGTCGCCGCGCTCGTGTGCGGCAGCGTCGGTGTGCACGTCGTCCTGCGCGGCATGGCGTTCATCGGCGACGCGGTCGCGCACTCCGTGTTCCCCGGCCTGGCGATCGCGTTCGTGTGCGGCGGGTCCCTGGTGCTGGGCGGCGCGCTCGCGGGCGTCGTGACCGCCGTGCTCGTGGCCTTGTTGGCGCAGAACCGCAGGCTCAAGGAGGACTCCGTCATCGGCGTGCTCTTCGTGGGCGCGTTTGCGCTCGGCGTCGCGATCATCGCGCGGGCGCCCGGGTACGCGGGGAGCCTGCAGGACTTCCTGTTCGGGTCGATCACCGGTATTCCGGCGTCGGATGTGCCCGTGGTGCTGGCTGGCGCGTTGTTTGTGCTGCTCATGCTGTTCCTGGCGCACCGGCCCATCGTCGCCGTGACCCTGGACCGTGAGAGCGCCCGGGCGGCGGGCGTGCACGTGCTGCTCGCGGATCTCTCCCTGTACGTCGCCGTGGCCCTGGCCGTCGTGATCTCCGTGCAGACGATCGGCAACGTCCTGGTGCTGGCCCTCCTCGTCACCCCCGCGGCCACCGCGCGGCTCCTGTGCGACCGCCTGGGGACCATGATGATCCTGTCGCCCGCGCTCGGCGCCTCCGGGGGCCTGGTGGGCCTGTACCTGTCGTGGGCGCTGGACGTGCCCACGGGCGCCACGATCGTCCTGGTGCTCACCGCGTGCTTCGTGCTCGCCTGGGTCTTCGCGCCGAGGCATGGCCTCCTCGCGCGGAGCCTGCGCGAGAGGCGGGGGTGAGTCTGGCGGGCCCGTCTATCCGAGCCCTGTTTTCCTACTGATCGCGCCGATCATCCGCGATTGTTTCACGTGAAACATCGACGCTGAGGCCCCAGTCCACGATGGTGGGTTGGGGCCTCAGCGTTCTAGTGGCCTTGTTTTTCTTCTGCGGTGTCGGTGTTGTTGACGATGAGTTGGCCGAGCTTGAATGGGCCGGTCGTTTCCGTGGTGGTGACCAGGCCGTTGATGGTCTGTGTTTCTCCGGTGAAGGGGTTGGTGGCCGTACCCGCCCAGGTCGTGGTCAGTGTGATGGTGCGCGTGGCGTAGGGGTAGGGACCATCCAGGAAGGACTTCCATCCGTTGGGGGCTTTGTAGTAGTGGCGGATCAGGGCGGGGTCGGTGTTGGGGTCCATTCCTTCTTGCCAGGGCATCCCCGGCGAGGTTGTGGTCAGGTCCGGGGTGCCGTCTCCCCAGCTCCACGTGTAGGACGTGGCCGTGAGGGTCACCGTGATGTCGTGGCCCAACAGCGTGACGGTGTGGGTCTGCGTGGGGTGGGTTGCTGCGACGAGCGTGGGAATGTACTTATTCGTGTACGAGACCCCTTCGGGTCGCTTGTGGAGGCCGGCGCCGTCGGCGTGGATAATTGTTGCCGCCGCTAGGAGAAGGTCGCGAGTCGTGGGCAGTTGTGCGGGATCTCGCGTAACGGTCCCTGTCACGGGGTCAAATGGCAGTGAGCAGTCCTCGTCTGAGACGTGACCATCATTCGGAGCGGTTCCAATGGATACCGACGCGCACCTTGCCCAGTTCCAGTAGCGCTCAGCTTCTGGCGCTGCCGCACCTTCAGCTGTGAGTCGGCTCTTGTCATCTCCAGGAGTCGAGTTGTCAGCCCCGCGATACTTCTTGCTTCCTTCAATGCCTTACTTGCTTCCACTTTTACATCGGGGCCGCTTCCTTCACTGAGGAAGTGAGGGGGTTCGATAGGCTCATCTTCTTCTGCATATGCGGCACCGGGGATGAGACAGCTTATCGAGGTAGCAAGTAGTAGCGACGGCAGTAAGAGGGTTGCAAGCTTAAATTTACGCATCTGGATTCACCGCGGTTCCTTGGGTGACGATCCATTTACTGTCTTGCCATGTTAGAAGTAATGTGAGAACTGTTTCGTATTCTGAGCTGCTCGTGTTCACGTTCTGTCCACTACAGGTTATTCCATCCGACGACTTGGTTAGGAACGCGACAGAAATTGTATTTGGCGGAACACTACTTCCATTCGGATCTATCGGATTTACTTGCAAAATGTGCATGATTTCCGACTGATTATCGTACGACCAACCGTGTGCGTATACATTTCTAATATTGGTGATGATGTTCTGTGGAAAGTCGTCACTTTGATTAGACATGTCCTCGAATGGTTGCGTATCCCCGGTGTTCCAGGCATAGACCATTAGGGCAAGGTAGTGTTCGGCCGCGGCTTCGGCGCCGCGTTCGGTGTTTTCCTTGGCCGCCTCGGATAGTTCCGGTTTGGTGTAGGTGTCTGCCGCGAACTCAGCGGGCCGCACGAGGACTCCGTCGGGGCCGATCTCGTAGCCGCCCGACATGGCGGGCTCGCTCGACGCCGACGGCATGGGCGCTGGATGTACCGTGGGTGTCGCGGCTGCACTGGGGTGTTCGTTCCATGAGCTGATGCCCGCGGCCAGCGTGTAGGCACCAACAGCTGCCACAGCAACCAGTACGGTGAGCCCGATACCCATTGCCCACGGGCGTAGTGCTGCTCTCCTGTCTGCTAGGGAGCGCTTCTTGCGGCGTGACGGCGGGGCGAGGAAGGCTTGCTCCTCTTCCTCGGTGTCGGGTTGCTCGGATAGGGGTGGGACCTTCATGGTGTGTGCCTCCACGGTGAGGTGTCCTCCGACGCGCCCCCACCGTTGGGGGTGCGTCTTTTCTCATCAGGGTACGCGCAGAACAGACACGAAACACCAAGAATGCTGCGCAACCATCACGCAAATCCTCCCACCCGCATTCCCAGAACCGCACGGATGTGCACAACCCAGCCCCGGCCTCGTCGTGACCTGTGGGTATGGACGTGTTCCCAGATTGTCACCGGTCGGCGATACCGAGTCGACAGCCTTGCAAGTGGGCGCAGGTGCCGGCCCCTTGCGATATGGTTATCGAGAAATGAAGCGGTGTCATTCATCGGCGCTCAGGAATGAGCGTCCCGTGCCAGCGCGATCGGCGGTTGACCTTTCGCATCGGAACTCACGTGCATAGGAACCGCTGAAACGACGAGAGCTCTCGAGGAAGAGAGGCCTGCCGTGAAGACACAAGGAGCACAACTATGGAACCCATTGATGAGTTGATCAACGCTGCGCAGACCTTCTACGAGGATGCGCGCAGGGATGAGAATGGGCGCTCGAGGTCGTGGGAGCATTGCTATCGCGTGTTTCGAGATGCGCGGACCGACCCCTCCCCGGACTGCGACTATTTGAGCCTGCACCTCGCGTTCTACCTGGCGAGCTGGGGGATGTACAGGGGCTCGTCCTTCCTGCTGCAGAAAGATTACAAGGTGCTTGTGCCCATCGTCGAGGAGGTCCTGAAGCCCGAGTACGACTGCCTGTTTGGGGTCGCTTGCGTGGGGTTGCGGGAGCCTGAGGTTCAGGGCAGTCTCGAGAAGCTGTACAAATACATCGCCAAGCATTTCCAGCCGATCCGCAATGAAGTCGCAGGGCGTGAGGTTCCGACTCCTGTGTCGCCTGTTCTCATCACGAAGATCCTCATGGGAACACTCGGGTGCGTACCCGCGTACGACAGGTTCTTTCAGGATGGCGTGGCGACATACAAGGTGACGACGCGGGAATACAGCCCGAATTCCCTCCTCAAGCTCGTGGACTTCTACGAGGCCCACAACGACCGCCTCGAGGAAGCGCGGCGTGGAATGCGGGTCGGAGACCTCATCTATCCGCAGATGAAGCTGCTCGACATGGGTTTCTGGCAGGTTGGGTTCGAGAAAGATGCTGGGAGCGCAAGATAGATCTCTAGAGACCAGTGTCAAGTAGGTCGACCCTAGGTATAGGTGCACTGTCACCCCCCCGTTCAAATGGCTCAAAGTGGGCCATCCCAGCATGAGACGCGTTGCTTGACAAGAAGCCAAGTATCGATGGATCTCATCAAGGGTCCTAGGGCTTCAAAGAAGTGGTTTGATGCCCTTAAAACTGCCCGGACCAGTCCGCAGGAATTCCGAGGCTTCTTGGATCGACAAGTGGATTGGTTAGAAAATCAGATTGAAATAGATGCGCAACTTTATCTGGCCATGTGGTACCCGGGGATGTTCTTCTCAAAAGGAATGACATGACAACAATCGCACCGAAGATGCGCTCGCTTTGTCCATCAGGCAAATCCTTGAACGCGGGCATAGTTTTGAGGGGCGTCGTGGGGACGGGTACAAAGCTTTTGTTCCATACGCGGCTGTGGTGTGCGCACGAATCACGAATGATGGTAAGTTGTTCGAGCCAGCTTGCAAGCGGTGGACGTTTCTTGATCTTCTCGATTTGATTCTTTCCCAGTTGTTCTTTATCGATGATGATCCCTAATGATTCAGCGATATAATTCTGATCTTTGGACTTCATGCCTCCGTATAAGTGGGAAATGTCTGAAAAATCGAGTACTTCCGCAAGAACCCAAAACGGGTATGACTGATTGTACTCATCGTAGTAATGTTGAATTGCCTGATTATGAAGTCTTGCGCGACCGATTCTCCGCTTGGCTGTCACAACCCAATGAGTGTGATCGAAATCTGTGCGGAAAAGAGTTGGATCTTGGTATGAGATCGGTGTTGGATTCGATCCTGAGACACACAGGCGTTCACCAAGGCGTGTCCTCATCGTTACTTCGATACGTTCAATACCGTCGTGTATGAGTGTGCGTAGTTTTCTGTCTGCTTCGTAGAGTCGTACGGCGTCTGTAAATGTTGAATGTTCACAATAGAACTCATTGTCGAGGGAGTCTATCCTGCGTGCAGGAAACCAATATGCGGATAGGCGGTAGTAGCTGACGTTGGTCAACCATTGGGTGGCCAGGTCTGTATCGACGGACATCCCGCGGCTTTGAAGGATCGAAATCTGATCACTTATGGTGGTGCCAGGCTTCAGCGACTTCGACATGGTCAACATCTCCGTTGAGTTCCTCAAAAAGATCCAGCCCACTCCCAGCATGTGCTGGGGCGGGCTGAACGGTTAGTTCCAATCTAGCGTCCGAGGGGCGCCAAAGAGCTGAAATCTCGCCATTTGGGCCACTGGTGGTGCAAGTCATGGACTGCTGACTATTAGGGGATCAGAGCAGATCCACGGAGCTCAGCTCTGCACTTCCGGAATCTCAAGCTTCGGCAGCGTCGCCAGGGAGCTCCTGGGTTCGCATGGATACCGTCACCAGGCGCTTGATCAGGTCCACGACCGCGTCAGGGCGGCCCTGCTCGCGCAGGAAGTCGTTCGGGTCGTTGACGATGCCCGACGCCTTGTCCGTCTTCACGTGGTAGCGGTCGATGATCCACTCCAGCGGGCTACGACCCGAAATCGAATACCCCTGCGCCTGGGCCGGAATGCCCGTTAGCGTCATGTAGTCGTTGTACTCCAAGCGCGTGAAGTCCTTATCGCGGCGCCCCAGCTTCGGGAAACGCATCTTGCGCTCGCCGATCCGGTAGCGCTCCCACGGGTCCGCGGGCGCGTGCAGGCTCGCCTCCTCCTGCACCGACGGGTACGGCTCCACCCGCTCGTAGTTCACGTGCAGGTCCGCCAGCTCGCGGCCGACGCTCGCATACGTGTGGAAGCCCGCTGCGCGAGGAATGTGCGGCAGCATCTTCTTCAAGTCGTCCGCATAACGCTCCCGATACTCCGGGTGATGCAGCAGCGCGTACACGTAGAAGAAAATGTCCTCCTTCGTGATCCCCGCGTCCCCGTAGTGCTCCCGGTACGAGGCCAAGGTTGCGTCCGTGACGTTATCGATGCGGCGGTACCCGTCCAGGATTACCGGGATCTGGTCGCCGATTGGTCGCGAGAAATCCAGGGACGAGGCCGTGGCCGCTTCATCCGTCTGGTTATCCGAGGCGGTCGCCAGGTCGGCGAACAGGTCGGGCTCGCTGCCGGAGGTGGGGGAGAGGGGTTCCCAGGTGTAGAGGGGGAATGTTTGGTTTCCGCCGTTAGGCGTGAGCGCCGGTATCAGTGTGTACAAAATAGGCGTAAAGTTCGCAGCAGACGGGCCCGACGGTATCGTGGCTCTTCGCATTTGAGGGTGTAGGTGTTGTGGGCGGGGTTGGGCGTGTCGTGGCCGGGTAGGGGTCGAGGTCTTCCGATGATGGAGATTGCTACACCGTCCATCTGAAAGACCTCGACATGCCCAATACTACCTTTGATCGCCCTGACCTGAGCGCGTTCACGCGCCTGGATGACCTGGGGTTGGAGGTGACGGGTCAGCGCATTGAGGCAGACCATGCAGTGTTGGCGTGCCGTATTAGTGGTGAGGACCGGTGGTGTCGACGCTGCGGGTGCCAGGGCGTTTCTCGTGACACGGTGGTCAGGCGCTTGGCGCACGAGCCCTGCGGGTGGCGCCCCACGATCTTGCACGTGAGCGTGCGCCGCTACCGGTGCGAGACGTGCGCTCACGTGTGGCGCCAACACATGAGCCAAGCGGCCGATCCGCGCGCCAAGCTCTCGCGCGCAGCGGTGCGCTGGGCGCTCACTGGGCTGGTCGTTCATCATGTGACGGTGGCGCGTATCTCCCAGGCCCTTGGCGTGTCCTGGAATACCGCCAACACCGCTGTCCTGGGTGAAGGGCGCGTCTGCTGATCAATGATCCAACTCGGTTCGATGGCGTGCGTGTCATTGGGGTGGATGAACACGTGGCGCCACACCCCTACGGCGACAAATACGTCACCGTCATCTTGGACTTGACGCCCATCCGAGAACGCCGCGGCCCCTCCCGGCTCCTGGACATGGTCCCAGGCCGCTCCAAGCAGGTCTTCAAAACCTGGCTGGCCTCCCGCCCTGCCACGTGGCGTGAGCGCATCGAGATCGTCGCGATGGATGGATTCACCGGGTTCAAAAGCGCAGCCACTGAAGAACTCCCCGGCGCGAGAGCGGTCATGGACCCCTTCCACGTCGTGCACCTGGCCGGTGATGCTCTCGATGAGTGCCGCAGACGCATCCAGCAAGAACTCCACCACCGGCGCGGGCGTGCCACCGACCCCCTATACAAGGCCCGCAGGGTGCTGCACACCAGATCTTGCCTGCTCACGCCACGCCAGCAGCACCAACTACTCAACCTGTTTTCCGGTGAGGAGCACATCGCGCTCGAGGTCACTTGGAGCGCCTACCAGAACATCATCGACGCCTACCGTGATCCCAACAAAATCCGCGGTAAGGCCCTGATGGAAGCCGAAATCAACACCCTGACCTCCACGCGTGTACCGAGGGGTCTGACCGAGCTCATCACGCTGGGCAGAACGCTCAAACGCCGAGCCGGGGACATCCTCGCCTACTTCGACCACCCCCACACCTCCAATGGTCCTACCGAAGCCATCAACGGCCGCCTCGAACACCTACGCGGATCCGCACTCGGATTCCGAAACCTCACCCACTACATCACCCGAGCACTCCTCGAAACCGGAGGATTCAGACCCCAACTACACCCCCAATTATGAAGAGCCGGTATCGTAATCATGACATTGCTGTGCCGGGCGGTGGGGAAGAACTGTGGAATCTGGTTCGTGCGATGATTCAACATCGAGTCAAAGTAGACATATTGTGAACAGAACGGACGATAGACTGCGAGTTGAATTTTCTGTTCTTCATAGTTGGCAACTTTTCCACGTTTGAATGATGCTTCGAGGCTGGACGACCATTTGATTTGTTGTTCGTCGTACTCTTGTATTCCCGATCTGAGTTGAGAATTGTATACACTAATCATCCTCTGTATATTTCTCTCAACTGCCGAATATGCAAAGTTGAAGCACCATGCGTCACGATTCGTTCCCAATCCAAGCGAAAATTGCCGAAATAATGCGTGGGTTGATTCTCTTCCTTTGAGTGCTTTACTGCCGATTTCCTGAAAAGTAGTGAAACTCTCGTCTCGAGTGCTGATCCAGTCGCCGTGCTGGTTGGGGGTGACGGGGCGGAATGCCTCTGTTTCGCTGATTCCCTCAATGGAGGCGTAGGTGCTGATCTGATTGAGCTTCTCCTGGCGGGTCGCGTAGTCCTCGGTCTCCGCGTAGAAGATGTCGGCGGGGCCGGAGTGCGCGGGATCCTTCACCAGCACGGTAATGGCGACTCCTGTCTGGATGTCGAAGATGTTTCCTCCTTCGCGCTTTGCGCTATCTCCTAGTTTTCCTCGGACTGCGCCATGTAGGTCGAAGATGAAGATCTGGGAGAACTCGTCTTGCAGCGACAGGCGCACGCCGTCCGCAGAGTTGCCGTCTACGAAGGAGCTGTTGGAGATGAAGGCGATGACGCCGCGCTGTCCGATGCGGTCCGACGCCCAGCGCAGGGCACGGAGGTAGGAGTCGTAGAGTTTTGTTTTTGATGTACCGGATGAATTGGCCGAGTATGTGGCTGCAAGACGCTCGTCTAGCGTGGGTATGCCACATTCTGGTTGTTGTCGTTCGCGCTCTTCTGGCCGACTGAGTACGGCGGATTCATGACAATCACTGTGATCGCCGAGTCCTTTTCCGCCTTTGCGCGCTCGTTGTTGGCGGCCAGGCCCTCGAAGTCCTCGGTGATCGTGCCGTCGCCCTCGTGGAGCTGGAAGGTGTCCGTCAGGGTCATACCCGGGAACTCGACGTAGCCCTCGTCCACGCCCTGCTCGAATCGCACCTGGTGGTAGACCTGCTCGATGTTGATCGACGCGATGTAGTAGGAGAGCAGCACGAACTCGTTTGCGAAGATCTCGTTCTTGTACTTGTGTTCCAAGGCCTCGGGCGGGATGACCCCCAGCTGCAGCAGGCGTGCCACGAAGGTACCTGTCCCTGCGAAAGGCTCGATGATCGACACCCCGCGATCCCCGAGGCTCTGGCCAAACGCCGTGCGCATCGCGTCGTCCGCGCTGCGGATGATGAAGTCCACTACCTCGACGGGTGTGAAGACGATGCCCAGGCGCTCGCTCATGCGCGGGAAGGCCTGCGAGAAGAAGCGATCGTAGAGCGTGCGCATGATCTCCTGCTTGCCCGCCAGGGTGTGCACGGCCTCGATGCGCTCGACCATCGCCTGATAGAAGGAATCCAGCTCGCGACGCTCGTTCTCGAACATCGAGTGGGTCGCCAGCATCTCCACAATCGTGTTCATCGCGCGGCTCACCGGGTTCTGCTTCGAGAACGAATGATCCGGGAACATCGCGTCAAAGAGCGGCGCGGTGAGAATGTGCTGGGCCAGCATCTCCACCGCGGAGGCGTTATCCACCGACGGATTCAAGGTCTGGCGCAGCGCAGCCACGAACTCCTGGAACGCGTCCTGGCGCTGCGGATCCTCCAGCAGGCGATCGATGAGGTGAATGTAGCGCTCCGCGACCGTCGCGATGTCCTTGGACCAGTCCTCCCAGTACAGGGACGAGCCCACTTTCTTCACGATCCGGCCGAACACCGACTCCTTCCAATCCGACGGCAGCAGCGTCAGCTGACCCTGGATGCCCTGGGCCACGCCGTCCGCGCTGGACCCCGAGGCCCCGGCCCCGGCCTCATCCCCATCGGACGCACTGCCGCCGAGCGGATCGTCCTGCTTCTTCGCCTTCTCGAGGGAGACCTGCTCGACGATGATGTTCTCCGGCCCCTGGCCGTTGAGCTCCATCGAGTTGATCGCCGCGTCCAGACGCTCGTCGTGCGCGCGCAGGGCCTTGAGGACCTGCCACACGACCTGGAAGCGCTTGTTGTCATCCAGCGCGCGCTCCGGCGCCATGCCCGCCGGCACGGCCACGGGCAGGATGATGTAGCCGAAGTCCTTGCCCTCCGCGCGGCGCATCACGCGGCCCACCGCCTGGATAACGTCCACCTGCGACTTGCGCGGCGACAGGAAGAGCACCGCGTCCAGCGTGGGCACGTCCACGCCCTCGCTCAGGCAGCGCGCGTTCGTCAAGATGCGGCACACCGGGACCTCGTCCGTGCCCGCGCCCTCCGTCAGCCAGTCCATCTCGCGCGCACGCACCGCCGCGTTCATCGTGCCGTCCACGTGGCGGCACTCGACCTGCAGGTTATCCGACGCGTCGTCGTTGCTCAGGTCGCTCAGGCCAAAGGGGCCGTTCACCAGGTCCGGGAACTGCGTGGCCACCGCCTTCGAGGCCTTGATGTCCTTGCAGAAGGCCACTGCGCGGCGCATCGGCGCGCGATCCTCGCCATAGTCCACGTCCGAGCCACGGTTCTTTCGCTTGGCCAGCGCGTTCCAACAGCCCGTCAGCTTCGCGGCCGTGTCGAGGTTCAGCTCGCCACCCATCTCTGCGATCGCCTGATAGTGCTGCGACACTTCCTCCTCGCTGACCGTCAGGATGATGACCTTGTAGTCCGTCAGCAGGTTCTCCTTCACCGCCTGGCCGAAGCCCAGGCGGAAGAACACCGGACCGTAGGTGTCCTGATCGTCCATCGAGGTCAGGATCGCGTCCTTCTCCGATGCCCTATTCTTCGCGTTTTCCGCAAAAATACGCGGCGTCGCCGTCATGTAGAGGGTCTTTGCGCGGCGGATGAACTCATCACTGTGGATCTTCGTGAATGCGCTCTCGTCCTCGCCCGTCAGCGTCGCACCCGTCGTGCGGTGGGCCTCGTCGCAGATGATCAGGTCGAAATCGCGCCACTCGTCGCCCGCGATCTCCTGCGCGCGGTGAATGACCTCGATCGACTGGTACGTCGCGAAGACGACCTGCAGGCCCTCCGTCGCGTTATTCGCGTTCAGGGAGTCCGCGAGACGCTGGCCGTCCGTCGTCGCCGGAATCGGCAGGTCCACCGCCGACTCCTCGGCCGTGTCGTTACGCGCCGACGAGGACACCTTCGTATCCGAACACACCGCCCACGCCGTGAACGCGCCATCGGCCTCAGCCGCCCAATCGTCCAGCGTCTGCTTGAGAAGCGCCAGCGAGGGGACCGCGAACAGGATTCGGGCGGTGCCACCCTCCTTCTCCACGAACTCGCGTGCGATCGTCAGCGCCGTAAACGTCTTGCCCGTGCCGCACGCCATGACCATCGTGCCGCGGTCGTGCTCCTCGAAGCCCGACATCACCGCGCTGCGCGCACGCACCTGATGGTCGCGCGGAACCTTGCGCTCGCGGGTCTTCGGCGCCTGCGTCGACCCCAGCGAATACGTGCGCCAATCGATGTCCGAATCGCGCAGATCCGCCAACGTGATGCGCGAGACCGGGATCTGCTGGCCCTCGATCGCATCCTGCGCGTTCTTTCCCCACGGCGCCCCCGACGTGTCCACGACGATGCGGCGGCCGAAAGGCTCCTTGCCCGACGCCGAGAGGAACGAGTCAATGTCCGCCTTCTGAATGCGGTGACCCAACGCGTAGAACTTGCACTGAATAGCGACCGGGCCTGCGCTTGGGTCGACGGGGATCGCCACCAGGTCGATGCCCGTGTCGCCCGTGCGGCGCTCCGGCCATTCGCCCCAGAGGTAGATCTCCTTGAACTGGTGCGCGAAACGCGCGTCATGGAGCAGGAACTGGCGTGTCAGCTCCTCAAAGAGCGTGCCCTTCTCGCGCTCGCTCTTCGCACGCGCACGGTACTCGTCCAGCAGGGCATCGAGAGCGGACTTCGAGGAGGCCGGGGCCGTGTCATCCGAGCGGTGTCGAGCCGTGTCGTGGGCGTTGGAATCCGCTTCCATGCCGGGCAGTGCCATGAAGTCGTCGTCGCGCGCAGCAGTCATGCGACCAAGAATAGCGGGTAATCTACGACACACAAGCTAGGTGCGTGGTGCGGGCGGGGGTACAAGGAGATTATTTAGGTGACGCTGGTCCTAGCGCTTGTTGTGGTGCCCGCGTTGTTTAAGAGTATTGTCGTACGCAACATGACCGGTTCCGCTACCCACCTCACGGTGGGAGTCCAGGGCCGGTCCTCGTCGTCGATGGTCTGCATGAACCGGGCTTGGACGCAGATGAGCATGCCCTCCTTAACGTGTCATTTGTCGGCTAGGGCTGTTGGGGTTGAGTTGTCGAAGATGGTGACTCTCTCCAATTTTCAAGGAGCAGAATCCTGTCCGCGCCGATCGACAACACAACATGATGACGACAAATTGGAGGTAGCTACCACGATGTTTGCGAGAACGATTGACTATCCCTGTGCTATTGCGGACCAGACTGAAGAAGGTGCTAAAGCGGCACTGCGTTGGGCGCGCCAGCATGTGGATGCAGGGCAAATGCTCACGTTGTGGGTCATGCAGAGGGGAATCCTCAACAACAATGAGTTCCTAAAGGAACAATCGAAACATGACGGGGTGGATCTTACGATCGCGGTAGGAAAAGACATACATCGTGTCAATGGTCCTGTTCTCGCGATGTATCCCGGTGCTGAGAATCTGGCGTATCCAGCTGGAGCACTGGGGGTGACAGCACTAGCAGTCGTCCAGTGGTCGAGTCCTTTGGAGACCTGGGCCCAGGAAGTTAACGCTGAAATCGTCCACACGTTTGAGCCGGTTGTGGATCGTGGCTCTCTCCCTGGGCTTGAGCCTGAAGCTGAGCTCACGCCGACAATTGTTGAAGCGCTCGAGCGAATAACTCAGATGATCAACCACAACAATACGATCGCTGTAGGCCGTGACAAGAGAGATGTGGTTCAGCCGCTGCTTCGTCTACATGACAAGGGGGTCATTCTTCCTCCGAAGAAGATGGCTGAGTGGGCGGTTGCTCACGGATGGCGCCGAGGAAATCCCAAGGAACTTATTGATTTGGCAAAGAAGATTAACAATGGCGTTCGTCCGCGTTGTAAGCCGTACTAAACATTTCTCAGGTATAGGGGAGCGTCTTATCTGGCGCTGGAGCCGGTTAGGCGCTGCCCCATCACCGCTCAGATGTGCACATATGACGCGATTCACTGAACGGTTGTGCAGGGGGTTTGTTGTGTAAATGTTGGACCGTGCGCATCGGAATCGCTTCATCTCAATTCGGTGAGGACTTTGGCGTCACTGGTCTGACAAATCAGCCCACAACCAGCCCGCACACACCCCAAAGACCCGCCCCGACCTCGTCCCAAAGGGACCCGGAAAGTGAACGCCACCACCCGCTTGGCCTAGGGATTGGTGGCACGCCGACGCGCCCCCAAGGACGGGAGCACCCGGCACGCAGCAGCACCGCACACGCGGCACCGCAGGGTGGGTCCAGCAACGAAGCACGGACACGCCAGGCACCACCGCACGCCAGCAGAGCCGCCGCACAACCACAACCTCAACACCGATGTTGACCCACACAGAGGAGACTCCTATGAAGCCCCGCGTCGCAGCTACAGCCCTCGTCGCCGCATCCGCATGCGCCCTCGCCCTCGGCGCCTGCACCCCCGGAGACACCGCACAATCCTCGTCCAGCTCCGCCGCGAAGGGCGGCGGAGACGGCAACTACACGATCGCCGTCGTCCCCAAGGACGCCACCAACCCCTGGTTCGTCCGCATGGAAACCGGCGTCAAGAAGTATGCCGAAGACACCGGCATGAATGCCTTCCAGAAGGGCCCCGCTGAAACCGACGCCACCATGCAGGCCCAGGTCATCCAAGACCTCATCGCCCAAGGCGTCGACGCCATCTGCGTCGTCCCCGTCGACCCCGGCGCCATCGAACCCGTCCTCAAGCAGGCCATGGACGCAGGCATCGTCGTCGTCACCCACGAAGGCGCCTCCCAGCAGAACACGATGTACGACATCGAAGCCTTCAACAACACCGAATATGGCGCGTTCATCATGGACAACCTCGCCGAAGCCATGGGTGAAGAAGGCGTCTACACCACCATGGTCGGCCACGTCACCAACGCCTCCCACAACGAATGGGCAGACGGCGCCGTCGCCCACCAGAAGGAGAAGTACCCCAAGATGACGCTGCTCGAAGCCGAGCCCCGCGTCGAATCCCAGGATAACGGTGAAACCGCCTACCAGACCGCCAAGGAAGTCCTCAAAAAGTACCCCGAAGTTAAGGGTATCCTCGGCACCTCCTCCTTCGACGCGCCCGGCACCGCCCGCGCCATCGAAGAACTCGGCCTCAAGGGCAAAGTCTTCACCGCTGGCACGGGCATGCCCGCCGCCAACGCCCAGATCCTCAAGGACGGCTCCGTCTCGACCCTGACCCTCTGGGACCCCGCGGACGCCGGCTACGCCATGGCATCCCTGGCCACCAAGATCCTCAACGGTGAAAAGATCGAAGACGGCGTCAACCTCGGCGTCAAGGGCTACGAATCCATGCACTTCTCGCAAGGCTCCACCAAGGTCCTCGAAGGCAACGGCTGGATCCAGATCACCAAGGACAACGTCGACTCCCTCGGCTTCTAACCGATTCACCGCACACGACCACCCGCGCGCCACGGCCTCGTCCCAATGAACGAGGCCGTGGCCGGGCCACCCCAGCGCGTGCACTGACGCTCGCGCACGAACAAACCTCCACGAGCGGGCGACAGCACCGCGCGGGGGCCCGGGTCGGCACCACGCGTCGGAAAGGACACCACATGGACACCCCAGTGCTGGCGGTACGACACGTCAGCAAATCCTTTGCAGGCGTGCGAGCCCTGGTCGACATCGACCTCGACATCGCGCCCGGAGAAATCCACTGCCTCGCCGGAGAAAACGGGTCGGGCAAATCCACCCTCATCAAAGTTATCTCCGGAGTCCACACCCCCGAACAGGGCACGGTCTCCATCGGGGGCCGTGAGTTTACGCGCCTGACACCCGCCGACGCCATCGACGCGGGCGTACGCGTCATCTACCAGGACTTCTCCATCTTCCCCAACCTCTCCGTCATGGAGAACATCGCGCTCGGCAGCGAAGTCGCCGCCGGACGCCGCCTCGTCAACCGCTCGCGCATGCGCGAAGTTGCCCGCGAAGCCGTCGCCAAGATTGGCTTCCAGGTCGACCTCGACGAACTCGTCGGCAACCTCTCCGTCGCCGACAAACAGCTCGTTGCCATCAGCCGCGCACTCATGGGCGACGCGAAACTCATCATCATGGACGAGCCCACGACCGCCCTCACCAAGAAGGAAGTGCGCGCCCTCTTCGACATCGTCGCCGACCTGCAATCGCGCGGCATCGCGATCCTCTTCGTGTCCCACAAGCTCGAAGAAGTCTTCGAAATCGCGCAACGCTTCACCATCCTGCGCAGCGGACACAAGGTCATCACCCTGCCCGAAGGAAGAGCTCGACCGCGCCAGCTTCGCCCGCCACATGACCGGGCGCGACTTCGACGAGGAGCGCTACCAGCCCGGCGACATCACCGGCGCACCGATCCTCCAGGTCGAGGGCGCAACCGTTGCCGGCGCCTTCGCCGACGCCTCCCTGAGCGTGCGACCCGGCGAAATCCTCGGCATCACCGGCCTGCTGGGTTCCGGACGCACCGAACTCGCCATGTCCCTCTTCGGGATGCTCCCCCTCGACTCCGGGCGCATCCGCGTCAAAGGCCAAGACGTCAACCTGCGAGGCGTGCGCGACGCGATCGCAGCCGGCATCGCCTACGTCCCCGAAGACCGACTCACCGAAGGCCTCTTCCTCTCGCGCTCCATCGGCGAAAACATCACGATCTCCGAAATGGAATCCTTCACCAAGGCCCTCGGATTCATCGACAAGAAAGCCATCCGCGACGAAGAGAAGAAGTGGGTGAAGCGGCTCGACGTCGTCACCCCCGACCCCGCCAACGCCGTCAACACCCTGTCGGGCGGCAACCAGCAAAAGGTCGTCCTGGCCAAGTGGCTCGCCACCAAGCCGTCCGTCCTCATCCTCAACGGACCCACCGTCGGCGTCGACATTGGCTCCAAATTCACGATCCACTCGATCCTGCGCGAACTCGCTGCGCAAGGCATGGCCGTCATCATCATCTCCGACGACATCGCCGAAGTGCTCACCAACTGCTCGACCATCGCCATCATGCGAGCCGGGCACCTGAGCGACCCGATCAACCCCGACACCCTCACCGAGGCCGAACTGACCCGGCTCCTGTCCGAAGACCAGGCCCCGGCCTCGTCGACTGAAGGGGGAGAAAACTAATGCCCCGACTCATCACGAAAGTCCTGCGCGCCAACGAATTCTGGGTGTTCCTGGTCATCGCGGCGCTCACCCTCGTCATCCAGGCGCGCTCCGGACAGTTCTACACGGCGAACAACCTCGTCGACCTGGCTGGTGCGATGGTGGTCCCCGGCCTCTTCGCCGTCGCCGCCCACCTCGTCCTCGTCTCCGGCGGCATTGACGTGTCCTTCCCGGCGCTGGCCTCCCTCGCGGTCTACGTGACCACGAGAATCCTCGTCGACAACGGGTGGAACGGGCCCGTCATCGTGCCCTTCCTGATCGCCGCCGCCCTCGGCGCGATCCTCGGCGCATTCAACGGAATCTTCACCTCCAGGCTGACCGTCCCGACGCTGATCATCACCCTGGGCACCGCCAACGTCTTCAACGGCGTCATGCAAGGCGCGCTCAAGTCCGTGCAGATCAACACGATCCCCGAGTCCATGCGCTCCTTCGGATCCGCGTCCCCTCTTCGTCGCCCGCAACGAGAGCTCCGGCCTGCAGTCCTCCATGCCCGTGTCCTTCCTGATCCTCGTCGCGGTCGTCGCGGTGGCCTTCTTCGTCACCCGCTACACGATGTTCGGACGCTCCCTCTTCGCCCTCGGCGGCGACGAGTCCGCGGCCGCCCGCGTCGGCTTCAAGGTACGCGCCACCAAGTTCTGGCTCTACGTCCTCGTCGGCGTCATCGCCGCCCTGGCCGGCATGGTGCGCACCTGCTCCATGGGACAGATGCACCCCACCAACCTGCTCGGCATGGAAATGATGGTCATCGCAGCCGTCGTCCTGGGCGGCACCGCCATCACCGGCGGCAAGGGCTCGCTGACGGGCGTCATGCTCGGCACGCTGCTCATCGTCATCGTCCAAACTCCATGATCCTCATGGGAATCCCAACGTTCTGGCAGGGCTTCGCCCTGGGCCTGCTCATCATCGTGGGAACCGGCGTCTCCGCGCTTCAGGTCATGCGCTCCCGCCGCAACGCACACTAGGAGGACCACATGTCAACGCTTCTCGCATCCCCGCGCCTCGCTTTCCTCAAAAAGGACAGCTACATGACGCGACTGATCATCGTCTTCCTCCTCCTGCTCATCTTCTTCGCCGCCGTGCGCCCCGGCCCCTTCTTCGCCGTGCGCACCTGGCAGTCGATGGCCGTCCAATTCCCCGAATTCGGCCTCATGAGCCTGGGCGTCATGTTCACCATGTTCACCGCCGGCATCGACCTGTCCGTCGTTGCCATCGCCAACGTCACCTCGATCTGCGCCGCCCTCACGCTGCGCTCCATGCTCGGCCCGGCCGTCACCCCCTCGTCCATGGCCATGGCCACCCTCATCGCCCTGGGCGTCGCCCTGGCGGTCGGGGTCGTGTGCGGACTCATCAACGGCACGCTCGTCGCGGTCCTCAAGATCCCACCCATCCTGGCCACCCTCGGCACCCTCGAGCTCTTCGGTGGCGTCGCCCTCATCCTCACCCAAGGCAAACCCGTCTCCGGCGTCCCCGCAGCGTTCGGAGCCGTGTTCACGGGGAAGGTGGCCGGCCTCGTGCCCATCCCCCTCGTCGTGTTCCTCGTGTGCGCGGCCGTCGCGGGAATCATCGTCACCTTCACGGGCTTTGGGACCACGATCCTCATGCTCGGCACGAACGACACTGCGGCGCGCTTCTCGGGCCTGAAAGTGAAGAGCCTGCTGATCCGCACCTACGTGCTCTCCGGCATCATGGCCGCCATGGCCGGCATCGTCATGCTCGCGAACTACAACTCCGCGAAAGCCGACTACGGCGCCTCCTACACGCTGCTCACCGTCCTCATCGTCGTCCTCGGCGGCGTCAACCCCAACGGCGGATCCGGGCGCCTGGGCGGCGTACTCCTGTCCATCCTCATGCTCCAGGTCCTCTCCTCCGGCCTGAACATGTTCCCCGACATCTCCAACTTCTACAGGCCCCTCATCTGGGGTGGCGTGCTGCTGCTCGTCATCTGCATGAACGAGGGCCTCTTCTCCTTCTCCAAACTGCGCAAACTCAGGAAAGGACACGCGCATGCTGACAGTTAAAGACAAGCAGGTCGTCGTCGGCGCCGACTTCGCCGGGCACCCCCTCAAGGAAGCCGTCAAAGCACACCTCGAGGAGCGCGGCTGGACCGTCACCGACCTGACGCCCGACGCCGATACCGCACCCATGTACCACCGCGTCGGCTTCATGCTCGGCGCCCAGATCGCCGAAGGCAAGTTCGAACGTGCCCTCGCGTTCTGCGGCACCGGCATGGGCATCCACATCGCCGCCTCCAAGTGCCCCCACGTCCACGCCGCCGTGTGCGAATCCGTGCCCGCTGCGCGCCGCTGCGCCGCCGCCAACAACGCGAACCTGCTCGCCATGGGCGCCTTCTATGTCGCCCCGCGCACCGCGATGGCCATGGCCGACGCATTCCTCGAGTCGTCGCTCGGGTCCGGGTACGAGGACTGGGACGGCTTCTACGAGTACCACCGTATCGGGTACGACGAATGCGAAAACTTCGACTACGAGGCCTACAAAGCCAACGGCTTCGAGGTCGTCAACCCGGGGTTCGCTGTCTTGGCGGAGCAGCCCAAGGGGCTGGCGTACTGAGGTTGTGATGCTGTGACAGGGGTGGGGGTTCCCGTTTGGGGGTCCCCGCCCCTGTTGTGGATTGGTTGATTGTGAGCGCTGGTTGTTCGGTCTTGTGCTTATCCGGCAGCGAAGCGTGCGTTACGGCGATGCGTCATGTCTGCCAGTGGGTGGCGTTAAATCTCTTCTGTTGTGGGCTCTGATTCTCTAGTTGGGCGCGAATCAAATTAGCTCGCTGCCCTCGTCAGTGGCATCGGCTTCCAAACCCCACAGTTTGACGAGGTCGATCGTCTCGTTGTCGGGCCGGCGCCCCTCGGGAAGTTCGTCAATCTTCACGATCGCAGGAATCTGGACACTAGTACCCGAAATAATGCAGGTGCCACGAGGAAGCGATGAAAGCTCGTCGAACGACTTGGCGTCAAGATAGGAAACCGCGCGGCGTACAGCCTCGATGTCCTTGGGATTGACGAGTTGATGAAGGAGATAGTGATGTAGCTGCGACGTGATCGTGGCGGAAATATCATGCGGACGCTGTGAAGCGAGAGTCACGAACACCCCAAACTTCCGGCCTTCCTTGAGTACCTCCTCGAACATCTCGAGACGCGTGTTACGCCACGTCTCGCTCTCTTGTGAAGACTCATAGGACAGCAGGTTATGAGCCTCATCGATAATGATGTTCAAATAACGGTTGGAATGAAAGTTCTCCTTTTGGGCCTTATATTTTGCCCTTGTGACAAGTAGTGGGATCAATTTTCGTTCTTCGATCGAACAATAGCGGAGATTGATGATTGTCACCGGGGGGTTCGACATATCTTCAGTGCCGATGAAGTGAAAGCACTGTGTCAGCATTTTGCTGCGATGATTCAAACGTGCGATGAGAGGACGGAGATGGCTAACGTTTGAAAAGCCGCTGGCAACGTCCGTGTAAAACTGGGTGAGAAACTTTGATTTGATGAGGTTAATAGCGTCAAGCTTAGGCGCTCTCCGGTGTGAAAATGCTTGCCGAGTGAATTCTTTTACAACGGCTAAAAAACTCGGGTCAGAGTGAAAGATGCGATCTTCGCGTCGTTTGTTCGAAGTATTATCGATATCGAAAGTGGGTCCGGTGAAATAAAACTCACCGGACGTGCTGTTGTATCTCAGCTTCTCTTTGAGTTCTTGCATTGCTGAGTCGAAGCGGTCAAAATCCTTGTCGACAATCTCATGGATATCGTGCAGATATGAAAATACCAAAGTGATGTCAGTTTCTCTGGGATTAGCGGATTCTAAAAGTTGCGATAATAGTTTTCTGATGCTTTCAATGTTAGCCAGCTTGCGGTGCTGTCTTTTATCTTGGAGTTACTAAATTGGCGTAAACTGCGTTCAATGAAAGGGCGTTGAGTCTTCTCTGTCGCCTCTAAAACAGTGAACCAAAAATCAGGTTCGAACAGAATTTCATCTGAAAGTTGAACTTGTTCGCCTGCGTGATCCTTTGTTGGTTTGTTAGGTGTGTCGCTCGTTGTGTGCGTAGTCGTTGCATGACCTGAACTGTCATTCTTTGGAACTCTTGGTGTAAATATCTGTTTATAATCGCTACTACATAATATTTCTCCGAACTTATCTGAGCTATATTCTCCATTGAGGTCAAAAATCAGAAACTCTGACCCGTTTGAAATGCTTCTAGTTGGCTTTGGAAACAAACGATTGAAAAGTTGTGTGTATAGCTGAGTGAGTGTGTAAGACTTACCCGAACCCGTATTGCCAAAAATGCCAATGTGGCTAGCGAATAACTTCCCTATGTCCAATCTAAAACGGACGGAGGGATCGCTATTGATGCTACCGATTTCAAGAGTAGGCGGGGTCTGTCCACTCGTAGGTCCATCTGGTGATGGATCAACAGTGCCGTATACAGCCCCGACCTGTCGTTTAGTCGCGATGTAGGCGGTGTTGCCGATCATTGGCATGATGGTACGGCCGCGTTCGAAGGTGTCGCCGATGAGCTCGCCCTGGACGGATGCTCGTAGTGTTCTCCTGTAGCGGTCAGCGTCTCGATGGTATTCGTCATCACGCCACTGACGATCCTCCGTCAGGTACTCTTCTTCAACAAGCGCAACCAGTTTTCGGTAGCCCCGGTGAATCACAACGTGAGAACCGATGGTGACATTGTCGATGACGTCACCCATGTAAAGGATGCTCGGCTCGTTTTTGTCAGAGTCCACCGAGATTTCAATTCCGCTTGCCTTAACTGCTGTCACAGATCCGATCCGAAGGGGGGCAATGTTGTTTCGGTCTCTCAGCGTCATTTGGTCACCTTTTTAAGAAGCGCTGCGATCGTCTTAAGATCAAGATTTTCTTCGCTCTTGTATTTCCTCTTCGGCCCTGTCACGGTTACGATGTTCTTATTAGGGATGTTCTCCAGTTTCGATCCTACTTCTTTTTCAAGGTTGGCTCGAATGTACATTTGTGCTTCTTTGTTGAAGCAAAGAATGATTACCTTGAGTGTTGGATTCGTGTCTGCTGCTCTGAGGATTAGTTTGCGAATGTGCTCGTCCGCGAAAGAGAATCCTGCAACAATGAGGATGGAATTGCGCACTTCGAGCTGGTTCGTGAGGCGTCTCAGTTGTGCGTAATATACCTCATCGAGCACCGTGTCCTGGAACTTTTCTTTTGTTGGCCAGACAATCTGAAGCGCGTTGAAGGAGTCGAGTAAATCTTTCACTGAGTCGCTGTTGAAATTGTGTATCTGTCCAGCTGCTTGGTTGACCAAGTCGTTGAATATGTCGCTGCTTGGGAGTAGGCCGCTTTGAAGGCCTGGATCTTGAGTTGGATTAGGTAGCTGGGCAGCTTGGCGTAGATTTTCGATTTTCTTTTCGATCTCCTCAATGAGATCGAATTGATTCGTGAACTCGATACGTCCCTCCATTTTTCTCCACGATGCGCATCCGTGGATCTTCACTAGGTTTGCGGAGGGTATTTCTGACTGATATCCGAGGGCGAGTGTGCTCGCTGTTACTCGCCTGCCGAAGTCGCTGAGGTCAACGACTGGATTGAATCGGCCAGTGTATCCCGAGTTTGTGGATATGCGAGCCTGATCGAGAGCAACGTCCATGCAAATGTCGTAGTTTGTAACGAAGAAGGTCACCTGTTTTGGAAGTGTCGAAGCTTCGCGCTTGGCGACAAGTTTCATCGACGCAATGCAAAACGATTGATAATTCGTTTTTGTTTGCATGGTCTTTGTGGTGCGGTCTTCGCGGTAGGTTCTGTTGGGAAGAATTGCCCCTGTAAAGAATTCTGCTTTCAGGTGTGCTTCGATGAGTCGCTCAATTTCGTTTGTGTCTGCTCCAGTTGTTGTGGCTATGCTTGGATCTACGCCGTCTTGTTTCAGTTGCTCCCATAAGCGCTCACTGTTGCCAAGTGTGCCGAATGCGGGAAAGGAGCATCCTGCTCCGAGTAGAAAGTTGATATTCGTGCTCTCGCACGTCCTCCGTAATTCCTCGATGAACTTCGTATTCATCTCGCGCCTAGTGCTTCTGTCCAAGGCTTGCCAATCTCCTTTGATGGTACTCAGGATGGCAGTGTGACCAGCTCACGCTCGTACACGAGTATGTCAAGACAATCGTGCGGTTATCTTGGTGGCCGTGTGAGTCGCTCGTTTACTGGTGTCGCTACCTCCGAAATCGTTGTGATGCTCCGAACAATAGTCGGTAATCCAGGCCACGTGCACTTTCGAATGCATCCTTGGTTCGATACAAGCGCAATGCTGCGGTGGCGGGTAAGTGACAAGAGGGTTGTCAGCCCTGGGTTATCTGTGGCGTTGGCGTGGCGGCACTACACTGTGATTGGGATATACAACCGGGGGCTCCCATCTGGGAGCCCCCGGTTGCTCAACTCGCGTAATCAGTTGATCGTTGCGCGCTCACCCCTCCGCCTCGAGAGCCTTCTGCTCTTCGGGCGTCAGCTTGGCGATGCCGATGCCCGTGGCCGCCCAGAGGAGGGCGAAGAAGATTGCGATCCAGTTGGAGATCGCCCAGGGCATGTAGGCCAAGGTGGCGACGCCCAGGGTGCCGGCCATGTAGGCGCCCGCCGACGTCCATGGCAGGATGGGCTCCCACACGGTGGCTGCGTCCTCGATGGTTCGCGACAGGTTCTTCGGGTCGAGGCCTCGTTTGATGTACTCGCCGCGCAGCATCTCGCCCGGGATCAGCAGGGAGACCTGGCCGTTCGACGTGATGCCGATGACCGCCAGGCCCGTCACGATCGTCGACGCGATCAGCGCGAAGGTTGACTTCACGGGAGCCAGCAGGCTCGAAATCAGCACATCCAGCGACCCGGACACTGACACGGTGCCCGCGAAGGCGATCGCGCAGAAACAAATCAGCAGGACGCTCATCATCGAGTTCATGCCGCCGCGCTCCAGCAGGCGCGTCACGTCCTCGATGACGGAGTCGGCCTCGAAGCCGCTCTTGCCGACCATGTCGACCTTGAAGCCGTTCACGGAGGCCACGACCGAGTTCGAGAAGGACACTCCCTGGAACACGACCGCGTTGAACATGGCGGTCGCGCACGACACCAGCATGACCGGAACGGTCGGCAGCTTCATCACCGAGCCAACCAAGACGACCAGCACGGGCACCAGCAGGAGCAGGTTCCAGTTGAACGCCGAATCGAGGGTCGCGAGGATCGTGCCGACCTTCTCGGGCACGGTCCCGCCCGACGACTGCAGGCCGAAAATCAGGTATACGACCGCCGAGGTCAGGAACGCCGGCACGGTCGTCCACATGAGGTGGCGGATGTGCGTAAACAGGTTCACGCCCGTCGCCAGAGACGCGATGTTCGTCGTGTCCGACAGGGGAGAGAGCTTGTCGCCGAAGTAGGCGCCCGCCACGATCGCGCCTGCCACCATCGGCAGGTTCGCGTCCATGCCGACGGCAACGCCCATGAAGGCGACGCCGATTGTGCCCGCGGAACCCCACGAGGTACCCGTGCACAGCGACACGATCGCCGTCACGACCAGCGCGATGAGCGCCAGGAACTGTGGGTTAATGATCTTCAAGCCGTAGTAGATGAGCATCGGGATCGTGCCTCCCGCCATCCACGTGCCGATCAAGGCGCCGACGACGATGAGGATCAGAACAGCCGGCATGGTCTTTGCGATCTTCTCGGCGATCGCGCCGATGATCTCGTCCCACGTGTAGCCCAAGGTCATGGCGACAATGCCGGCGACCACGGCCGAAGCGATGAGCAGCGGCTCCACCGGGAGGCTCGCCGCAATGTAGCCGCCGCCCAAAAGGACGATCAGCGTGACCGCGGGAATCGCCGCGACCAGGAGAGATGGAGTGCGGTGAGCCCGCTTCTCCGAGGAGGTGACTGACATCGTCAATCCTTTCTTTTTCATTGCGTCCGCGCGCCAGTGCGCGTCCGCTTAGTTCGATGCGAGCGCAGCGATCGCCTCGCACAAGCGCTCCAAAGCCCGCACCAGGTCGCGCTCGGGAAGCGCGACGTTGATGCGGAAAAATCCCTCGCACTCGGAACCGAAGTCCTCGCCCGGGGACACCGCGACCCGGGAGGCGGCCACGGCCTCGTCGAGAGAAGCGGACGAGGCCAGGTACGCCCGGGCGTCCACCCACACGAGGTAGGTACCGTCGGGGTCGACGACGTGAGCCCGAGGCAGCGCGTGGCGCAGGTACTCGACGGCCACGCGCAGGTTCGCGTCGATGCGCTGCTGCAGCTGGTCCACCCACTCCTCGCCGAGGCTCCACGCGGCGATTGTCGCGGGAATCGCGAAGAAATTCGGGTTATGCAGGCCCATGAGGCGTTTGGCCTCCTCGAGGCGCTCCCCGAGTTCGCCGCGCACCGCGATCGCCGAGGCCTCCAACCCCGCGCTGTTAAACGTCTTCCCGGGGGATGCGCACTGAATGAGGCGCCCCGACTCCCACAGGCGCGGCGCGACGGCCGCGAGCGGCCGGTACCGGTTCCTGCCCGGCCGTTGGAAATCCGCGTGAATGTCGTCGGAAAGCACCAGCACATCCCCCTGACGCGCGAGGGAAGCGACCATGTCCATCTCTTGCTCACTCCACACGCGGCCCGTCGGGTTGTGCGGGCTGCACCAGAGCAGCAGGTCCGCGCCGTCCATCGCGCGGGCGAACAAATCCTCGGGAATCCGAGGCGTCTCGCCCGACAGGTCGAGGGGAACCCGGCGCAGCTCGCACCCGGCGCGCTCCACGACCTCGATGATCGGCCCGTACGCCGGATCCAGCGTCACCACGCTCGGAGGGCGCCCCAGCGACCCCGGCAGGACGATCGAGCACAGGGCCGACACGCACTGGACGATGCGCGGGAAAAAGTGCACGTCGCCCGGCTCGAGCGCCCACCCGTGGCGGCGCTCCTGCCAGCGGGCCGCGGCCTCGCGAAAGTCATCAAAGACCTCCGTGTAGCCGAAAATCCCCTCCGCGCACGCGTCCACGATCGCGCGCGACACCTCCGGGCATGTCGCGAACTCCATGTCCGCGACCGATAGGGACAGCGCATCCTTGCCCAGGTGCGCGGCCAGCAAGTCCCACTTCGCGCTGTGCGTCCCCCAGCGGGTGATCGTCTCGTCAAACATCGGAGCCGCCCGCCCCCGGGTCCGCCACGTTCAGGGCAGCCGCCTGCTTCGCCGCCCCCAGGGCGACGTACTCGGCGGGGAGGGGACCTCCACCTCGGCCCCCAGGATGCCCGAGGCCAGGGCCCGCACCGCTCTCGAGCGCGCCCCGCCGCCGACCATGACCACCCGCTCGATGGGCACGCCCTGCGCGCGCACCGCGTCCAGGGCCCCGCGCATGAGCGTCAACAGCCCCCTCGACCGCCGCGCGAGCCACGTGTGCGGGGTCGCAATTCGCCAGTGTCATGCCCTCCAACGTCGCCGTCGCATCCGGCAGATTCGGGGGTGCGCTCTCCCTCGAAGTACGGGATCAGCCGCAGCCCACCCGCATCCGGAACTGATAGGGCCGCCTCGTCGAACTCCTCGTACCCCAGGCCCGTCACCCCCCTCATCGCGTCGATAATCCGCGACGCGTTCAGCGTGCACGCCAGCGGCAGCCACCGCCCCGACGCGTCCGAAAAGCCCGTGACCAGGCCGGACGGATCCGACACGGCAGACTCCGACACCGCCGCGACCACGCCCGACGTCCCCAGGCTCAGTATCGCCGCGCCCGGACCCAAATCCACGCCGAGGGCCGCCGCAGCGTTATCACCCGCGCCCGGTCCCAAGGCAATCTCGCCCCAGCCGCGCGCCTCGTCCCCGTGCGCCACGACCTTGTACGGTTCCGCGATCCGCGGCAACACGATGCGCTCGGCCCGCTCCTCGTCGCAGCGCAGCGCCTGGGCGAGAATGTCACGCCGATACGCCGACCCCGACCGATCCACGTACCCCGTCCCCGAGGCATCCGACCGGTCCGTCGCCAACCCCTCCAACCCCAGGCGCTCAAAACCGCCCGCGATCCGCCACGTCAAGTAGTCGTGGGGTAAGCACACCGCAGCCACGCGCTGGGCCGCCTCAGGCTCGTGATCCGCCAACCACCGCAGCTTCGTGACCGTTAACGACGCGACCGGAACCGAGCCCGTGGCATCGGCCCACCAGGCCTCGCCCGACGACTCGCCCGCGCGCTCCGCGATCAAATCCCGAGCCGCGCCCGCGCTCCTCGTGTCATTCCACAGCAGGGCCGGCCGAATCACCTCGCCCCGCTCATCCAGCACGACCATGCCGTGCTGCTGGCCGCCCACGCTGAGCGCCCGCACGTCATCCAGCCCGCCGGCCGCAGCCACGGCCTCGTTCAACGCGTCCCACCAGGTGCGCGGATCCACCTCGGTGCCCTCCGGATGCGGGGCGCGACCCTCGCGCACCACCTCGCCCGACACCGGATCCCACACGACCACCTTGCACGACTGCGTCGAGGAATCGACGCCCGCAACGAAAGGCCTCTCGCCCATCACACAACCCCTCGTCGAAGAGACGATCAGCCGATCAGGTGACGCATCGCCTGCTGGTACAGCTCCACGAAGTGGTACTCGCGCTCGCCCGCGGCCTGCGCGTCGAAGTCCTCGTAGGAGCTGCGATCCGCAAGGAAGTCCTCAAAGGGACTCGCCCGCGGCCAGCGTGGATTCGCCCAGCTCGGGAACCGACGCAGCCTCAAGCAGCTCGCGGGTCACCGGATCCTCGCGGAACGCGCGGGCCTTCTGGGCGAGAGTCAGGTACATCTCGATGTTCGCGCGCGCGGACTCCCACACGCCCTCCATGCCCTCCGTGCGGCTCGGCTTGTAGTCGAAGTGGCGCGGACCCTCGTAGCGCGGGCCACCGCCCGGGAAGCCGTTCTCCAGCAGATCGACCGTGAAGAACGCGCTGGCCAGGTCGCCGTGGCCGAACGCCTTGTCCTGGTCGTACTTGATGCCCGACTGGCCGTTGAGGTCAATGTGGAAGAGCTTGCCCGCGTTCAGCGCCTGCGCGAGCGCATGCGTGTAGTTCAGGCCCGCCATCTGCTCGTGGCCCGTCTCCGGGTTCAGGCCCACGATGTCACCGTGCTCCAGCTGTGCGATGAGGGCCAGCGCGTGACCGACCGTCGGCAGGAAAATGTCGCCGCGAGGCTCATTCGGCTTCGGCTCCAGGCCAATCTTGAGGTCGTAGCCGCGCGACTTAATGTAGGCGGCGACCGTGTCCAGGCCCTCCTTGTAGCGGTCGAACGCCGCATTCAGGTCCTTCGACGAGTCGTACTCCGCGCCCTCGCGTCCGCCCCACATGACGAACGTCGTCGCCCCCATCTCCGCAGCAAGATCCACGTTGCGCAGGATCTTGCGCAGGCCGAAACGGCGGATCGAACGGTCGTTGTTCGTCAGGCCGCCATCCTTGAAGACCGGGTGAGTGAACGTGTTCGTCGTGACCATCTCGATGACGAGGCCAGCCGCATCGGCAGCCTCCTTTACCTTCATGACGCGGTCGTGACGCTCCTGGTCCGACGCGTCGAAGTCGAACACGTCATTGTCGTGGAAGGTAATGCCCCACGCCCCGACCTCCGCGAGCTTTTCCGTGTACTCCCACGGGTCCAGCACCGGGCGGGTCCCCGTGCCGAAGGGGTCGACCGCATTCCAGCCGACCGTCCACAGGCCGAAGGAGAACTTGTTGTCGGGGGTGGTTGTCATGGTGGTGTCCTTTCGAACGTCGGTGTTCAGTTGGGAGGGGATGGTGCTGCGTCGTCGGTGGCGCTGCGTGTCGTTGTGTGTCGGCGGATGTTGGTGCGTATGCCGTGACCGCCTGTGTTGCCGCGCGGTCGTTGCGCTCCGTGTTTACGTCGTCACAATTTATTTGTTGTGGGGTAAAACTTAATACCTGTGTGCGCGTTCGTCAAGGCCCTCCGACAAGTCCGTGTGACGGGTGTGTCGACGTGGTGCTTAGTGGCCGGCGCGCTGTCGGATTGCAACGAGAACCTGCGCGACAACTTCGTCGATACGTTGCAGATCAGACCAACGAATACGGATGATGCGCCACCCGGCTAGTTGGAGGAGGCGAGCTCGGCGTTGTTCAGCCTCGATGTTGTCGTGTACTTCCTGAACGCTGTCGCCATACTTGATGCGTCCATCGAACTCGATGGCGATTTTCAGGCTGGGGATTGCGATGTCGATGAAGAAGGTGCGCCCGTTGCAGCGGACTTCCTCCTGAGTGGTGATCCCCTTGATTCCGGCCAGGACCAACGCGTGGAGAACTCGAGATTCTCCAGGGGACTCACATCCGGCATCTGCGTGGGAAATAACCCATCGAGCCTGGCTCCTACCGCGGCTCGAGCGGGGGGAGTGAAGCGAGTTCTTGGAGAAGATCATGGCGCGCCTGTTCGGCTCGTTCGCGAGAAGCGAGCTGGTCGAAGCGTGAGTAGCTTGCCAAGCGAGCCATGCCAGCGCACGTCAGCGTGAAGGCCTGCTCCTCTGCGGCTAGCCGCGCGCAGTCGACCAGGATGCGCGGAGCAAAAGGGATAGCGAAGCCGTCTGCAATCTGGTGTGCGGGGAGAGATGTTCGGATGATTGAGGCTTGTCCCGCCGGCATAATCAGCTTGGAACCGATGCGAACCGCGTCGAAAGAGAGTTTCCGTTCTCCGCGATTGATTGGGGCATAGGCGGTAACCGGCCCCCCTGTCGGTATCAACGGGGAGGCCTAGGATCCATCCCGCACATTCGCCAGCCAGAACATAATCGCGCCTTCGCATGGTCAGAGCACAGATGCGTGACCCGCGAATGATTGTCTTTTGGAGCCAAAGTGGGTGGCCTTCAAGAGTCGAAGCGGGGAGGTAGATGCCTCGCGCGATCCTGATGAGCGTTCCTTTGTGGACTGCCCGGCTGATACGCATCCGATTCGGGTCTTCCCTTGGGGTGATGAGACATTCTTGGATGGCCCGAAGTGACGGTCGTTCGTTGTCAGTCATGATGAGCTCCCACGGTTGGATTTCTCGTGATGATCTGACTGTCTTATTTCATGTCAACTGGTGCAAGTAGTGTGCGATTGCCTGTGGAAAACTCGAAGAGCCGATGCATCCTGGGGAAACCTGATTGTGAAGGGCATTTATTGAGGTGCCGCGCTGCATGCTTGTTACAAACGTCGTCAATCTGGGGAGATTTCAGCACGTCTTTCTTGGCCGTTGTTACAAACGTCGTCAATCTAGGGTGAAAAGTGGCTCATTTCGGCGTTTTTGGCGTTGGAATGACGACGTTTGTAACATGCAGCCCGAGAGACCGACTGAAAATGCTTTGGATTGACGACGTTTGTAACAGTTGGCATCTGCGGATGCCGCAAACTCGCGGAACCGCCGCCCCGACACGGTAGCCTGGGTCCATGCCGACCCGTTCCGACAGCGCCAACGACGCCGGCCGCATCAGTCGCGGCCCGGTCGCTTCGCCGCGCCCCTCGGAGCGGGGGATGGGCGCTCAGAACCGCGGCGTGAAGTCGGAAAACGTGCGCGCATCCAACATGTCGACGGTGCTGCGCAACATCCTCGCCTCGCCGGGCGAGGTCACGCGCGCAGGCCTCTCGCAGCGCACCGGAATGACGCGCGCGACTATCTCGCGCCTCGTGGACGACCTGGTGGGTGCCGGACTCGTGCGAGAACTCGAACCCGGCGACGGCGGCGGCCGTGGCCGCCCGGCCAACCGCCTCACCCCCGCGGAGGGCAGCGCTGTCGCCCTCGGCGTCGAAGTGGACGTCGCGAGCCTCGATGTCATGCTCGTCGACATCGCAGGACGGGAACTCGGGCACCGCCGGATTGAGCGCGATTTCGCCGACAGTGCGCCGGAGGAGACGATGGCGCTCGCGGCCCGAGAGGCCCACACTCTATTAGAGGGAACCCTGCCCGATGGGGCCCTGTTCCTGGGGACGGGCGTTGGGCTGCCGGGCCTGGTGTCGCCGAGCCGGCTGGCGCTCGCACCGAACCTGGGGTGGCGCGACATCCCGCATGACCAGCTACTTGCCCCGCTCGCCGACCTGAACCCGGTGGTCGTCGCGAACGAAGCGGACCTGGCGGCCTACGCGGTTGCCTACACGCGACCGGGGGTGGCCGGTGGTCCGTCGACCTTCGTGTACGTGTCGGGCGAGGTGGGCGTTGGCGCTGGCGTCATCGTCGATCATCGACCGATGAGCGGGGCGCGTGCCTGGTCCGGCGAAATCGGGCACATGTGCGCGGATCCCAATGGGCCGCTGTGCCGTTGCGGGGCGCGTGGATGCCTCGAGGCCTACCTGGGTGTGCGCGCCCTCGCCGAGCATGTGGGCGCCCCCGCGGGGTCCGGGGCGATCGGGATTCTGCGTTGCGCGGGCCTCGTCGACGAGGCCGGGGCGAAGACCTCCGGCTCTCTTGCCGTGGGCGCGGAGCAGAAGCGTGCCCGAGCGGTGCTGGCGGAGGCCGGAGCGGCCCTCGGGCGCGTGTTGTCAGGGGTCATCAACGCGATGGACATCCCGCACGTCGTGCTGGGCGGTGCCGTCGCGGAGCTGAGTGGCGCCCTGCTGGATCCGGCGCGCGAGGAGATTGAGACGCGCACGCTGCAGGCCCCGTGGTCCTCGCCGATCGTTGAGGTGCTGCCGGATTCAGCGTCGCTGACGGTTCGGGGTGCGGCGTTCCGAGTGCTGGATGCACTCGTGGACGATCCCGCCGCCTTCCTGAGTTAAGCGCGTTCTATCGGAGCGCTCACCAGTTACCCAAGCCCAGGTAGTACAGCGGGTGGGTGAGGACCGCGACGACGCGGTCGCGGTATTCGAGGGGTAGCATCGGGAAGATGACGATCGCGGCCAGGACCGCGACGATCAGCGTCACGAGGATGCGTTTCTTGGTGCTCATGTGTGGCTCCTTTGTGGGGTTGTGAGTGCTGCGTGGGCCTGCGCGAGGATGTCGTTGACGAGGTCGACGCCTTGAGGTGTGGCCAGGAGTGGACGGTCCTCGGGGTGCTCGTTGAAGTGCCGGATGAGGGCGTCGAGGCCGGTGAAGGGGATGCCGATGCGCTCGGACGAGATACCCCATGGTCCGTCGTATGTGTCGGGGTCTGCTTCGAGAAATATCGTTGGATGGATGATGTCATCGATGGTGACGTTATCCTTCCACAGGATGGTGACGTCCCGGTCGTTGGAGTCTTCCTCGACGGACAGTAGCTCCGGGAAGTGGAAGGATATTCCCTCAGGGGTCAGAGTTGTCTTTTGCTTGTCAGTCAGGGCGATGACGAGATCCTTGCCGGGGTTACGTGTGCACTCGAGATAGGCCATGGACGCAACGGCGAACACATACATCGCGGCGTGGAAGGGCTGTCCGGTCGTGAAACCCGCGGCCATCGTCCCGCCCGCGAAGGCGTAGAGCAGGAATCCGGTTGTGATGAGCGCGATGGATTGATGGTTGCCCGGAATGACGATGGAACCGTCCTCGTAATGGGGGCGCGATGGCTAGAACGGACGCACACTCATTTCGACGAGGTGGGGAAGTGCTGCGCATAGATACAGCGGGAACCAGATGAAGAGCAGCTGTAGCGGGCCGATGCGAATGAATGAGAAAACCCAGTAGGCACTCACCGCCAAGACGGCGTTAACGACAATGGTGATCGCAGTGAGCTTCCACAAGTCTCGCGCAGCCAGGTCCACGCCTCGAGGAGAACTGTCGTGGGGTCTTCTTGCCAAAAATGAGGAAGGGCGAGCCGCGGCTACCACCCCACCTGGGCGCAGGTGACCTGCCTCCGAAGGGCGCGGAAAGGCTCGTTGTTCATGCTCCGACGCTACCAGGATTGTGACGGAGGCAGCAAGCATGAGTATCTGAGTGCCTTCCTGAGAACCAGAAGCCCTGATTCGGCATCTGATGAAACCGGCGACGCCTTTGCGGGCGGAAAATGGCCTGAAATTGGCTGTTTTGTGCGAGCAGAGGTGTCAGCGGTTTCATTTCGTGTCAGTGATCCACCCGCATTGGTGTCATCGGTTTCAGGCGAGGCGGTCGACAGGTGTTGTGGGGCGTCTGTGGCTCCCGTCGGCGCAATAAAAACTCGCCCAGCGGGAACGAATTCTGGGTGGGGCCTAGGCGCGGAAGAGGAGGCCTGGCTGCAGTGCCCGTGGGCGGTGGCGGGGCATGGTCGCGGTGCCGGTGGGCGGTGGTGGGGCCTGGCCGGGCTTCGAGACGACGCGCCCAGCCACACGCCAGCACACCCAGCCCCACCGGTGTGGAGGGCGCCGGAGGGACCGGAGGGCACGGGCGGGCTTCGAGGCGCGGCGCCGAACGAAGTGAGGTCGCCCTAGCCTCGCGGGCGGCTGGGCCCTCCGGCGCCCGGAACACCCGTGGGGCCACAAGAAAGGCCAGCATTCATAGCTTCACAGCAACACGCCCAAAAGTCATATGAGAAATATGAGAGCTTCATAGGTTCTTCATAGGGTCGCGTGGGGAAATTGGTGCATCGACAAAAGGAGACACCAATGACCGCCCTGATTCTGATCGCCATTGACCTGGTTGCCATGGCTGCCCTCGTGTTCGGCCTGTACTTCCCACGGCACCGCCGCGCTGACCTGGTCGCAGCCTTCCTCGGTGTGAATGTCGGCGTCCTCGCCGTCACGATTATCCTCGCGAACTCGACCGTGAGCGCGGGCCTCGGCCTCGGCCTCTTCGGTGTTCTCTCGATCATCCGACTGCGTTCGGATCAGATCTCGCAGACGGAAATCGCCTACTACTTCGCGTCGCTGGCTCTTGGCCTGCTGACTGGCATGTCCTCGGCGGTGACCCCGCTGCTGGGAGGACTGATCGCCCTGATCCTCGTGGCCCTGGCCTTCGGTGATTCGAAGCTGGTCTTCGGCCGCTACACGTCGCAGACCGTGCAGCTGGACCGCGCGATCGCCGACCCCGCCGAGCTGAAGGCTGCCCTCGAGCAGTGCCTCGGCGCGTCCGTCGCCTCGGTCAATGTCGTCAAGCTCGACCTCGTGAACGACCTGACTCTCGTGGACGTTCGCTCGAAGGTCGCCTGACCTGCCGGCTCCGGCCCGCCTGACCCGCAGACTCGCCGGCCCGCCAGCCAACACCCCCACAGACCCCCGCAGACCGCCATTACCAAGGACACGACTCATGAACGCCACCCTGAACTCGATTCTCGCCGACCTCGACTCGATCGGCCTCGACGAACTGAATAAGCGCGCGGCGATGCTGACCCGAGTGGACCGCAAGTACGCGCTGGACGCCGCCACGGCCTCGGCGATTCTGAGCCGACTCCCCGAGGAAACCCGGGTCCTGCACATCGACGGCCAGGTGTCCCAGGGCTACGCCTCCACCTACTACGACACCCCCAACATGGATTCGTACCTGCTGACTGCGCTCAAGCGCCGCCGTCGCTTCAAGGTCCGCACCCGCTCCTACCTCTCGTCGGGCGCGTCCTTCCTGGAGGTCAAGACCCGCGGACCGCGCGGCGTGACCGTCAAGAAGCGCATGCCGATCTCTTGGGACGAGGCCGGGGCTCCTCTCGCGGGTGAGCGCCGTCTGTGGGTGGCCGGCAAGGTCGAGGAGACGGGGTACGGCCACCTGGTGCCCGCCCTCGAGCCGGTCCTGGCTGGATCCTATGAGCGCAACACCCTGCTGCTGCCCGGTGGCGTGGGACGCGCGACGGTGGACACGAACCTGTCGTGGCGCTCGCTGCGCACGGATGGCACTGAGGTCACGCGCCCCGACCTGGTCATCATTGAAACGAAGTCGGGTGCGACCCCGTCCGTGGTCGACCACCTCCTGTGGGAGGGCGGCGTGCGCCCCGTGAAGATCTCCAAGTACGGGACCGCGATGGCCGCCATGCACCACCTGCCTGCGAACAAGTGGCACCGCACGCTGGATCGCTACTTTCACGAATACGTGGAGGCCCCCGAGCTCGCGCGCGAGGTGCCCCTCGCGATGGCCGCCTGACAGACCTCATAACGGCGCTCGGGTGAGCGATAGAAAACGATGCGCAAGCGCAAACCATAAGAAACACAAGCTGTAACCACACGAAAGAGACATAGAAATGAAAGCCCTGCAGAAAATCTGGACCCCCGCCCGGACGATCAGGGCGGTCGCCCTTGTTGGAACCCTCGCGATGGGTGCCTGCAGCTCCTCGGGCGTGACCTCCTCCGGCTCCGGCTCCACCGCGGCCACCGCGACCGTTGTGCCCTCGGGAACCAACGGCGACACGACCGCGCCGCCCACCGCGGCCGACGCCCTGGCCTCGAACGCGAAGGCCTCCCACGTGGAGGACAGCGACTGGAAGGCCTCGGACGCCGTCGACGTGACGCTCAGCGGCACGACCGCGACCTCCTCGTCCGACGCCGTGAGCGTGAGCGACGGCGTGCTGACCATCTCCAAGGCCGGCATCTACAAGCTCAGCGGCTCCTTCGCCGGCAAGGTCGTCGTGGCCGCCGGATCCGAGGACCGGGTCGTCCTGATTCTCGACAACGCGACCATCACTTCCTCCACGGGCGACGCGATCGAGCGACCAGCGGCGACGACCTCGTCCTGTCTCTCGAGGGCACCTCGACGATCACGGACGGCACCTACACCGGCACGGAGGACGCGAACGCGGCCATCTACGCCGACATGGATCTGACGATCACGGGGGCGGGCACGCTCAACGTGACCTCCGGCGCCTCGGACGCGATCACCTCCAAGGACGACCTGTACGTCCTGAGCGGCACGATCAACGCGACCGCCTCGGACGACGGCATGCGCGGCAAGGACTCACTGACGATTGCCGGCGGCACCGTCACCGTCACCTCCGGCGGCGACGCCCTCAAGTCCGACCAGGACAACGACGACACCAAGGGGCTATGTGTCCATCGTGGACGGCACCGTCACCCTGACCTCGGGAGGCGACGGCATCGACGCGTACACCGACGCGATCGTCACCGGCGGCACCCTGTCGATCACCTCGGGCGGCGGCGCCTCGGCCGGCAAGCCCTCCACGGGCTCGACCAAGGGCATCAAGGCTCAGACCTATATCATCGTCGACGGCGGAGTGACCACCATCGACGCCGGGGATGACGCCATCCACTCCAATGGCGCCCTGCGCCTGAGCTCCGGCACGATTACCGCCGCCTCCGGCGACGATGGCGTGCACACCGAGGTCGCGGCCGTCCTGGATGGCGCGAACGTGACCGTCACGCAGTCGAACGAGGCCCTCGAGGGCGGCCTCATCACGATCTCCGACGGCACGGTCGACCTGACCTCGAGCGACGACGGCATCAACGCCTCGGGCTCGATCACCGTCGAGGCCGGCCTGGCCGCCACCGCGGAGACCGCCGAGGACGCGACCACCACCGACACCGCCACCGCCACCCAGCAGATGGGCCCCGGCGGCATGGGCCCCGGCGGCATGGCTGACGGCGGCGGCTCGATGGAGGACACCGGCGAGCAGCTCACCATCACCGGCGGCACCGTAACCGTCAACGCGAACGGCGACGGCCTCGACTCCAACGGCTCGCTGACCATCGGCGGCGGCACGACGACCGTCTACGGCCCGGCCTCCGGCGCGAACGGTGCCCTGGATTCCAACGGTGCCATGAGCATTACGGGTGGTACGGTCATCGCCTTCGCGACCAATGAGATGGTGGAGACTCCGACCACGACCGACGGCCAGGGCTGGATCTCCGCTGCGGCCTCCGGGGCCGCCGGGTCGACCGTGACGATCGTGGACTCCTCCGGTGCCGTCCTGGGCACCTACACCTCGCTCAAGGCCTTCGGTAACGTCATCTACTCGACCTCCGGCATGAGCAACGGCTCCACCTACACGGTGAGCGTCGATGGCACATCCACCGAGGCGACCGCCGGCCAGGGCGGCGGAATGGGTGGACAGCCCCCGGCCGGTGGTCCGGGACAGGGTGGCCAGCCCCCGGCCGGCGGCCTGGGTCAGGGCGGTCAGCCCCCGGCCGGCGGCCTGGGTCAGGGCGGTCAGCCCCCGGCCGCACCCCAGGGCTGAGGCTTCCACTAGTGCGCCCCGCGTGATTGTCGACACGCGGGGCGCACGCTTATGCCTGCGCCACGTCCTCATCAACGAGGCCCGGGCCGGGATCTCACAGTCACGCCGTCACTCGCCACCCCCGGGATCAGCGCAACTAAACTGGAACCAGAGGACGAGGCCCCGGCCTCGTCAATAAGGAACGAAAGGACCCCTCATGCTCCCCTCCGAAAAACTCGCCGAGCTCGGCCTCGAACTGCCCGCCGTCGCCACGCCCGTCGCCGCGTACGTGCCCGCCGTCATCGACCGCGGCGTCGTGCGCACCTCCGGCCAGATCCCCGTCGTGAACGGCGAGCCTGTGTGTATCGGCGCAGTCGGCGAGGACGGCGCGGACCCCGAGGACGCCAAGGATGCGGCGCGCGTGTGCGCCCTCAACGCCCTGGCTGCTGCGGCCTCCGTCGCGGGCGGTATCGACAACCTCGCGGGCGTCATCAAGGTCGTCGGCTTCGTGTCCTCGCGCCCCGACTTCTATGGTCAGGCCGGCGTCATCAACGGTGCCTCCGAGCTGTTCGGCGAAATCTTCGGCACCCAGCACGCGCGCAGCGCCGTGGGCGTCGCCGCGCTGCCCCTCAACGTCAGCGTCGAGGTCGAGGCCGAGTTCCTCATTAAGTGAACGCGCGGGCGCGGCTGAGGCATGCCTACACTGGGTAAGGTTCACTGAAATGGCCCGTCGGGCCGAAAGATAAGGAAAAGACATGACTGACCGTCAGATGTTCAAGCTGGTCGACGCCAACACCGTTCCCTCCGAGGACGGCGGCTGTGGCTGTGGCTGCGGCGGCGAAGGTGAGAAGGCGCGCGCCGAGCAGGCTCCCGCGCAGGCCCCCGCCGAGCAGGGTGGCTGTGGCTGCGGTGGCCACGGTGCCCCCGCCGAGCGCCCCCACGAGATGGCCGCCGAGCCCATGACCTCCACCGCGGGCGGCTGCGGCTGTGGCGACGGCGCCCCTCGGCGGGCAACGTCCACGCTGGCGGCGCCGGCGTCATCCACCGCCCCGGCGCGGACGAGCTGGTCATCCACTCGATCCCCCGCGTCGTGCGCCACGCGGTCCTCTTCGCGGCGGTCGATAACCTGCCCGTCGGCGAGAACATCCAGATCTGCGCACCCCACCAGCCTGAGCCGCTGTTCGCGCACCTGCAGGACTCCGAGCAGCACTACCGCGTGGAGACCCTCGAGGTCGGTCCCGTGGATTGGCGCTACCGCATCACGCGTCTCGCCTGAGGCTCTTTGACACGCCGAGGCCGTGGCCGGCTCTCGCTTTCCCGCGGGGCCGGCCACGGCCTCGGCGTATGCGCGCGAAGATGGGCACCTGATCGGGTGTCCATTCGCGTGCCTGGGAGCGCCTGACCCGGTACCGTTGGTGTATGAGCTTCTTTGACATGACTTCTGACGCCGACGTTGAGGACGACCTGGATCGCGTCGAGACCGACGTGGTCGTGGACTGCGACATTGAGGCCGCGTGGGCGCTCGTGTCGGAGCCGGGCTGGTGGGTCAACGACGGCCCGCTGGGTGACCACGAGGTGAGCCTCGGGGACGACGGCATCTATCACGTGAGCGACCCGGACGCTGGCGACTGGCTGATCGAGAAGGCCGAAGAGGATCCGATGGATGTCGTCGCCTTCCGCTGGTACCCGCTGGCCGACGACGAGCTGCCGGACGAGTACGCGACCCGCGTCGAGGTCTCCCTGTCCGAGGAGCGCGGCGGCGTCGCGATCCACGTCGAGGAGTTGGGTCTGGCGTCGGTCTCCGACGACGAGGCCGAGGCCCGCCAGGCGTACGAAGATGCGATCGGCATGTGGGAACAGGTCCTGGTCGCGGCGAAGAACTACCTCGAGGGTCGCTGAGCGTCGCAATGAGCTGAATGGCAACCCCAGCAGCCTCACGGCTGCGGGGGTTTGTTGGTGGCGCGGGAACGCGATGGTGGGATAGCGGGGTGGTGAGCTGAGTGCCCGTCCGGGTGTGCCCCCAAAATTTCGCATGCAATTCCCCTGTGGGTGCTTCAACTTTTGAAATCAGAACGTTGAAATCCTGCGGTTTTTTGGGTGCTGCAAGGTATGGTCGCCAGGGAATTGCATGCGAAATTGGTGATTGTGAGGGTGGTGCCGAGCCGTTCGCCACGGTTGTGCTTGTGATTAGGGGTGATGCACCCGATACGTAGGCAGTGCACCCGTTCTGATCGGGTGCAGCGTCCCGTAAGAGGTACAGCGTCCCGTAACGGGTGCAGTGCCGGGTGTGGGAGTTGCAGCGCGGATCATGGTGGGGCTTGTTGCTAAGTGGTGTTACACCGTTTAGGGAGCATTGCACTAGCTGGGAGACGGTGTAATGCTCCCTAACTGGTGTAATTCGCCCTAACTGGTGCAGCCCTTTTCAAAGTCGCACGTAATTCCCCTGTGGGTGCTTCAACAATTGAAGTTAGAACGTTGAAATCCTGCGGTTTTTAGGGTGCTGCAAGGTATGGTCGCCAGGGAATTGCATGCGAAATTGGTGAGGATCGACGTGTTAACTCCACTGTACGTGCGGCGACGCCGGGTCCGGCCGCGTGCCCCGTCGCGCCTACTTCGCCGCCTGCTCGGCCTCTCGTGCCTCGCGCGCCGCCTTCTTGGCGCGGGCGTGCGCCTCGACCTCTTCGGGGGTGAGGGGGCCCTGTGTGGTGCCTGCGCTGCCGTCGGTGCGCTCCCAAGAAATGGCGAGGCTGTCGCGTGCGCCGAAGCGCGCCAGGTGGATGCCGACGATGAATTCGAGGCGATCGGTGCGCTCGGGCTCCGTGCGCAGCTCGAGCCGCAGATCAGACGGCAATGCGATGACGTCGAAACGCCCCAGGACCGGACCCTCGCGGTCGAACAGCAGGTATCCGCTGTCCGCCTCCTCGTCCCACGAGCCCGTGATCTTGTGTGCCATGTGGCTGACAAGCTGCTTGCCGTAGCGTGCGGCCCGCTCGGTGGGAACGGTGGCCATGGAAATCAGGGGGTACGAGGCCTCGGCCGTTGAAGGGGTGGTGGTCTCACCCGTCGGGGGCGTCGGATTCTGCGTCATAAGGCAAACCTAACTTGAATACTTGCGGGCTGCCACGCGTAGCTCTGGATTCGGTCATGAGCGCGCCCGTGCGGTAGCGTTGGATAGTCAAGCACGTCGCGAGAGCGCGCAAAGGCCGCGCAAAACGCCCCAGGTGGGGCGGGAGCAGGCGGAAGGAATTACGATGACAGTTGAGAATGTCGAACACGGTGAGCCCCATCAGGGTGGCGAAAAGCTCCAGCGCACGCTGCAAAACCGCCACATTCAGCTGATCGCCATCGGTGGTGCGATCGGTACGGGCCTGTTCATGGGCTCGGGTAAGACGATCTCCGTCGCGGGCCCCTCGATCCTGCTGGTCTACATGATCATCGGCGCGGTCCTGTTCCTGTTCATGCGCACGCTCGGTGAGCTGCTGCTCTCCGACCACAAGTACGCGACCTTCGCGGACATCGCTCGCGACCTCATCGGCCCGTGGGCCGGCTTTTGTGACAGGGCTGGACGTACTGGGCGTGTTGGGTCGTCACAGGCGTTGCCGACATGATCGCGATCACCGGCTACACGCACTTCTGGTGGCCGGACCTGCCCGCGTGGATCCCCATCGGCGCGACGACTCTGCTGCTCTTCGCCCTCAACGCGATGACGGTCAAGGCCTTTGGTGAGACGGAGTTCTGGTTCGCGCTCGTCAAGATCGTCGCGATCATCTCCCTGGTCATCGTGGGTTTCGGCATGGTCGCGATGGGCACGGTTGACGAGGAGGGCACCATGGCCGCGGTCTCGAACCTGTGGAGCCACGGCGGCTTCTTCCCGACTGGGTTTACCGGCTTCCTCGGTGGCTTCCAGATCGCCCTCTTCGCGTTCATCGGCATCGAGATGGTCGGCACGACGGTCGCCGAGACCGACGACCCGGACAACACTCTGCCCAAGGCCGTCAACTCCATCCCCGTTCGCATCATGCTCTTCTACGTGGCGGCGCTCGCGGCCATCATGATGGTGACTCCCTGGGATCAGGTGAGCCCCGAGAAATCGCCCTTTGTCACGATGTTCTCGCTGACCGGCCTCGGTGCCGCCGCCACGATCGTCAACCTGGTGGTCCTCTCCTCGGCCGCCTCGAGCGCGAACTCGGGCATCTACTCCACGTCGCGCATGCTCTACGGCCTGGCCCGCCAGGAGCAGGCGCCCGGTGTCTTCGCTCGCCTCTCCGGCCATCATGTGCCTCTCAATGCCCTGTTCCTGTCGTGCGTGTGCCTGCTGTCGGGCATCGTCATCATGGGGATGGGTGGCTCGATCTCTGCGGCGTTCACGTTGGTGACCTCCGTGTCGGCAACGCTGTTCATGGGCGTGTGGGTCGTCATCGTCGTGTCCTACCTGGTGTACCTGCGCAAGCGCCCCCAGTTGCATGCGGCCTCCAGGTTCAAGGCCCCCGGCGGCGCGATCAGCGCCTGGATCGTCCTGGCCTTCATGGGTTGCATGGGCGTCATCCTGGCGATGTGGGACGACACCCGCCCCGGCCTCGTCTATTCACTGATTTGGATCGTGTTCATCGTGGGCGCGGCCTTCGCGAACCGTCATTTCCTGCTGCGTCGCGCGTCGCGCGGGGTCCTCGGTGACGGGGGCACGGGCGAGGGTCCGCACAACGGTCCTCACCTGCATGAGTAGCGGAGCCCATAGTTAGTGACTATGCTGACCAACGTGCCACGGGAGCTCGAACCGAGCTGAGAGGGGACCACCCCCGACCGTAGAACCTGATCCGGATCATACCGGCGTAGGAAGGCTCTTCCCTCGTGGCCGCCGTGCAACACGAAGGGAGTATTCTCGCATGGCATCCACTGCTCCGTCCCTCCGCTGGAGGGTCATTGACATCGTCACCGCCGCCGTCCTGGGCGTCGCGTGTGGCCTTATTTTCGTTGTCTGGAACCAAGTGGGCGGTGCTAGCTACGAGTTCCTCAAGACCATCGGCCCCGGTGTCGGTGGCCTGGTCACGGGCGTCTGGCTGCTGGGCGGCACGCTCGGCGGCTACGTCATCCGCAAGCCCGGTGCCGCGTTCTTCGTCGAGCTGATGGCCGCGACCGTCTCTATGGCCTTGGGCTCCCAGTGGGCCGTCGAGACCATCTACTCGGGTCTCGCGCAGGGCCTCGGTGCGGAGGTCGTCTTCGCGCTGGTTGCATACCGCCGCTTCAACGCGGTGATCGTGGGCGCTGCCGGCGCCGTGTCCTTCGCGTTCGAGTGGGTCCTCGAGCTCTTCCTCTCTGGTCACCTCGCGAAGGGCGCGCTCTACAACGCAATCTACCTCGTGTGCGGCATGGCGTCGGGCATCGTCCTGGCGGGCCTGCTCGCGTGGGCGCTGACGAACGCGCTCGCGAAGACGGGTGCCCTGGATCGCTTCGCCTCCGGCCGTGGAGCGCGTGAGCTTGTCTGATTCCCGACCCATGGACGAGGCCCACTCCGCCTCCTCCCGCCCCGTTTCCTCCTCCGGTGCCCCGGTTGCGCTGGGTGAGGGGGCGGGCGCGCGCGTGTGCGCGCGCGGCTGGGGATGGCGTCACGCCGGGCGCAAGAACGCCGCGCTGTCGGGTGTTGATCTCGATATCGCGCCGGGCGAGCGTGTGCTGGTGCTGGGCCCGTCTGGGTCGGGCAAGTCGACGCTCATGGGCGGCTTGGCTGGCCTGCTGGGCGGCGCCGAGGAGGGTGAGGCTACCGGCACGCTCACCGTCGACGGCGTCGCCCCGGCCGATGCCAGGGGCCGCGTGGGCCTGCTCATGCAGGACCCCGAGGCCCAGGTGGTCCTGGCTCGCGTGGGCGACGACGTGGCCTTCGGCATGGAGAACTTGGGGGTTGCGCGCGAGGAGATCTGGCCTCGCGTGGAGAATTCGCTCGAGGCCGTGGGCCTGAGCGTCCCCCTCGATCATTCGACGACGGAGCTGTCGGGCGGTCAGAAGCAGCGCCTGGCGCTCGCGTCGATTCTCGCGATGGGCCCGGGCCTGCTGCTCCTGGACGAGCCGACTGCGAACCTGGACCCGAGTGGCGTCGCCGAGGTGCGTGCCGCCGTCGAGGCCGTCGTCGAGCGCACGGGCGCGACCGTGGTCGTCGTGGAGCACCGCGTCGACGTGTGGGCATCCCTCGTGGACCGCGTCATCGTGGTTGCGGACGGCGCGATCGCCGCCGACGGCCCCTCAACGAGGTGCTCGCGCAGCAGGGCGACGCCCTGCGCGAGCGCGGCATCTGGCTTCCCGGCGACGATGTCGCCGCCGAGGTCGGCCCCGCCCCCGAGGTCACCCCGGCCTCGTCGGAGGCCACCCCGATCGCCCGCGTCGCCGACCTGACGATTGGCTATAACCAGGATGCCCCCCCGTGCGCAGCGGTATCGACCTGACGATCGCGCGCGGGGTCTCCACCTGCATCGTTGGCGCTAACGGTGCCGGAAAATCGACGTTCGCGCTCACCCTCGCGGGCCTCCTTCCACCCCTGGAGGGCACCGTCGAGGTCGAAACCTCCGACGGCACGGCAGGCGACCCCCACGAGTGGAGCAGCAAGCAACTCCTGGGGCGCATGTCCATGGTCTTCCAGGAGCCCGAATACCAGTTCCTGGCCGCCACCGTCGCCGAGGAGCTCGCGATCGGACCGCGCGCGGCCGGCATGAGCGAGGCGGAGATCGCCCCCCTTGTTGACGAACACCTCGAGGCCTTGGGCCTGACGAAACTCGCGCGCGCCAACCCCATGACCCTGTCGGGCGGCGAGAAGCGCCGCCTGTCGGTGGCGACCGCGCTCATCAGCGCCCCCGAGCTGCTCATCCTCGACGAGCCGACCTTCGGCCAGGACCGCGGCACGTGGCTGGGCCTCGTGCGCCTCCTGCGCGCCGCCCTCGAGCGCGGCGTCACCCTGGTGTCAATCACGCACGATCCCGCGTTCGTGGCCGCGATGGGCCAGCGCATCGTCGACCTCGGGCAGGTCGGGACGCGCGGCGCGACCCCCGCTGCTCCTACGGACGAGGCCGGGGCCGCCTCCGCCGGTAACGCTCACGATGAGGGTGCGAAGCCCGTTGCCCGTGGCCTCCTCGCGCCTACGAATCCCGTCGCTCGGGTGCTCGCGCTTCTGGTCGCCACGACCCCGCTGCTGATCACGATCGACCCGGTGAGCGCGGGCGTAGCACTCGCCCTCGAGCTCGCGCTCATGCCCCTGTCGGGCGTGTCGGCGCGCAGCTTCTTCCTGAAGGCGACGCCGCTGCTCGTGGCCGCTCCGCTCGGCGCGCTGTCTATGCTGCTCTACGCCTCGCCTGGCGGAACCGTGTACTGGCAGTTCGGGCCGGCAGCGATCTCGGACCACTCCATATGGCTGGCGCTGGGGATCGGCCTGCGCATGTGTGCGATCGTCATGCCCGCAATCGCCCTGCTTGACCGCATCGATCCGACTGACATGGGCGACGGCCTCGCGCAGATCCTGCACCTGCCCGCCCGTCCCGTCCTCGCTGCGCTCGCGGGTGCACGGATGACCTCGCTGATGGCGGCCGACTGGAAGGCCCTCGAGCGGGCTCGGCGTGCCCGAGGCGTTGGTGACGCCTCGCGTATCCGTTCCTTCCTGCGCGGCTCCTTCTCGCTGCTGGTCTTCGCGCTGCGTCGCTCCGGCAAGCTGGCCACCACCATGGAGGCCCGGGGCTTCGGCGCGCAAGGAAGGCGCACGTGGGCGCGCGTGTCGCGCCTGAGCGTCGCCGACGCCGTCCTCATGGTTGTCGCCATCGTCCTGCCCGCGATCGCTCTGGCCGCGAGCATCTGGGCGGGCACCTTCGCCCTGGTGGGCCGATGAACACCCTGACCAGGGAGGACGCGCGCGGGGGGAGCGGGCCTGCGGGTCACCGTCCCCGTCGCGATGAGTCCCGACCAGGCCGCCCGAGACCTCGCCCCCCGCCTGAGTGCCCTGGCGGGGGAGCGGGCCCCGGCCTCGTCCCACGGTGAAGGCGCGCGAGCACAGCGCGCTGTCCCGGTCGTCACGATCGACGGCTACTCCGGCTCCGGGAAGTCCACGCTGGCCGCCGCGCTCGCTCGGCTCGTGAACGGCTGGCAGGTGCTGCACCTCGACGACTGGTACCCCGGCTGGGACGGCCTCGAGGCGGGCGGCGACATCGCGCGGCGAATCGCCGCCGACCTGCGGGGAGGACGTGCCTCCTCGTACGAGGCCTGGGATTGGGAGAATGGCACAACCGGGGCGACGATCCGCGTCCCCCTCGTCCCGACTATCATCGAGGGCTGCGGTGCCATCGAGGCCGAGGCCGAGGCCGATCTCGCCATCTGGATCGCCGACCCCGGCGAGGACGAACGGCGCGCTCGTGCGCTTGCGCGCGACGGGCAGACCTATGCGCCGCATTGGCAGCGGTGGGCCGAGCAGGATCTGGGGCGCTCGCTACCATAGGTGTATGCTGCCGCCGCACCCTGAACCACCGCTGTGGGCGTGGCTCCTTGTCGGGGCCATCGATTTCGTCATCCGCGTTGTCGCTTTGGGGGTTGTGCCCAAGCATCGCCGCGCCTCGACGTCGACCGCGTGGCTGCTGCTGATCTTCCTGTGGCCTCTCTTGGGCGTGCCCCTGTACGTCATCTTTGGCTCCTGGTGGGCGATGGGCCGACGCCTCGACGACGACCCCGAGGCCAGCCAGCTGGTCGAGGACATCGTGGCCGGCTCGACCGCGCCCGAACCTGAGTCCTACGAGGTGCCCACGGGACCCGACGGCCTGCCCGCAGGAACGGACGATGACACCGCCTCGATCATGCGTCTGGCGGGCAACCTGAACGGTTTCCCGGCCTCGGTGGGGCGGGTCGGCCGACTCTACAACGACACTGCCGAGACCTTTAGGCCATGGCCGCCAGCATCGACGCGGCGATCCACCACGTGAACGCCCTGTACTACCAGACCTCGTGGGACGAGTACACGGCTCCCTTCTACGAGGCCCTCGAGCGCGCGGTCGCACGCGGCGTTACCGTCCGCCTGCTCGTCGATCACCACGGCATGCGCACGATCCCGGGCCACAGGGACTTCCGCCGCCGCCTGAACGCGATGGGCATCGAATGGCACGAGATGCTGCCCTTCGCGCCGCTGCGCGGCCAGATCCGCCGTCCGGATCTGCGCAACCACCGCAAGATCCTCGTTATCGATGGGCGCGAGGCCTACATTGGTTCCCACAACCTCGTGGCACCCGACTACGACACCCCGTCGTACGCGAAGGCCGGCCTGCTCTACGACGACACGAGCGTGTCCGTCACCGGGCCCGTCGTCGCCCAGATCCAGGCGGTTTTTGCCGTGGACTGGTACTACGCGTGCAAGCAGGTCCTCACCCCGACGTCCTCACCCCGCCCGCCGCGGAGGTTGCGGCAGAGCGCGAGGGGAGCAGGCCTCGGCAATGCAGATCATCCCGTCCGGCCCTGCGTTCAAGGGCGAGCCGAACCTGCGGGCGTTCATCCACATGATCTCTTCGGCGCGCACGCACGTGTCGATCACGAGCCCCTACTTCATCCCGGACGAGGCCCTCATGACCGCGCTGACGAACGCCGCGCTGTCGGGCGTCGAGGTCGAGCTCTTCGTCTCCGAGCAGTTCGACCAGTTCCTGGTCGGCCATGCGCAGCGCTCCTACTACGGGCCGCTCCTGAAGGCGGGCGTGCGCATCCACCTGTACCGCAAGCCGAGGATGCTGCACTCCAAGTACATGGTTGTCGATGGGAGCCTGTGCATCATCGGCTCCTCCAACATGGACGTGCGCTCCTTCGGCCTCAACTACGAGATCGTGCTCGTCGCCGACAGCTCGCGCCTGGTCGAGATGCTGCACGGCAACGACGACCGTACGCGCGAGAAGTCTCGCGAGCTCACCTACGAGGAGTGGCGCGGCCAGCCGTGGTACGTCCACTACGTCGACAACGTGTGCCGACTGGGGAGCTCGCTCCTGTGAGTGCTTCCGACAACGAGGCCGTGGCTGGCTCTGCTGCCAGGGATTCCCTGGCGTTATCGAACACTGTGTCCGCCTCACTCGACGTGAATCCTTTCGTCGGGGAGGGAGGCGCCTACGACTCCGTGCGCCCGGCCTACCCGGACGAGGCCGTGGCCGCGTTGATCGACGCCGCGCGGCTCGCGAGGGGTGCCCACTCGACGGGGCAGGGCGGCCCACTGCGCGCCGCCGACATCGGCGCGGGCACCGGCAAGATGAGCGAGCTCCTGGCTCGCGCCGGACTCCTCGTCGACGCGGTCGAACCCTCCGAGGCGATGCGCGTCCAGGCCTCGTCTGCTGACGGCGTGACGTGGCACGACGGCCTCGCGGAGGAGACGGGGTTGCCGAACGGCGTGTATGACATCGTCGTGTTTGCTCAGTCCTGGCATTGGGTGGACGAGGCGCGCGCGGGCGTCGAGGCCGCCCGGATCCTGGCCCCCGGCGGCGCGCTCGCGATCGTGTGGAATCAGATGGCCGTGTCGATCCCGTGGGTGCACCGCCTGACGCGCATCATGCGCTCGGGCGACGTGCACCGCCCCGACAGGCCGCCCACGCCCGGTGGCAACTTTGCGCCGATGACCCTCACTCAGGTCGCGTGGGAGGACCGTATGACCCCCGAGGAGATCCTTACCCTGGGAACGACCCGCTCCTCGTATATCCGTTCGTCGGAGGCGGGGAGGGCGCGCATGCAGGAGAACCTGCGCTGGTACCTGTACGACCACCTCGGGTATGCGCCGGGGGAGCAGGTCACCATCCCGTACGCGACGCTCGTGTGGCTCACTCACCTGTGAGAGGCGTGTGAGCCGACGACCCGTACGCGATCCACCGTGCGATCGACGTAGCCGCGGAAGGTGATCTGCGGCTTGGGGGGCAGCTTGTTGAGGAGCTCGAGGAGTCCGCGGGTCCTGTCGGAGTAGTTCTCAGTCCTCGGTTTTCCTGGCTTGTTGGGGGCGCGTCGTGGCTCCGTTGCGCCGGTATCTGAATCGTCTGCGTTGGTGACGAAGTCGGTGGTGATGTGCTCACGGTATCCGATCCTGCTTCGGTGGGCGACACCGAACGAACGTGACGGTGCGACCGCCTAGCGAGGCGAAGGAGGCGCTCGCGTGTCAAGCTTCGGAGTGCGGAGCAGTCCGTGCCTCGTGCCGCTCCTGAATGGGTAGGTCGCACCTGGCACAATGGGGGCTATGGCTGTGTCGTTTCTGGGAGTGATCGCTGCCCTCGCCATGTATGCGGTCAGCGTCGCGCCATCGCTGATGGCACGCTCGTGGGCGTGGCACGCGGTCGCCTCGGGCGTCCTCGTATCCTGCGGGTACGTCGCGGGTGTGGTCATCCAGAACGTGGGTGCCCGCGTCATCGCCATGACCGGCCTGACTATCCGCGCATCCGAGCCCGTCGAGATCGGCTTCCGTGCCTGCGTCGCCGCCCTTTTTGCTATCTGGTGGCTCTACGCGGTCATCCAGTCCTACCGCCGGGCCCGCGTCGCCGCCAGGCTCGTGAACATGCCGGGGGAGACTTTCGGCGAGTACCTCCTGGGCACGGCCGGCACGACCGTCATCGCCTGGTGCCTCATCGCCATCGTGGCTGCCATGAATCGCGTGGGACGCATGCTGATCGGGGCGCTCGGCGGCTACATGCCACACCCGGCGGCGGTCGTTGTGGGCGTGGCGATATTGGCCGCCATCGTCTTTTTCCTGACGTCCAACGTGATCCTGCGCGGTGGAATCGGCTTCTTCCGCCACCGCGCCGAGCAGATGAACATGCGTACCGCGCGCGGCATTTTCAAGCCGTTCGTGCCTGAGCGCTCCGCATCCCCGGCCTCGCCCGTCACCTGGGAATCCGTCGGCGGTCAGGGGCGCGTCTTCCTGGGGCGCGGCCCCTCGCGCCTCGACATCGCCCAGGTCTGCGGCGGCGAGGCCATGGAGCCGATCCGCGTCTACTCCGGCATGCCCACGGGCGGGGCGGGCATCGAGCAGGCCGCGGCGACGGTGGTCGCCGAGCTGCGCCGCACTGGAGCCTTTGATCGAGCCGTCATCCTCATCGCCGCGTCGACCGGCTCCGGCTGGGTCGACGAGTGGCAGGTCCAGCCCCTCGAGTTCCTGACGCGCGGCAACTGCGCCACCGCCTCGCTCCAGTACTCCTACGTACCCTCGGCCCTCAACTGGCTGACCGGCCTCGAGCCGGCGCAGGAGGCGTCGGCCGCGCTCTTCCGGGCGGTGCGGGCCGAGCTCGACACGATGGACGAGGCCGACCGACCCGCGCTCTTCGTCTGCGGTGAATCCCTGGGTGCTTTCGCCTCGCAGTCGGTCTTCTCCTCGGTCGAGGACGCGCTTTCCCAGGTGGATGGGGCCCTGTGGGTGGGGACCCCCGCCTTCACGCCGATGCACGCCGAGCTGACGAGCGCCCGACACAGGGGCAGCCCCGAGGTCGCCCCCGTCGTCTACAACGGGCGGCGCGTGCGTTTCGTCAATGAGCCATCCGACCTGCGCACAGACCTGTACGGGCGTGAGCTGGGGCCGTGGGGTTTTCCGCGCTTCGTCTACGCCCAGCATGCCTCCGATCCGGTCGTGTGGTGGAACCGTAAGCTCCTGTGGACCCAGCCGGATTGGCTGCGTGAGCGGGCGGGCCGCGACGTGTCTCCCTTCGTTGAGTTCACGCGCTTCGTCACCTTCATTCAGGTGCTCGCCGACCTGCCCGTCGCGGGCACCGCTCCCGGCGGTCACGGCCACACCTACAACGAGGAGCTGATCCCCCTGTGGCGGGCGATCCTCGGCTTTGATCTGCTCTTCGATGAGGAGCCCACTCACCCGCGCCTGGCTGGCCTGGATGGGGCGTGGGTGGACGAGGAGATGGTCGAGCGCATCGGCATCGTCGTGCGTGCGAACCTGGAGCTGTCGGACCGCCAGTAGGGTGCCTACGACGCGCCGTAACATGTTTGTCAATGTCACAGGCCTGTCATGTGTTGGTCTATATCAGTCCGCTGCGGCATGTTGGAAGCAGCGACACGACTCGGTGTCGCCTCGTATCTGCGTCGAATATATGGGAGTGCAGTCCATGAAGAAGCCAGCCGTTTTCCTGGCCGGGGTGTCCGCGTGCGCGCTCGCGGTTGCGAGCTGCTCTCCAGCCTCCACGACGCCCGCGCAGCAGTCCAACCCGGGCAACGACTCGGCCCAGTCCGCACCGCGAGCCACGGCCTCGCCGACGATCGACCCCGACACGGCCCTGACCTCCAAGAACGGCCAGAGCGGACCAAGCGCGCAGTCCGGCGCCCAGGACGGAGACACCTCGGTCGTCGTCATCGTTGCGCTCAAGGAGAGCGCCGACAGTGAGGCGACACTCGCCTCGATCAACGAGACCGTGGCCGCGTCCTTCCCGGCTGCCTCCGTGTCTGTCGAACGCGAGTACCGCAACGCCCTGAGCGGCTATGCGCTGCGCGTGCCTGACGGGTCGCTGGACACGATTCGCTCGTGAGCGGCGTCCAGGCTGTGTACCTGGACGGCAACAACCGCCTCCACTGATGCGATTCCGGCTGCCTCGTGCCGGAGCGAGGCAGGTGGGGGCGTGCTATTTCCCCTAGGCGAGATCCGAGACTGAGGGGGACACCGTTTCTAGTTACTTCAAATTAAGATAATATTAGAAGTAACTTGAAATAAGCGTGAACGGAGCAGCCATGAAGAAGCCGACCCCTCCGCCCTGTCGCCTGGCTGAACTCTATGACAGTGTTCTCAATAGCCTCAGGGGTATGGATGAGGACCATCGTTCGTCTGTTATTCGCGCGCTAGCTGGCGGACTTGATGATCCGGAGTATCGGCCATGGGGGTATTACTGCCGGGCCGAGCCGGTGCCCGAGGGGCTCACCCGCGAGGCGTGGTGGTGTGCGGTTCGCAGTGCTCGAGCGACCACTGCTAGGCCGACGCCCTTCACGATGAAGGACGCAACGCCCTTGACCTTTAATCTGCCCGATGTCCTTTTGAGCCTGAATGAGGATATTACCGCTCAGGCGCGAGGTCAGGTCGAGCTCCCAGGGGAGGTTGCGACAGAGGCTGCGAGAGACAGGTACCTCATCAACTCCCTGTATGAGGAGGCGATCACCTCCTCCCAGATGGAGGGAGCCTCCACGTCGAGGCGCGATGCGAAAAAGATGCTCCGGGAGGGCAGACGTCCGCAGACGCGGTCGGAGCGGATGATCCGAAACAACTTTCTCGCCCTTGAATTTGTGCGGGGGCGCCTCACGGATAAGCTCACTCCTGAGTTTGTCTGCGAGGTGCATCGGATCGTGACCGAGGGGACGCTCGATGATCCGGGCGATGCTGGCCGCCTCCAGCGGGAGGGGGAAGGTAGGGTTCGCATTTACGGGACAGAAAATGAGGAGCAACTGCTCCATGTTCCGCCGTCCGCATCGGAGCTGCCCGAGCGCCTGGAGCGTCTGTGTTCCTTTGTGAATGGCGAAGGTGAGTATGCGACGCAATATGTGCCGCCCCTCGTAAGGGCGCTCATTGTTCACTTCATGATGGGATACGACCACTACTTCGTTGATGGTAACGGTCGCACGGCCCGCGTCATTGTGCAGTGGGTGATGCTGCGTGAGGGCTTCTTTCTGATGGACTTCGTTCCGGTGTCCCGACTACTGCATAGAGCTCCCGCACAGTACGCTCGCTCATTCCTTGAGGTTGAGCAGGATGAGGGCGACCTTACCTACTTCCTGATCTGGCATGCGCGGATAATTCTGCGTGGAATCCGCGAGCTGCACGATTATCTGGCAAAGAAATCCAAGGAGCTGGATCAGGTGAAGCATCGCCTGCGTGCCACGACGCTCACGAACCGTCAGATCGGCGTCATCGAAGAAGCCTTGCGTGATCCCATGATGACAGTGACAGCGGCGGCGCATGCCAACAAATACAGGGTCACTCCTCAGACTGCGCACGCCGATCTGCGTGGACTCGAGGATGAGGGCTATTTGAGGCGTGTTCGGCGCGGCCGGAGTTTCGAGTGGTATCCGGTGCCGGATCTTCAGCGTCGGGTTGATTGTGCCCTTGAAGGGGACGGTGACTGACAAGAGAGGAGGGGTCCGAGGGTTGCCGCAATGCGGTGGCAGTCGTCAGGGTGCGACTGTGGATATGTTCGTCGAGAAGGCATTGCTTCCATTTGCTTCAAATTTAGTCTTAATTTGAAGTAAATGGATAGTGTTACTGATCCGCGCGCGCCTGTCCGCGCCCTAGATCAGGTCCCTCTTCTCCATGTACTTCATAGCCAGCCAGCCGAACGGGATGCGGCCGTAGAAGGTGACGAGACGGTAGAGCAGGGCCGTCGCGATGGCGACCGAGGAAGAGATACCCGCGACCGTCAGGCCCGAGGTCAGCGCCGTTTCGACGGTACCGATACCGCCCGGCGAGGGGATGAAGGAGCCGGCCGCGTTCGCCGTTAAGTAGGTGAGCGACACCGTGGAGAAGTTCAGCGAACCCCCCATGGCGAGCAGTGCCGTCCAGAACGAGCCCACGTAGCCGATGTTCATCAGCAGGTTGCCACCCACGACCGCGGCGAGGCGACGGGGCTGACCGATGATCCACAGGAGGCGCGGGTAGACCTGCTGCCAGGTCGGCTGAATCTTCGACCAGATCCAGCGGCGCAACTTCGGCAATGCGACGATGACGCCGACCGCGACCACGACGAGCGCGACGACACCGAGGATCGTGCCGTAGGGGACCGACACGGACAGCGATGAACCGGCGATCACCATGACGAGGAGCAGGAGGACGATCGTGATGAGCGCCTGCGAAATCTGCATGAGCGTCACCGTCGTTACCGCCATCGCGGTGGGGATGCGGCGCTTGCGCAGGTAGCGCAGGTTGAGGGCAGCGGGGCCGACGCCGGCGGGTGCCACGATCGTGATGATCGAGGCCGCGACCTGGGCGACGAGCGTCTCCCGCAGGCTCAGCTTCTCGGGCGACAGAGCAACAAGCGGGACCGCGGAACCGACCCAGATGATGCAGGCGAGTATGGCGGAAGCGAGCATCCACCACAGGTTCGCGCTCTTGACCGTGGTCACGATGTCGCTGAAGTTCAGCGAACCGACGACGATGAAGACGGCGATGAATGCCACCGCGATCGTGAAGATGGTGCGCGGGCGGAATCGCTGCAGGTCGGCGGTGGGCGCGGTCTCTGCCTCAGAGTCTCCCACGAGGGCGGCGCGCAGGTCGCCCAGCAGGTCGGAACGGCGCAGGCGCTGATTGATCTGTGCGGGCAGAACGGGCTTCTGGATGACGGGGGCGCACGCGATGAGCGTTGCCTCGCCGACGTTGCGGCGGCCCGCCTCAAGCGCGCGCTCGGGGCCAACGGCCAGCGCGGTCAGGACCAGCATCTGTGCGATGTCGATGGACTGATTCAGCTCGGTGGTCGCGACCTCGCCGGAATCCCAATCCAGCAGCCACACGTCCGAAGACGAGTCGACGACCACGGCCTCGGGGGTGAGAGCGCGGTGCGAAATGCCGCGCGCATGCGCAAAAGTGCAGCTGCTCCCATGCGCGGTCCAGGACCTCGTCCGTTGCGTCCTCGCTGAGCTCCGTCAGCGGAGTCGTCGGGGGCAGAGCGGACATGACAAAAATGATCGAGTCCGCGGAGGTGGCGATGCCGATCGGCTCCTGGGTGAACACGCCGGCGCGCAGCGCCTGCAGCGTCGTGAAGGCGGAGCGCTCGGCTTGCGCCTTGAGCGAGGGTGACACCCATCGGCTGATGCCGCGCAGGCGCAGGTTGTTCCACATCTCGAGGAGAGTTCCGGTCAGTTCCTGGCCGGGGTCCATGGCGATGATCTCGTAGGCCAGGCCCGTGTCGCTCCACGCCTGGTAGTGGCGGTGGTGATCCTGATTCGGGCGGCGCGTGACCGTGACGCCCATGTCGCCCAGGTCGGCGGGCATCTGGGTGAGCTGGCCGCGCGAGTCTTCGGCGACGGCCCAGGTGGCCAGGGGTTCCTCGGTCGTGTCGAGGTCGGTGCGCACGATCCGCGAGGGCGTGATGCCGATGCTGAGAAGGCCTTCGACGAGCTTAGCGCCCTTCGCCCTCTGGTCGTCGTAGCCCATGACCCACCGCGAGCCGGAGCCGAAAGCGCGCCCTAGGAACACGGAGATGAAGGCGACGGGCAGGGTCATCGAGGAGCGCAGAACGCCCAGAATGAGAATGACCCACAGGCCCGTCCAACCCCACTTGATCGCCTTCATCGACTGGGCCTCGCCGGCGGAGGTGAACAGGGCACACAGGTGACGATGACCAAGTTGATGGCGATCACACTGCCGGTCTGCGAGCCCTGCGTAGCTATCGCGCGGTCCACGCTCAGCGGTGCGGTGAGGTAAGCGGGCAGTAGCCCGGTCAAGAAGGCAATGATCCATCCGCCGATCGCCGCAACGACGCTGGTGACGAGGGCCTGGATGATCGCCTTGAGGCGCTTGCGCAAGGCGAGGGAGATGATCACGAGAATCGGCGTAATCAGGATGATGAGGCCCTCGACCAGGCTGACGGGCAGGATCAGGATCTGGCGCACGAGCTGGAAGCGCAGGACGTCCATGGTGACGCCGTGTGTGGTCGAGCTGGCCACCGTGCCGATCGTCCAGATGATGAGGATCGCGATGAGGGAGAGGACAACGTCGACGAGGTCTTCGCGGCGGCGACGCACACTCGTGATGCGGTCCGCGATGTAGACGGGGCGGGGCAGGCGCATGCGGCGTACGGGCAGGTGTGCGGCGATTTCATCGGTAGCGGGGGAAGGGGTGGATTCGACGTCCGCATCCTTGTTGTCGGTGCTGATCTCTGCGTCGGTCTTCGTGGCGGTCTCCGACGCGCTGTCCTTGGCCTCGTCGGCGGGTTCCTCGGGGCTGGTGGCGGCGTCATCGGCCGTGGGCGCGGGCGGGGAGTCTGTGGGGGGCCCCGGCCTCGTCGATCATTCCCATGAGGGCATCCACCCCGGATGCTGAGGGGTCGGCGGAGGAACCGGGGACGAAGAGGATGTTCGTGTCCCCGACCGGAGAGGCGTCGTGTGAATCCTTGCGCTTCCTCATGCCGCCTATCCTATATTCGCGGTCAACAAAGGTAGGGTTAGGGTGATACATTCCCGGCAGAAAAGGGCCCTATCGTGACCTGGTCGACACTCGTGACCGCATCGGATCCGTCGATGCTGCACACCGTTATCGAGTGGTTTAAAAATCCCGAGACGCTCCTCGTCGCCATGGGGCCGTGGGTGCTGTGGGGAACGATGCTCATCGTCCTCATCGAGTCGGGTGTCCTCTTCCCGGTACTGCCCGGTGAATCTCTGTTGTTCACTGCAGGCCTGCTCCACGACCGCCTCGGACTGCACCTGCCGACCCTTATCCTCCTCGTCATCGTCGCGGCCTTCATCGGCGCGCAGATCGGCTACTTCCTGGGTGCCAAGTGGGGGCGCCGCTTCTTCAAGCCCGACGCTCGCATCCTCAAGACCGCGCACCTGGAGAAGGCGGAGCACTACTTCACGAACTACGGCGGCCGCTCGCTCGTCATCGGACGTTTCATTCCCTTCGTGCGTACCTTCATCCCGATCGCCGCGGGTATGGCCCGCTACCCCTATCCGAAGTTCCTGGCCTTCAACACGCTCGGTTCCATCGTGTGGGGCGCGGGTTTCATTCTCGTGGGAGCGCTCCTGGGCAACGTCCCCTTCGTGCACGACAACCTGACGCTCATCCTCGGCGTCATCATCCTCGCGTCGGTCCTGCCCGTCATCATTGAGATCGTGGGCAAGCGCCGCGCCGCTTCCGACAAGGAGTAATCCATGCTGGCCTGGTGGATGCTGCTCCCGACCCTGCTGGCCATGATGGTTGCCCTGGTCCTGCCGGGGTTCATGTGGCTGCGCGCGGGAGGTCGCTCGTCGCTCGTTGCGATCGGTGCGGCACCGGCGTTCACCTTTGGTCTCATCACGATCCTGTCGGTGGTCTACCCGGCGCTCGACATCGAGTGGGAGCCCTCGACGGCGCTACCGATCCTCGGCATGAGCGCCCTGGGAGGCGCCGGCGCGTGGAGCCTGAGCTTCTTCCGCCGCAGCAACGAAGGATTCTCTCTGAGGGGGGGTTCCCCTGCGCGAGGCCATCGGCGTGCGTCAGCCGATCGGTGGACGCCAGGCGGCGATCCGCGCGGCCACGTGGGGCGCGATCCTGGTGGGCTTCGTCCTCGCGGCGCTTCCTCTCGTGATGGGTGCTGCCCCATCGAACCCCGTCCAGCAGTGGGATCCGACGTTCCACCAGAACGGCGTGCACGCGATCCTGTATGGCAAGAACGCCAGTCCTTTCGGTGGCCTCCACGAGCTGTACGGCGGCCGCAACGTCTACTATCCGACGGGCTGGCACGCCTTCGTCTCGCTGTTCGCGCGCTACGACTCGGTCGTCCAGGCCTCGAACGTGTCCTCGCTGGCGCTCATGGCCGTGTGGGTGATTGGCCTGGCGGCGCTCGTCTCGGTGCTGACCGCCTCGCGCAGCGCGATCATGGCGGCGCCCATCATCGGCGGCATGTTGCTCAATATGCCCGCCGACGCGCTCACCATGTACAACCAGTGGCCCAACTCGACGGGCACCGCTCTGGTGCCGGGTCTGGCAGCCATCGCGATCGTCGCGGGACGCCGATTGGTGGCCGACCTGCGCGCGGGCGATGGGCTGCGTGCTGTCATCCGCCGTATTCCGCAGGTGGTTTTCCTCCTTATCGGTGCCATCGGCCTCGTCGGCGTACACCCCAGCTCCGCCTTCTCGATCCTCGCGTTCCTGATCGCGCCGCTCCTCGTCTCCATCGCATCCCTCGCCCGACGCGCCTACGCTCGCGGCGGACGAGGCCAACTCGTCGCCCTGGCGTGGGGTGCCCTCGCGCTTGTCGTTGTTGCGGTGCCGCTCCTCGCGCTGTCGTCGTCGAAGATCCGGGCCATGGGTAGCTACAACCGCAAAGGCAGCAACTGGGGCGAAGCTTTCATGCACGCCTTCCTGCCCTACCCGCCCTTCTCGAACACCTCCGGCAACATTCAGTGGACGATCGTCCAGTTCATTCTCCTGGTCGTCGGCATCGCGGCGACCGCGCGCCTGTACCTGCTGTTCCGCCGCCCGGATCCCTCGAGCTTGCCGCCGCGCTGTCGGACTCACCGATGACGTGGATGTGAACGTGGAGGAGGACCTGGCCTCGGCCCCGGAGATCGAGGAGTCCGAGGAGGAGGCGCAGCCCCTGCCGTTCTGGCCCCTGTTCTCCTACGTGATCCTTGCTGCGCTCACCGCCCTGGCGTACTCGCCCGATTCGGCGCTGCGCACCTACCTGCTGGCCCCTGGTACAAGGACGCCCGTCGCATCGTGGGCGTCGAAGACATCGCGCTGACCATCCCTCATGGCGGTCGGCGTCGCCGCCATCGTTCGCGTCATCCACGCCGCGTGGACAAGGTCCCTGCAGCGGATCCTCGCCGAACGCGGAGCCGACGACAACATCGAGGCGCCGCGCTGGCCGATTCAATTCTCGGTTGGCCTGCTCGTGCTGGTCCTGTCGGGCTTTGGTGCAATCGATGCGCGAAACGCGGCGGTCGCCCAGGTGTACGACCCCGCGCACCTGGGCAAGCCCGGTATGGCCACCACCGGTGAACTCGCCATGCTGCGCCGCATGAAGTACACGACCTCCCCCGACGCACTCATTCTGGGCGACCCGATCGCGGGCGCGGCGTACTCCGAGATGATCGGCGGACGTAAGGCGGTCTTCCCGCAGCTGAGCACGGCTAATGCGGACGTGGTCTCGCAGAAGCTCCTCACCCAGCGTTTCCACGATATCGCCACTGATCCCGAGGTGTGCGAGGTTGTGCGCAGGCTCGGCATCACGCACTTCTACGAAGAGGAAGACGGCAACTACTACAACTTCATGCGATCCTCCCGTCACCCGGGCCTCTACAACGTCGACACGTCCACCGGCTTCGAGCTGGTCGACGCGGGCGGCACGGCGAAGCTGTGGAAGATCACCGCGTGCGGCGAGGTGACGCCGGGCGGCGGGCGCGAGGCCTTCGCGACCGGCGTGACCGGAGGCGAAAACTGACGCCTTGCCGTATGCAGGGTGGAGACGGCTGACGCCCCGAGCGCCTGCTTGGAGACAAGCCCATGACTTGGGGCTGGCCCACGGCCCCGCAACCCGCGCGATTGGCCACAATGCGCCCTCGTCCCCGAAACGAGACCGCGCCACTTCCGCCGCTCTCGTTACCCTTGACACCATGACGACGAACATTCCCGGCCCCGCGCCCATCGGTGACAAGCTTCGTATCGCCTTCCTCGGCCCCTTCGGCACGTTTACCGAGCAGGCCGTCCACCAGGTCGCTCCCGCCGGCGCGATTCTCATGCCGATGACGAGCGCCCCTCAGGCGCTCGCGGCCGTGCGCCGTGGTGAGGCCGACCGCGCCGTCGTCCCGATCGAAAACTCCATCGAGGGCGGCGTCAACGCGACGCTCGATTCCCTCTCGCACGGCGACCCCCTCGTCATCGTCGCCGAGATGCACGTCCACGTGGTCTTCCAGCTGGCCGTCCTGCCGGGCACGCGCCCCGAAGACATCCGCCGTATCGGCACCCACCCGCACGCGTGGGCGCAGTGTCGTGGCTGGGTTGAGGAGGCCTTCCCCGGCGCGATCCACGTGCCCGCCACCTCGACTGCCGCCGCGGCCGAGCTCCTTTCGGACGGCGACGCGTCCTTCGACGCCGCCCTGTGCAACGCGGTCTCGGTCAACACCTACGGCCTGGAGGCCCTGTTCACCGACGTCGCCGACAACCCGGGCGCGATCACCCGCTTCGTTCTCGTGGCTCGCCCCGGCGTGGTGCCCCCGCCGACCGGCGCGGATAAGACGACCATCCAGGTCGCCCTGCCGGTCAACGAGTCGGGTGCCCTGCTGACCCTCCTCGAGCAGTTCTCGGCGCGCGGCGTCGACCTGTCGCGCATCGAGTCGCGCCCGAGCGGCGACGGCCTCGGCAATTACACGTTCAGCATCGACATCGTTGGCCACATCCGCGAAGAGCGTGTCCAGGCGGCCCTCGTCGGCCTGCACCGCTACTCGCCGGAGGTCCGCTTCATGGGCTCCTACCCGCGCGTCGACGGCGTGCGCGCGTCGGTTGCCCCGGGTACGACGGACGATGCCTTCCGTGCGGGTCGCGCGTGGGTCGCGGACCTGCTGCACGGCGGGGACGGCACGGGCGAAACTGCGGGCAATGCGCCGTCCTGGCCGCTGGCCTGACGCGTCAGGTTTCTTGACGTTTCGCGGTACCACATCGCGGTGCATCTAGATGCCTTGTGCACTATCGCGGGATTCAACCTGATCGGTAACAAGCGTCGTCGTGGAATTTGTCGCCGGCAGTGCCTCCTGTCGGCGTTCAATGGGCGCAGACCCTGCAGCACTGCACTAGATACAGCAGCGATGCACTAGTTGTGAGGTCATTGCACTGCTTCCTATCTAGTGGAATGCCACGCTAAGTAGTGCAACGCTGCGCTAAGTAGTGCACTGCTACTTGGCAACAAGCTCGTGCGCGGCATGCGCTGCTCCATAGCCGCTCCAGCAAGCTTCTCAGCGAGCTAGATTGGGCAGGTCTGCACCAGTTAGGGGATATTACACCAGTTAGGGAGTATTACACCACCTCCGAGCTGGTGTAATACCCTGCTAAGTGGTGTAACACCATTTAGCAACAAGTCGACATGCGGGCAATCCTGCAGACCGCGCAGAAACGCCTCGGTTTGTTCCTCGTCAGTCCCCGAATTCTCCGCTTTGTGTGCTTTGCAGGGATGCGGATCACCCGGGCAGCAGCTCCATCCACGTGCGCTCGACCGGGACGGCCACGTCCAGTGCACCGGCCTGCATGCGCACATGCATGGTGTGGGCGAGGCCGATCGCGTCGCCGTCCACCTGGCACACCTGGGCCTCCTCGGCGGTGACGGATGCGCCCTTCGCCTGACGGAACGCGACCGTGCCGGTCGAGACGGGCAGGTTGATCGGGCGCAGGCCGATGAGCTGGCCGAGCATCTTCCAGGTCACGTCCGCCCAGCCGAGCAGGCCGGCGTGCGCGTCGACCGCGATAACGTCGATGAGTCCGTCCGACAGCTCCGCATCGGGGGCGAGGACCAGCACCTTCATCTCGCCCGCGTTCGCGAACATGACAGAACGTGCCTCGACGCGGGTGATTTCATCCGCGGGTGAGCGCAGGGGTTCCGCGCTCGCCGAGGCGGCCTCGTCCGGGGCCTCGCCCGCGATCTGGTCGCCGACGCCCAGGGGGTCCGCCACTCGAGCGGAGGGTGAGCGCAGCGTCAGGCGCGCCTTCATGCGCGGTACGCCCATCGCGCCCAGGCCGGCCCACACGTAGGCGATCCATCCGATGCGCTTCTTCAGTTCGGGGTCCGTGTCGGCCATCGTTGCGCCGTCGTAGCCCATGCCCGCGACGACGAGGCACGCGTACTCGTCTGCGCGCGGCTCGATCGACGAGGCCGGGGCCTCCTCGTTCTGAAGAGTGACCTCGGGGTGCAGTGCGGCGCGTGCGGCGAGGCGCAGCCCGCCCTCGGCGGGCTGATCGGACTCCTGCGTGGCCTCCTCGACGCGCACCCATGCCAGGTCGACGGCGCGGTGGTTGCGGTCGAGTGCGACGGCGAGGGCATCTTCGGGGTCGTCCGGGATGGATAGGTTGCCGGCCAGGACGTTGCCGGTGCCCACGGGGATGAGGCCCATGCGCACGCCGGATCCGGCCATGCCGGCTGCGACGGCCCGCACGGTGCCGTCTCCGCCCGCGGCGATGACGACGGAGGCTCCCTCCTCGAGGGCGCGTACGGCCTGCCCGGTGCCCGGATCCGCGCGAGTGGTCTCACGCCAGTGCACGTGGTCGATGCCCAGTTCCTTGGCCTTACGATTGATGCGGTCCTTGAAGGCCTGGGGGTCCTCGTGCTTGGAGGGGTTCATGATGATCCAGGGGCGTGGCCGTCCGCGCGTCGGGTCGTCAACCGATGCGGGGACGCCGAGGGCCTTGCGGCGGCGGTGCCTGCGGGTGAGGGCTGTTGCGATGCGCGCGACCCCAATCGCTCCGGCTCCGGCGGAGGCCGTGAGTGCCCAGTATATTGCGTCCATAGGCTTAGCGTATCCCGCTTTATGCCTGTGGACGGGTTGTGAAGTGGCTTTTCGTTGCACTTCGTGTCATACGTGTCGGTCTGACGTGTGCTGACTGCCATCTTGTCCACACGGTTATGCACCAAAGGTGGATAACTTTCAGGGCTTTGAGGACCTCATGGGTGTAGTTTGCGTATAACCCTGACCTGATGTACTGAACTCAAAGTCGGGTCGGTAGGGGACACGGCGCGCCCACCTGGCATAGGATGGGACGCATGATTGATGTGCGTGCCCTGCGTGAAAACCCCGAACCCGCCCGCGCCTCCCAGCGTGCCCGCGGAGCGAACCCCGGCCTCGTCGATGAGATTATCGAGGCCGACGCCGCCCGCCGCGAGGCCCTGCAGGCTTTCGAGACGCTGCGAGCCACCCAAAAGGAGGTCTCCAAGTCCGTGGGTCGCGCCTCCAGGAGGAGCGGCCGGCGATCCTGGCTCAGGCTAAGGAGCTCGCCGAGCAGGTGAAGGCCGCCGAGGCCGCCGCCAACGCCGCCGACGCCGAGGCCGACCGCCTCGCGCGCCTCCTACCGAACCTCGTGCTCGACGGCGTGCCCGTCGGTGGTGAGGACGACTTCGTGGTGCTGCGCCACGAGGGCCCCGCCCCCCGCGACTTCGCCGCCGAAGGCTTTGAGCCCCAGGATCACCTCGCGCTCGGCGAGGGCCTGGACGCGATCGACACCAAGCGCGGCGCGAAGGTTTCCGGCGCCCGCTTCTACTACCTCAAGGGCATCGGTGCCCGCCTCGAGCTGGCCCTCATGACGATGGCCATGGACCAGGCGCTGGCCAACGGCTTCGTGCCGATGATGACCCCGACCCTCGTGACCCCGCAGGTCATGGGCGGCACCGGCTTCCTCAACGAGCACTCCGACGAGATCTACTACCTGCCCGCCGACGACCTGTACCTCACCGGCACCTCCGAGGTGGCCCTCGCCGGCTACCACGCCGACGAGATCCTCGACCTGTCGGGTGGCCCCAAGCGCTACATGGGCTGGTCCACCTGCTACCGCCGCGAGGCCGGCTCCGCGGGCAAGGACACGCGCGGCATCATCCGCGTCCACCAGTTCAACAAGGCCGAGATGTTCAGCTACTGCCGCCCCGAGGACGCCGCCGAGGAGCACCAGCGCTTCCTCGCGTGGGAAGAGGAGATGCTCGCCAAGGTCGAGCTGCCCTACCGCGTCATCGACACGGCCGCCGGCGACCTGGGCACCTCCGCCGCCCGCAAGTTCGACTGCGAGGCGTGGCTGCCCACCCAGGAGCGCTACATGGAGGTCACCTCGACCTCGAACTGCACGACGTTCCAGGCGCGCCGCCTCGGCATTCGTGAGCGCCGCGAGGACGGCATGACCGCGGTCGCCACCCTCAACGGCACGCTGGCCACGACCCGCTGGATCGTCGCCTTCCTGGAGAACCACCAGCGCTCGGATGGCTCGATCTACGTGCCCGAGGCTCTGCGTCCCTACCTGGGTGGACTCGAGGTTCTGAGCCCGGCCGCTCGATGAGCCAAGAGCGCTTCCTGACGGTCCCCTCCACCGGGGAAGTTGCTCGCCCCTTCGAGGTTCTTCTCGACGAGGCCTCGGCCGCCCTACCCGCTGACTTTCCGACGTCGGCGGGCCAGGTCCTGGTCGCGCTCGACATCGACGGCACGATCCTGACCCCCGTGGGGGCGACCCCGCGCGTCCTCGAGGGGATCCATGGCCTCGCCGCCGCGGGCGCCCAGGTGCTCATCGCCTCGGGCCGCGCGCTCGAGGGCGTGATTCCCGTTCTGAAAGCCCTGGAGTTCACGGACGGGTGGGCGCTGTGTAATAACGGCGCAACCCTCGTGCGCGTGAGTGGCGGGACGTGCGAGATCGTCGAGGAGCACACCTTCGTGCCCGGCCCGATCCTCGAGGAGATCGCCTCGGCCGTGCCCGGCTCGGTGTTCGCGTCGATGCCGCACCCCGACATCCTGCTCTCTGCTCCCTTCCCGAACAACGAGATTGAGGGGAGCGATCACTGCATCGTGTCGATGGAAGAGCTCGCTTCCACACCCACGCCGAAGATCGTCGTGCGCGCCGCCGACATGGATCGTGAGGAGTTCGACCGGATCCTGTCGTCCCTGGACGTGTCGCGCACCCACGAGGTCTTCGTCGGCTGGACGTCCTGGGCGGACATCGAGCCGCTCGGGGTGACCAAGGCGAGCGGCCTGGACTCTCTGCGTCAGCGTCTCGGACTGCCCGCGTGTGGGACCGTCGCCGTCGGGGACGGCACGAACGACATTGCGATGATCGAGTGGGCGACCTTCGGCGTCGCCATGGGCGGTGCCTCCGAGGAGGTGCGCGCCCACGCCAATCACGTGACGGCCGCCGTCGAAAACGACGGCGCCGCCGCCGTCATGCACGCTCTTCTGCGCCGTTGTGGGGTCGCCGCCCGCTGAGCCACTCGCCTTGAATCGCGAAGGCGCGGTCAAGGTCCCCGATCTGGCAGTGCTGCGCCATGTCAGGGTCCTGCGCGTGACGGAACGCGCGTACCTCCAGCGACTCCGCGTTCCGGAGCGTTCGGCGCACGTCGCCCAGGCGCTCGAAGGGCACGTACTGGTCGGCGTCCCCGGCCAGGACCAGGCACGGCTGGGTGATGCGCCCCTCGAGAGGTTCCATCGTGTAGTCGCCGAATGCTCGCAGCACCTCGCTCGGCCTGCTCAGACCCGTCAGGTGCGAGGCCTGCTGCAGTTTCCACGCCAGGTCCGCGCTGAACCTCGGAGCGACGCGCAGCGCGGCGTCGATGAGCCATGCAGGCTTCGGGTTCCCGACGACCGCGTTCGCGATGGGGCGCAGGGGACGAGACAGTGGCAGCGTCAGCCCGTCGAGGAGCCGGTACATCATATCGAAAGCGATTACATGGCTGATGCGCGGGCAGTAGGCGGCCGCCCGCATCACCAGGTAGCCGCCGAAGGACACGCCCAGCGCGGCAGCGCTGTCAACGCCGAAATAGTCCAACACCGCATCGGTCGGACGCTCCCATTCTGGTTCAAGGGGCATGCCAGCCAGGGGCCGTGTGCCCTGGCCGGGCCCGTCGAAGGCGATGATGTCGAATGGGCGGGTCGGGAAGTGGGACGCGAAGTCGATGATCTCCTCGGCGTACCCGTCGAAGCCGTTCATCATGATGAGCGTGCGCGGGGTGCCCTTGGGGGCTTCCGCTCGGTCCGTTGGATCGGCCTCCCAGCGCATCGCGGTGAGTTCCCCGCCGCGATAGGGGACTGCGTGCCGGGTGATCGCAAGGCCATTGTGGGCCTCGTCGAAGCAGGCCGACATGGCGTCGATGAAGCTCCGCTTACGGGGGTCGTCGACCCCGAGGTAAAAGGCGGAGAGCTCGTAGAGGCGCCACGCGGCATCCGCGTCCCCCTCGGTTGAGAAGCGCTCGGCGAGGCGCTGTGCGAGCGCCGTGATCTGCTCTGTTGATCGAACGCGGGGGAGCGTGGCGGTCGCGATCGTATCCATGCCGACGCGGTCGAGTATCGGCGCGAAGGTCCGGTTGAGCTGCAGGTCGAATTGGCGGTTGCCGGTGTATTCGGTGAACATGCATCGACCGTATCGCCGCTCTACATGGGGTGAGCCGCACAATAACAAACGGAGTGTTGGATACCGAACGGAGCGACCGCTATGCGTAGGATAAGCCCATCGATAGTGGAAAAATGATCGGAGAGACATGTTCCTGCGCAGCGCAGATAAGCATGGGCGCGAAGCCGAGAAAAACCTGGACCTGCGCATCCGGAAGACGCGTCGGGCGATCCGTTCCGGCCTCGTCAAGGCGTGCCAGGCCAAGCCCTATGCGCACGTGAGCGTCACCGACATCTGCTCCGCCTCGATGGTCTCGCGCACGACTTTTTACGACCACTACACCGACAAGGACGCGCTGCTGGCCGAGGTCGTGTCGTTCCTTCTCGCGGAGATCACCCCGGCGCTCGAGGGCCTGTGGTTCGCCGAAGAGCGCGATGCCCGAGCCGTCGCCCGCCACCTCGCCGACGTGTACGCGCGCAACGGCAATGCCCTGACAACCCTGCTCGCCATCCGAGTTGGGGGGAGAGGGCGACCTGCACGAGCAGCTTTATCGCACGTGCTGTTCGGTATTTACCGATTGGGCGCGTGGTCGCGTAGACGACGAGGTGTTGCCGCTTGCTTCGGACGTCTACGCCTCGGTCGTCCTCACCTTCATTGAACGCAGCGCCGCCAAGCCTCTCACTGACAAGGAGTTGGCGGCGATTGACCGCGCGCGCGAGCTCTTCATCGAGGGTTTCGGCACCCGGTAGGTCAGCGGTAGATGCGTGACTGATAATCTGGGATTAGAAAACTAATAACGAACAGAGCGTCCGATAAAGGATCAAGGGTCGCTGTTGTTGCGTCTACGAAAGTGTTATCGTTAACGCAACCACTGCCTCGTCAATGAAGACCCAGGAGCACACGTGAGCACCGACCCCCGCGCTGCCATCGCCGCCGCCGACACCGCGCTCGGCATCGAATTTGGCTCGACCCGCATCAAGGCCGTCCTGATCGGACCCGACCACGAGGTGCTCGCCACCGGCGGCCATGGGTGGGAGAACCACCTGGAGGGCGGCCTGTGGTCTTATCGCCTCGACGAGGTCGTCGCCGGCCTGCAAAGCGCCTACGCCTCCCTGGTCGCGGACGTGCGTGAGCGCTACGACGTCACCCCCACGTCGTACGGCTCGATCGGTATCTCCGCGATGATGCACGGGTACCTCGCCTTCGACGCCGACGACAACCTGCTTGCGCCGTTCCGCACGTGGCGCAACACGAACACCGGCCGCGCGGCCGATGAGCTTACCCGTCTCTTCGACTTCAACATCCCCTGCGCTGGTCGATCGCCCACCTGCATCAGGCGGTCCTCGACTCCGAGGAGCACGCGCCGCGCGTCGCCCGCCTGACCACTCTGGCCGGTTGGGTCCACCACCAGCTGACGGGCCGCCACGTCCTGGGCGTCGGCGACGCCTCGGGCATGTTCCCGATCGACTCCGAGGCCGGCACCTACGTGGGGTCCTACCTCGATCAGTACGAGGCCCTAGTGCAGGACCGGGTCCCGTGGCGTCTGCGCGACGTGCTCCCGACCGTGCTGAGCGCGGGGCAGGACGCGGGGACGCTCACCCCCGAGGGCGCCGCGCTCATCGACCCGACCGGCACGCTGCAGCCCGGCATCGCGCTGTGTCCGCCCGAGGGCGACGCGGGCACCGGCATGATCGCGACCAACGCGATCGCCCAGCGCACGGGCAACATCTCGTGCGGCACCTCCGTCTTCCTGATGGCTGTACTCGAGCGTTCCCTCACCGAGCTGCACACCGAGATCGACATGGTGACCACGCCCGACGGGTCGCCCGTCGCCATGGTTCACTCGAACAACGGCGCGTCCGAGATCGACGCGTGGGTCGGCTGGTTCGCGGACTTCGCGCGCCTCGTCGGTGCCGATGTGAGCGTCCCCGCGATCTACGATGCTCTCTACATCCACGCGCTCACGGGCGAGGCCGACGCGGGTGGCGTCATGGCTTACAACACCCTGTCTGCTGAGCCGCTCGTCGGCCAGGAGGCGGCGCAGCCGGTGTTTACCCACACCGCCGATGCGCGCGCGAGCCTCGCTAACGCCGTGCGCGCCCAGCTCATGAGCATCTTCGCGGCCGTGCGCATCGGCGTCGACATCCTCGGTGGCGAGGGCGTGCACCTCGACTCGCTCTTCGCCCACGGCGGCCTGTTCAAGACCCCGGGCGTCGCCCAGCAGATCCTCGCGGACGCGCTGAACATCCCCGTGTCCGTGGGTGACACCGCGGGCGAGGGCGGCGCGTGGGGCATCGCGGTCCTCGCGCGCTATCGCGCGATCCTCGCAGGGGATGAGGTCACGCCCGCGCTGCCGGAGTACCTGTCCGAGCGCGTCTTTGCGGATGCCTCGGTTTCCACCCTCGAACCCACTCCCGAGGGCGTGGCCGGGTACGAGCGCTTCCTCGACGCCTACCGCGCGGCCCTGCCCGGCGTGGAGGTCATCGCCCGGGGTGCCGCCCACTGACGAGGCGCGGGCTGGGGTGAGTGGACCGGCTCGCCCAGCCCCCACCTCGTCGGCGAAACCCGCTACGATTACACCCATGGGTAAAGCTAGCCGCCGTAAGAAGGTCACCGATCCCGCCAAGCTCAAGGCGTATCGCCCGCCGATCCCCTTCGTCGCGCGCCCCTACGAGGGTCTGCCGAAGGAGATCGAGCTGGTCGCCATGCGTGAGCTCATCCCGGCGGCCACGCTGACCGCACGCACCGACGCCGACCACGGCGCCGTCGAATTCGACTTCGTCACTCTCCCTGCCCGAGGGCCACCCTGCGATGGTGCGCCCCGACGGCCGCATCCTCGTTGCGCTGCAGACCCGCTCAAACTCCGCGGACCTCAGCCACGACGCGGGTGCCGCGCTGCTCGCGGCCATCGCCGCGAAGGAAGCGGGCGACGAGGGTGTCATCTCGATCGACGTGCGCGAGCCCTCCGAGCGTCTCCAGGACATCGTCGACGCAGACAGCTTCACGGACATGAAGCTCGAGGAGGACTTCTCCTTCTGGTTCGACCCGGCCGAGGAGATCGACGAGTCGACGCGTCGCGCCCTCGAGCAGAACCGCGACGAGATCATCCCGACCGAGCCCGTGCCCAGCGTCCCCGGCGCGTACTGGTGCGAGATGAATCGTAACTTTGTGCGTTTCCTGACGGACAACGACGAGACCAAGCTCTTCGACGCGCTCGCCCGCCTGGCAGCGCGCGGCGAGGCCAACGTCGGTGAGGGCTCGCGCTACGTGGGTTCCTTCCGCGCGTGCGGCCTGATCGTCCCGGTGTTCGAGCTGCCCGAGGGTGCCAGCGCGGCCGACGTTGCGCCCGGCACGCAGGCCCTTGCTAAGGCTCTCGAGGAGGCCCTGAAGGTCACGGAGCGCCTGGATGACAAGGAGCGCCGCGCACGTCAGGGCCTCGTCTCTCGAGCTGTGACTATCCGCTAAGCACAATTTTACCTATCGTTTAGATAGGCTTGTCGCTCACATTACGGGCGGTGGGGCGCGAGTGCGCCCCGCCGCCCGTAGACTGTTAGTCGTGAACTATCCCGCCGGATCTCGAGGTTCCCAGCCGCAGCGCGTCGCCGCCGTCATCGCTGCGCACAACGTCGGACGCGCCGTCGCGGCCACCGTGCGCGCGTGCCGCGCCATACCCAGCGTTGACCTCCTCATTGTCGTCGACGATGGTTCCACGGACGACACCGGGCGTGCCGCCCGTGCCGCAGGTGCCGTCGTCGTGCGTCACTCTGTCGAGCGTGGGCGCGCCTCGGCGATCGAGACCGGCGTGAAGGTGGCCGCCATGCGCGACCGCCCCGACGGTCCGCCCCGCCACATCCTGCTTCTTTCCCCCGACCTCGGCGAAACCGCGGTTGAGGCCACCGCCCTCGTCGAGGCCGTCTTCGCCCGCCAGGCCGACATGGCGATCGCCGTCCCGGCGACGGGACGCGAGTACTCCGGCTACGGGCCGGGCGTCGCCCGCCGGCTCATCCGCCGCAAGACCGGCTGGTACTGCCACTACCCCCTCAGCTACCAGCGCTGCCTGACGCGCGAAGCCATCGACGCGGCCATGCCCTTCGCGGGCCGCTACGTGCTCGAAGCCGCCATGACCATCAGCGTGCTGCGCGCGGGCCTGTCCGTCATGGAGGTCCCCTGCAACTTCGCGCACTCGGGCGCGGACCGCTCGCTCGGCTCGCTCAACCGCCCGGCGCGCATGTTCGACGCCGTGCGCGCCACGGTCAGCCAGCTCTTCCACTCCGACGCTCGCTCGAAGCGCCGCGCCGACCATGAACAGGGGATCGGCGTGCCCCTACCCGGCCCCGGCCTTGGCCCGCGACGAGGCGGAGGGATCTGATTCTTCTGACGCGCGCCCCGCGGAGATGGTCGGGTGAAGGGGCCGGATCGATTAGCCGTCGGTCGCCTGGCGGCGACCTGGTGGCTGCCCACCCTCAGCGCCTGCGCAGTCGGCGCACTCTACGTCTGCTACTCGGTGGCGCAGTGGCGCGCGCTCGTCGTCCCCTCCTGGGACCTGGGTATCTTCACCGAGGCCGTCCAGGCGTATTCGCGCTTCGAGGCACCCATCGTCCCCATCAAGGGGCCCGGCTACAACCTGCTGGGTGATCACTTCCATCCGATCCTGGCGCTGCTCGGTCCGATCTTTCGTCTCTTCCCCTCCGCGCTGACCCTTCTCGTCGTCCAAGATATCTTGATCGCCGTATCGATCCTGCCGGTCGCGCGCCTCGCGCAGCGCCTCCTCGGACGAGGCGGTGCGCTCCTCGTAGGGCTCGCCTACGGGCTCGGGTGGGGGCTGCAGGGCGCGGTCGGTGCCCAGTTTCACGAGGTCTGCGTGGCCGTCCCGCTGCTGGCTTTCGGAGGCGTTGCCTTCGTCGAGCGGCGGTGGGGTGCGTGCATGGCGTGGCTGGTGCCGTTGGTTCTTGTCAAGGAGGATCTCGGGCTGACGGTCTTCGTCGCGGGCCTCGCGATCGCGTGGCGCCGCAGAGGCGAGGGGCGTTCCGATGTCCTGCGGTCGATAGCGTACGCCCTGTTCGGCATCGTCGCGTTTGTGCTGACAGTCAAGGTCCTGCTCCCGGAGATGAACCCGGCGGGCACGTGGGCCTACTCCCTCGATGGCTCCGCCACCGGCGCGGGCACCCCGACCGGTGGAACCACCGCCGCACGTGCAATCCCCTCCCTGTGGGACATCCTGACAACCCCATCTGTCAAGCTCGTGACTCTCATCGTCCTGGCAGCCGGCGCAGGCTTCGTGGGCACGGCCTCCCCGTGGTTCGCGCTGGTGGCCCCGACGCTCGCGTGGCGCTTCGCGGGCTCCGTTGAGGCCTACTACGGCTGGGACTCGTGGCACTACAACGCGGTGCTCGTCCCCATCGCGGCTTGCTCGCTGCTCGACGTCATCGACCAGTGGCTCGCACCCGAGCGCGCTACCGCGGAAACCGACGTGGAGCCCGGCGAGGAGGCCCCGGCCTCGTCGAACATGGGCTGGCGCGTCGCCGCCTGGGTGGTCGCGTGTGTGCCCGCTGCGTCGCTGGCGTTCGCGGCCTCGTCGCTGCCGCTGTGGCACCTGCCCGACCTCAGGGAGGACCCGCGCATGGCCGCTGCCCTCGGCGCGCTGGATGCGGTGCCCGAGGGGGTGAGCGTCGAAACCGACACGACCCTGCTCGCGCGCCTCGTGCCCGGTCGCGAGGTCTACTGGGTGGGAACGACCGGGACCATGGATACCCCTCCGGAGTACGTCGTCATCGATGTACGCTCCTACGCGTGGGGGGACCAGCAGGTCGACGCCGAGTCGTGGGGGAGCGCCGCGCACCCCGGCCACTCATACGAGACCGTCTACGCCAAGCAGGGCTTCCGCGTCGCGCGACGCACCTCGTGAGACGACGAGTGCCGCGGAGCCGGACGCCCCGGCCACGCGGCACTGATGCCGTTCGTGCGACTACTTGGCTGTGCGTAGCCGCAGCGAATTGAGAACCACGAACACGGACGAGCATGCCATCGCGGCGCTCGCAAGCATGGGGGAGAGGAGCCCAGCGATCGCGAGCGGCACCATGAGGACGTTGTAGAAGAACGCCCAGAACAGGTTTTCCTTGATGATGCGCAGCGTCCGGCGCGACACTCGGATCGCGGTCGCCGCCGAGGTGAGCGAGGAGTTCATGAGCGTCATGTCCGCGACCTCGATCGCCACGTCCGTGCCGGATCCCATCGCGATGCCCAGGCCCTTCGTGCTCGCCTGCGCGAGGGCGGCCGCGTCGTTCACGCCGTCGCCCACCATCGCGACCGTGCGGCCCTCGGCCTGTAGGTCGGCGACGGTGTCGCGCTTGCCGTCGGGCAGGACGCCCGCGATGACGCGCTCGATGCCCACCTGACCCGCGACGTGGCGGGCCGCCGCCTCGTTATCGCCCGTCAGCAGGATCGGCTCGATGCCGAGCTCGTGCAGCTGGGCGATCGCATCCGCGGAGGACTCCTTGACCGTGTCACGCACGACGAGTGTCGCGATCGCGCGGCCCTCGACGCGCTCGGGAATCACTAGGGACGAGGCCGGGTCCCCCTCCCGCTCGCCCGCGCCCGGGGTGGTGCCCGGCTGGGTGGGGGTACCGGTATCCCCACCCGCGCTGCCGCCAGCCGCGGGTGCGCCGCCGGTGGCCCCAGTCTCGCTGCGGGAGGTGACGGTGCCGGAGTAGCCGGCTGCGTTCACGGCGGCCTCGAGCTCTTCGTCGCTGTGAGGGGCAGTGAGCGTGATGCGCGCGGATTCGGTGGCGAGGTTGACCTCGGCCTTGACGCCGTCGAGCTTGCCGAGCTTGCGCTCGACGCGGCGCACGCAGGACGCGCAGGTCATGCCGCCCACGCTCATGGTGAGCGTCGCGAGGGGCAGCTCGGCATCGGGGCCGGGCAGGACGACGTGCGGGTGGGCCTCCGGCATGGGGGTGACGGCCTCGGTGGTCGACGCTCGGCCGAGTTGCGGCGCGAGGGCGGCGACGACGGCGGAAGCCCCCGAGGCCTCGGCCTCGCGCACGGCATCGAGAAGGGAAGCGGGCACGTCCACGCCCAGGGAAGCCAGCCACGATGGGCGCCCGACCAGCACGCCGCCCTGGGCGGTGATGCCTACGACGCCGAGTCCGGGCTGGTTCGCGAACGCCGTCACGGGCACGAGCGACAGGCCGCGCTCCGTAGCGCCCGACGTGATGGCGCGGGCGACGGGGTGCTCGGAGAGGGGCCTCGACGGAGGCGGCGAGCGATAGGGCCGAGGCCTCGCCCGCGCCGGGCGTGACCGCTACCGACTCGAGGGACATGACGCCCGTGGTGACCGTGCCCGTCTTGTCCAGGAGCATCGTGTCGATCGATCGCGTCTGCTCGAGGATTTCCGCGTTTTTGATGAGGATGCCCAGCTGTGAGGCGCGCCCCGACCCGACGAGGATCGCGGTGGGCGTGGCCAGGCCGAGTGCGCACGGGCACGCGACGACCAGGACGGCGACGGCCGCCGTGAACGCGGCCTGCACGCTGCCGCCCGCGAGCAGCCACCCCGCGAGGGTCAGCAGGGAAACAAGTATGACGATCGGCACGAACACGCCGGAAATCTGGTCCGCGAGGCGCTGGACGGGGGCCTTGCCGGCCTGGGCCTCGGCGACCATGCGCCCGATCTGCGCGAGCGTCGTGTCGGATCCGACGCGGGTGGCGCGCACCAGCAGGGAGCCCCACGTGTTGACGGTCGCGCCCGTCACCGCGTCGCCGGGGGCGGCGTCCACGGGCACGGACTCGCCCGTCAGGAGCGAGGTGTCCAAGGCGGAGGAGCCCTCGACGATGATGCCGTCGGTCGCCACCTTCTCGCCCGGGCGTACCGCAAACAAGTCGCCGACCTGCAGGGACGAGGCGGGCACGACGCTCTCGGAGCGCTCGCCGGTCGCGGGGTCGACGCTCACGAGTGTCGCCTCCTTCGCGCCCATGCTCAGCAGCGAGCGCAGCGCGTCGCCCGCGCGGTAGCGTGCGCGCGCCTCGAGGTAGCGGCCCGTCAGCAGGAACACGACGATCATGCACGCGCCCTCGAAGTAGATCTCCGCGTGGCCTGCGTGCGCCGCGCGCGGGATCAGGCTCATGTGCATGCGCATGCCGAGCATTCCGGCACCGCCCCACAGGAGGGCCCACCAGCTCCACAGCGTGGAGGAGATGACGCCGAGGGAGACAAGCGTGTCCATCGTCGTCGACCCGTGGCGACCGGCCGCGAATGCCGCCCGGTGGAAGGGCCACGCGCCCCACGTCACCACCGGGATCGAGGCCACCGCGACGACCCACTGCCACCCCGTGAACTGCCAGGCGGGCACCATCGACAGAATCATCGCGAGGATGCCGAGTGGCGCGGAGACGATGAGGCGTCGGCGCAGGTCGACGGCGTGGGCGCGTGTGCCCTCGCCGACCTGGGGAGCGGGGGACGAGGCTTGGGGTGCCCCGTGCGAAGACGCGGTAGCTGTGTGGTTGTGCGTCACGGAATCAGTGGACATGGGTACCCTCCAGGGGTATGTAACAGGCGAAGGGAAACGAGGCCGGGGAAGGTGCCCCGGCCTCGTCGTTGAGGCGTGGAAATCCTCAGAAGTCGCGCGAGATGCCAGTCAGTGTGAAGCCGGCCTCGGATATCGCGTCGCTCAGCGCCGCGTCGTCCAGGGGGGTGTCGGTCAGGACGGTCACCTTGGAGGTGGCACCCGAGTTGAGGATGACGTCGACGTTCTTCACGCCGGGGATCTCGCTCAGCTCTTCGCTGACGCTCATCACGCAGTGGCCGCAGGTCATGCCGTCGACGGACAGCTCAATGGTGCGATCAATCTCGGTGGTCATGATGTCTCCTTGAAATTAGGACTTGATGAGGCGCGCGATGGCCGCGGCCGCCTCGTCGACTTTGGCCTGCGCGGCCTCGTCGGATTCGCGCGCCGCCGTGACGACGCAGTGATTCATGTGGTCTTTGAGCAGGTTAACTGCAACGGAGTCGAGCGCGGACTGGACGGCCGAGACCTGCGTGAGGATGTCGATGCAGTAGTCGCCCTGCGAGATCATGCGCTGCAGGCCGCGCACCTGGCCCTCGATGCGGCGCAGGCGCGCGAGATGATTCTCGGTGTTGCCGTGGTAGCCGTGCTCGTTGCTCATGGAAGTGAGAGTACCCCTAGGGGGTATGGGTGTCAAGTGGTGTGGGCGCGCGTGCGCTGTGGGGGTGACGACACGCGTCCCTCAAAGCGGCGCGCCCCGGCCCGAGCCCGCTTAGGGTGGAGGCAGCACAGGTAAGGAGGGGACATGAAGCGACGCCCGCGTCGGCGCTACCGCGCAATCCGCCGCGTCCCCCAGGCATACCCCGGCCTCTACCTGCGCCTTAAAGTCGCCCCCATCGTCCCCGCCCTCGCGGCCACGGTCGCGGTCGGCGCCCTCGCCGACATCTCCGCGCTGCCGCAGGACGTGCGCGCCCGCGCGCTCCCTCTCTGACGACATGGGCACCGCGATCAGCGAAAAATCGCAGCGAATCTTCTTCGATACCCCTGGCCTCGACACCCTCCTCATCCGCTCCCTCTCCCACGTCGCCCGGCGCACTGCGACCGTCGGGCGCGCGTGGGCGCGAACGGTCGTCGCGCTCGGCGCGGACAAGGATGGGCGCATGGCCCGCATGCTGCCCTCATCCCCAGGCGCGGATACGACGCCCTCGCGACCGGCATGCTGACGATCGGCACCGCCGTGGGCGCCCTGCGCGGCGGCGCGGTCCACGTCGCACTCCTGCGCGACTCCGACGCCGACCCCGCCTTCCAGGACCCGCTCCCCGGTCACCCCGAGGCCCAAATCCGCCGCGGCGACGCCCCCGAACTGCTCTCCGACATGTGCGCCGACATCGACGAACTCTACTGGTCGCGCACGATCGGCCCCGCCGTCAAAATCACCCGCGTCGGCGCAGGCGAGGCGCGCCGATGGCTCCTCTCCCTGGTCGGCACCGAATCCCTCACCTGGCGCTCCACAAACAACCCCGCCGACGTCGAAACAAACATCCGCCTCATGCTCGGCCTCGAAAGCGCGATGAGCGTCGGCGTCGTGAGCGCGCTCCACGCCGCCATGGAACGCGACGGCGTACCCGCCGAGCGGTGGGCGCGCGAACCCGTCCTCATCTGCGGCCACTCCCAGGGGTGGGATCGTCGCCGCCGCCCTCGCCTCCGTCCCCGCCGACGAGGCCGGGATCAACGTCGCCGGAATCCTCTCCACAGGCGGCCCCAACCGGCGCATCCGCGTGCGCCCCGACGTGGTGACCGTCGCCGTCACGCACGACCAAGACGTCATGCCGAGCCTCGACGGTTCGCCCGACCGCGCCCCCGACCGGCGCGTCACCGTCGGACGCAGCCTCGTGAGGCCTCGTACCCGCCCCCTCTACTACGCGCACTCATCCTCGACGTACACGGAGACCGTGCGCCTCCTCGAGCGAAAGGTTCGCGTGACCCCGTGGGGCCGGTTGGCCTCGGCGATGGCGGCCCTGCAGGATTTCCTGCCCGCCCCGGGCGAAGCCACGCGCGTCATGCACTACGAAATCTGGCAGGACATCCTCACCCCCACCGCCGAAGGCACGTGGGACACAGTCGCCGCGCTCGAACGAGCCAGCTCCTACGAACCCGCCACCTATCACATCGACTACGCGGCCACGGCCCCCCGCCTGCCGCGCATCGCCCGAGCCAGGCGCCGCTCGAGTATTTCCGCGCGCCTCTCCTCCGCCCTCTCCTCCCTCAGAAAGGACAGGTCATGACCGACCCCAACGCCCCCCTGCGCGAGGTGCGCCGATGGATGCGCGTCTCGACCCCCGTCAACAAGGCGGCCTCCTCCGGCCTGCGCGGTCGGCTCCCACAGATCGCCGGGCCCCTCATGATTGGCGCGCTCGGCGTGGGTGCGCTGGGTGCGGGCATCGCGTGGCGCGCCCTGTCCTCGACGAGGGGCACCGGGCGCACCCAGCGCTTCGTGGACCTCGCGACCGCCGCGCTCGAGTCGGGTTTCCCGCTCCGCGTCGACGAGGCCGGGGCCGGTGGAGGGTCGGGTGCTGAGGGCGTGGCCCGCGCGCCGCGTCGGGTCGTCCACGTCGAGGTCGGCGAGGGCTTTGGGCGCCCCTCCTCGTGTCCATCGACGTCGTCGTGGCCTCCTCGGACGCGCTGTCCGAGCGCGAGGCAGCGACGCGCGCCCTCGACGCGATCACCCGAGCGACCTGGAACAATCCCGAGATGGCACCGGTCAGCGTGCGTGCACGAGTCCTCGGCGCCCACGACGACGTCGACGACCTCGAGGCCCCCGGCGCGCAGACCGACACCGTCGTCGACATGAGCGCCCTCGGCTTCGCCGACGAGATCGCGCGCCCCGACGAGCTCTACGACCGCTACGGCGCGCCCGACTGCGACCCCGCCTGGAGGCCGTGACCGGACCGTGAGCCCAGGCCTCGTCGGGGGCGAAGAAACGGTAAAGGCGGCGAGGCGCGAACCCGCGCACCCGCCGCCCCAGCCGATAGGGCTCAGGCCTCCCAGCGCGCCAGGCACTCGGACAGACCGATGTAGGTCGCAGGGGTCAGCGCGAGGAGGCGCTCCTCCACCTCGGCCGGCAGACCCAGGCCCGCGATGAACTCACGCATGTCTTCCGCGCCCACCTCGTGGCCGCGCGTCAGCTCCTTGAGACGCTCGTACGGGTTCGCCATGCCGGTCGCGCCCGCGATCGCGGCAGCGCGCATCGCCTGCTGGACGGCCTCGCCGAGCACCGCCCAATTCGCGTCCAGGTCGGCCGCCATACGCGCCGCGTTGATCTCGATGCCATCCAGGCCGCGCACCAGGTTGTCGTAGGCCAGCACCGCGTGGCCGAACGCGACGCCCACGTTGCGCTGCGTCGTCGAATCCGTCAGGTCGCGCTGCATGCGGCTGGTCACCAGCGTTGCGCCGAGGGAATCCAGCAGCGCGTTCGACACCTCCAGGTTCGCCTCCGCGTTCTCGAAGCGGATCGGGTTGACCTTGTGCGGCATCGTCGACGAGCCCGTCGAGCCCTGCGCCGCCAGGTTCTGGTGGAAGTAATCCATCGAAATGTAGGTCCAGGCGTCCGTCGCAAGGTTGTGGGCGATGCGGCCCGCGCGCGCCACGTCCGCGTACAGCTCGGCCTGCCAGTCGTGCGACTCGATCTGCGTCGTCAGCGGGTTCCACGTCAGGCCCAGACCCTCCACGAAGGCGCGAGCCAGCGTCGGCCAATCCGCGCCCGGCACCGACACAACGTGCGCCGCCCACGTACCCGTCGCACCGTTGATCTTGCCCAGGTACTCCGTGGCCTCGACGCGCTTGATCTGGCGGGACAGACGGTGCGCGAACACCGCCATCTCCTTGCCGATCGTCACGGGGGTCGCCGGCTGGCCGTGCGTGTGCGCCAGCATCGGGACGGCCGCCCCGGCCTCGGCGAGGCCGCGCAGGCGATCCAGGAGCGCGCGGATCGCGGGCAGCCACACCTGCTCGGTCGCCGCCTTGATGGTCAGCGCGTACGCCAGGTTGTTGATGTCCTCGGAGGTGCAGAAGATGTGGACGACCTCGCGCAGGGACGGCAGATTCGTGCCCTCGCCCAGCTTGTCGGAGGCAGCCTCCAGGTATTCGCCGATCAGGTACTCGACGGCCTTGACGTCGTGGCGGGTGACGGCCTCGAACTCGCCCAGGCGCTTGATGTGGTCGGCGCCGAAGTCGCGCGTGAGGGCGCGCAGGTAGTCGCGCTCGGCGTCGGTCAGCTTGGGCGCGCCCGGCAGGACCGAATTGTCGAGCAGGAAAAATCAGCCACTCGATCTCGACGTGCACGCGCGCGCGGTTCAGGCCCGCCTCGGACAGGTAGTTCGCGAGGGGCGCAGCGACTGCGCGGTAGCGGCCGTCCAGTGGGCTGAGCGGTTCACCCCCGCCCGCCAGGTCCGAATAGCCGTGGGTAGTGGAGAACAGTGTCATCGTGTCGCTCATACCCCTATCTTCCCAGAACGAGGGGCCATCGGGACGCAGAGTCCGCTCGGCGGTTCGTGGCGTGGGTAACGTACGAGGTTGGGGACGGGTTAGCGGTTTAACCGGTATGCCTGAAGATCCTCGGGCGTAATTTGCTCTGATAGCACAAGCTGATAGTGCTCCTCGCGCCTGATCCGAAGCTCACCGTCCTGGAGAGCAAGCTCAAACAATGCAATCAAACCGTCATCCGCGAACTGTGCAGCAATCGGACGTGCGATCATGGACGGCCATCTGTCAGCGCACACGGCGAGGTCTTGCTCCGCCTGCGTCACGCCAATTTCATCCTTGCCGCCCTTCGCCTGCACCGGCAAAATGTACTGCCTGCCGCCACCGTCGACACCAACATAGATCTCATCAATTTCCACTTGTCCGATACCCGGTGCTGTTGTGCGTAAGTGGTTCTGGAGTGAGTAGGTGGTGATTCCCAAGAAGATGTCAATGAGTCGGTTATAACGAACCAAGGCGAGCAGGGCCTGCTCATCACCGAGCGCTGAGGAACGAATAATCTGTGGAGTTGCATCCGGAATCTTGATACAGGCGAGAGAAAGATTCGGAATGATTCGAACCTGTTGTTTCACGAGTTCGAACTGGTACTCAGCTCGCCCTTTTCCTCGAATAATCCACTGCATGCCTTCCGGAGCTACCGCGCGTATGCTCTCAGGAAGCGTGCGGCGATAGCGGAAAGCGTAGATGAGATCTCCGAGGTTTTTAGGTGCTCGAACATCGAGTTCGTTTGCTGCCTCAAGGAGCTCATCCCTCTTCCAGATAGATGTTGTGCCGTCGTGGAAGTGTTTGAAGAAGATCCGTTCCAAGATGAGTGAATACAGATCTGATGAGGCTTCTTTGACCATCAGTTATTTCCTATCGCGTTGGGGGATGACACGTTCTTCAATCCCGTAGTACTGTTCTGCTTCGCTGGCGTTCATTGAGAGAAGCGCCGGGTTGCCGAGTTCGATGGTTGCGCCGCGAGTGGGCGTGATGTTATCTGCCTTCAGAAGCGCTGAACCGATGGCCCGCCCAAGGCGAGCCGGAACTGAATTGCCGATCTCGCGGAATCCATTCCACTTCGTGACGTGGAATCGGAACCAATCGGGATAGCCGTGAAGACGCGCCGCTTCTCGGACGGTAATGACGCGGGGATATGTCGGGTGGATCGGACGTGGTGCGGTAAAAGCGCCTCGATCAGAGGCAGTTCCAGCGCGCAGCGTGTTGCAGATTCCCTCGGGATGTAGCCGAAGAAAACGCGAGACGGGCTCAACATCACCAGGTGTTGTTGCATCGAAACGTTCAATTGATGTGCTTGTGTGGTTCGTCCGATTCGATGAGGTCAACACGCAACGGTCAAAGCGGCGTCGGTGGGAGAAATCGTCCGCAGCAGTTGTTATGCCGCGCAGTTCTGCCGCGTAGTCTGAAGGGATACCGTAAACGACGTTGGACGCAGTATCCCCATCGAGGAGCTCGTTGATCGAATGAGCATCGGGTATATCTGAGAGTGCGTCGTTGACGGAAGGCCCAAAGGGCAGCACAGGATCGCTCGGGAGAGGCTTGTTTCGAATAGGTCGAGGTGTGAAAAGCGGTTCTGGATAGTGCGGTAGTGGCACGTCCTCACGGGCACCCAAAAGGATGAGGCGCTTACGAGATTGCGGCGTACCATAATCTGCAGCCTGCAAAACGCGATAAGGGGTGAGTACCTGATACCCTCCATCAGACAGAAGATCGATCACTTCTGTGAGCAGTTGACGGTGCTTGCCGACAGTCAGACCCGCGACGTTTTCCATGAGGAAATGACGAGGCTGCAGTTCGAGAACCAAACGCACATATTCTTTCAACAGCGCATTTCGAGGATCATCGATAGCGCGGCGGCCAATGAGAGATATCCCCTGGCATGGCGGGCCGCCGGCAACCAGTGCGATCTCCCTATCTCCGATCTCGGACTTGCTGCGAATCTCAGCGCCGGTGATGCCTGTAACATCCCGAGCGAAGGTCTTTCCGTACGGGAAGTTGTACTCGTGGACCGCTGCGTGAATGGGATCGTACTCGACTGCGGCCGCGATTTCGTATCCGGCTTGTTCGAGGCCGAGAGATAGTCCTCCTGCTCCTGCAAAGAGGTCGACGGCGAGCGGTCGTGTGTAGTCGAGTGGCATGCTCCGATGCTACAACGGTGCTCCTTCATCAGCGGTTCAGGTCGCCATCGCGTTGGTCATCTTCGGTGAACGAGAGGCATGTTTTCATGCACGGCTTCTACGTGGATCTCTGGGCGTGTCGTCCACAGGGGTGGGTGGCGTCAAGTGGTTATCCACAGGGAGTGCTGCGCGGCTGGTGGTAGGGGAGTGAGGCGGCGTAGCGTGCGAGGACAAGCAACGACTCTTCCACCGATGGGAGACACCATGATCCTCGATCCGACCAGCCCAGGCCTGTCCCTCCACGCCGCCCAGGGCCTCGTCGACGGCCTGCGCGGGGTGCTCGCGGGTGCGACGTGCCCGCAGTGGACGGGAGTGGGAGGCGACTCCTACCGGGCGCGCTGCGGCGAGACCGTCGCCGTTGCTCAGGGCGTCCTCGACCAGATCCAACAGGCCCTCGACCTCGTGCCCGCCTTTGACGCGGAGCGGGCGCACGGCCTCGCGCGTAGCCTCGCCGAGTCCGCCGAATCAGCCGTACTTCATCCCGAACTCGTCATGCTTGGGGCGTGGTGACCGTGGCCTTCGATCCGAACCGACACGTGTCCATCTCCTCGGGATCCTTCAGCGTCGACGTCAACGAGCTGTGCGCCGCGCACACCCTCGTCACATACGAAGAGAACCTCTCGGTCGGCCCCGCGCGCCTCGCGCTGGGCGCCGCACTTGCCGAGGCCGACCTGGCCTCGATCTTCGCCCCGGAGACGGCCGCCGGCCTCATAGCCGCGATCAGCGCCGCCCTCAGTGCCCTCGACGCCCTTCAGTCCAGCGTCGACGACCTGCGGTGGAAGCTCCAGGACGCGGCCCTCACCTACGCGGACGCGGAGGCCGGCGCTTCCCTGTGGGAGGCTGTACCCGGCAGCCCGTTGGGGCCGCAGCTCAGCTGGCGAAGTCTCGGAGCGTTCGCCCTCTTCCCAGCCGGTGCCTTGGTCACCGGTGGCGGGGCGCTCTACCACGAGTATCAGGACGCATCCGCGAGCGCGGGAGTTCCATGGCTACCTGCGGTTCTCATGCCCGAGATAACGACCATGGTGCGCAGGAGGGACCTGTGCAACGCCGCGATCGACGGTATCGCTTTTGCTCTGCATGGGGACGAGGAGTCCGGTGCATTGTTCCAGCGTGACCTCGGCAGTTCGCCCTCGACGTGAATTCCCTGCCTGCGTTCCGAAACGTCGTGCAGTCACTGGCCGGGCTGGGGGTGAGCCAGGACCTGAACTCAACCTCTACACAGCCTGCGTCCGGTATCGCCGCGCTCGCAGCGCCCTGGGTGGCCACCCTGTCTAACCGCTTTGGTTGCGGGCACGGGGCGAGCTACGGGGTCGCCGTGCGGGGAACGGACGGGAACACTCGTGTTCATCACAACGAGGCGGCCGCCCATATTCCGTCCGGCACCCTCGACGCGCGCACCCGTGCGTCGCTCGCGGCCATGCCTGACGCGGCACCAGATACCCACTACACAGGCGTCACCACCAGCGCGGACACCATCGAGCACATCGTCGACATGCACGGAGGTGACGCCGACAACGGAGAGGTCGCCATCGAGGAACACGTGACGGTGGGCGAGGACGGCACGACGACCCGCTCGTGGACCGTCGACATTCGAGGCACCCAATCTTTCGCGATCGGGCAGTCAGGCCCCCAGGACATGACGACCAACCTGCAGGGCGTGGCGGGAATGGCCTCGGATCAGCTCAACGCTGTCATGGAAGCCATGGACGCGGCCGGTATCTCGCCCGAGGAGGCCGTCGAGTTCGCCGGCCACTCGCAGGGTGGCATCATGGCGGCTCAGCTGGCCGCCGACCCCGCCGTGCGCGCACGCTACAACGTCGTCTCCGTCGTCACTGCGGGCTCACCCACGGCGACGGTTGCACCCAGCGACGTTCCCGTCCTCTCCTACGAAAAACTCGGGCGATATCGTCCCCGGTCTGGATGGGAACGCGACCCGCGGGGAAGGCGTGACGACCGTCAGGTTCCACGACTACGAGGCCGCGGCTCACCCCGAAGACTCGGTTCCCTCCTCGCACAGCGCGCCGCTGTACGTGGACGAAATCCGAAGCACCCTGGACGCGGCCCGGGCCTCGTCCGATCCGGGACTGAACGCCCTGGCTGCCGCCGAGGCCCACCGCACCCAGGCACTTGGCCTCACCCCCGGCACACAGACCACCATCCACCACTATCAAACGAGGCGCATCACCCAGGGGTGATGCGCCTCGACGGAAAAGGGAAACGATACGTCAGTCCCGCTCGCCCTTCTTATCTCGCAGGATGCCAGAGACGATCGAGGACACCACGGAGGTGATGACCGCGCCGGCCAGGCACGACCAGAAGCCGCCCGTCGTCATGGGGAATCCGAGCGACGTGGACAGCCAGCCCGTCAGCGCGAACAGCGCAGAGTTCGTCACCAGGGCAAACAGGCCGAAGGTCAGGAGGTACAGGGGGAACGCCAGCGTCGTCACCACAGGCTTGATGATCGAGTTCACCGCCGTGAACACTAGGGCGACGACCGCCAGAATAATGACGGTCTGCGAGGTCGACGACGACTCGATCGAGATTGACGAGACCACGTGGATCGTCACCCACAGGCCGGCCATCGTGGCCAATAGACGAGCAATGAATTCCATTTCTCCATTCTTGCGCAGTGGGATGATGCTTGCACGGTCCAAGTCCATGGGATAGGACTACACACATGACCAACCTGCGTATCCGTCCCGCCGTCGCCTCCCTGCCTCGCTACGTCCCCAGCAAGACTGCGCCCGACGCCGTCAAAATCTCCTCCAACGAGATGCCGACGCCGCCCAGCCCCGCGGTCCTGGACGCGATTGCGCGCGAACTCGAGACGATCAACCGCTACCCCGACCTGACGGCCGCACCCCTGCGAGAGGCCCTCGCGCAGCGTTTCGGCGTCGGTGCCGACCAGGTGTGCGTGGGCACCGGTTCCTCGGCGATCCTCGTCGCGGCGCTGTCCGCCGTCTGCCAGCCCGGCAGCCAGGTCGTCTTCCCCTGGCGCTCCTTCGAGTCCTACCCGATCGCCGTTCCTTCCGTGGGCGGTGACCCCGTGCCCGTCGAGCTCCTCCCGGATGGCACCCACGACCTCGACGCCATGCGCGCAGTGATCAACCCCGACACCGTCGCCGTCATCGTCTGCTCTCCCAACAACCCGACGGGCCCCGCCCTCACCTACGAGGAGATCGCCGGCTTCGTCGCCGACGTCCCCGACGACGTCATGATCATCGTTGATGAGGCCTACATCGACTTCGCGACCAAGCCCGGCGTGCGCACCGCTGTCCCCCTCATCGAGGAGCACCCCAACGTCATCGTCATGCGCACCTTCTCCAAGGCTCACGCCCTGGCCGGCGTGCGCGTCGGCTACGCCGTCGGCGATCCCGAGGTGATCGGCGCGATCCAGGCCCTCCTCGTCCCCTTTGGCGTCAACTCCCTCGCCCTCGCCGCGGCCCTCGCCTCCCTGAAGGACGCCGAGGGCGTGCAGCGCGCGGTCGCCGAGATCATCGCCGAGCGCGAGCGCATCATCCCGGCCCTGCGCGCCCTCGGCTACGACATCCCCGACAGCCAGTCGAACTTCTACCTGATCCGAGGCGACTTCTACGGCCTCGTCGAGGCGTGCGCGCGCGTCGGTCTCATCGTGCGCCCCTTCCGCGTGGGCGTGCGCGTCTCGGTCGGCTCGCCCGAGCAGAACGACCTCTTCCTGTCCGTTGCTACCGAGTTTGCACGAACCGCGGGCATCGGCGCGTAGGAGTGCGTGCGAATGGGCGCGCCCAACGAATCGGACGCGCCCATGCACCCGTCGAGGTGCAGCGGATTAAGGGATCAGCAGCGAGACAATGAGGAGAATTGACCAGCCCAGCTCGCTGAATCCGATGAGCTTGGGAGAGAAGGGGCGCGCGCGTGTCCGGTTCAGAGTTGGCATCACCCACGCTCGTGCGCTCAGGCACGCCCACATGAGGACCGGCCAGATCGCCAGCGCGCCGAACCACCACGCCGCGGCCGCGCACAAGGTGAACGCCGCGTGCAGCAGCGTCGAACCCACCGCCCAGCGCGGATCCTTGCGGCCGCGAATCATCGAGCGCACCAGCGGAACCGTGCCGATGTAGTGCAGGCCGAACACGGCGCACGTGGCCCACGCGTGGAGCGTCACCGCAGAAGGTGAACCGTCGGCGACCGCCAGCGAAAACGCGATGGGGCCCATGATGTTACCCGCCAGGATCGAGGCCGCGCGGGCCCCCAGGGAGCGCTCGCGGCCCTTCCACACGAGGTAGAGCGCGGACGAGGCCAGGGGCGCGAAGGCGATCGCCCACCACAGCAGCTGCGGGCGCAAAGCCAGGAGGGTGGCACCGGGGAGCGCAGCGAGCACTCCGTAGGTGAGGACCGCCGGGGCAATCCGGGAGCGGCGCTTGGCGGGGGTTTTGACCCACAGGCACACGGCGGAGAACATCTGGAACGCCATCGCCCATGCGACCAGCATGAGGACGACCATCCACGAGAAGGTAAAGGACAGTGCCCACCCGAGCAGCGGCGGGAAAGCCATCATCGTCCACGCGCCATGCTGGTCGGAGATCCAGCCGTCGCGGGCAAGCTTGCGCATGCGGGGGTTGTTGTGGTGGCGCGGCTTCGGACGCCCCTGGGCGCACCCCGATGCGCGGTTTGGGGAGCTCTCTGCGGTGTGTTCGGGTGTTGTGTGAGTCTGCGGCGCTGCACTGTGCATAGCCTTAGCTTAGTGACGTCCACCTGTGAGGCTCAATACTGGGAGGTTCACAACGTGAGACTGAAGGGGGAAAATTTCAACAATCGGTGAAATATGGGGGCATGCCCACATCTGATACAGTGACAACTCAATCCCCCGTCCTTTCCTCAGAAGACCGTAGCGCGCGCATCGCCGTCACGGTCTTTCCGCTGCTGATCCTGGCGGCCTTCGCGATCGCCATGATCACGCCCGACACCTTCAAGCCGCTGGCTCCCGGCGTGAACTGGGCGCTCGGCGTCATCATGTTCGGCATGGGCCTGACCCTGACGCTGCCCGACTTTGGGCTCATCGTCAAGCGTCCGCTGCCCGTGCTCGTGGGTGTTGTCGCCCAGTACCTGATCATGCCCCTCGTCGGTTGGGCCCTGTGCTACGTGTTCCGCCTGCCTGACGCGGTCGCGGTCGGCGTCATCCTCGTCGGTTGCGCGCCCGGTGGTACGGCCTCGAACGTGATCTCCTACCTGGCGAAGGCGGACGTCGCCCTGTCGGTCACCATGACCTCGATCTCGACGCTGCTCGCGCCCCTCATGACGCCGCTGCTCACCGCCTGGCTGGTGGGCAATCGCATGCCGGTTGACGGTGCGGCGATGGCGAAGAACATCCTGCTGATGGTTCTCGCCCCCGTCCTGGGCGGCTTCATCGTGCGCTTCGTCGCGGGTAAGTTTGTGGAGAAGATCCTGCCGATTCTCCCCTGGATTTCCGTGTTCGGTATCTGCTACGTGCTGCTGGTCGTCGTGTCTGGCTCGGTCAACAAGATCCTGACCTCCGGCGCCCTCATCATCGCGGTGGTCATCTGCCACAACCTGCTGGGCTACCTCTTCGGCTACCTGGCCGGACGCGTGGGCCGCGGCTCCGATAAGGCGGCGCGCACGACCGCGATCGAGGTTGGCATGCAGAACTCGGCGCTGGCCGCGACGCTGGCGAAGACTCACTTCGCCGCCACCCCGGAGACCGCGCTTCCGGCAGCCGTGTTCTCCGTGTGGCACAACCTGTCCGGCGCGCTGCTGGCGATGTTCTTCCGTCGCTGGAAGAACGGCGGACAGGCCTCAATGGACGAGGCCGGGCGGGGCGAGCACTGATCCCCGCATCCGGTTCTCAACTGAGTAGATGACGAGGAGGGGGTGGCCCGCAGGGGTTGCCCCCTCCTCGTATCGAGTGGTGTGGCCACCACGCTCGTTTGTGATTCGTGCAGTGGAATGTGTCAATAATGCACGAATGTTCGTTGACCGCGAGGAAACTAATGGCGTGAAAATGCGATATGATTCGCGCGTACCCATCACAAATACTCGAAGGAGTAACCCTCATGAAAAAGCGTCTTCTGACGGCCGCCCTCGTTGCACTGCTGCCCCTGAGCTTGGCCGCCTGTGGTGGGCAGTCCAAGCAGGCTGCCTGCCAGATCATCAATGACAAGGCCGTCAAGGCAATTGATGGCCTGGATCCGAGCAACACGGAAGACATGATTCAGGGCATGACCAACGTTGCGACTGTCCTGAAATCTGACGAGATTACCAACAAGGATGTGAAGGCTGCTGCGGTGGCTGCGGGCGATAGCGCTCAGGCTCTCGCCGATTTCGCCAAGACAGTGGGAGATGATCCCGTCGACAGATCAGATGACTGAGGCCATGGATCTGTACACGACCTTCACGACGTCGATGTCGTCGCTCGAGACGGTGTGCAACGGGCAGTGACGAGCAACACCAGATTTTGTATGCGCCCGCGTGTGGGCATTGAAGGTGAGGGCGGCCCGCGGGGCCGCCCTCACCTCTACCTTGATGCGTGTCACATGCTCGTCAGAGTGTCACTTACCGGTGCACACCGACTCGAAGGCTGTTCATTGAATTCCAGGTACTGCGTCGTCGCTGACAGAATCTGGGCCGCTGCTCGGAGGTCGGCTGATCGTCGGCTGCCTTGGTCGCGTCGAGAAGCTTCTGCGCACTGTTCAGCCAGGCCATTTGCCGCCGACTTGACATCGGGGTTGGTGATCTCGTCGGACTTCATGATGTCGATAAAAGCTCGACAGGGGTCTTGATCACCGAGGCCTTGTCCTTATTGTTGAGGCTTGAGGAAATAGCATTGGCCTTGTCGTCGAGAATGGCGCAGGCTTCCTCCTTCGTCTGACTCGACTTCGACGGGCTTCACGCGGAAGGTGATGCCTGCGTAGGTGTGCTGGTCGGCTCCTGCGAAGGTGCGGACGATGATGAGGGTGAGGAAAGTTGGGTTGCTGGACTTTGAACGGACTGCAGGCCGCCATGCTGAGGGGCAGAATGACGATGAGGAAGGCGGTTGCGATGCTGCGCTTCATGGGATGCTCCTTGAAATATTGAAGTTTGTGTTCGCATTCAGTCTGGCCCCAACCGCGTGAAATTAACATATCGGTCAGCGGGGTATTGGTAACACGGAATACCAGCGTTAGACGGTGATCTGGATCGGTCTATGACCCCGTTTGATGTCAGATTGTGGCGTGTTCTGTCAATCCGTTTGGCGTCCGTGGTTTGTCCTGTGTTGCCGTTGGGCCTGACCTCTGTCCCGAGGTGTCGTTTCCGGCCGTGGCTCCGACAAGGCGGCGGGCACGACCGTGATCGAGGTTGGCATGCAGAACTTGGCTCTGGCCGCGACGCTGGCGATGTTCTTCCGTCGCTGGAAGAACGGCGGACAGGCCTAAATCGACGAGGCCAGGGCGCAGGAGTGCTGATCTCGGGTTATAGGACTCTACGTGTTGCTGGTAGGGTGACTTTTCGGCACCGACGGCGCGGCGACCGCACGCAACGAGGGGCGGGATCCTTCGGGGTCCCGCCTCCGTCGTCTCCCTGGGCATATAGAGAGCGTCGGGAGGCCTGCGGGCCGTGTGTCCCTCTTGTGTTTCTGTGAACGTATCCTGCGCACGTGAGCACTGTAACTCGCATGTTGGCCCGATGACCCGCACGTTAACCCGATAGGTGGTGGCCTAAACCCGGCAGGTGGACACCTGGGCCCATTGATGCGCACGTTAACCCGATAGGTGGTGGCCTGGGCAGGCTGCCCACCATGCCACCAATAGGGTTTAGCTGCGCATGGAAGGGTTCATGCTGCCAGCAGAGGGGCCCGGCTGCCAGCATGGCCACCACGACAAACACCACTGCGCCCAAAACGCAGACCACCTCGCCCACAACACTCCGTTTTCAGCGTTTTTCATCGAGGTGGTCTGCACTTTGGGCGCCACACTAACCAAAGCCACGCTCGGACTGCCACCAAACGGGGGAAATGGCGTCATTAGAACCACGACACGCCGGCGACACGCCGACAGCCAGCCTCTAATGCTGCAAAACCCCCACCGCCACCGGCGTGGAGGGCGCCGGAGGGACCGCAGGGCCCGGCCGCGGAACCCGTGGGCGGCGGGGCCGGACAACGAGCCAACGCGCCGATCGAGCTCGCGGTGCGGATGGCCGAAGCGGGCGGCACCGAGACCACCGCCAGCCAAATTTCGCACGTAATTTATCGCGGTCATTTTTCGAGATGCCCCAAAAACGTTGGAATTCCAGTGTTATAGGATAAAACGTGTTGGTTGAGGGGTTAGTCCCAGGTGTTGTGGTAGGGGGTGGTGTGGTGGAGTTCGTTCCAGCAAATTGCGTCACCCCAGCCGGGGATGATGGCGGTGGCTTGGTGGTTTTGCGCGGCTTGTTGCCAGGCGTTTTCGAGGGCTGCGTCGGTGGGCATGGTGGCCAGGATTGTCGCTGCTGGCTGTGGGTGCGCAGAGTGGGTGTAGCACCACCAAAACACGGCTTTGATGCGTCGGGTTAGGCGCATGCCGCGGTGGTCGCGCAGCATCTGGCGTAGGCGCGCGTTCGTGCTTTCGATCTGGTTGGTCATCGCGGGCATCTGGCGTGTCCAGGTGGGGTCCAGGTACGTGAACAACAGGCTTTGCCTGATGAGTTTGTTGAGGCTGTTACGCGCCCGAACGAGACGTTCGTGGGTGTATTCCCATCCTCCGTCAGGTCTGCGTGTTTTCTCCTCCAGGAAGTCCTTCCAGCGCGCGCACCACCCCTGGTAGGCATCGATCCATTCCTGGGCGCCTTCACTGTCGTGCACGTGCGTGAGCTGGCGCCCCAGAGCATACAAGCTACGCGAGGCCTCCAGTTTGGGGCGCGTTGTGGTGGCTTGGCGGATACGGCAATACGCGTGGAAGGTGCAGCGTTGCACGCGCGTGGTCGGCCAGATTCTCTTGCAGGCTTTCGCGAACCCGCTGCCCCCGTCGGTGACGACCAGGGCCGGGGGCGCGATCCGGCTCATGAGAGCTTCCCAGGCACTGGAATTCTCACTCCTAGCCGCGTACCAACCCAGCACATGATCGGGTGTTTGGGCAATGAGCACCACGGCGCCTCGGCCCAGGTGGATACCGTCAACGAAGATGACCTCATGAACCTCATCAACGATCGGGCTGAACGGCCATAACTGCCACAACGGCTCACAACGCATACGAAACGAACGGCCCCCACCAGGCACATCCACCTGACGACGCCCACTGAGCAGCCAGGCCAAGAACTCATCAAGATGCTTCGCCGTGGAATTAATGCGGCTGACCTGGCTGATATTGCACGGGGTGCAGCGCCATCGCTGCGCCCCTGAAGCTGAGTGTCCATACCTGGTCATCACTTGCCCGCACGCCGGGCATTTGGGGGTATTCATTCCCCCACGATGAAACAATCAACTTCAATGTGGCTTTTCCCGCACCAGCAAGCCGAAAAGTCGCTACAAAACCAACACGTTTTGTCCATCCTTCAAGTTGGCTCCCACCAACTTCAATACCGATTTTTCCGCACCAACAAGCCGAAAAGTCACCACAAAACCAACACGTTTTGTCCTATAACCCAGATTCTCCTCAAAGTGAGTGATGGGTACGACCTTAGTCAAACGGGCAATTATGCTCTTTCTACCCATTGGTTAGTGATTCTCAGCATAGCGCCTATACAAATGTCGCCGGGACCAAATGGTCCCGGCGACTACCGGTCGGGGTGGCGGGATTTGAACCCACGGCCTCTTCGTCCCGAACGAAGCGCGCTACCAAGCTGCGCCACACCCCGGTGCCGTTCGAGTATAGCCTCACCCTGTCGATATTCCCAAACGGAGACGGAGCGAGCGCTCGAAGTGTGGTCCACGCCGCATGTTGTCAGGCCGCGTCGAGCCTCAGAAAGCCGGGCAGCCTGCGGCGGTGACGCCTTCCTACGCGGGGTGCACGTGCAGCAGCGACGCCTCGGGGCGCGTCGCGATGCGAACCTTTGCGTAGGGGGAGGTCCCCAGGCCAGCTGAGACATGCAGCCACGCCTCAGCGCCGCCCGGAGCCTCCCAGCGCTTCAAGCCCTTCGCGTACGGGCGCGAAATATCGCAGTTCGTGATGATCGCACCGACCCCGGGAATCCCGATCTGGCCGCCGTGCGTGTGCCCGGCGAGGATCAGGTCCGAGCCCGCCGATGTCAGCGCGGACACGACGCGCGTGTAGGGAGCGTGCGTGACGCCCAGGCGCAGGACGCCCGGCTGTGCCCACGACGAGGCCGGCGCACCCACACGATCCCGGTGGATGTGTGCGTCATCCGTGCCCAGCAGAGACACCGTGCCGGCGGGCAGGGTGATCGTGCCGGCAGCATTCGACAGGTCGACCCAGCTGGCCTGGCGCATGCGGCGCACCATTGGCAGGTAGGGAAGATCGGGAACAACCCGCGCGGGGTGCGGCTTTGAGCGTGACAGGTAGCGGCTCCAGCGCTTCGGGATCGGCGAGTAGTAGTCGTTCGACCCGAGGACGAAAGCACCCGGATAGGACAGGAATGGGCGGTATGCGTCCATCACAATGTCCAACGCATCCTCGGACCCGAAGTTATCGCCGGTCGCCACGACCATGTCGAAACGCTCCGAGGTCGCGACGTCGGACAGAAAGCGCAGGAGAAACTCCTGACCGGCAAACAGGTGCAGGTCCGCGATCTGGAGGATCGTCACCTCGGGAACGTTGCGCTTGATCGGGACGTCGTAGCGGCGCAGCACCGGCATCGTACGCTCGACCGAGCCCCACGCAAGCGCCGCGCCACCCGCGGCCAGGCCGGCGAGACCCAGCCCGCCGACGATCGTTCCCGCGGTGCAGGAGGCCACGGCCTCGTCGAGTGGACGAGGCCGTGGCCCCTGCGAGTGTAGACGCGATGTCAGTGGTCATTGCTGGTGGGTGACGCGCTCGGCGTGGGAGTAGGAGTCGCGCCGCGCTGAGGCGTCGTCGCGCCGATGTTCGCGTTCGAGACGGCCTCGACGGGCGTACCCGCCAGAGCCTGCGTCATGTAGGGGGCCCAGATGTTCTGGCCAACGTAGGTCTCACCGAAGATCTCGCTGTGGTACACGCCGTTGATGACAACGCCGGAAACTTCCTGGGAGGAGTTGTCGCCGTGGCCCACCCATGCGGAAGTGGCGAGCGAGGGGGTGAAGCCGGTCAGCCAGGTGTTGGCGTGGCCGTCGGTCGTGCCCGACTTCGCCGCGAAGGGTCGGCCGTCGCCCAGGCGCGTCGACGTGTAGTACTGGCCGGCCGAGGCCGTCAGAAGTGCCGCTGTCTTGTTCGCGAGGTCAGGGAGATGACCTCCTTGCAGTCCGCCGCAAACTCCTTGAGGACGTTCTCGTCGCGGTCGGTCACGGACTCGATGGACTGGGGCTTGCACTGCTGGCCGGAGTTCGCGATCGTGGCAAACACGGAGGCCATCTGCAGCGGGGAACCCGACACAGAACCGAGGATGTTGGCGGGGAAGGGGGAGGGGACCTCGCCGTCCTCCGTGATGCCCATGTCGTAGGCGGTCTCGAAGATCGAGCAGAAGTCCACGCGCGACGCCATGTTGACGAACGCCTGGTTGACCGACTGGCCGGTGGCGCGCACGACGTTCATCGTGCCGGTCTTACCCGCGAGGTCGTTGACCTGATAGCCCTCGGTGGTGATGGAACGGCCATCGCACTTGAAGGAGCCGTTCGGGTAGAACGTGTTAGCCGAACCCACGGTCTCGTAGGCCGAGTGTCCCTCCTTGAACCACTGCAGGAGGGTGAACACCTTGAAGGTCGAACCCACCTGGAAGTTACCGTTGGCCGAGTAGTTCGCCGTGGTCTGACCGCTCTCAATGCCGTAGGTCGTGTTCTGGGCCATCGCGAGCACCTTGCCGGTGCGCGGGTCCAGCGACACGAGCGCGTCGTTCAGGCCGGAGGCGTCGCCCACGGGGATCGCGTTCGTCAGGGAGGCGTATGCCGCGTCCTGCTTCGCGGTGTCCAGCGTCGTACGGATCGTGATGCCCTGGGTCTTGAGCAGGCGCTTGCGCTCGGTGCGCGTCGCGCCGAATGTCGGGTCCTCCAGGAACTGGGACAGGACGTAGTCGCAGAAGTATGCCTTCGAGGAATCTGCGCCCGAGCAGCCCTCCGAGGATACCGTCGGGTGCAGCATCGAATCGACCGACGTCGCGATGCCCTCGTCGTACTCTTCCTGCGTGATGACGCCCTGGTCAAGCATCGTCGCCAGGACTGTGTCGCGGCGTTCCTGAGCGGCTTCCGGGTGGGTCAGCGGATCGTACTGGACGGGGGACTGGACGAGGCCGGCGAGGAGCGCAGCCTCCAGGTAGTTTAGCTCCGACGCGGACTTGGAGAAGTATCGCTGCGAGGCGGCCTCGACACCGTAGGTGATGGGACCGAAGGGGGCGATGTTGAGGTAACCCGTGAGGATTTCGTCCTTCGACTGGGTCTTCTCCAATGCCAGCGCGTACTTGATTTCGCGCAGCTTACGCTCAGTGGTCTGCTCGGTCGCCGCGCTCACCTGGTCCGCGTCGCCCTCAAGGTAGCCGCGCTCTGCCAGCGAGTTACGCACGTACTGCTGGGTGATCGTCGAAGCGCCCTGACGGCCGCTGTCGCCCAGGTTCGTCACGAGCGCACGAACGATACCCGTGGCATCGACGCCGTTGTGCTCGTAGAAGCGCTTATCTTCGATCGCGACGATCGCCTTCTTCATCACGTCAGCGATGTTGGCGCTGGGCACCACGATGCGCTGCTTGTCGTAGAAGTGCGCGATCACGCCGCCGGACGAATCGAGGAGCTGCGACTCCTCGGCCGGGGCCACTGTCTGCAGGTCACCGGGCAGCTCGTTGAAGACGGAGGGGACCGACTTTGCTGCCAGCGCGGTGGGCCCCGCGATGGGGACGAGCATGCCGGCGGTGACGACGCCCATGAGCGAGGACACGCTCAGGAACGCCAGCAGCAGCGCGAGCAGCTGGGCTGGTCGGACAGCGCGAGAGTGAGAGTACGACATATTCCTAGCTTACGTGCCGGCCCGCTCATCTGGCGTTTGGCGAGGCGTGAGAATTGCCTGATGAATCACCTTGAGGGGCCTTCGACAGTGGTCGCAGCGTTTGCACCCGCACACGTATGTGTGTATGGTCACAAGCAGGCTCGAAATACAGTGAAGTGGAGTTCCACGATGTCAACGCAAGGCGACGACCAGAGCTGGGTCGCCCGCGCGCTCTGCGCGTCCATAGAACCGGACGTGCTGTTTGTGCAGGGTGCCTCCCAGCGTCAGGTTCGTATGCGCTGCTATGAATGCGAGGTTCGCCTCGAATGTCTCGCCGATGCTCTCGAGTCCGAGGCTAACTATGGCGTGTGGGGCGGCCTGACGGAACGTGAACGTCGAGCGATTCTGCGCCACCATCCTCACGCGGACAATTGGCTGGAATGGCTGCGCACCTCCGACGAGCCGCTCGCCCGCGAGCTCCGCAGCCCCCATGTCCCGAAGGTTCTGTCCTTCGTGCGCCCCCAGTTGGCGGGCGGGTAGGATAGAGCCATGACTAAATGGGAATACTCCACGATTCCGCTGCTCACGCACGCGACGAAAGCAATCCTCGACCAGTGGGGCGCTGACGGGTGGGAACTCGTCCAGGTGATCCCCGGTCCTACGGGTTCCGAGAACCTGGTGGCCTACCTCAAGCGTCCGATTGAGGAAGCGCCCGCCGTTCAGAACTGACGCACGCCAGCTATACGCACCAACGAGGCCGTGGCTCCGACATGCGTTGACCGCACGGGGCCGCGGCCTCGTTTGCGTCTAGACACATAGGGTTGGGCCCGACACCGTGAGGTGTCGGGCCCAACCCTATGTCAGCTGCGGTCAGCGAGCGCGACGCGCCAGGCGATCGACGTCGAGGAGGGTCACGGCGCGACCTTCCAGACGGATCCAGCCGCGCGACACGAAGTCGGCCAGAGACTTGTTCACGGTCTCACGGGAGGCACCGACCAGCTGGGCGAGCTCTTCCTGCGTGAGGTCGTGGGGACGTGGACGCCCTTGTCGGTCGCGGTGCCGAAGCGGTCCGCAAGGTCCAGGAGGGCCTTGGCGACGCGGCCGGGAACGTCGGAGAATACGAGGTCCGAGAGGGACTCGTTGGTGCGGCGCAGGCGCTGCGCGAGGGCGCGCAGCATGTGCTTGGCCAGGGTGGGGTTGGTGTCGAGCACGTGCATGAGATCCTCGTGCTCGAGGTAGAGGAGGGACGCCGGGGAAACGGCGGTTGCGGTCGTCGAGCGCGGACCCGGATCGAAGAGCGTGAGCTCACCGATGATCTCACCGGGGCCCAGGACTGCGAGCAGAGACTCGCGGCCGTCGCTGGACGTGTGGCCGAGCTTCACCTTGCCCTCGGTCACGATGTACAGGCGATCGCCGAGATCGCCTTCGTCGAAGAGAGTCTCTCCGCGACGCAGGGTTGTATGACCCATCTTCTGCTGGAGGGACACCTGCTGTGCATCATCCAGGCCACCGAACAGCGGCACCTGGCTGATGAAGTTTCCATCACCGATCATGGTGCGGAGCTCCTTCCGCTCGTTCCCGATTGCTCGGGCGTTTCGATTTGGATTGCGCAGTGGATCCCATACGTAATACCACTCACGAGGAGGTACCGCGCATCACACCATTATGCCCTATCTATCAGGTGAAATGGGCTTCATTTCGTATTTTGTGTGACCTGTCTAATGAAAACTCGGCTACTTGGCGTGTGCGCCGACGTGCTCTGACAGAGCGTCGGCCACTGCCTGCGGTGCTTCTTCAGGGAGGAAGTGCCCGGCCTCGCGGATGATGATCTGCGTCAGCGGCGCATCCACGAACTGGGCGTCGGCCGCGTGATCCAGCGCCGACCATGCTCCGTCGTCGCGCCCCACCAGGGACAGGACGGGTACGCGCAGCGTCTCGGAGAGGATGCGTCGCTCTTCGCGCGAGATCTTGCGTGCGGAGCTCAGGCCGCGTAGCGCGGTGTGCGCGGCGAAGGGGCGACGCAGCGCGGCGCGGTACGTGCCCGACTGGGAGACGAGGCCGTCCACGTTCCCGGGCGAGGCCCACGCGCGGAACACGGTCGTCACGAGAGGCCCGAACGCAGCGCGCGCTCACGCCCGGTGGGCAGCGCGAGGCGACCCTGCAGGACGCGGCCACCCGCCCAGGGCACGCGACCGATCACGGGCTGGACGCCGAGGGGGTGCGGCGCCGACAGGACGGCCACCGATCGCAGCTCGAGGGGTGCCAGGGCACCGATCATCCACGCGACCGTGCCGCCGGTTCCCATGCCGGCGACGGAGAACGAGGCCACGCCGAGCGCGCGCACGACGCCGATCACGTCGTTCGCCATCTGCTGCAGGTCGCAGTCTCCGCGCGTCAGGTCGGAGGTTCCGAAGCCTCGTAAATCGAGGGCGAACACGCGCGAGGTTGACTCTGCGAGGGTGGGCAGGACATCGCGCCATGCCCACCAGTGCTCGGGGAAGCCGTGCAGGAGGACGAGCGCATGGTCCATGCCCTCGCCCATGTCAGCGACGTGGAATGCGGCACCGCCAGCGCTCACGTGCCGATGGGTCCACGGCCCCTCGAGCTCGATCGCGCTGGCGGGAATCAGAGTTTTCACTTGCGGGCCGCGTCCTTCGCTGCCTTCTTACGGGCGCGCTTGGGAGTAGAAGGCGCCCGCTGGGTTGGTGGCTTCAATTGAGGTGCGCAGGGCTTCCTCGGCGCGGCCGGTGCGGCGCGCCGAGTGGGACACGTATCCCAGGCCGATGAGGGCGATGCCCAGCAGCGCGAAGCGGCCGGAGTATCCGGAGGCCTGCAGGTGGTGCGAGAGGTTCGCGCCCAGGGAGCCCGTGTTGGTCAGCGCGGTGAGCGCGGACAGTGCCGATGCGGCGGTGATGCCGGGGGCCATGAGCCACGGCAGACCCACGATGAGGGTCACGATGCCCATCAGCCATGCGCCTAGCGAGGAACGGCGTGCGACCACGAACAGGATCGCGGAGATGACGATTGCACCGAGGATCTCGCCCAGGGCCATGATCGAGGCGACGCCGGTGTACATGGGGGCGGCGTCAGCCAGAGTCATGCGGGCACCCGCGTCGGCGGCCAGGTACCAGCCGACGGGCACGAGCAGCAGGAAGAGGAGGAAGGACAGCCAGTGCGCGCCCGTGCGCGAGGGCATCTCCGTGATCTCGGGGGCGGCGGAGAAGATCTCATCGTCCAGGCTCGAAGGCGCGCCGGACTTGTCGCCGCGCGCGGCGGTCGACGCGATGGCGGCCAGGGTCGCGGCCTCAGCGTCCTCGTTGCCCTCGCCCAGCGGGGAGCGGCGGCGCGGGCGTGCGGCCTCGGCGGCATCCTGATCCTGGAAGGAGTACGAGGCTTTGGTGTCTTGCGTCGGCAGCTGGGCCGTCGGCTCGGTGAAGGGGGTCGCTTCCTCGGCCGTGGGCTCGGTGAAGGGGGTCGCTTCCTCGGCGGAGGTTTCGGCGGGAGCGTTCTCCTGGGCTGCGACCGCGGGAATCGAGGGGGACAGCGTCTCGTCGTCGCCGAAGATCATGGAGCGGCGCGAGGATGGCGAGTGGGTGGAGGCTTCGGCGGCTGCGCCACCGACCGCGGCGACCTCGCCCTCGGAGGGCTCATCCTCGTGGGAGGGCGCCTCGGCCTCGTCGGAAGCCCTCGTCGGAAGCCTCATCGTTGGCCTCGCTCAGGGCGGCGGCCGCCTGAGCGGGCGTCATCACGGGGGCGAGCGCGGGCTCCGTATCCTCGGTCGCGTCCTCGGCGGCCTCGTCTGCGGTGGCATCTTCTGCGGAGGAGAGCAGGGAAGCAAAGGAATTCTCGGCATCTTCCGCCTGGTGCGAGGAGGTTTCGGGCTGCTCGCCCTCCTCGTTCGACGAGGCGGGGGCGGGCTCATCGGAAGCGGCGTCCACTGCGGGAGCCTGGTCCTCGGTCGCTTCCTCAACGGGAGCCTCATGAGAGGGGGCGTCCTCGGTGGCCTCGGGCTCCTCGGTTGCCTCTGCGGCCCCAGCGTCGGCCTCGGTGGGCTCATCGGTTCCCTGATCAACGACCGGAGCGTCGGCGGGAGATTCCTGCTCGGCCTGCTCCTGCTCGGGGGCGGCCTCGGCCTCGTCGGAGGAAGAAACGACCGGAAGATCGCCCTCGGGGGCGGATACGACGGGCAGCTCGCCCGTGGAGATCTTGTCCTCGATCGTTGGCTTGAGCGGCGCTGCGGCCGGCACGCGGCCCGTCAGGCCGCCGATCGCGACTGCCTCGATTTCGCCCGTGTGGATGGGCTCGCTGGACTCGCCGATGATCGCCGACGCGTCGGAATCCTCGCCGGGCAGCTCGATCTCCTCGCCGGTCAGCACCAGATTGTCCGGTGCCTCCTCGGCGCGGTCGCGCTCGGCGTCAAACTCGTTATCAGACATGCTTCCTCCTTATATCTGCCCACATATTACGGTCAGCGTGAGCGCTTGCGCGCATTAGCTCTCGGCAGGCCCCTCTTTTGCTGTCGAATCCTCATCGGCCTCGAGCTTCTTGAGCGCCCGTATGCGGGCCCACAGGACACCCATCGAGGCGCAGCCGGTCGCCATTCCGAGCGCCGCCAGCGGCGGGCTCGCGAGCGCTATCTTCGTCAGCAGGGACGATCCCGGGACAATCACGTTGCCTGTCAGCGACGCCCACACGGGCAGGACCACGTACGTGGGGAGCACCAGAATGAACCAGCTCGCGATCTGCGTACCCGTGATCGACCAGCGCGCACTCACCACCAACAGAGCGAAGGACAGGCCCGCCCCGAGTGCCAGCAGCGGCATGAGGGTGTGCCCTCGAGCACGCCCTCCAGGCCCATGGCCGCGACGTTTGTCGAATCGGAGGGTGCGGCGGCCACCATCAGCACGCCCGCAGCGGCGGATGCGGGCAGCGCGACCGTCGTGCCGAAGGCGTGACGGTGCACGCGCGCGAGCGGCATGCGCGTGTCCTTGCCCGCGCGCACCCGCACCGACTTAATCGTCAGCGCGCACGCGCCCAGCATGAGCGACAGACACACCGGGTACATGCACCACAGGACGCCGGCGAACATGTCCTTGGTGCCCACCGAGGACTTCATAAGCAGCGGCAGACGCGCTACGCCCAGGAACTGAGCGGCCCCCACGACGATCGACCACACGAAGGTCACGACCATGCCCGCGCTCGACTCCTCGCAATTGAGGGCGATGAGGGCCAGCAACAGTGACGCGAGCGCCATGCCGATGAGCCCCTCGACCGAGGCCAGGGGCTGCCCGACCGCGGCCAAGGCCTGCACGTCGACCATCGACGAACCCAGGAACACCAGGGCAACCGGCGCGAAAATGAATGCGAACAACCCCGAGCGCAGGCGCGCGGAGAAGTTTCGATGCTGCAAAAGCGTCATGCCCCTAGTGTAGAGGGGTGAGTATCGAAGCCCTCGTCGACCCCGCACCCGCCGTGTTGTGCGCGGCAGCAGCCCGCCCCGACGTCGCATCCGCCATGAACGAGGCCCACGTGGCTCTCGCCGACCTGCGTTTCAGTGAGGGGCTGCGCCGAGGCTGGGAGGAGGCGCGCGCGGAGGCAGCCGTGCGCGAGGCCGCCGCCCTGTCCATCATCGAGGGCGCTCGCACAAGCGTCGACGACGTGCGAGCCCTGTCCATGGCCGACGATGGGGGAGCGGCCTCGGACCCGGGGGCCGCCCTCGCGCTGGGGATCTGGCGCTCGCAGTGGAACATGGCCTCGCGTTTCCCTGCTCTCAACACCCGCGCCCAGGGGGGCGCGCGCGTCGCCTCCACGCCCCTTCCCGCGCTGATCGCGGGACTGCACAGGGATGCCTGCTCGGGGCTCGTTGCCGCCGGCCTCGTCGAGTCGCGGTCCGTCGCTGTGCCCGCCGACCCTTCCCTGCTCGCGCCCGCCCTCGCCTACGCGCGCTGCGATGCGCCCGGCCTCGCCGTCGTCGCCGCCCTGACCGCTCACTTCCGTTTCCGGCGCGTCTTCGACCCTGCCTCGTCCGTCGTGGGAGGCGGACTGGCGCGGTGGATCCTCGTCACCCGAGGCGTCGATCCGACCGGCGTGTGTGTGCCGACCGCCTACGACGCGCTCGACCCGGCGCGCGCGGGACGCGAACTCGCCGGGTGGGTGAGGGCCGACGAGGCCGGCCTGGCCCGGTGGATCATCCACTACTGCGCGGGAGTCGTCTACGGTGCTCAAGTGGGGCGCGACGTCGCCCGCCACGTGCAGGCGGGCCGCCTGTCCTAGGGGCTGTTTCTCAGCGGCGTAGGAGCGCACAGGCCGCCGCGCCCACGGCGACGCCGGCGATGAAAGGCACCGCGACTTTCGCGGGCGTGGGGAACCTCGCGCGGCAGGACGCGCACGGTGGACGTGAACGTGAGGGTGGGCCAGCCCTCGCGCTGCGCCATCCGCGCAGGGCACGGTCCGGGTTGACCGCGTAGGGGTGGCCGACCAGGCGCAGGAGCGGCGCGTCCGACACTGAATCCGAGTATGCCGAACACTCCGACAGGTCCCAGCCGCATGCGCGAGCCAGGGCCTCGCAGGCATCCGCCTTGCCCTGAGCCTGGTTGAAGTGCGTGATCTCGCCCGTGAAGCACCCGTCCTCGTCGACCGTCGCGCGCGAGGCGAGGACCTCGTCAGCCCCCAGCATCTGCGCGATGGGGCGCACCACTTGCTCGACCGACGCCGAGGCAATGACGACGACGTCTCCCGCGCGCTTATGCGCCTCGATGCGCGCGAGCGCCTGAGCGTAGCAGACGGGCTGGATCGTGCGCTCGAGCGCGTCCTCCACCGTCGCCTCAAGGAACGCGGCATTCCAGCCGCGCCCCATGCGCCCCAGCGCCTGCGCCATCTGCTCCATGCGGGACTCGTCCGCTCCCGCGAGCAGGTAGGGCAGTTGAACCAGGACGGAGGTCAGAGCGGTACGCCGGTTCATGAGGCCCGCCTCGATGAAGGGGCCCGAGAGCGCCACGTTCGAGGACGTGTCCAGAATCGTCTTATCCAGGTCGAAAAAGGCCGCGCGTACCATGGCGTCTACTCCAGCGTTGGCTCAATCCACAGGGGTCCTCCATCGGATCCCTCTATGCACAGCGTGGCACCTCGGGTGCGCGTTGTCCACAGGGGCGCGCACGCGGGTGGACGGGCCGTGCGCTGCGGGCGCATCGTCGTCCTATGAACACCCACGTCACCCCGCATCGAGGAACCGTTGCCCTCGTCGGCCTCACCCCGCCCGACCTCGACGGCGCGCGGGATGCCGCGGTGCTCGCGGGGGCGCGCGTGTGCTCGGACCCGGGACAGGCCTCGTTGATCCTCGCCTCGGCATCGGCTCCCGTGCCCGAGGCAGTGCCCTGCGTGCGCGTCGGGCAGGGCGGTCAGGTGAGGCTACCGGGGGACACCGCGCTCCTCGTATCCCTCATCGCCGAGGCATCCTCCCGCACGCGCCGATCGGGCGCGGTGTGGGTGGTCGCTGGGATCGCCGGAGGAGTCGGGGTGACCGGCGTCGTTCGGCTGCTGGCCCGCGAGCACAGGCGTCGTCGGGGTACCCGGTGGGGTGGGCGGCGCGCAGAGCGTGGGGAGCGCCGAGCGGGGGCGGGAGGCGCGGTCGTCGTCGACGCGTCCGGGTCCGTGCCCGGGTTTTGCGCTCGCGGGTGACCACGGCGTTCCCGGCGTGCGGTGGGCGGATCTGGACGCCTCCGAGGACTCCTACCTGCCGTCGCTGCGCGATCATCTGCCCGTCGTCGGGGGAGTGCGCGCCCTCGTCGGGGACTGCCGAGGCGGTGGCACCGCCGACGATCCCCGCGTGGTCGCGGCGTGCCGATCCCTCGACGCGCCCCTCGTCGTGGACGTGGGCCGATGGGACGAGCGAGCTGCACGGTGCGTGTCCGCGATCCGCGCCGACGCGCTCGTCTTGGTCACCCACGGGGACCTGGAGGGAGCCGCCGCGCTGTCGGCGACATGCGCGGCGCTTCCGCCTCCATGCCCCGCGATCACGCTTGTGTGCGCTGGTGAGCGATGGGGAGCCGGCGTGCGCGAGTGTGCCCCCGGGCCCATCCTGCGCGCCCCCACGCGCCCCGGTCGGAATCTGCGTGGCCTCATGCGCGCCCTCGAATCCGTTTCCTCTGCGCGCGCAGGTGGGGACGCATCGTTACCTGGCGAGCGGCTCGCGATCGAGGCGTGCCATGCGTGACGCGCTGCGCCTGCTCGCCCGCGGTGAGGACCCGGCCCGGGCGGCCGCCGCGTGCGCGCCACCCGGCTGCGGAGCCGTCGCGGTCGCCTCCGCGCTGGAGACCCTGCGCGCCCGGCAACGGGGCATGGACCCGCCCCTCGCGCGCCTCCTCGACGACCCGGCCGTCACCGACGTTCTCATCAACGGCACCCAGGCGTGGGCCGACCGAGGAGGCGGCCTCGTGCGCGTGGACGCCGGCGTCCGAGACGAGGCCGATGCCCGCCGCGTCGCCATACGCCTCGCGAGCGCGTGTGGCGTGCGCCTGGACGATGCGCGCCCCATCGCGGACGGCAGCCTGCCCGGGGGTGTGCGCCTGCACGCGGTCCTCGCCCCCGTGTCTGGATCCGGCACGCTCATCTCCCTGCGCGTCCTCGGCACCCGTCGGCGGGGCGTCGCCGATCTCGAGGCCTGCGGGACACTGCCCGGAGCGGTGGGGACTCTCCTGCGCTCCCTTGTCGCCTCGCGCGCCAACGTCCTCGTCAGCGGGGCGACCGGAAGCGGGAAAACGACGCTCATGAGCGCCGCGCTCTCCCTTGTTCCACCTGGCGAGCGCATCGTCTGCATCGAAGAGGTCGCCGAAATCGCACCCGCCCACCCACACTGCGTGCACCTCATCGAGCGCGCCCCCAACGTCGAGGGGCGTGGCGCGATCACCCTTTGCCGACCTCGTGCGCGCGGCCATGCGCATGCGCCCCGACCGCCTCATCCTCGGCGAGTGTCGAGGTCCCGAAGTGCGCGACGTCCTCACCGCCCTCAACACCGGGCACGACGGCGGATGGGCGACGATCCATGCCAACGGTGCGCGCGACGTGCCCGCGCGGCTCGCTGCCCTCGGAGCGCTCGCGGGAATGGGGGAGGGTGCCGTCGCCGCCCAGGCCGCCAGCGCCATCGACGCCGTCCTCCACATGCGGCGCGGCGCAGAAGGGCGTCGCTGGGTGTCCGAGGTCGGGGTCCTCACGCGCGCTCGCGGGCCTCTCGAGTGCGCGCTCGCGCTCAGCGCCACCGACGATGGCTGCGTCACCGCGCACGAGGCCTGGGCGCGCCTCGCCCGAAGGGTCGGGCTATGAGGGCGGGCTGGGATGCGTTCGTGGAGGGCCTCGGCCTCGGCGAGGTGGCGGCGGTCAGCGTGTTCGTTATATGCGTGTGTGCGCTGTGTTTACGGTGTTGCGTCGCCTTGTGTCGGCAGGCGCGCGAGAAGCGTTTCGTGCGCGCATGGGCGCGCCCGACGCGTATGCGTAGCCCGGACCGCGAGGCCCGGGGGCGGTGGGGTCGGCTACGTCCCGGCACAGAACGATCCGTGCGCCACCGAGGCCGAGCCCAGGGCCCGCCCTACCCCGCGCGAACTCTCCCTCCTCGTCGCCGAGGTCGCGACCCGTCTGCGCGCGGGAGCTCCCACTGCCGCCGCCTGGGGCCTCGCCTTGGCGCGCATCGACGTGGGAGGGAGCGTCGGCGTGGACGATTCCTACCCTGCCGTCCTCGATGAGTGGGCGCGCGCTCCGACGCGCTGGCGCTGTCTGCGTCGATCAGAACGAGCGCCGGGAGCGGCCGCATCCCGCGCAAGCGCCACATCCGTTGCGCGTGCCTGCCGATTCAGCCACGGCCTCGGCGCTCCGCTCGCCGACGTGCTCGACGCGATCGGCAGCGCGATTGACGACGCGCAGGTGCTCGAGGAGGCGCGTCGCGTCGCCGCCGCCGGCCCGCTCATGTCCGCGCGCGTCCTCGCGGCCCTTCCCCTCGTCGGGGTCGTGGCGGCGCTCGCGCTGGGGGCCCTCGCCCTGGCAGTTCTACACGGGAGGCGGGGCGGGGCGGATGTGCGCCTTCGTGGGTGTTGCTGCGTGGGCGGCGGGGGTGGCCTCGTGCCGACGGATCCTCGCCCGGTGTCGGCGCGTCGAGGAGGGGATGGACGGCGCGCTCGCCTGCGACCTCGTCGCCTCCGCCCTGGCCAGCGGCGCGGCGATCCCCCGCGCTCTCGACGCGTTGGCCGACGCCTGCGCCACCGAGACACTGTCGTGGGCCGCCGCCTCCCTGCGGCTCGGCGCGACCTGGGCGGACGCGTGGGAGGACACCCCCGAGTGGAGCCATCCCTTGCGCGACGCGCTCGAGGCCTCGTGGACCAGCGGAGCAGCTCCGGACACGCTGCTCGCCCGCAGCGCCGCCTGGGAGCGCCGCTCGCGCCTCGTCGACGCGAAGGCGCAGGCCGAGGAGCTGAGCGTCCGCCTCGTCGGACCGCTCGGTGCCTTCTTCCTGCCCGCGTTCCTGACCCTGGGCATCGCACCGCTGCTCGCTCACCTCGTGGGAGGAATCGGTGTGTAGTCGGGTTATCCACAGGGGGTGTGGTGCCTCGTTGGTTATACACAGGGGTTCGAATCCGCGTGGAAACGTGGGACGGCACCCGCGCACACTGGTCCCTTGCGCGCGACCGCGCGCGAAGGAAGAAAGGACAGATCAATGACGATCATCGACAGAATCGACTGCGCAGCCACGCGCGCCCAGCTCATCGCGATGGCGGCCGTTCAGGAGGGAGCTCGGACCCTGCGGCCCCGGACCACGGCCGATCCCACCGAGGGGCGCGATCCCGAGGAGGGCGCGACCACCGTCGAGTACGCGATCGGCACCATCGCCGCCGCCGGTTTCGCTGGCCTGCTCATCGTGATCCTCAAATCGGACACCGTGCGCGCCGCCCTCGAATCCGTCATCCAGGAGGCGCTGAATACCCGATGAACAGCGACGAGCGCGGATACGTCACCGTCGAACACGCCATCGGTTTCGTCGCCGTCACCCTCGTCGTCGGCGTCATCGTCGCCGCCGCACAGGCCGGGATGACCGGAGCGTCCCTGTGCCAGGCGGTGCGTGAGGGTGCCCGGGCCGCCTCCATCGGAGCGGCCGACCCGCAGGGAGCGGCCTCGGCCGCCTACCCGCCCGGATCCTACGCGGTCGCGCGCTCCGGCGGGTGGGTGAGCGTCACCGGCACCGCCCCCTACCACGGGGCGGCCGGCTGGGTCGGGGGCGTCGCCCGATGCTCGGTGACCACCATCGACGAGGGGGACCTGCCGTGATGCCGGGACGTCGGGCCGGGTGTTTGGTTGCCTCCCGAGGTGGGCCTGTCGCGGATGGGTGTACCGGTGAACGTTCCGGCGAGGAAGGATCCGGGACCATCAATTCCGTGGGACTCATTGTCGTGGCCGCGGCGCTCGCGGTGGTCCTCGGCGGGGTCGGCGTCGCCCACCGCGAGCGGGTGCGCCTGCAGGCTGTCGCCGACCTGGCGGCCCTGGCTGGGGCAGAGCAGTCGGCCACGGCTGGCTGGGAGGACGTGGGGGAGCGGCCGTGCGAGGCAGCCTCCGCGGTCGCTGCAGCGAATGGCGTAGGGTGTTCAGTCCTGCGAGGTGCGCGATCTCGACTGCCTGGTGGTCCTCACGCAGCCGGTCAGAATCGCTGGTATTTCAATGAATGTGAGCGCCCGGGCGCGCGCCGGGCCGGAGCAGTGAAAAATTCACAGGAAATTGCCAGGTTCGTTCAATGGTTCCCACAGGTGGGGTCCGTACATTAATAGTCATCAAGCCAAGGGCGACACCCACAAAGGGTGAGCCGAGAAAGGGAGCGCATCGGAAGACTTGCACTGTGTTGATGGGATACTCGAAGGGGTCGGCCTTATGGCCGGCCCCTTCGAGTGTGTGCTGACGTGTTCCGTGCGCTGTGCGCATTCAGCCCGAGCGGTTTCACGGATGCGGGGTGATAGGACTCTAGGTGTTGCTGGTAGGGTGACTTTCGGTGCCTACGGCGCGGTCACCGTACGTAACGAGGGGCGGGATCCTTCGGGGTCCCGCCTCCGTCGTATCCCTGGGCGTATAGAGAGCGTCGGGAGGCCTGCGAGCCGTCAGGTCCGTCTTCTGTTTCTGTTCCTGTGAACGCATCCTGCGCACGTGGGCCCGATGACCTGCACGTAGGCAGCCTCGCCGCCACCAAACGGGGGAAATGGCGTCATTAGAACCATGACACGCCGGCGACACGCCGGCAGCCGGCCTCTAATGCTGCAAAACCCCCACCACCATCGGCGTGGAGGGCACCGGAGGGATCGGAAGGCCTGGCTGCGGGCGGCGGCACTCGTGGGCGGCGGCACTCGTGGGCGGCGGGGCCTGGCTTTCCTCAAAAGTCGCATGCAATTCGATTGGGTGAAGATTCAACAAGGCCTTAAAACGTTGCGATTTCAACGCTGTGAATTCAGAGTTTGAAATAGTCGTGGGGGAATTGCATGCGAAATTGGCGGTTGGCAGCCATAGCTGGGCATCAGGGCAACGCGCCAAACCACACGTCAACACCAGGCCCCGCGGCCGGGCCCGGCGCCCAGAAAACCTGCGGGTCCACACAGCAACAACCGGTGCCACACAGCAACACGTAGTGTCCTATAACCCTGGACGCGCGGTGCCCGGCATCATTCGACGCGCGCCGACGCCCCGCACCCCGTTGGCTTACTTGCCGTGGTAGCGCGGGCTGGTCCCCAGGTGGGTGGGGTAGGGGTTGCGCTCGTCGCCGATCGCGTTCTCGTCCAGGCCACGGTACGTGTAGGAGTTGTCGTAGGCGATCTCGAAGGGAGAGACCACGCCGTCGGTGTACTGCTTAACCTCGTCAGGCGTCGGACTGGAGCCGCCCTCCTTGACTGCCAGAGGATTCTCGTCCGGATACTGGCTGGGATCCGTATTGACCATGGCACCGGGCGCGACGCCGCCGTAGCCCGTGTACTTGTTCCACGTGTGGTCCGGGTTGGTCCCCGTGTGAATGAGGAGCTGAAGGAGCTGATTCGTGGTGGCCTGGGGCCACTTCTGTCGGGCGAGCGCGAGAGAGCCGGCGACGAGGGGGGCCGAAGCTGATGTGCCGCTGGTGGTTACAAGTTCCCCACTTGAATAATCACGAATTTTTACGGGACCTCCTACAGCTGCACTGACGACGCCTTCGCCCCATGAGGAGTAGTCTTGGCGGTTCCCATTGACATCAATGGCAGTTACGCCGATGACACCGGACCATTTTTCATAGGTGACATCCGTTTCGTTCTTTGCATCATTACCGGCGGCAGCGGTGATGATGATCCCCTGGGACATTGCTCGTGCTATTGCCCACTTGAGAGGATTCGTTCCAGCCTTGTTAGACGATGAAATACTAATGATCTGAGCGCCGTCATTAATCGCAGTATTGATCAGCGATGAGGATTCATTCTTGTCAATACCAGAGACGCCCGAACAATCTGAGCCGGCTGAGTCATCGGAAAAAACCAATCGGTATGAGAGGACTTTTGCATTGGGAGCGATGCCGTAGTCGTGTGCCACAAGGAGCGCAGCCACGGCAGTGCCGTGGGTGATTGATGCATTTGATGATGTCACTGTGCAGGCGACTTATCCGTGATGTCAGCGCCTGCTAGTTCTGGTGCGCTGGTGTCGACTTCGCCGTCCAGGATTGCGATCGTGACACCTTGCCCGGTGTAGCCTTTCGCGCGCGCCTGGTCGAGGTGGTAGTACGCGAAATAGGGCTGGTCGGCGGCGGTAATAGTGTCCGCCGCATGGGCCGGGCCGGAGGGCAGTGCCGTGGTCCCCACAGTGAGCGCCAGGGCCGAGGCCGCGACGCTAAGCAGGCGCGCCGCGCTGTTCGTGCGTGTCACCATTGGCGGGGATCCCATCCGTCGTCCTTGCGAGGTGCAGGGGCGATGTCCTTGTCGGACCCGTAGGTCTGCGACAGGGGGTTCACGTAGCCCTCGGGCAGCTCGTCCTCATCGTCCTCGAAGCGGAACGGCGTGTAGCGGCGTCGCTGGGCCTTCTTCTCGTCCTTCTTTCCTCCGGCACCAGCGCCGCCAGCGCCCATGAAACCGCCGGATCCCTGGGCGCGACCGCCGGCCGCGGAGCTTCCAGCGCCATTCGCGCCACCCGGCGCCCCCGACATGCCCGTCACGCCAGAGGTTCCACTGGTGCCAACCCCCGTCGCTCCCGCAGGAGCTGGTGGCGTGTACTTGCCGAATCCGGGACCGGAGTAGGAGCCGGTACGCAGGGCAGCTGAAGCAGCCGAACCTCCTACTCCCGCTCCACCGGCTCGTCCCATGGTAGATGCGGCAGAACCCATGCGAGCGGACCCGCGAAGGCCCAGTGCCCCTGCGCCGAGCATACCGGTGCCGCTGAGCGACCAGCCGTCGACGATTCGGTGGCGGGGCCACCGTTGAGGCGCCACAGAGGGTGATCGCGATCGACGGGGGAAGCCGGTGTGTGACCGCCGATGACGCCGTTCGCGTGACGGTCACCGTTGACGCGCGTGTGCAGAAGGTCGATATCCATGAGGTCCTGTGGATCGGTCACGGGGTTCAGGCGGGATCCAAGCTCCCCTTCGGAGATGTATTGGTTGGGAATGCGCTTCGAGGACATGATGCGGTCGCTGATTGGACCGCCCTCGTCATATCCATCCGCGTACAGGCCCGATCCTTGACCGCGAAGGTCGGAACGCCCGTAGTCGTCATCGCGGCTGGCCCCGTACACGCCTGCCTCGTGGGGCGAGACCCACATGTTGCCTTGGTTCAGCTGATCGGACACGGATGGGCTAGAGGGACCTGAATGGGAAGAAAAGGACTTATCATCAATGCCGTCCTTCAGATCTTTGAGCTGTTCCGTGTGCGCCTGCAACTGATCGGCGAGCTTCTGCGCCTCGTCGTTCACACGCTGCAGAATGGCCGTGGCAGCGGCCTCGCGCTGCGCGTTTGCCTGCGCCTCGATCGCGTCCACGTAGGCAGCGCCGGTCGTTGCGATCGTGTTGATGGGCTCTCCGAGTGGACCCATGTGCTTCGCGACAGGAATGACGACCTGAGCAAGCCCCCGCATTGCTTCGGTTGCCTTGTCCAGGAGTGTGGGGGACAGGAGCTTTGCGTCCTCGGCGGCGTGCATGAGCAGGCGTCGGCCCTCGACGTAGTGCTCGGTGCCGGTCACGTACCCCTGTCGCTCACTGCTGTAGCGTTGCTGCGTCTGATCGATCCAGCCGTCAATGGCCTCGCCCGTTTGTCCCTCGAAGCCCTGGTATTCCTTGAAGTGGGACACGCTGGCGCTCATCATGCCCATTCCGGAAATGATCGTGGAATGTTCGGTGTCGTAGCCGCTGAGCTTGCGGGATTCAGCGACTCCCTCAACGAACTTCATGAGGCGGTCGTACATGGGGCTGCTCACCATGGTCTGTCTCCTATCGTGCGTCTCGGGTCAGAACTCTGTCTGTGCGTCCTGGGTGGGCGCGCCGTTAGCGCCCGCCGTCGTTCCGGGATCGGGACTTGGTGCTGATCCCCCGGCAGACGACGCGGAAGGGGGCGTCGAAGAAGTTGGCGTCGGTGACGTGTAGGCCGACGGGTCCCCCATCGAGTCACGAAGTGCCTTCAGTTCGTCTCCGGTGGCCTGCTCGAGGGTGGCAAAATCTTCGATTGCTTGATCGACATTGCGACCAAAGGAGCGGAGAGTGTCGCGCTCGTTAGCGGCAATATCGCCGCAGGCACCGAGGAAAGCGATATAAGCTTTTCGAAGGGCCTGAGGGCCTGCCTCATCGGTCCAGAAGCGCTCGTATTGACCGTTGGAGAGACGGGTGATTGCCTCGGAGCTGGAGGCTATTGCCGCCCCCCCGTGCTCGACGTCCTGCCGAGTTTGGGCATGCTTGTTGGAATCGAAAGCGACGTCAACCACGGCGTACCTCCTGCGTAGCGAGTCCGCTCAACACGTGTCCTGCGGAACAAAATGAGACGCTGATCAGCATATGACCAGGTGTTCAAGAAAACAAGTCATATGACGGACAGTGGACGACGTGCAGTGTTAGTTACTGTGCCCCGTTGGCTTTCTTGCCGTGATAGCGCGGGCTGGTCCCCAGGTGGGTGGGGTAGTGGTTACGATTGTCGTCGACCACCCTCTCGTCCAGGCCGCGGTAGGTGTAGGAGTTGTCGTAGGCGATGTCATAGGGGGAGACGACCCCGTCCACGTACTGCTGGACCTGCTCGGGCGTGGGTTCTACATCCGGGCGTTTAGTCATCAGGGGGTTCTCGTCCGGATACTGGCTGGGGTCCGTATTGACCATCGCGCCGGGGTCAGCGGGGCCGTAGCCCGTGCGATCGTTCCACGTGTGATTCGGGTTTGTCCCGGTGTGGACGAGGAGCTGGAGCAGCTGGTTCGAGGTCGCCTGTGGCCACTGTTGGCGGGCCAGAGCCACGAAGCCCGAGACCAGTGCAGTGGACACAGAGGTGCCCGTCACCACCGTGTTTGCTCCCGTCGAATAGTCGCGTACGGTCGCGGTGCCCACGGCCGCCGAGACGAGGCCTTCGCCGCTGGAAGAAGAATCGACCACCTTTCCTTGGGTGTCGATTGCGCCGACACCAACGACGCTGGACCACCAGGATAGGGCGAGAGCGTCGGAGTTCCTGCCTGAGTTACCGGCGGCACCAACGACAATGACGCCCTGGGAGATGGCGCGGGCCACCGCCCACTTTAGGAAGTCTTGTTGTTCGTCGCTGGATACGGACATGTTGATGACCGTCGCCCCGTCGTTCATGGCGTGGTTCATGAGGGAGGCGTAAGTGTCCTTGCGGACGCCAAAGGCGTCGTCGCAGTCATCCCCGGACGTGTCACCCTGGGCGGTAAACGACATGCGATACGACAGGATCGTCGCGTCGGGGGCAACGCCGTAGGCATCCGAGGCAATGATCGAGGCCATCGCGGTGCCGTGCGTCCTGCTCAGCGTGGTGGAGGTGACGGTACAGGGAGTCTTGTCGGTGATATTCGTTTTCGCCAGCTCGGGGGCTGTCGTGTCCACCTCGCCGTCGATGAGCGCGATCGTGACCCCTTTACCCCTCAAGCCCATGTTGCGGGCTTCGCTCAGATAGTAGTAGGCAAAATACGACTGGTCTGCTGCCGTGATCGGGTCGGCGGCGTGTGCGGGGCCAGTCGGCAGAGCCGTCGCACCTGTGGCGAGCGCCAGAGTCGAGGCCGCGACGCCGAGCAGGCGCGTCGTGCTATTCGTGCGTGTCACCATTGGCGGGGATCCCATCCGTCGTCCTTGCGTGGTGCGGGCGAAAGGTCCTTGTCGGACCCGTAGGTCTGCGACAGGGGGTTCACGTAGCCCTCGGGCAGCTCGTCCTCATCGTCCTCAAAGCGGAACGGCGTGTACCTGTGCCGACGGGCCTTGCGGTCTTCCTTGCCGCCCTTGCCACCCGCGCCGGCACCGGCACCCATGAAACCGCCCATGCCGGGGCGCCCGGATGCGCCGCTAGCACCAGCTGCGCCCGCAACGCCCGTGCCTCCCACTCCGGCTCCAGCTGCTCCCGCGGTAGCGCTGTTGAGAGACAAACTGCCGCGCATCCCCAGAGCGCCCGCGCCGAGGGCGCCAACACCGAGGGCCCCTGCGGCAAGGGGTGCCGGCACCGAGGCCGGAGCCGCCCGCCGGGCCGCCGTTAAGACGCCACAGCGGATGATCGCGGTCGATGGGTGAGGCGGGGGTGTGCCCGCCGATCACGCCGTTCGCGTGCCGGTCTCCGTTCACTCGAGAATGCAGCAGATCGATGTTCATAAGATCGTTGGGGTCTGTCACGGGGTTGAGACGAGAGCCGAGTTCGCCTTCGGGCACAAACGTGTTCGGGATGCGCTTCGACGACATGATGCGATCGCTGATTCGGCCGCCTTCGTCGTAACCATCCGGATACACGCCAGACTTCGGGTCGCGTTGGCCGGAGCGGCCAAAATCAGTGTCACGGTCCCCACCGTAGACGCTTGGATCATGGTCAGACACCGGCACGTTGCCCCGCTCGATTACTTTAACGACGGGGGTGGGCGACGGGGGAGGAACGGGGAACTTCATGCCGTCCTTAGAGTCGGGGATCTTCCTCATCGCTTCTGTGCATTCATGCAGGGAAGAAGCAAGCGAGGACGAGGCCTTTGTTATTCGGGCGAGAATCGTTTCAGATTGTTCCTCGCGTGCCGCATTCGCCTGCGCTTCGACGGCGTTAACGTAGGCCTCGCCCGTTGTCGCAAGGGAATTGAACGGAAAACCCCAAAGTCCCATGTACTTTGTGACCGGGATGACGACCTGCGCGAGGTCGCGCATTGCCGCGGTCTTTGAGTCGAGGAGGGCGGTTGGGAGGAGCCGCGCGTCCTCGGCGGCGTGCTTCAGCATGCGGCGCGCTTCCAGGTAGTGTGAAAAGCCGCTGACGTACCCCGTGAATTCAGCGTCATAACGGGATAGTGAGGCCTCAATCCACTTCTTGATAGCGTCACCAGTCAGGCCTTCAAACCCCTGATGCTCGCGAAAATGCTTCACACGCTCGATCATGTCCGTGAGCCCTTCAATGGTCTGTCTATGAAGGGGGTCGTGCTTTTCGAGCTGGGTCAAGCCGTCTTCGGCCGCTGTGGCGAACCGCATCAGCTGCTCGTATTTAGGGCTGCTAACCATGAAACTTCTCCTTGTGCCTGGAACCGCAGGGGAACATTACTGGCCGGTGATCGTGGGGCCGCCGGACGCGGATTGGCCGAAGTGGGACGGACCCGAATACGTCGCATCCGCACCAGTGGGTGCTTCGGTTGCCTCGGTTGCCGACGTGTCGGACCCGTCAGTCTGGGCGGGGGTGCCCGCCTGCAACAGTCCCCTTCCGAGCTTGTCTCTGACCTCCTGGTTGGTAATGCTGTCCTGGATACGTTTCAGTTCATCGCCTGTGGATTCGTTGACGCGAGCGAATTCTGCGATGGCGAGGTCGACGTTCGTGCCGAACTCGTGCAGAGTGGCTTTCTCCTTAGTGAAGGCTTCGTCGCAGGTAGAGAAGAAGTGGATGATGGCCGTGCGAAGAAGCTGCGCCGCAGGTTCGGGCGTCCAGTCTCGCGCGGTCTGTCCGCTGGCTAGCTCCTTGACCGCTTGAGAGCTCTTCTGCAGGCCTTCCTCACTCTGAGGAACGTCAGACTCCGTGAGCTTGTGATCTGAGGAGTTGAAAGAGACGTCAGCCACGGCTCACCTCCTGTGTGAAGAAACCGTCGAACCTGTGTCCGACGAAACAAAGATGGGATCTTCCATAGGATATGTTGGTTAACCGCTAGATACAAGTTAACAGACGGCTCATCACGCCTCCGGCGCGCGTTCCTGGAGGTAGGTGAGCAGCGTGATCGCTCCCTGCTTAGACAGGGGTTCGTTCCCGTTGCCGCATTTGGGGGACTGGACGCAGCGCGGGCACCCGGACTCGCAGTCGCAGGAGGAGACGGCCTCGAGGGTCGCGGCTACCCACGACCGGGCGCTGTGAAAGCCGGCGAGCACGTGCCCGGCGCCGCCCCGGAACGCGTCGTGGATAAAGACGGTGGGCGCGCCCGTGTCGTCGTGCAGCTCGGTGGACAGGCCGCCCAGGTCCCAGCGGTCGCAGGTGGCGACGATGGGCAGGATCCCGATCATCGCGTGTTCGGTGGCGTGCAGAGTGCCCGCCAGGTCTGCGGCGTCGATCCCCATGGCGGCCAGCGCCGCCGGCGTGAGGGTGAACCACGTGGACTTCGTGGGCAGCGTGTGCGTGGGCAGGAACAGCTCGATGTTGCGGATGAATTCGAGCCCGGGCAGGCGCAGCAGGTCGTAGTCGGTGACCCGCGTCGACACGTTCGTCGGCCCGTGGTGCCAGGTGACCGTGCCGTCGCCGCACACGTACGTCTCCTCGATGGCGCACACCTCGACGCTCGTGTGGGTCGCCGAGCGCGTGCGCAGGGGAGTGCGCACCTCCTCGACCAGGGCGACGCGCGCGTCGTCCGTCCGCGCGGGCGGGATGATGATCGACGAGGCCTGGGCCCCCTCGCGCTGCCCACCCCCGAGGTGCTCGCTTCCCCGGGTGCCGCCCGACGCCTCGGGCAGGAGGGCGCGCGGCCACCCCTGGGCAGCGGGAGCGGTGGGCGCGGTGAGGGAGTTGAGGGCGAGGACGTGGAACGTGCGCCCCTGGTGGATGTAGATGGCGCCGGGGAAGACGTGGGCGTCGGCGGAGGCCTGGTCGATCGTGCCGACGACGGTGCCGGTGGCAGCGTCGACGATCTGGACGTCGCCGGCGGCTCCCCCGCAGGTCGGTGAGGTCGCTGGGGCCGCTCGGGGCGAGTGGCATCCCAGAAGTACCCTGCGGGCCTGCGCTTGAGGTACCCGTCGGCGACGAGGCGCTCAGTCACGCCTCGCAGTTCCTGGCCAAAGTAGGTGATATCGGACGGCGTGATCGGTATTTCGGCGGCCGCGGCGGCGACGTGCGGGGCCAGCACCCACGGGTTGGATGGGTCGATGACGGAGGCCTCGACCTCGCCGAGAATGTGCTCCGGGTGGCGCACCAGGTACGCGTCCAGCGGGTTGTCGGAGGCGATGAGCACGGACGTGCCCGGCGCGCCCGCACGCCCCGCGCGCCCGATCTGCTGGCGCAGGGAGGCGCGCGTGCCCGGCCAACCGACCGTGATCGTCGCGTCCAGGCCCGAGATGTCCAGGCCCATCTCCAGCGCCGACGTCGTGGCGAGCGCCCGCACGCCTCCCGTGCGGATCGCCTCCTCGAGGGCGCGGCGCTCCTCGGGCAGGTAGCCGCCGCGATACGCGCCGACCCGGCCAGCGTTCGCGGAACCGCGCGCCGAGAGCCGGTCGCGCACCTGGGCGGCCACGGCCTCGGCCCCCGCGCGCGAGCGCACGAAGGCGAGGAGACGCGCCCCCTCCTCGACGAAAGCGGTGGCCAGGTTGGCGGCCTCGACACCGGCGCTGCGCCGCACGATCGGGACCTTGAGGGTGGCCGCCCCCGGCGGCGCGTCGAGGGCCTCGAGGAAGGACGAGATGTCGACCTCGGACTCGTCGGCCATGATCGCGCCCTGCCACAGGACCAGCTCGTGGGCGCCCGCCGGCGAGCCATCCTCGGTGATGGCGACCGCGTCGCGCCCCGTGAGCGCGCGGCCCACCGCGCCCGCGTCGCGCACGGTCGCGCTCAGCATGACGACGCGCGGATCCGCCCCCCCAGGTGGTGGGCGACGCGCAGCAGGCGGCGCACGACCAGCGCGATGTGCGAGCCGGTCACGCCCCGCCAATGGTGGGCCTCGTCAATGACGATGAGGCGCAGCGACGACAGGAAGCGCGACCATCGCTGGTGCGACGGCAGCATCACGTAGTGCAGGAAATCAGGGTTCGACAGGATCAGGTCAGCACCCGCGCGCGCCCACTCCTTCGCCTCGCGCGGCGTGTCCCCGTCCACGGTCGTCGCGCGCACGCGGCGCAGCCTCTCATCGACGAGGCCGGGGCTTCCTTCCGGGGTGGACTTCCCTCGTGCGACGTCCGGTTTGCTGTCCTGGCCGAGTAGCGACATGAGCGAGGCCAGCTGGTCCGCCGCCAGAGCCTTCGTCGGAGCCAGGTACAGGGCGGTTGGGCGGCGGTGGATCGCGGAAATACGCGACGAGTCCTCGGCCTCCACCAGGTCGGAGAGGATCGGCGTCCATGCGGCCAGCGACTTACCCGACCCCGTGCCCGTCGCGAGCACGACGTCGCGGCCCCGATGGATCGCATCCATGGCCTCGCGCTGATGAATCCACGGGCGCTCCACGCCCCGACGCGCCCACGCGCCCACGACCGCGGGGCTGACCCACCGCGGCCAATCCGCGATCCGCCCCGATCGTCCCGGCAGCGTCACGTGGCCGAGCAGCCGATCATCCCCCGCGCTCAGGCGCTCCAACACATCCAGCAGGTGCGCGGGAGAAGGAGAGGATGCGCTCTGCTGTGCCCGATCGGGCGAGGAAGCCCCGGCCTCGTGCGACGAAGACGCCTGCGACGAGGGTGGCAGGTCAGCGCTCATTCGCGCCCGGACTCACCGAGCCCCAGCGCCTCGGAGGCGGACTCCTTCACGTACTGGATCGCGGCGATACCCGTCGAAATGCCCGACGAAATGGCGTCACGCAGCTGCACGTCCGACAGGCCGGCCTCCGTGTCGACGACGAAGTCCGCGTACACGCCCAGCGTCCCCTCCGGCGAGGTCGACGTGTACACCGTCGGGAAATACTTCTCGCGATTCCAATTGTCGGCCGTCGCAAACAGTGCGGGCTCCGCGCTCTTCGCCGGCAGATCCGACTCCCACAGCGCACGAATCGACAGGAAACGCCCCGCCGTATCGAAAGACACCAGGAACGGAATCTCGTCAAAAATTGCGCCCGCCGCGTGACCCTTCTCGATCACGTCCAGCGCGTAGCCCATCTCGCGCACGGCGTCCACGACCCGCTCAAAATCGGCGGGGTAGGGGGTCACCTCATCCTCGGGCACCACGTACGGAACGTTCACAGCGACACCTCCCGACCCTGGGAATCCCAATCCACGAACCCGGGCAACGTCACCTCAAGATCCGCGAAGAAACCCATGATCATCGACATGGACGTCTCAAAGAAATTATCCAACTGAGCCTGCGTGAGCCCCGACATGACCACGACGTTGCACTCCGCGATCAGGCCGTACTGCGTGCCATCCTCGAGGGGAGCCAGGTACGCCTTCGGGCCCGTGCGCGTCGAATTGCAAGCCGCGACCTCCCGAGCGAGCTCACCGAACTGCTCGGGCGTGCGCGCAATCCCGCGCCACTGAGCGCGCAACTGCAGGATCTGAGGGTTCGTCGCATTCCAGAAAAAAGCGGCGTTCGGCGTCAAATACGCCAGCTCGTCCTCGTTGTAGTCACCGAAACGCACGTCCCGGGAACGCAATAAATCCCGAATACGATCGGTGCTGACAGGGTGAAGATGCAGCCACTGACAACTCCCGCGTGAGACGTACAGAATCGGACACCCCCACTGTAACCGAGGCCTCTGTCCCGCGCGCGCCCACCTTGTCCGACAAGTCTTGACACGGGGCCTCCCGTCTCTCTTGGACGAGGTCAGGGCAGGTGCGCGGGACGCCCGCCCTCTGTGTGCTTGCCTTCGATGTGCGAGAAAGCGGAACCAATAAGCGCACCCGCGCCCCGCTCCACTACAGTGGATACGGAATACGGCATCGACACGAACGGAGGACACCATGGACGACCCCAATGCCGCCCTGCCCTCCGACCCCACCGTCGACGAGGTCCTACACCAAAGGCTCGCGCCCCGTGCGCCCCTCGCAACCGTTCGTCGGCACCCGCCGACGCAGCCGGCCGCTCCTCCCGAGCGGAGCGCGCCCCCGCCACCCAGCGGCCCGCCCGAGGACGCACCCCCGGACCCCAGGCCAACGGCGAGGCACCGGCGGGCGGGCCCCAGCCTCGTCGCCTCACCTCCGACTCCTGGTACCGGCGCAAGCTCGCCCGACGCCTCGGCGGAGTCGCCACCTGTCTAGCGCTGACGATGCTCATCAGCCACGTGGCGCTCTCGACCGCACCCGGGCAGGTCCTCGACACGATCCTCATGGAGGGCACCATGCGCTCCGCGAGCCGCTACGAGGCCTTCTCCATGCTCATCACGGGCATCGTGTCCGTGCCCGTCATGGTCGCAGCCGGCATTGTCGTCGCCCTCGTCGCCGCCGCGCGACGGCGGCCCACGCTCGCCGGGCGCGCCCTCGGCGCAGTCATCGGCGCCAACATCACGACGCAAATCCTCAAGGACTACATCCTCACCCGCCCCAACCTGGGCGTCACGACCGGTGCGGGCAACTCCCTGCCCTCCGGGCACACGACCGTCGCCGTCACCCTGTCACTGGCCCTCATCGTTGTCGCCCCGCAGTGGTTCCGCAGCCCCTCCGCGTGGATCGGGTGGGCGTGGACATCCCTCATGGGCGTATCCGTCATGATGGAAGGCTGGCACCGCCCCTCCGACGTCATCACCGCCGCCCTGATCGCTGGGGCGTGGGCGCTCGCCCTGTCGCCCATCGAGCGGCGCCCGCGGCACGGCGCGCAAGTCCAACGTGTCATGGTGTGGGTAAGCCTCGCACTCATCGTCATCGCGCTGCTGGCCACCGGCGCCGCCATGTGGGGCTTCAGCATGTCGGCCGCGTCCCCCGGATCCGGATACGGTTTCGAAGATTTCCTGCAGATCCGGCCCTGGCGTTCGCGCGTCCTCGGCGTCGCAGCCGTCGCGTGGGTGGGCGCCGTGTGCGGCCTCATCATGCATGAAATCGACCGCCTCGCGGGCGAGTAACTCCTGCTGTTGTCGCTTCCTCCCCGACAGATCTCCGGCCGCCGCGCGGCTGCCCGCCCTGCTCGCCGTCCGCGCTGCGAGCTTCGCTCGGCGCGTCGTCTCGAAGCCCGGCCAGGCCCCTGCAGGCCTCGCGGCGGCCTCCAATCGGTCGGGGTGTCTGCGTGTTGCCCGGCCAGGCCCCGCCACCGCCCACCGGCACCGCGGCAGGTCTCGCCGGCGCCCTCCGCACCGGCGGTGCCTGGTGTGCTGGTGTGTGGCTGGGTGCGTCGGCCCGTTGTCCGGCCGGGCCTCGCCACTGCCTCATCAATCTCGCACGTAATTCCCCGTGGCTGTTTCAGGATTTGAATTGTGTTCGTTGGAATTGCAACGTTTTGAGACTTTGTTGAACGTTCATCCAATCGAATTACGTGCGAGTTTTTCTGGGGAGTGGGTTTGTGGCTATGCGCGAGTGTCGTAGATCTGTCGTGTGAAACTGCTGTCGCCTTTGCTCGCGCAGTCTGGGCCCCAGTTGAAACCGGCGTCGCCTTTGCGGGTGCGAAATGGGTGTATTTCGTGTGTTTTTCGGTTGCAGAGGTGTTGTGGGTTTCAACGGTCGCTGTTTAGGGGCGCGCAGTGGTGATGGTGGTTTCGTGCTGGCCCGCGTCAGTGGCTGCAGAGGTGTCATTGGTTTCAAAGCCGCCATGTCGAAGCGCCCTGTGCGCGAAAAAAAGTTCGCCCTGCGCGGCCTGGTGTGAGCGCGAGCGCGAAAAAGTTCGCCCTGCAAGCCCAAAATGGCCGAAAAACGCTGTTTTTCAGGCGCGTTGGGCGAACTTTTTCGCGGAAATGCTGCTGGACGGGCCGCGCCGGGCGAACTTTTTCGCGGAAATGCCGCTGGAAGCCCTGTGCTGGGCGACTTTTGTCGCGGTCGTCCTTGTTGTGCTCGCTGTGGGCTTGCGTCATCCGCGCCGCGAGCTTCGTTGGGTGCAGTGTCCCTGGCATTGTGGGGTTCGAGCAGTGGATAATGAAGCACGGGCGTCATGCCGTCGAATCGGCAGCAGTCACCTGTGGGCAGTCACCTACAGCCAGCCGCCGCCCACCCCAACCGCAGATCCGTCCCGAAAGGACCGACATGCCTCGTCCCGCGTCAGCCGTCGTCACCTCAAGCCCGCGCGTTTCGTCCTGGCCCTGCTGCGCATCGCGGTCGGCTTCATTTTCCTGTGGTCGTTCCTGGATAAGACGTTTGGCCTGCACTATTCGACGGGCCCGTCGCGCGCGTGGATCAATGGCGGCACGCCCGCGCAGAGCTACCTGACGGGCGCCACGACCGGGAAGCCCCTGGCCTCCTTCTTCGAGTCGCTGGCCGTACCCGCCATGGATTGGCTGTTCATGCTCGGCCTCCTGGGTATCGGCCTGGCATTCCTGCTGGGGATCGGCACGCGTCTCGCTGCCGTCGCGGGCGTCGTCATGCTGGGCTTCATGTACGCGGCGGTCGCCCCGTGGGTGTGGGGCTCCCTCAATCCAGTCGTCAATGAGCACCTGGTCTACGCGCTCGTTCTCATCCTGATTCCGTTGACTAGCGCGGGCGACACGCTCGGCCTGGGCGCGTGGTGGAAGGGCTTGGGGCTCGTCAAGAAGCTTCCCTTCCTCATCTGATCCGCATCGATCGACGAGGCCGTGGCCGGGTTCTCCGGTCGCGGCCTCGCTGTGTGTGGGGGCTGCGGTGTCGACGGTCATTGTGTCGTGGTTTCCTAACAATCTCGCACGTAATTCCCTCGCGTGTCTTTCAAACATTGAAATCCAGTCGTTGGCATTGCAACGTTTGTGGAGGTTGTTGAATCGTCAAGAAAACGAATTACGTGCGAAATTTCTGGAGCGAGGCCGGGGTGCCGGGAGCGTGGGAGCGTGGGAGCGCGGGGTGCCAGGAGCGTGGGAGCGTGGGAGCGCGGGAGACGCGGGCGTAGCCTCGCGGGACGTAGGTCCCCGATGGATGTCGAAAAAGGGCGCGCGTGACAAGTGGAACTGCTCGCCACGCGCGTCGCGCTTCTGACGCACGTATGACACTAGATATTGTGGTCACTGTTCGCGTCAAGCACTACATCCAGTGATTGATGGTCGCGTCTCCCTAGATCTAGGGGAGCCTCACGCCGGGCGGGGGAAACCACCTCCACCCACAGTGCCACGGCCTCGCCCCACGAGGGCGGAGTATCCGCGACGTGTCGATCACGCGACCAACCAGCAGTGGCCCGCCGCCCACCGAAGCGCAGGGCCAGGGGTGCCCACCGCCACACAAACACACAGTCCCACGAGACCACACATACCTCCCACCACCCAGCATTAGCAGCCCGCAGCACACCACGGAATCAAGACAGGACAAGGAATATGACCAGCTCACCGCGCTACGACGTCGACGCCATCGCAACCGTGCAGGAGTACCTCGACCGCTCCGACTGGCGAGTCAATGCCAACGCGAACCAGGGGTATTCGCTCGGCGGCCTCATCCTGAACTCGGCGGGCAAGATCGTCGCCAACTACTGGCTCGAACACGTCTACACCCCCGAGATCGGCGCGCCGCACCGCGAGGGCGACTACCACATCCACGACCTCGATATGTTCGCTGGATACTGCGCCGGATGGTCCCTCAAGCGCCTCATTCAAGAGGGCTTCAACGGCGTGGGCGGCGCGATCGCCTCGGCCCCGCCGCGCCACTTCTCCTCGGCGTGCGGCCAGATCGTCAACTTCCTCGGAACCCTCCAGAATGAGTGGGCGGGTGCCCAGGCGTTCTCCTCCTTCGACACCTACATGGCGCCCTTTCGTGCGCCTGGACAACATGGAGTACGAGGAGATCGTGCAGTGCATGCAGGAACTCATCTATAACCTGAACGTGCCCTCGCGCTGGGGCAGCCAGTGCCCGTTCACGAACCTCACCTTCGACTGGACGTGCCCGGACGACCTCGCGGACGAGCACCCCCTCATCGGCGACGAGGTCGTCGACTTCACCTACGGCGACCTGCAGCGGGAAATGAACCTCATCAACCGCGCGTTCATCGAGGTCATGACGGGCGGCGACGCGGACGGGCGAGTCTTCACGTTCCCGATCCCGACCTACAACATCACGCCCGACTTCGATTGGGAGGGCGAGAACGTCGATGCCCTCTTCGACATGACGGCGAAGTACGGCCTGCCCTACTTCCAGAACTTCATCAACTCCGACCTGGACCCGCACATGATCCGCTCGATGTGCTGCCGCCTCCAGCTGGACCTGCGCGAGCTCCTCAAGCGCGGCAACGGCCTCTTCGGCTCGGCGGAGCTCACGGGCTCGATTGGTGTGGTCACGCTGAACATGGCGCGCCTCGGCTACCTCTACAAGGGCGACGAGGAGGGCCTCGTCGCGCGCATGGACGAGCTCATCGACCTGGCCTCGAAGTCCCTCGAGATCAAGCGCGAGACGATTCAGTACCACATGGACCACGGCCTCTTCCCCTACTCGCGCCGCTACCTGGGTACGCTCGATAACCACTTCTCGACGATCGGCGTCAATGGCATGAACGAGATGGTGCGCAACTTCAGCGACGACGCCTACGACCTGACGGACCCGCGCGGCTTCGACATGTGCGTGCGCGTCCTGGATCGTGTGCGCGAGCGCATGGTTCAGCTCCAGGAGGCCACCGGCCACATGTACAACCTGGAGGCCACCCCCGCGGAGGGTACGACGTACCGCTTCGCGAAGGAGGATCGCAAGCGCTTCCCCGACATCATCCAGGCGGGCACGCCCGACGAGCCCTACTACACGAACTCCTCGCAGCTGCCGGTCGCGTACACGGACGACCCGTTCCAGGCCCTCGAGGATCAGGAGGTCCTGCAGGGCAAGTACACGGGCGGCACGGTCCTGCACCTGTACATGGGTGAGCGCGTCTCCTCGGGCGAGGCCTGCAAGGAGATGGTGCGCCGCTCGCTGACGGCCTTCAAGGTCCCCTACATCACGATCACGCCGACCTTCTCGATCTGCCCGGTCCACGGCTACCTGGCCGGCGAGCACTTCACCTGCGACAAGTGCGCGGCCGCCCACCCCCACGCGGAGCCGCAGGCCTGCGAGGTGTGGACGCGCGTCATGGGCTACTTCCGCCCGGTCCAGTCCTTCAACATCGGCAAGAAGGGCGAGTACCACGAGCGTCAGATGTTCTCCGAGAGCGCCGCGGATGCGCACGGTGAGCTCGTCAGCGCCTTCCCTCCCGCGGGGAGTCGCTGACGTGAGCGCCCGCCCCCATGACGGCGAGGCCGGGGCGACCCGGGAGGGCACGCTGAGCCTGGGCGTCCCCGGCCTCGCCCAGGGGACGGGATGCGCGCGAGTGGACGCCGGACGACCTGCAGATCGCGGGCCTCGTGCCGATGTCGACCGTGGACTGGCCGGGGAAGTTCGCGGCGTCCCTGTTCCTGCAGGGGTGCCCGTGGGCGTGCCCGTACTGCCATAACAGCGCGATCATCGACCCTCGCATCCCGGGCGTGGTCGCGTGGGGCGCGCTCGAGGATCTGCTGGCGCGCAGGCGTGGCCTCCTCGACGGCGTCGTGTTCTCCGGCGGCGAGGCGACCCGCCAGATCGCGCTCGGGGCGGCGATGGCGCGCGTGCGCGAGCTCGGCTTCGGCGTCGGCCTGCACACCGCGGGCCCCCTACCCGCGTCGTCTCGAGGAGTTGCTCGGGCGCCGGCCTCGTCGACTGGGTGGGCATCGACGTGAAGGCGACCCGGGGCAACTACGAGGCCGTGGCCGGGCGCGGCGGCGCGGGCGAGCGGGCGTGGGAGTCGCTGGGCATTGTCCTGGCCCACCCCGAGGTGGATCACGAGGTGCGCCTGACCGTCTACCCGGACGGGCCCGGTGACGGCTTCGAGGTCGCGGCGCGGGCGCGTGAGATGGGGGCGAGGACCTTCGCCCTCCAGCAGGCCCGAGACCTGGGCGCGCCCGCTGGCTTTTTCCGCGACGAGGCCGGGGTGGGACGACCAGGTTCGGTCCCTCGCGCGGGACATCGAAACGCTGGACTTTGACAGGTTTATCTTCCGTGGGGACTCGTAGAGCTTTTGTCAAGTGACAGCGCCGCATGTTGGGAAAAAATATGGGGAAGGTTTCACTTGTGACCCCTGATCGCGGTATTGTGTAACAACCTCGTGACCGTGAAGTCTGGAGTTTCGATGGCTGAAGAGCTGCATTTCGACGACCCTGCGGCGGCTGCCCAGGACCCGTCGACCGACGCTGAAGCGCTGCGCCAGCTGGCGTACCGCTACCCCGAGCTGCGCCCGGCCGTGGCCGCGCATCCGCACGCCTATCGCGGGTTGCTCGACTGGTTGCATCAGTTCAACGACCCACAGGTCAACGCGGCCCTCGAGGCCCGCGACGACTATGACGGCTACATCGACTCCAACGGCTACCTCGTTATGCACGGAGACGTGTCCGGCGCGGTCGCCGGCTCGTCGATCCGCACCTCCGAGTCCGGCATGTACGTGCTCGGCCAGGGTGGCGTGAACTCCTACTCGCAGGTCGAGCGCACCACCCCCTACTCGGCTGTCGTCGGCACGAATGCTCCCGTCCCGCAGGTGGGTGCTCGCGAGCAGGTCGTCGCCCAGGTGCAGCGCCACTCCATCATGGGTAGCAAGGGGACGCAGGATCCCGAGGCGACCGCCGTCTACCCGAGCGCATCCTCCGGCTCGTCCTACCCCAGCGCGTCGGGCACCCCCCGCGCGCCCCCAGCCCACGCCGCAGGCCTACCGGGGTGCCGGCGCCTCTTACCAGGTGCAGCCCACTGCCTCGCAGCAAGTCGCCCCGCAGGAAGAAAAGGAACGCCGTGGCTTCCCGATGATGGGCCTCGTCCTGGGCATCCTGGGTCTGATCGCGGTCATCCTCCTCGGCTTCGTCATCTACGTCTTCACGCGCGGTTACGAGGGCCCGTCCACGAACTCGAACACGACCCCCTCGACGTCCTCCTCGGCGCCGGCTCAAGCGACGCCCTCCCCGAGCGCGACCACGGAGGAGCCCGTCAAGTACCCGGCACCCGCCGGCGCGATCACCGTGGACTCCTTCTCGTCCCCGTCCGGCAACATCACGTGCTCCTTCACCGCTGACGGCGTCAGCTGCGGCATCAAGGGAATCCGACTGGGCCGAAGACGGGTACGCCTCCTGCTCCGGCAGTCAGGTCGGCGTCCTGAGCGCCACGAAGGACAAGGCGGGCCAGTCCTGCGAGAGTGCGGTGCCCGGGTGGCGGCAACGCCCTCGCGTACGGTGCCGCAGCGACCAAGGGCGACTACGCCTGCCACTCCACGCAGGATGGCATCAGCTGCTGGAACACGAAGACCGGCCAGTCCTTCGCGCTGGCACGCGGCGGTTGGATGACCGGCACGACCGGCGAGATCAGCCCCCAGAAGTTCAGCTGGAACGACTGACATCACGCGCATAACAGGGGCGGGCCCGAGGATTTCCTCGGGCCCGCCCCCTGTCTTGCGCAAGCCTACTGAGCCTTCTCGATGGGCCCCAGGATCAGGTTCGCCCATGCGGCGTGCAGAGACTCCTGATCGGAGGGCTGGAAGAGGCCGGCGAGCGCGTCGCGGTACAGGCGCGAG